>Ga0315306_10001602_pt1 | contig 10789 bp, 14 predicted proteins | sample TDP1_MG_FD_203803 | JGI IMG/M metagenome (GOLD analysis project Ga0315306, IMG submission 203803) | Freshwater sediment microbial communities from Lake Towuti, South Sulawesi, Indonesia - TDP1 | ecosystem: Environmental > Aquatic > Freshwater > Lake > Sediment | place: Indonesia: South Sulawesi... | reverse complement strand
GGTACGAAGGTTTGGGGCCACTACCAACTGGACAGCCACTTCATAGAATGCGTCCTCAATAAGAAACGGCCTCTTGTAACAGTGGAAGACGCCGTAAAGGCACAAGAGATCGCAGAAAAAATGGTGAAGTCCGCGGGTATTTAGGCGTGAATGGGTCCTTCTTAAGTGTCTGGTGCTAGTTGATACACAGGCTAATAAGTACCGCGCAGTTGCTCTACTATATGGAAAGCCGAAGATGTTCGGAGAGATATAGAATGAATGAGATTGTGAAGATAGGCGTATTAAAGATAGGATGCCTTGGGACGTTACCTCTCCTCGAATTTCTTCTAGATGAGAGGGCTGACAGGGTGGACATTGATGTCAGGGTTATTGGTTCAGGAGCCAAACTTGGACCAAACCAATGCAGAGAAGCCGCCGAACTCATGATCAGCCAGAAGCCAGAACTCGTAGTCTTTGTTAGCCCAGCCCAAACGACCCCTGGCCCAACAGAAGCTCGTATGATGCTTAAGACCTCGGCGATACCTACGATCGTGGTCTCTGATAGTCCTACCAAGAAATTGGTGAAAGAGTTGGAGGAGTCAGCTCAAGGATACATAATTGTAGAGGCTGATTCGATGATAGGGGCTAGAAGAGAGTTCCTTGACCCGACCGAGATGGCTGTCTACAATTCAGATGTGATAAAGGTCCTAGCCATAACAGGAGCATTACATCTCATCGTTGAGGCAATAGACAAGGCCGTCGAATGCATAAAAGCTGGTAGAAAACCTGAACTCCCCAGACTAATCATTGATGGACAGAAAGCCTTGGATGCCGCCGGCTTTTCTAACCCCTACGCACGGGCGAAAGCCCAAGCAGCTTACGAATCAGCCCAGCAAGTCTCCAAAATCACTACTGAAGCCTGTTTCAAGGTCACAGAATCTGACATCTACGTGCTCTTGGTTGCTGAAGCTCACGAGATGATGAGAGCCGCCGCGAAACTGGCAGATGAGGCTAGGGAGATCGAGAAAGCAGACGACAAGGTCCTTAGAAGACCTCACTTTAAGGACGGAACCTTAGGCGAAAAGAGAGCGCTTATGGAGAAACCGAGAAGGAAAGAATAGCCACCGTCTGCCTTCGGGAGGCTGTTTTCCTAGGGCTCTAAAGCTAGGAAGCGTAAAAGTTTCCTCAACATTTATGTATGGGTTGATCGTTTCTTCAGAGGAGTAACGGAGGGTTCATGATGCCTGCAATTGAGGTCGGAAGGATCTGTATGAAGACTACCGGTCGAGAGAAGGGGAAAAGGTGCGTCATAGTGGACTTAATCGACAAGAACTTTGTACTTATCACAGGTCCCAAATCTTTGACAGGGGTGAAACGTCGACGTACCAACATCGGCCACATCAACCCTACAGACAGAAGAATAAAGATAAAACGGGGAGCAACTGAGGAAGAAGTAGCGCAAGCCCTCTCTGATGCGGGAGAAACTGACGAGAAGAAAGCAGAATAATGTAGCCGAATCCTCAACCTTTTTAACCCTTCAACAATTCTCTTTTCTCTTAGAGGAATATGAATGCATAGAATTGCTGCTCCTTGGACGGTGAAACGTGAACTCCTCACAAAATCTGAAGAAGAGACTGACCAGAGTCACGGGCGTAGACCAGAGGAAAGGCAATATCCAGACCTGCTTAAGTTCGGCATAATAAACCTGGATAAGCCCGCGGGACCATCTAGCCACGAGGTTGCTGCTTGGATCAGACGCATCATGGGTGTCAGACAGGCTGGTCACGGTGGGACCTTAGAGGCTTAGAGGCTTAAAGGTAAAGATAGTCCTAAGCCAAGGATATCCCAAGGTGACCGGCGTTCTACCCGTAGCCCTAGAAGACGCCACGAAAGTGATTCAACCTCTCCTCGGAGCCGGAAAAGAGTATGTCTGTGTCATGAAGACTCACTCCGATGTGTCCGAAAACCGTGTAAAGGAAGTTCTTGAAGAGTTCCAAGGAAAGATATATCAGAGGCCTCCGGTCAGAGCCTCAGTCAAAAGAAGACTGAGGGTAAGAAAAGTTTACTATCTAGAGGTTCTGGAAGTCCAAGGAAGAGATGCTCTCTTCAGGATCGGCTGTGAAGCCGGCACGTACATACGCAAATTGTGCCACGATGTCGGAGAAGTCCTCGGATGCGGCGCGCACATGCATGAGCTTCGCAGGACAAGAGCTGGCCCCTTCACCGAAATCGAGAATAGTGTTACGTTGCACGATGTGTCATATCTCCACAGCAAATGGCAAGAAACCGGGGACGGGGATCAACTGAGAAGTTTCATTCTGCCTATGGAGAGGGCTTTGGGTGTGCTGCCAAAGATCATCATAAGAGACTCGGCTGTCGATGCCCTATGCCATGGGGCACATCTGACCGCCCCTGGAGTGACAGTTCTAGAAACCGGGATAGATCCTGGAAGCAAGGTCGGCATTTTCACGCTTAAAGGCGAAGCTGTCGCTCTTGGCACCGCCACCTCAAGCACCGAAGAGATACTGAAGGCGAACCACGGCATAATAGCCAAGAACGATAGGGTCCTGATGCCCAGAGGCACTTATCCAAGACTCTGGCGGTCCAAACGATAGGCATCAACCAGTCAATTCCCCTATCCAATGATTACATGAAAAGTTAAAAAGCCTCAAACATCCTAGATATTCGAGGCTTATCCCTAAGAAAGCCGGGGTCTCCTAGAGCCAAAACGGCGGGAAACCAGGTATGGAGCAGATCTCAAGTAAGTAGAGAGCTTAAGCCTGGAGCCCAGAGAAAGGCCGAACAGCCTGTGGCCCACTTGGGCCGCGTGGGTTCAAATCCCACCCCCGGCGCCAATCGCCTAAATTTTTTCCAGATCTTTTGTTTTCGATATTGTTGTTCCATCTTTGAAGAGGCTGTAGTGTCTTGGCTTCAATCTTTGAAAGGCTGTTTATCGAGGCAGATCAGTGTCTTTCTGAGGATTAGGATCTAAACTATCCTGAGTTTTCGCCTTACGGTAAAGAGCGTAACCTTTAACACGCCATGCATCATATTAGCTATGCGGCTTTGGGCTCTTCTTGAATAAGAGTGGAGTGAGGGGAGCGGCATAAGCAGAGATGACAGGTGGACCTGGAAAGATAGAAATTGACGCTGATGTCTACTTTACGCTTCAAAAAGGGAGAATTAGGGTTGAGGACGCCGCGGTCTACATTCACGTTAAGGGATACATGAGGGCCAGAGTCACCCACATCGATATTGAGGATAGGATAATTGGCAAGATCATCCACCGCGGCAGAGGCAACGTGCTAGAAATAACCGGGATAAAAGGTGGAATAGAGATCAAGCCGAAAAATGCCAGAGAAATGGACGTTGATGGATCAGGGACAGTAGTTTATGGCCAGGAAGTGCATCATCCTCTCCTAAATGAGGTGCTGGGGTTCGGTGAATCCACAATAACGTGGGTCGGAAGGAAATCTGACAGAATCTACGTTGGATTCAAAGAAGCCCAAATGAGAAAGCTTGAGCATGTGGCTGAGAAAACTTTTAGAGTTAAGCCAAGGAAGTCTAAGGCTAGGAAGAGAGAACGGCTTTAGATCGTTGAGGTGGTGATGTTTTGAGAGCTAAACTGTACATCTACCTTTACCGCATAACGGAAGGCAAACCGCATCCAATTCTTTGGAGCTTTGACAAAGAGGCATTGAACCAGATCGCAAGAAGATTTAAGAATAAATCAGTCTTCAACGTCGAGATAGAAGAGACGACCATTAGGCTAAGGCTTATTGAGTGAGAAGCTCTATTGTCGGTCAATCGAAAAATCCATCGTTGTCCACACAAATCAGAAAGCGCTCTTTCGACCGTCAATCGGTAAATCTTTCACTAGCCAAATCGGATTTCAATGTTGCTGAGACCTCGCTAAAGGTGGTTCTGAGTATAAGATCATCAGCGACCGCTTAAAAGTTGTAAATGGTCTAAGCCCGTTTCTTCCATCTTGTTCCTTCAGACGAGTCCTCAATCTCGAATCCAAGTTCATTAAGTCTTCTTCTCATCTGATCTGCAGATTTCCAATCTTTCCTCTTCCTCATATTCTGTCTCAAGTCGACTATTAAATCCATAAGGCTCCTAACGAGGTCTGTTTGGTCCACCCAGCGCTTCTCGGGTTCCACCCGTATTCCAAGCACGTCCAGGAGCCTTCCCAAGGTCTCCATAACTTCCTTTTTGGCTGAGTTTTCTACTTGGACATTTCTCTCTAAGTAACCGTTTATGCCTTTGGCGATGTTGAAGATGAAGGAGATTGCTAGCGGAGTGTTGAAATCGTCGTCCATGGCTTCCTCAAAACCCCTTTTAGCCTTTGCTACGTCGGAAAGTAGCCTATCCTCTTCTGGTTTCCTTTCTTCCCTGTCCCTAAGCGTTTCAAGCTTTTCTAAAGCACTGACTAACCTCTCTAGATTCGTCTCAGCAGTGGTTAGATTTTCTTTGTTGAAATCGATGGGGCTTCGGTAGTGGGCAGAGATCAGGAAGAACCGGAGCACTTGAGGGCTGCACATTGCTAGGGCATCTCGAACTGTTACGAAGTTTCCAAGCGACTTCGACATCTTGTTCCCTTCCACTGTAAGCCATTCATTGTGAAGCCAATACCTCGCGAATTTTTCCGCGGTCGCAGCCTCAGCCTGAGCAATCTCATTCTCGTGATGGGGAAATATTAGATCCTTTCCGCCCATATGAATGTCGAAGGTTCCGCTCAGATACTTGATGGCCATGGTTGAGCATTCGATGTGCCAGCCTGGTCTTCCCTTGCCCCACGGACTATGCCAGGCGGGCTCACCTCTTCGTTGTTTCTTCCATAATGCGAAGTCAGCAGGGTTTCTCTTCCTTGGGTTAACCTCTATCCTGTTACCCATTTTTAGAGCTTCGGCTTTATTGCCTGAGAGTTTACCATACTCATCAAACTTCATAACATCGAAGTAAACATCTCCGTTCGCTTTATAGGCTGCTCCTTTTTCCATCAGTGTCTTTATGGCCTCTATGATTTCGGGGATGTGTTGTGTGGCACGAGGACTTAGGTTAGGTTTCATCACATTCAATTTGGCTATGTCTTCAAAGTACGCGTCACTGTAGACCTCCCCAAGTTGCTGGACGCTCAAGCCCGTCTCTTTGGCTCGTTTGATCATCTTGTCGTCAATGTCAGTTATGTTGCTTACAAGCCTAACCCTAAACCCTTTGTACTCAAGGTAACGGTGGACAACGTCGGCCACAATGAACGCCCGTGCGTTCCCAATGTGGATGTAGTCGTAGACGGTTGGACCGCACACATACATGCGAACTTGCTCGCCGTTCAGAGGGGAAAATTCTTCTTTTTGTCGTCCAAGCGTGTTAAAGACTGTCAAGACCATAATAGTTCCCACGCCGGAACTTGTTCAAGGAGAATAGCTAGGCATGGATATATAATATTATAGTGCTTAAGCCACCTGTAAAGACAAGGGTCACCGCAGGATCTTTGTCAATAGCTGAAGAATTTTTTCCCTGCTTTTGCTCCAAGAGGCTATAATGCAAAGTACGATGGATCCCGCCACAACGATTGCAGAGATAATCAACTCGTCGACGAAGCCGCTTAGGCTACCAAGGATGATGCCGCCTACGGCCGCCGCGAAAGAATAGAAAATAGTCTTGCCGATTAATTCGATAGCCAAGTATTTCTTAAACGGGAAGCGGACAGACCCAGCCAAAAGCGCTATTGGAGTATCGGGCAGTGGGGAAGCCGCAACCAGCAGTATAGCAAGCAAGCCATACTTTTCGATCCACTTCGAGGCGACGCTGTCTTTCTCGTTATCTTTAAAAGCCTCTCTGATGCCGAGCCCCCAATAGTACGTGCTCACTTCGCCTAAAGCCGCGCCTGTTCCGGCGAAAAACCCGAGAGAAAGTGGTGGGTAATATCTTGTTAAGTTGACGAAAGCGGGAGCAAACAGGTTTCTGCCCACGATTGTCAAGTGGCTGAACATTGCTGCGAAGAACATCCCTATGAGGCCCGCTTCCTTAAGGAGATTGCCTGCAAACAAAGTCTGATATACAATTAGGGCCGATATGATAGCGGTCACAGAAGCAGCCAATATGTTGACTATAGCTTTCCTTTCCATCCTTTTTCACTGCGATTTGTTGCTCTGTCTTCCTGAAGGAGCAGTGTTCTCTCTATCTGTAACGAGAGCAATGATTAAAATATTACGGCTTTCAAGCCGTAAGACGGCTTCAAGACTGCTTGATATCAGTCTTATAAATGGCAATTGAAGAATACAATAGAATATCGGTCTCGTTAGCACCAACACTGAATAAGCAGACTGTGTTGAAAAGACAAGATTCAGGGAACAAAAGTGCTTGAGGAAAAAGTCAAACGTACAATCCTGGGTTTCCAAAGGAACGAGATTACGGAGCACTCCGTATATAAGAGCCTAGCCAAGAAGACGAAGGGCAAAAACGCCGAGGTTCTCAAAAGAATCTCTGAGGATGAGCTTCGTCATCATAACGAGTGGATGAAGCACACGCAGACGGAAGTGGCTGCCAGCAAGATGACAATCTTGAAGTTTCTTATCATATCAAGGATTTTTGGGTTGACATTTGTCATGAAGATGATGGAAGAGGGAGAAGAGAATGCTGAGAAAGTCTATAGCGACGTGATAACCTCTGTTCCAGAAGCCAAGCAAATTCTTCAGGAAGAGTTTGAGCACGAGAGACTCCTAGTAGGCATGATAGATGAGGAAAGGATCGGCTACATCAGTTCCGTGGTTATTGGGTTGAACGACGCCTTGGTTGAGCTAGCAGGAGCCTTGGCTGGGCTAACATTTACCTTTCAGAATTCTAGGCTGACAGGCGTCGCAGGCTTGATAACAGGCATAGCCGCAGCATTGTCCATGTCGGCGTCAGAGTATTTGTCGCAGAAATCTGAGAAAAGCAGTAAAAGCCCGATTAAGGCCTCCTTCTATACAGGGTTTACATATATTTTTACCGTTCTGCTTCTGGTGGTCCCATATTTCCTCTTGACTGACTATTATATGTCCCTCGGGGCAACCTTGTCAGTCGCGGTTCTTGTGGTGATTTTCTTTTCTTTCTTCGTGTCCGTGGTTAAGGAATTATCATTTAGACGGCTGTTCTTCGAGATGTTGTTCATAGGTTTAGGCGTTGCTGCGGTCTCATTCATAATAGGATGGTTTGCCCGCAGTTTCCTCGGCGCGGAAATCTAACTAGCAACAGGTGCCTTAATCTTTAATATGTCTTGGTCCCAATGATTCAAGCATGTATGGGACCTACGTGAACACAATCGCCGTCGTACTCGGAAGCCTTGTCGGAGTAGCCCTCCACAGAGAGTTTCCGGACAGGATCAAGAGGATCATCTTCCAAGGAATAGGGTTGGTAACATTGTTCATCGGCCTACAAATGGCCTTGAAGACTGCCAATATGGTCGTTCTTTTCTTCAGTATCTTAATTGGTGCAGTTATTGGAGAGATGGCTGATGTTGAGAAACATTTGAACAGCTTCGGAGACTTTCTTAAGGCCAGATCTGGATCCAAGGATGAGAGGTTCATAGAGGGGCTTGTCACGGCTTTCTTGATCTTCTGTGTAGGCTCGATGACCATTGTTGGGGCAATAGAGGACGGGTTAAACGGCAACCCATCCATTTTAATTGCGAAGTCGATTCTCGACGGGTTTGTCTCGATTTCCCTTGGAGCAGTGTTTGGGTTAGGTGTCCTCTTTTCCGCCGTCCCCCTCTTTATTTTTCAGGGAGCAATAACCCTTCTAGCTGCGTATTCAAGGGCATTCTTTACTGGGATTCTTGTGAACGAACTCAGCGCAGTAGGTGGAATACTGCTGTTAGGTCTAGGAATAAAGATGCTTGAATTGAAAGAGATCAAAGTGGCGAATCTGCTACCTTCACTTGTAGTTGTCCCAGTCTTGGTGCATCTGCTACTGTAGACCTCTGAAAGACCATATTGTTAGGGGGATATGGATGGCGCTTGTACACTTAAAAGGCGCTAAACAATTGTTGGCTTCATTAGAACGGTTGAAACAGACTGAAGTAAAAGACACGATTGACAAACGTATAGGAGAGTTTGAGGAGAATGGCAGGAAACCGAGTATGGAAATCTTCAAGGAGCTCTGCTTCTGCATATTATGCGCGAATTTCACTGCGGAGCGAAGTATGAAGATTCAGACAGCGATCGGAGATGGATTCTCGAATCTTCCGGAACAACAGCTAGCGCAAAGATTGAGATGTCTTGGACACCGTTTCCCAAATACCAGAACCAGATATATTGTAGAAGCAAGGAGATACGAGAACTCGCTTAAAGACATCATAGTCTCCTTCAATGATGCGAACAGTCTAAGAGAATGGCTGATTGACAACGTTAAAGGAATCGGACGAAAAGAGGCAAGCCACTTTCTCAGAAACATAGGGTACAAAGACTTCGCTATACTGGATTTTCACGTACTCAACATACTTAACAAGTACGGGTTGCCTCAGAGACCGAAGACCATGACGAAGAAAAGATACCTTGAGATCGAAGAGCTCTTGAGAAAGATTGCTAGAAAGGCCAATCTAACTCTGGCAAAGCTAGATCTGTACTTGTGGTATATGGAGACTGAGAAGGTGTTAAAATAGCTTATAGGGAATGTTCATCTCAAATAGCCAAGTAATAACCGTAGGCTAATGAGAAAAGAGGTGGTAGTATGAAGTTTCATTTTGGAGAAGTTCACTTTCGCACGCGGAAGCGAACGGAGATTTTAGACATTACTGAAAATGTGCGAAGAGTGGTCGAAGAAAGTGGAGTCAAGAACGGTCTGGTCAACGTCTGGGTTCCTCACGCCACTGCCGCACTAGCAGTGAATGAACGTGATCCTGATCTTTGGGAGGATATCTTGGCAAGTTTTGAGAAGCTCGTTCCCCTAAAGGCTGACTATCGCCACAATGCCAAGTACGGATGGACTCCTAGCGAGCAGAACGCTCACGCTCACATCCTTAATTGCATGGTCAAACCTGATGTTACCATACATCTGAAGAATGGTATGATGCAGCTTGGCACTTGGCAGTCCATCCTCCTTATTGAAATGGATGGCTCAAGAACGAGAACGGTCCAAGTGCAGGTTATGGGCGAGTGAACATACAATTAAAGGATTCACCGGTTAAGGCTTAGGTTTGACCACTTCCTTTTCGCAAGTACTTTTAGGAAACGTTCCACATCGCCGTATGTTTTTTCATATATGTGTGCGCTGTTCGAGAAGTCTAGATACGGGCCTATGGCAACGTTTAGTTGCTCAGCCATCATTCTTTGAAGTTCAGTCAAAGCGAGCATGTTCATGTGCATGGCTCTGAAGACATCGCGACTTCGCCAGATCGTGTGCATGACCAGTTTCTCGTCCCGTAGAGTACACCAGACTATCTGCAGACACGGCGGAGAGTCAATCCATGCGTCTCTTTTCGGATGCCATACTATCGCCTGAGCTCTCCTAGAAAATGGGGCTTTTTGGAGCTTCTTGAGCATATAATCTATCTGGGCTACTCCTTCAGGCGGGTAGCTGAACAACCTCTCATGATATGTGTATTGTATCTTTCCTTCCTTGACAGCCCAGTCAAGAGTCCCACGTAAAACTTCATCGTAGTATTTCTCAAGTGAACCCTTGACGGCAATGTTTATGTCTCCGCTGTGAATCCGGGGTTCGTCAAAGGGCTTCTCAACAAGTACGAGCAGACCTTGAAGCTCCTTCGATATCCCTCCATACTCAGTGGGTACCTGAGGACCACGAGTCCAGCATTCGAGAACCGCCTTCGCCCAACCCTCAGAAACTGTCCTCGCCTTAATAACAACCCCCATGACACCATTTGCCAAGAAGATCACCATCGCTTACTAGGAAAGATTAAGAAGGAAGTTTATAAGACATTCCGAGCGAACTTACTCCAGTGGACCCATATGAGTGGAAACCCTCCGATTGAAAGACATCCGCTGAGAAGTGGTATACCATGCGTCAAGCATGAGTGTGTACAGTGCTGCATCGAGACAAGAATGCCGATTTCGCACGTAGACATAGACAGAATTTCGAGGCTTGGCTATAGGCCTGAAGACTTTGTAGTAGAAACTGGCGAAGGTGCGCAGCTGAAGAACCGTTACAATAAGTGTGTCTTTCTGTCAAAAAGCGGTTGTAGCATCTACCCGCATAGGCCTGAGGGATGCAGGCTGTACCCACTGATATACGATGAAGACATTCATAAGGCAGTGCTGGACAATCTATGCCCTTGGCGCTGTGAATATGAAATAGGTGATGACGATATACAAGCCCTGAGGCACCTCGTTAGAAGCTTGAGGAGCAAAAGAAAGGGTGACAGAAGGTTATGAAGACATGGGTCCTGCTTCCTTCAAGGGGTTCAATTTCGCGATATGTTTTTAAATTTCGGTTTTCTGATATTTTCTGGGTGTTGCGCATTGTCCGACGAACCTGACGAGTATTGGGATAGGTATTCCAGAAGGAGAAGGTGGCCCTTTTTCGGGAGGTTCATCTTCGGGGATGTCGACGAAATATTCAGAGAAATGGAGGAGATGATGGGGAGAGAGTTTAAGGACCTCTCCAAAAGAGTGCCCAGAGACCTCATCCGCGAACGAGAGCTACCTGACGGTTCCAAGGTGAGGGAATGGGGACCCTTTGTCTATGGTTACAGCGTAACCATTGGACCTGATGGAAAGCCGCAGATCAGAGAGTTCGGCAACTTGAAGCCGGAAGCCAAGTTTGGAAAACCCGAGATTAACATCAAAGAAGAGAGAGAGCCGTTAGTGGA
>Ga0315306_10001601_pt1 | contig 10795 bp, 7 predicted proteins | sample TDP1_MG_FD_203803 | JGI IMG/M metagenome (GOLD analysis project Ga0315306, IMG submission 203803) | Freshwater sediment microbial communities from Lake Towuti, South Sulawesi, Indonesia - TDP1 | ecosystem: Environmental > Aquatic > Freshwater > Lake > Sediment | place: Indonesia: South Sulawesi... | reverse complement strand
GTTGTTTGACGATGAGTGCTCAAGTAGAACAACAAAATCTGCGAGACAATGCTAACTGCGACTACAATCCCAATAAACTCCAGAAAAAACAAGGGAGGCTGGTATTTCAAAACAAAATACACCGAACTAACAACCAAGCCTCCAACGGTTACAACCCCGGATAAAATTCGGTGACCGACAACAGAAGCCACAACCTTTCCTGGGTTCTCACCAGATTCTTTTGACATCAAATAAATCCTGGATATATCGCCGCTTACAGATTCAGCTGGAACCAAAATGTCTACAAAGGTTCCTATCCAAGTAAACTGGAACACTTTCATAAAAGAAGTTTTCACCGAGAGAAGTTTGAGCAGATTGTGCCATGTTAAGGAATAGAAAGCCATAGCTAGGAGTAGTGCAATGAAAGCCAATGAATAATAGAACAGGTTGGCTTGCTGAATGTCGACTAAAAATTCTCCGAAGGGAACGAAAAAACAGAGATATAAGATAAAGACGAATAGACCAATTATTAGCAGCAAGATGCCTGTTCTTTTCGCTAAACGCATTTCATTTGTCATTTGGTGTTGCATCCAATGGCGAATAGAGGCAAATTATGCCAACTCTTTTTTATAATCTTCGCAACGTAGGTCTTATCTTGAGACACCTGTTTTTGCCTCCGTTAGCGCTTTAGATTCACCGAGTTTCTTGTCCAAGCAAGCTTTAACCAGCCCATAATACTCAGCGTCTGGCTTACTTGGGCGACTCTTGAACTCTCCGTGAAATTGAGACGCAAAGAAATAGAATCTGTCAGGGAGCTCCAAAATCTCCATTCTTCGACCGTCTGGGCTCTTGCCTGAAAACACCATTCCATGCTTTGTCAAAATATCCCAGTAGTTAGGGTTGACCTCCCAACGGTGGCGATGGCGCTCATAAATTTCCTCACTTCCATACAGTTTGTGCGCTAACGTGCCCTTTGTTATCGCAACCTTTTGTGCTCCCAAGCGCATGGTAGCGCCTTTGTGTTTGACGCCTAACTGTTCAGGCATGAGGTCAATCACTGGATGACGCGTTTCTGGATTTATCTCGGAGCTGTTTGCGTCTTCCAACCCGCACATGTTGCGAGCGAACTCGATGACCGCCAACTGGAAACCGTAACAGATGCCCAAAAATGGAATGTTGTTTTCACGTGCAAAGCGAATTGCCTTCATTTTGCCTTCGGTGCCCCTGGGACCAAAACCGTAGGGGATGAATATTCCGTCATAATTTCTCAGCTGTTCTAACGCGGGCTGTTCTTTTTCGATGGTTTCAGCTTCAATGTACTCGATCTGAACTCGAGTTTTACAGGCGGCTCCAGCGAGTCGCAGCGCTTCGTTCATGCTCACGTAACTGTCAACCAAGCCTGCGTACTTACCAACCAAGGCTATTTTGACCTCGAAGCGTGGGTTTAGGGCAGCGTCTACGAATTGCTTCCATTCACTCCAGCTGGGTTTTCGGTCTGGCAGTTGCAATCGTTTACAGATGTAGTCGCCCATTCCTTGCTCGTCGAGAATCAAAGGAACCTGATAGATGGATGGAACATTGTATGAACAAAACACAGCGTTTTCAGGGATTGTTCCAAACAGTGCGATTTTTAGCAAAGCCTCGGAGTCAATCATCTCCTTGCACCGTGCCACGATTGTGTCAGGTTGAATACCGATGCGGCGCAGCTCGTTGACGCTGTGTTGCAGCGGCTTTGTTTTCATTTCACCAGTCACGTCTAATATGGGAACGAGTGCCACGTGAACGTACAACGTGTTTTCGAAGCCTTCTTCTAGGCGCATTTGACGAATGGCTTCTAAGAAGGGTAAGCCTTCTATGTCGCCGACTGTTCCTCCGCACTCGGTTAAGACAACGTCGACCTTGGATTCGTCGGCTACATAGCGGATTCGATTTTTAATTTCATTGGTTACGTGGGGGACAATTTGGACGCACTTGCCCAAGAAGTCGCCTTTGCGTTCTCTTTCAATGACTGCTTGGTAAATTTGACCTGTCGTGATGTTGTTGTGTTTGCAGAGGTCTATGTTGAGAAATCTTTCATACCAGCCTAGGTCTAGGTCTGTTTCGCCTCCGTCGTCTGTTACGTAGACTTCTCCGTGAATGTAGGGGTTCATGGTGCCTGCGTCAACGTTCACGTATGGGTCAATTTTGATGGCTGTAACCTTTAAACCTCGAGCTTGAAGCATCTTTCCAATCGAAGACGTGACAATGCCCTTGCCAACAGAAGAAAGCACGCCGCCGGTTATGAAGATGAATTTTGTCATCTTGCTTCCCAGCAATAACAGAGCATAAGCAACATTCTCTATTATAAACTCTTTCTGAAAGCGAATGATTAGATGTTTTTGGGTTCGAGACCAAGAGAGGATGAAACAATTTTTGTGTTTGTGTGTGCGCCTAGGAGGGGGTCATGATGGCCCGTAGAAAACTGCTGATTCAAAAACAGAGCCAGATAATTAAACAGATTTTGTGTGTGCGCACTTTTGACCTAGCCCCTCTATTAGGATCCTAATAGGATCCAAATATGAAATGTATCATTTGATAGGCAGAGACAGAGACGGGTAGAGGGTCGCCTAGAACCCGTCTGTTTGGATTCAAATATGAACATTATTGTTTGAATGGTTGTTGAACAAACGAAGACTCATCTGTTTTGAGTTCCCAAAAATTTTTTGGTTACAAAAGCTGTCTCTTAATGATGGATGCTACATTGGGCAAAAGTAGAAGATTGGGCTATGTTTTTGTTAGGATTGAGTTGAAGGTTTGAAACTCGTTTTCTGATATCCACTCTTCTTTTCTGAGTTCTGCTAAGCCTGCCTTGATTCTTTCGCGTGTTTCCTTGCTTCCTAGAATGTTGGCTTTGACCGCTGCATCGTGCAGGTCGCGTTTGAACACTGGGTCGCGTTCAATGACTGTGACTAGCTGGTTTAGTATGTTTGCAACTGCTTTTGAGCGTTGTTGAAAGAGTGATTTGACTTTTGAAGCGCCGAAGATGCCTTTGAATTTGGTTATTACTCCCATGGTTCCCGCAATTGAGGGTGGATAAACCACGTATCTGCGTGTCGCTTCAGCCTGAAAACAAGCAAGATACAGAGGCACGTAGGCTAGCGCCGATTTTCTTCTCCTGTCATGCATCCCCATCTTATCCAATTCGTTCAGTGACACCCTCTTTGCCTTAACCAAATTGTCAAGCTGAGTCACAATAGATGATGTTGAATCTTCCAGCGACTTTATCTTCTGCTGGCTTAACTGAACCTTGGCGTCTCTTGAAGCCTCAAGTTCTCTGACAGGCTTCATTGCGTTCTCGGCTTGAGCGTTAAACTCTGACCTTAAATTAGAGACTTCAACTTTCTTTTCCGACTCAGTATCCGCTATCCTCTTATCCATTTCTTCGACACTCTTGTGAAGCGCTTTCGCCTCCCGCTTCCAATTCTCCATCTCCTGCTTCCATCTCTGCTCGACTGCGCTGTCTTTGCTTAACTTTGCAGCTCTGATTTCGGCTTCACAACGGTCAATTTGCGTCACAGCGCGTTCTTCATTGTTCTCCAGCTTGACTCTTTCATGATGCAGGCTCTGAAGTTGTTGCTCGAATCGTTTGGAAGCCTTTGTTATTTTATCGTCGTATCTTTTTTGAATTTCACGAACCTTTTCCATCGCTGCTGACTTTGCTGTTGCAATCCTTTCGTTGAAGTCTCTCTGAATCTCGCGAATTTCGTTCTGGAGGACATCGACATGTTTTGAAGTTGTGTCCTTGAGCAACTTCATGCTGTAACGGAGATTTTCAATATCCTTTTCTAACGTGGTTTTGAGCTCTAAGAGTTCGTTGAGAGAAGTAGCTATCGACGATTCATCAATAATTGGAGACAAGCAAATAGCCTTAACCTTAGATGGCTCAGTTGCTTCAGCCTGTGAAAGATAAGAGGAAAAGTCATCTATAAAGTCGGGGCTTGTGACTAGTCCAAGTATTGTTCGCTCTTCCACTTTCGAAGCAGACTGAAAATAATGAATGTGGTCGCTAAGTGTCGCCGAATAGGCTTCAAGTTTCTCAGCGCTTCCTTCAACATCGCTAACAAACTTTTTCACATCGGGCAACACATCGTAAATCAACGCGCGCTGCGACACCCCAAGACCATCGAACAAGAGAGTTCTTCCTCCCCAAGGAACAAGCCAAATGGGATAGCTGCATTCAGAGATGAAGAGCAACTCTTCCAGTGGCTTTTTCAGAAAGATGCCTTCACCCTTCTTTCTGTCAGATTCAGCTATGTAAAAAACTGTTGCCAATTCCATCTCTTTAGTGAAAGATATCTTCCGCTCTTTGGATGAGACTGCGAATGGCAGAATTAAGTTTGCCAATTGCTGCTGAGGCAAACAGTTGCACCAATGCTGAAATGTATTAGCTGACTTTAAAGGGATTATTGTTTTCAGATTTTGATTCTGGCTCTATATGTTACACTGCATATGGTTTTCCTTTCTCAGCAATTACAACATCGAGACGTTTGAACAAGTCTTTGAACAACTCAGGATATTCTGTATGAGCAGGTATGAGTCTTTTCGGTTGAATTTTATTGATAATCTGAACCAAGTCTTTAGATGGACAGTGTCCAGACGCATGAATCTGATGAAACTTCAAGCCAAAGTGCCTAAGCCAATTGTCCATCACGTCTGCGCCAATGTCTTCTTCGCTGAAGGGCTCACTCATAGAATGGATAAAATGCCCTCCAACCGAGGGTCTAACATCAATCAGCTCAGTAAAGCTCACAAGGTCAAGGTTAAAGAGCAGTTTCGACTCGTTTTCGTGAACATACTCATAGTTCACTGCTTTCTCAAGGAAGGGACGCTCCCAAGCATAATAATCAGATTCAACAAACTCACCTGTCTTCTTCCTCTTCTTGTAAAAAAGTATGTTTTCATCCTTCATTACGTCTGGAATTTTTAGAGCAGGGTCACTCTTCAACTTGCTCAGCAGGTGAGCCAACTTTAAAGGAATCACAAACTTTCTGTCATTATTTTTTGCGATTTCGTAAAAAGTTTTGAATCTGTCAATGTCTCGGCTGTAGAAGGTTACAACAACAAGTTTAGAAGTGTTTGCGACAATTGCGTTACTTTCAGCCTTAACTTTTGCTTCAGAGTGAATCGCTTGACTTTCTTCTGGACAGACACGAGTCCCTTCTGATATCATTAAGGCTGGGTCGCATTCAGCCGCCTTGTCAGCGAATTCATTGGTCATCTTAGACATTGGACCGTGCAGTCTATAGTCGCCACTGTAAACAACCGAGCCCGCTGATGTGTGAACCACGAATCCATAGGCGCCTGGAACAGAGTGGTCCACGTGAATGGGCTCTATCTCCAAGGCGTCTAATCTAACTTTTTTTCCAGTTCTAAACGTGCAAAACTTGTGTTCTCCAAGGTTGATTCTGCCCGATTCTTGCATAGCATCCATTATTGTTTTGGTGCATTCGCCACAGTAAACAGATATGTTTTCGTCTATGAAGGGCAAGTAGCCAACATGATCCATGTGGGGATGAGACAAAAACACAGCGTCAATTCTAGGCTCCTCATACTTAACACGTGTGTTCTTAATCATATCTCGGGCGTAGAGTCCCATCAACCTTGGCAACAGGTCGAATTCCAAATAGTCGCCTGCACCGTTGACGCCTCTCGGCGTTAGGTAACCCGAAAAATATTGCTTTTCACCCGCAAACGACATGCCAAAGTCCAAGAAAACTCGGGTTCCCTTATCTTCTAACAGAATTTTGTTTCCGCCGATTTCGTTTACTCCACCGTAAAATGTTAGCGATGTCTTTCCCATTTGCTTTTTAGCCTTCTCCTGTTTTTCTGCAGAGGTTAGAAATGGCTAATATGATGTGGGGTTGCGTAAAGATGCTGAAAACCTTGGTGTAACGTGGCGACGCTGCCTTCTTCACTGTTTCCTTTTTGCCTCCAGCCTCTAGGTATCCTTCAATAAATAATTTGGCGATAAGTTCGGCTGGTTGGGCTGAAGCCAACGGAGGAACATAATGTCCAGAGTAGTAGAGAAACTCGGCTATGTCCCAAGTTTGGTTTCCGTCTCTAGACGCCTGCTCAAGGTCAACGAAAAAGAGTTTACCCTCTTTTGTCATTATCACGTTTTCTGGTTTGCAGTCGCCCAAAGCCACGCCGAGTCGATGAGCCTCAGCTATTTTTCTGCCCACTTCCCTTATTAAGGCGAGTTCTTTTTCAGCCTCTTTTTCGTTTGCTATAATCCTTTTTATGATGTCTACAAGGTTTTCGCCTTCCACAAACTCTTGAAAGACAAGGCTCTGCTGTGGGCTTACGTATAGGATTCTAGGCACGGATGCTCCTTGACTATGAAGGAACTGGTTTAGGGCGTATTCTCGTTCAAGCCTTGATCGTCCAAGCACAGCGAAGGATTTGGTGCCTAAAGCCCATAAGGCTAGGGGAAACCATTTGAATCCAACCCAGTCCTTGAATTTTTTGACAACAACCCTTTGCTTTTCATGATCTTTCTGTAATGTAAGCAGGTAGACAGAGTTTAAGACCCCTCCAATCTGTGTGATTTGAACTTGGGACGCTCGGGCGTCTGGAACTGTTTTCTTCACAAATTCTTCAATGCTTGTCTTATCTGAGAGAGGCACTGGACCAAGCGGCGTCGGCATAAGTAAGTAATTTTTGGGGTCTTCCAAGTGAGATGTCAAGTCTTCATAGAAAGCAATTTCACCGTGCGTTTTTGTGTAGAGTTCTTGGTCGTAGGCGAGGGGACTCATCATTTTTGGCAAGACACTGAGTATATTCAGCCATACTGCCCTTTGAAAAGACTTAAGCAGAACAGGAATCCTAAGCCTGCGACTTTTGATGGTTCTGACTAATTTGGGTGTAATCTTGACCTGCTCGCCAAGGAGGGTTATCCAGTTTTCTCTGCTTAGTTCTTCCAGAGCTTCTCTATAGCCCTTCATCATGATTTCAACGTTTTTTTCTTTCAGGTCGTTTCGTAACATGTTTAGAAAACGGCAGGTTACGGATGGAAACAGTTTGGCTCTTTGCATCAAAGTTTCATACATGAAGTATTCGAGTTTTATAACGAGTTCATGTGAGAGTTCAGGAAATTCCAAAACTAATGCTTCTAAGAGTTCCCAGATGATTCGTTTCTTTAAGGCAACCTCTTGACGCCACAGGTACTCGCTGTTAATAAGCGGCTCATATGGGACCACTAATTTGTCTGCGGCGAATTCTCCCAGCCATCCTTTTTCAACATCTCTCTGAAAGGCTCTTTGGTCAACTGTTAGGATGAATGTGTCTCTTTGATTGAAGGCTTTGCGATAAGTTTTCAACATTGATTGATAGCCGCTTAACACGAGCAAAATGTTCAAACTGCTCTTCTCATCGGCGTATCCGCTCGCTGAAGGACCATAAGCACATGCGGCAACAATTCTACGCTGACCCGCTATGGCGTAGCAAAGGTCTAACTGAGATTTTCTTGAATCTTCGCACTGTAAGTCCAGCATTGAGTCTTCCCGAGCGATTTGTGTCTTCTCTTAATCATGAGACACTGACCAGCTTAAAACCTTTGAATAAACATAAATAGTGTTTCTGCTGAGTCAAATTAGGTGTTGTGTATGCCAGAAGAAGCCGACCTTAGAAAAGAAATTAGTGATTTGAGAGAAAGAATTATACGATTAGAAGTGAAATTCGAAGAGATCAACAAACGGATAGATAGTCTTTCAAAGTATGCCAGAGACCTTTATGACTATCTACAAAAACAAGGATAAATGAAAAAAAGAGTTATGGTGGTGGTGGCGCACCGCCGCTTGGTTTCCAGACAAGCGCCAGTATGCCTCCTATGAGTCCGAAGATGTTTCCGGAAATTATCGACAATATTAGAATCACGATGCCCCATGTGTGCGTCGAAGAAGGGTTATTGTACATCATAACGGCGCCTAGTGTTACAATTAATCCCATTACTAGGAAATACACGCCAAATATTGCACCAATGCCCCCAATGAACCACGTTAACGCTCCTCCTATCGCCGCCACTACAAGGCCGAACAGAAGCCAAAGGATTCCTCCGATTAAAGACAAAGCAAATGCAGCTGTAGGTTTCTCTCCCATACAGTTCACCTTGGCTTGTTGTTTTATAACTCTCAGTTAATAAGGTTTTTCAACGACAGTTGTTAAACGTTCATTCCATTACCAGTTGATGAATTTTCGTCAGTTTTTTCCATAATTTCGAAGAGCCTTAAGTGCCTTAGCGGCTTTTTCTGGTAAGTTGTAGACAGGTATGTTGGTGTTTTTCAAAACTTTTTGAACCAAAGTGAAGTCTTCTCCGCCTGCTGGTACATCAACAACAGGCTTGTTTGGATATTTCTTGGAAGTTTCAGCAACTGCAACCGCGTCTTCTGGTTCGAAGAAGCAGGATTTTAGCATGTTTATGACTAAGGCTCCGTCTACGTTGGGGTCAGACAAAACCTTGTCCAAAATGAAGGCGTATCTTTCTCCTCTGGCGTCTGCAATCAGGTCTATGGGGTTAACTGCTTCCAATCCAGGAAAACGTCGCTCTATCTTTTCCCTAGTCTTTTCCGAAAGGGTGGCGAGTCTGAGCCCATTCTTGACCACGGCGTCAGCTGCCAGTATGGCGGGTCCGCCTACGTTGCTCACAATAGCTATGTTATCTCCTTTTAGAGGCGGCTGCTTGGCAAGCGCAACACCAGCGTCGAGCAGTTCTTCTACGTCTTCAACTCGAATTATTCCAGCTTTTTTGAAGGCAGCGTCAAAAACTACATCAGAACCCGCAATAGACGCTGTGTGTGATAACGCTCTGCGAGCTGCTTCTTTGGTCACTCCTCCTTTGAGGGCTAGAATCGGTTTTTTCTTCACAACTTTGCTGGCAACTTCAATGAATTCTCTACCTCTCTCAATTCCTTCCATGTACAAGCATATTACTTTCGTTTTGAGGTCTTGGCTGAAATAGCGGAGAAGGTCAACATCGTCCACATCGATTTTGTCTCCCATGAAAGCGAACTTGCTCACACCGATTCCATAGTAGCAAGCCCAATCCAGAAGAGCAGCGCCCACTCCACCGCTCTGAGAAACTATAGAAATGTCACCTTTAGGCGGCATCACATCTCGTTCAAAGGTTGTGTTCAACCCGTTTGCCGTGTTTATGACACCCATTATAGTGTTAGGTCCCAATATTCGAACTCGGTATTCTCGCTTTAAATTTGACAACCGCTTTCGTTGAGTGTTCTTGAATCCGCCTGTTAGCAATACAAAGGCTTTGATTCCCATTTTTGCACCGTTCTGCACCTGTTCAATTGAGCCACTTGGAGGAAGCATGACAACTCCCAAGTTAGGTGCATGAGGCAACTCGTGGAGTGTTCTAGCTCCTTTTTTTCCTTCAATGTCTACAATATGGGTTTCGCCTTTGAAAAACTTGGTCATGTTGTAAATAACGCTCTCAAACAATTGAGGCGAAGTCATCCCGACTTTCTCTCGAATTCTGCTTGACCCAATCAAGACGACACTTTTCGGCTCGAAGAGAGATTTCACTCCAGTCATCCTAACTCAACTCTGATTACAGGAGAGGCAAATGGAAGAGAACAATTATAGTATTACTCACATTTAATTGTTAACAAACATGCCATGCGCTCTAGTGCCTCTGAAGAATCTTCGAGTACGCAAAGATCGCGAGAAAGGCGAATATCCCAGAGAAAACTGCCACATTCAATAACATAAGTGGTGAAAAGATGTATTCAGGCGAGTCAAGCAGAAAGGAACGAATCAAGTCAGAACCGTTGGTTAAAGGGTTGACCTGCGCAAAAGTAACTAATGGACTCAGTCCTTTTGTTGCAAGTACTTGTATGACTGATAACGGGTAGAAAACCGAACTGCAGAAAAACAACATGTAGTACACAACGCCCCTTGCGGTCACAAACTTCTCAAAACTCGTGGTTGACACCGCAATTGAAATGCTAACTCCAGAAATCCCAATGGCTAACAATAACAGCGTCAAAAGTATCAGCAAAAGTTGAGGCAAAGTTGGAAAACGAAGCACAATGAAGTTAGTTATCAACAAAGGCGTCATATAGAGCATGCCTCTCAACCCGCCTGCCAGCACCCGTCCAACAGCCAACTCAGTTCGAGTCATGGGCAAACTGAGCATATAATGATGAATTTCTCGACGAACCTCCATATTGATTTCTCGACCAATCATAAACGCCGAGGCAAAAAGCCCAACAACCGCAAGACCTGGAGTAAAGAATCGGAAATAGTCCACGATAGTTGTCATCTGAGTAAAAACGACGGCGCTAATGAACAGGTCAGCCAAATTCATAGCAATAAGCCCAGCAATAAACCACCTGTAACGGAAAAAATTCCTGAAATCGTATTCGAGGACATGCAAAATGGCTTTCACTGCCAGCTTCCTCCTTCAAGCCGTCTCTCGTAGAAAACCACACCGACAAAGGTGAAGGCAAAAAAGAATATGAAAAGCCCAAGGACACCAATTAGCGGACTGAATTGTAGCGCGCCTTCAACTCCAGTGCCCCAGCGGAACAGGTCTGCAGCATAAGTGAGCGGATTAAATTCAGCAACTGCAGCGTAGGCAGGTATTGCCTTTTGCATGTAGAGCGTCGGATACATCGTAGTGCTCAATCGCACAATCAAAGCGTCTAACACGCCGATGAGTATATCGTATTTGTCGCCAGATTTCATGGCTACCGCCAATGTGATGCTCATGCCTGAGACTCCAAAAGCGAACAAGAACATAGCAGCAAGCGCAACGAGTAAATAA
>Ga0315306_10001599_pt1 | contig 10801 bp, 10 predicted proteins | sample TDP1_MG_FD_203803 | JGI IMG/M metagenome (GOLD analysis project Ga0315306, IMG submission 203803) | Freshwater sediment microbial communities from Lake Towuti, South Sulawesi, Indonesia - TDP1 | ecosystem: Environmental > Aquatic > Freshwater > Lake > Sediment | place: Indonesia: South Sulawesi... | reverse complement strand
ATAACAGAAGGATAACTACCTTTTCTTATAGGGAATGAGACATAGAAATTTCACGGTTTTTTCGCTGGGGTTTTTCAGCTGATGGGTTTCGTTTTGGGGGATAAAGATAACGTCATCTTCCTTAAACCGCCTTTCTTCACCTCCGCCAGTGACGAGGCCTTGGCCCTCTAGGATGAAGACTTCATGTTCCCACGGGTGGCTGTGGAGGGGGCTGAAGCCGCCTGGCTCCATCTCGAAGAGCCTCATGGCAAAGTTCTTTGCGCCTGTTTCCTTTGTTATCAGCCACCTAACCTTCAATTTTTCGGCTCCCTCCTCAGCCTTCTCTGCCTCAACGTCTCGATAATTAAAAACCTTCATTAAACTCGCCTCACGTTCCTTAATTCATACATATCCGCCAACAGCTTAATTAGCCATGGCTATGGATAAAAATTATGTGGTAGGCATCCCTTTTGTCTATAGGAGAGGGTTTATTTTGAGGGCTGGTCAGGTTTTTCTGCGTTTCACCGCCAAGGACGGCAGAGGGGTGATCCTTAGGGCTCCCCGATGGGAGGACCTAGACGACTTACTTGACTTTATTAATTCCCTGGTGGATGAGGGCGCGGACATCGATCGCGATAAGAAGGTGACTAGGGAGGATGAGGCGAATTGGTTGGGGAGGCGTCTGGCGGACATCGAGAACGATAGGATAATGGGCGTAGTGGCTGATGTGGATGGGAGGGTGGTGGCAAACTCTGAAGTGGCGCGAAAGAGTGGAATAATGGATCATGTGGGTGAACTGGGGATATCAGTTAAGGCGGGTTTTAGGGACATAGGCATCGGAACGGAGATGATGAAAACATTAAAAGCGGAGTCCCGAAGGATGGGGCTGAAGGTTCTAGTCTTAGATGTTTTCGCCTCCAATAACAGGGCTAGACACCTTTACAAAAAAATGGGCTTCGAAGAGGCTGGAAGGATTCCAAGGGGCATCTGCAGAAAGGGCGAGTACATCGACCTCATCAGAATGACCATGACCCTCTAACATCCTCTCTGCATCCCTCCGCTATCCCATGGAAAACTTAAACGCCACCGTTCTGTAATGACGGGGACCGCGGAAGAGGAACCATAACAATATCCGCATGCAGGTCATACAGAAATCGACGAACAAACCTATTTATACTCAGACTACTTGATCTTGTCTATTAAAAAACAATTCGCCTTGTTTTTTTATGCAAAAGCTTCAAAGCTTTCGGTGTCATTAAACATGGATATTTGCTCAGTATATACTCAGGTGTTTTCATCATATTGAAAACGCAATACTAAATTTTAACACGTGCTTCTTGTTAGAGAAGTAAATACAGGAAGAGTCCGTTGAACTTGGGAGATGGCCCGATTTGCTATCTATTGCCATAAAGCTTAAGGAAACCGCTATCCTTTAGTGGAGGGAGTGCTGAGTTGTTGAAAAGCCATATTCGGAACATTTTCGCTCTGCTTTCCTTAGCCTTTGGCGTAGGCGTGGGTTGTGCAGTGTATCGAGTTTTCTTCCTTGGACCCCAACTTAGCTCAAGCTCGGAGGCTTGGTCGGCTGCCTCATCCGTCATCGCGATTTTGGGTGTCTTCATCTTCTATAAGATTACCTCGAAAATTATCGGCAACATCGTGATCAAGCGCGGGGGGAAGGAGGGAGACGTTCAGATGGCCACAAATTTTTGGCGTTTCGTCATCGTCTTAGTGACGGCCCTAACCCTCCTCACCCTCTACTTAAAGCTTGGGATCGAGGGGATGATTTTCGGCGCCTTCGGAGGCATGGTCATCGGTTGGTCGCTTCAGCAACCCGTGAGCGGTTTCGCGGCCTGGCTCCTCGTTAACATTAAGAGGCCCTTCAGGGTGGGAGACAGGATTCAGCTCCCCTCCTATGGCTTAGTGGGCGACGTAATCGACGTTAATGCCATGTACACGGTGTTGAACCAGGTTGGTGGCGCGGTGGGAAGTGAGGAGGCCGTTGGGAGGGATATCCTGATTCCCAACGCCACGCTCTTCGGAAACCTCATCATCAATTACACGCCTCCCTCCCACCACAACCACCCTAACAACTCCGTCCGCGTTAAGAAGGAGATTAAGCCGGGGCAGGCCTATATTCTGGATGAGGTGGTTGTGAGAATCACCTTTGATTCTGACTGGAAGGAGGCGGAGAGAATTCTTCTCGACGCGGCTAGGGAGGTTACAGGCGACATCATTAACGAGACGAAGCAGGAACCCTACATCAGGGCGGATTTCTACGACTACGGGGTCTGGTTGAGGCTCAGGTACATGACCCTGGCCACAGACAGGCCTAGAATCACCTATGAGATTACGAAGAAAGTATTTGATGAGTTCTCAAAAAATGAACTTGTTGCCTTCGCCATCCCCTACGTTTATTCGTGGCAACACCTCAGGGACAAGGATAGGCAATCCACGGTCTGCCCCCTCTGCGGAGGAAACAACGGCAACTCCCTTCCCCTCGCCAGATCCGCCATGGTTCTAAACCAACAAAACGGTCAAATTGAACAAACTAAAAGCACACACTAGAGTCTAGTAGATTTCTATTGGCAGCGAAAAGATTAACAAACTAAGCAAGGTCCAACACTTGATTATTAAAGCCGCAGGCTTTCAGCCCCTGTTTTGGGTCCGCGCGTGAATTGAACATAGGAAAATGAAATCCTGTCATAGGGCGTCTAGGCTACGCGATCTTCCTCCAGTAGGTTGCCGCATCTTGGATAACTGTACTCTTCTTTAGGATTTCCTTCAGCTCCTGTGGGGCGTAGGCTAATATCTCGAAGGCCGTGTCCTTGGGGGCTAACCTCCTAACCTCCCCAACCCTCTTGGGCATACTCATTTCCTTAAAACCATCGGAGACCACAATGATGTCCACGTCGCTGTCCTCAAGCCAACAACCCCTAGCGTAGCTTCCAAATAGGTATATCTCTGCGTCTCCGTATGCACCCCTAAGGGCCTTCAGCAGCGTCCTTAGGGCCCTTTCAACCCTCAGCGGCGCTTTTGAGCTTATCTTCAACGCACATAACCACCTTTTCTGGCAAGGCTATGGCCTCTTCCGCCTGAGCCCTACCTATTCCAGTGGAGGGTCTAGTGAGCCCCGCGTTTGGGTATCTGGCTATCGTATAATAAGACGAAAGCTCTCCTAGCTTCTGAGCAACTTCCGTCGGCAGCACAAGCCCTTTGTCCATAATGCTTGTCTAATTTTCGCAAAAACCTCTTTTATGCCCCTATCCATCGCTGGCCCATGCAGTCTCTGCTCAAGACATGATTATGGCCCTAGAATTAGTTTAGGTCGCGCCAGTATTAGAGAAAGACAAAGCCGAGTCCAAGTCAAACTTCTCTTATTCACTATTTTAAGCTTGACTGAGCGAGCAGCATCAAATAATATCAAAAACAAAGAGATTTTGGTCAGTAACAATAGGACTATTCTATTACTACTACTTCAAACTCTCCTACTTCGGGAATTGAAAAGTTGATTGTATCTCCATTCTCTATGAACTCTATTCTCTTACCCAAGTTAAGTAAACGAACCTCTTTCATTCGTGCTCGTTCTTGTGGCTCTTTTTTAACCTTTATCCTCACATTTTGTAACGGAGTCACATTTTCGATTGGCCTTTGGGGACAAGCTGTAAAGTTGACTAGGTGAACGAGTATTCTATTCGTGCTAGGCTGGGCATAAATAGTGACTTCAAGACTTTCAGGCGCATCTACTTCCAGAGGTGGTTTTTTCTTTGCTGCCCATAAAATGGCATCAGTTAATAGCTTTCTATGGTCTGGAACCCGCCGATTCCAGTAATGAGCACATATTGCATTAGGGAAATATGCAACATCGCCTTCTCCAAATTTGTTCGCGACGATGGTTGGGTGTTCAGTTTCTTCTCCAAGGGGTGCGAATTGATATTTCCGCCGCGGCATCGCCACACATGGAACCTCAGCATTGTGTGAAGCCTTAACTATAAGCTGAGGCATCGGAAGGGGCAAAAGGTTTGGTTGCGTTCTCCTAGTGATGGGATGCTTCTTTTTGACCAGCATATAGTCCCAACTCACCTCCTCCTTAAGAGACCCCCAGAAAATGCCTGCGTAATTGACTGAAAGTATATCAGATATCGCAAATTCTTTTCTCTCCTTGCCTAATTCGTCGTGAAGTGATGTTCTGTGCGTAGCCACCAATCCACCGCCTTTTTTAACATAGCTCCGTATCTCCTCGGCTGCAGCATCTGACAAGTAGCGGACATCTGGGAGTAGAAGAACACTGTACTTGGAGAGCTTCTCAATTCTTAAGTCCTTATCCAACACGATATCGAAAGGTATATGTTCTCTGATAAGCATATCGCAAGCTCCCATGAAGGAGTTCTGCATATCAGCGAGTCCAGATTTTTGTGTGGCAAACGAGAGCCCAGCGTCTTCTGACCATAAGAGGGCCACATTTGCCATAGATATGATGTTTTGATAGTATTCGCAATTTTTCTTTAGAAATCTATAAACCTCGCGAACAGCCAACATGTTATATGGATTGAGAAAGTATCCATAGTCTTCCATATAAACTCCTGGGTTGCCGCCGTTTGAAACTATTTCGGCAATAGAGAGCTTCAACTCGGTTGGAGATATAGCACTGTATTCCCAAGGCAGGTCTCCGCACCCCACAAAAATGACGGACGGCTTCCCTAATGCGCTGCCTAAGCGGGCTTGGATGGCTGGACGCCAAGTTGGAACTTTATCGGGTGGGTCGCCGAATATAAAGCCCTCTAGACCAACAAGGTCTTGATATACCGATAGCTCTTCCAGGCGATGGGCGTGAGGCCAACCGAAGTATCCGATCGGATGGGCGTTCATGTAAACAACTAGTTCGGGATTTATTTCCTTAACGGCAACGTACACTTTTTTCACAGCATCGGACACCACTCGACATCTCCACTCTGCGAATCTTCGATCCATAACTTCAGGAGGCGGAAAACCGTATGTCTCTTCGAACTTTATTTTGCAATGAGGACAATAACACGCATTGGTTGCAAGGGAAGGCCCGTCCATGAAAAAGCCTTTAACTTTGTATCTTACTGCGATCTCTTTAATGATTTCTATCAAGAAATTCCAATAAGGACTATTTGGACAGAAAAGTACAGATGCGCCTCCAAAGCCAGGTCCGCTTATAGGTTTTCCACTGTAATCCCTCTGGATCCAGTCTGGATGCTTCTCTCCCCAGATATCTTTATACCATAGGACGTTTACATAGGCCAAAACACGTATGTCATATTTTGCAGCCTCGTCTATAATCTCTTGAAGGATATCTCTTTTACCAAGCCCCGGAGCTAGAGGCGTTATACTTGACTGATAAAGAGCTTCACCCCCATGGTAAAAAGCGCAGAAATGATAAGTATCGATATCAAGCATCGCAAGATCGTGCATCATTCTATTAATATCATATTTCTCGAAGGATCGGCTCGACGGTTCAATACAATACAATCTAAAAGGAAAATTCCACCATCTTTCTTCCTTACTCATTTTTTCACCGCTTATTTACGGCGTGCACTGGATATTTATCTGTTATTTTTCACATCAGTTTTCATCCCGCCATCCCTTAAAGGAAAAGTTGGGCTTAAGAGGGAGTTCAAGTCAAGCTTTCCTTTATTCATTTTTTAGCTTAGGTGAAACTCAAAGCAAATTGATTAAGCATTCGTGCTTCTAGCTTTCGCGTCTTTTGGATTGTCAAAAAGGGGTCTGATCATTCGCATGTTTTTCACGTCCTCATCTCTACGTCAGAGCAAAACGACTCAAGGCGCTTAATGGATGAAGGTTTTCTAAGCGTATCGAAGGTTACGGTTCACCTATCTATCCCATCGCCTCTGTATATGTTTATATGGACGTTTAGTATACTCCTTATTGGTGTCGCTGTTGACAACGGTCAGCTTACCACTCCGTTTACCGAGGAAGTTACTTGAAGAGATAGACCATTTGGTTAAGGCTGGGCTCTATGAGAATAGAAGCGAAGCCATAAGGGATGCTATTCGGCGCCTCATCGAGGCTAAAAGACTTTTGTTGGAACCATATCGCTACTATAGGCTTAGAGTTGAGGAAGCGATAAGGGCTTCAAAAGGTCCTCCACCCGACCCTGAGAAAGTTGTTGAAGCCCTCAGGAAGGCGAGGGAGGAGCTTTGGAGTAGGGAGAAAGAATACTTTGGGCTCTAGAAGACTTAGGGTCTACCTTGACTCAAATGTCTTTATCTTTGGAAAGGAGAGACAAAACTCTAACTCACGTGTAATCCTAGACCTCATTGAAGAGGGAAAAATAAGCCCCGTCGTTTCATACCTCACCCTTGAAGAGTTAAGGGAGTATTTCACAAAGACGTATGGAAGGGAAACAGCCGTTGACGAAGTTTATTACATAATCAGCCTTCCAAACCTTGAAGTTGTTTCCAGAGACCAAGTAAAGAAACGGATAACCGAGTATAAAGGGGTGGTTCCAGACAAAGACCTGCCTCACCTTACAGCCGCCATCATAGCCGAGGTCGACTACTTTGTGACGTATAATCGACATTTTATAGAATCGAGGGCGAAAGAACACATCAAGGTCATAAAACAAGCCAACCTAGTAGAGTTACTCGGCATAGAACCCCGAGAGACAGAATACTAGTAACCGCTCTTCCACAGGTGGTCTTGCCATAGCCTTTACTCCTAGAATATCGCCACACCCATGTAAAGACCTAAAACTTGAGAGAGTCTTAAGAACAACCACCCTTTTTCTTTATACCCGACCATCTGACTAGAATCGCTTCCCGAAACTATAAACTTGAGGGGACACGCTATGACGGGGGGTTTGCGCAAACCAGGGGGAGCGCGCCTAATTTTTTACTTAGACTACTCAATCAAGCACCCTGCTCCTAACTTCGCGTCTTTTGGATCGTCAATAAGGGGTCTGATTATTCGCATGTTTTTCACGTCCACTAATCCCTTATCCGTGACTTTAAGTTCGGGGATCACGGGCAGGGCGAGGAAGGAGAGGGTCATGAAGGGCTCCTGTAAGGTGCAGCCAAGTTCCTTCGCAGCTTTGTGAAGTCCCTGAAGCCCGTCTATCACGGCGTTCGCGTTTTCTTGGCTCATTAACCCCGCCACGGGCAGGGGCAAACGGGCCGCGGTTTTGCCGTCTTTAATGGCTACCATTCCTCCGTCCATGGCACAGACGACCTGAACGGCGGCGGCCATTTCCACCCATTTTGTTCCGACCACGATTAAGTTGTGGCTGTCGTGGGCCACCGTGGACGCAAGGGCTCCCTCCCTAAGACCGAAACCTCTCACGAATCCTTTACCGATGTTTCCTGTTTGCCCGTGGCGTTCAACCACGGCGACCTGAAGTAGGTCCCTGGCTGGGTCTGGGAGCACCCTGAAATCCTCAACTTGGACTGTTTCTATAGCGGCTTGGGTTAGAAGGGACGCATCTTTAGCGACGATTACGCGGACTTTGGCAAGGCCTTTTTTAAAGGGAGCCGGGATGGCGAAGCTTTCAGGTGTCGGTGGTGCCTTAATCTTAACGGTTTTGACGGAGAAGGGTGGATAGGAGAACTTTTGGATTCCCACAACGAGCTTTCCGTCCTTGGCGACAAGTCGACCATTGATGAAAACCGCCCCGACTTTCATGTTTTCCAAGTCTTCTAGGATGATAATATCGGCCTCTTTCCCCGCGGATAGACTTCCCATCTTAGGGTCTAGGTGGAAGTAAAGGGCTGGGTTAATGGTGACCATCCGCAGGGCCGCCAGGGGGTCGAGACCCTCCTCTACTGCCATCCTAACCAAGTTGTCCAGGTGCCCCTTCATAAGGTTGACAGGATTGAGATCATCGGAGACGAGCATGAGTCTATCCTTCGGCGCGCCTCTATGGAGGAAGGGCTGAAACACCTTACGGAGGTCCTTGGAGGCGGAACCCTCCCGGATCATGATCCACATGCCCAGTCCATGCTTTTCTAGGGCTTCTTCGCCCGTGGTGCACTCGTGGTCCGACTGTACCCCCGCGTTCACGTAGGCCCGTAAAGCCCCTCCGCGGAGTTGGGGCGCGTGGCCATCCACCGCCTTCCCTAAGGAATGCGCCATACGAATCTTTTCTAGAAGTTGCGGGTCCCCATTAATCACTCCTGGAAAGTTCATCACCTCCCCTAAGCCCACCACACGGTCGTTTTTGAGCAAATCCTCCACCTCCTTTGCGTCAAGTTGGGCGCCGCTGGTCCCCAGACCTGGAGCGGCTGGAACACAACTAGGCGCAGTGAAGAAGGCCTTCAACGGCAGGCCCTTTGCCTCCTCCAATAGGAGCTTAACGCCCCTGGAGCCTAGGACATTGGCCACCTCGTGGGGATCACTTACAGTAGCCGTGGTCCCGTGGGGAACAACCGCCTTGGCGAACTCCGTCAGAGTTAACATGCTGCTCTCGATGTGGATGTGAGCGTCCATGAAGCCCGGCAAGGCATAGAAACCAGAAAAATCGTGAGTAACGGTTTTGGAACCAACAAGATGCTCCACTTTCCCAACGCCGAGGATCTTTTCACCCTTCACCGCTATGGCCCCTGAGTAAATTTCAGAGGAAATCACGTCCACAATGTTCAGGTCTGCCAGTAAAAGGTCAGCGTAAAGGCTTTGCCTCTTCATGGTTCATCCCCTAACTAGGCCTTTTTGAGCGTGAAGCATATTAATTAGACCCGCTGTTATTTACCGTTACGTCACAATGGCTGTGGAAGGTGTAAGGTGGACCATGGAGAAGGATAAGGGTTTCAGCGATTGGTTTGATCAGCTCCTCATCAACGCGAATATTCTTGACAATCGTTATCCCGTGAAGGGCTTCTCAGTTTATAGGGGTTGGGGTTACCGCATAATCCAGAGGATAATTCGGATGTTGGAGGAGCGCCTTGAGGAGACGGGCCACGAGCCGATCCTTTTTCCCGTGGTTATACCTGAGGACGCCTTCGCCAAGGAGGCGGAGCACATAGCCGGTTTTCAAGCCGAGGTTTTCTGGATAACCCACGCAGGGGACGCTAAGCTGGACCGAAGGCTGCTGCTTAGGCCCACGTCGGAGACGGCCATGTATCCCCTCTTCTCCTGTTGGATTAGGTCCCACGCCGACCTCCCCCTAAGGGTTCACCAGAGCGTCACCATATACCGTTACGAGACCAAGGCCACCAGACCCCTGCTCAGGATGAGGGAGTTCCTATGGAACGAGGGCCACACGGCCCACAGGGACTGGGAAGACGCCGAAGGGCAGGTGAGGGAAGCCGTGAAAATCTACGATGAAGTCTTTGGGCGCCTAGGGCTCAGCTACCTAGTCTTGCAAAGGCCCGATTTCGACAAGTTTGCAGGCGCCGCCTACTCCCTTGCCTTTGATGCGTGGAATCCTGACGGCAAGGTTAATCAGATCGGCACGGTTCACAATTTGGGCGAAAACTTCGCCAAGGCCTTTGAAATCACCTATGAAGAGTTGGATGGAAGCCAAAGGCATGTGGTGCAAACCTGCTACGGTTTCGGAATCAGTCGGACCCTGGCGGCCATCATTGCCCAACACGGGGATGACCACGGCCTAGTCTTACCGCCCGAGATAGCCCCAACCCAGGTGGTTATAGTGCCCATCCCCTACAAGGGAGTGGAGACCGAAATCGTTGCCTACTCCAAGAAAATCTTTGAAACCCTAAAGGAGCCAGGCTTCAGGGCGTTTCTAGACGACCGGGAGAAGGTTCAACCGGGAGAAAAGTTTTACCACTGGGAAATGCTCGGAGTTCCTGTCCGCGTGGAGGTTGGGCCCAGGGACTTGAAGGAAAACCGCGTAACCCTCAGCAGGAGGGACACCCTGGAACGGAGCACCGTGCCCTTCGACCAAGTAGTTCCAGCCATCCACGATCTCTTCTCCAGAATCATGGAAAGCCTAAGCGAAAGGAGCAGAAAAGCCTTGGAGGACGTGATCGTCCAAGTCGGCGACACAAAGGCCCTAAAAAGGGCCATTAGAAAAAGGAAAATTGCCCAAATCAACTGGTGCGAAAACGAAGAATGTGCAGAGAAAATCAAGGAAGAGGGCGGAGGGGAAGTCCGGGGCCACCGCTTCAACACCCAAGAAGAGCCTACGGGCCCCTGCCTAATATGTGGAAAAGAGGCAAAAAAGCAGGTTTACGTGGCAAGGGCATACTAAAGTGTGAATTTTTCTCCGCCTGTGAGGATGCGTTCGAGGGCTGCGTTTAGGTTGATCATGCCCTCGTTGGTCTTGGCGGAGACGGGTATCAGTAGGAAGTCCAGCCCTAGGCGGTGTATGGCGTGCATCATGTCCCGACTTAGGAGGCGCCCTGTTCCGCTCAGCTTCTCCTCGATGGCGTTTTCCAAGGCTTCAGGGTTTTCAGACCATTCAGCCACGCGGTCCACCTCCTCCGCCGGAAGTAGATCACACTTTGACAATACATGCAGTTGGGGGATGAGGAATCGGTTGTGGACGGCAGCCGACAGGAACAGGTTCGAAACGTAGTTGAGGGGATCAAGGGAGAAAACCGCGTCGAAGAGGTATACGAGGACCTTTTGTTGCTTGGTTAGTTCCTTGGCGATGTAGGGTCCGCTGGCCCTGAAGGCGAAGAGCTCCATCTGTCCCGACGTGTCTACGAGGGCTATGTCGGGCCTAAGGTCTTCGATTTCCTCTCCAAGCCTTTCCGTCTCTTCCGCGATTAGGTCGGCTGCCATCACCAGGGCGCCGTTGGGTCCAAGCCCATATTTCTCCATGACTTCCTCCACGTTTACGTAGTCGCGGACATCCACATCCGCCCTATAGGGAAGGGTTAGG
>Ga0315306_10001598_pt1 | contig 10803 bp, 11 predicted proteins | sample TDP1_MG_FD_203803 | JGI IMG/M metagenome (GOLD analysis project Ga0315306, IMG submission 203803) | Freshwater sediment microbial communities from Lake Towuti, South Sulawesi, Indonesia - TDP1 | ecosystem: Environmental > Aquatic > Freshwater > Lake > Sediment | place: Indonesia: South Sulawesi... | reverse complement strand
GCCATCTCCGTGTAATCGGCCAATCTTCCTATGTGGTAAAGGCTGAAGGCGCATACCGTGCCTACTGAATTCTCCTTAGCCTTCTCGATGGCTATCTCCATGGCTCTTTTCGCCACAACTTGACCGAAACCCCAATTGCCATTCACTAACGCCGAAGAATGAGTTTCCCGCACGACTTCAGTCTTCGCATCTGGCCTGATGTCCCCCCTTTCAATAGCTTTAACGTACTGAATAATACGCATCACCCCGTGAGAGTCCTGTCCAGCAAGGTTAGCCCTGACAAGAAACTCTGAGACGAGTTTGGCTTCTTCAGCCGGTGAGCCTGAAGCCACGAAAATTTCTGTTCCCATCTTTACAAGTTGGTCAGCCTTGAGAACTGGCATAAGGTATTTCGCTCCTATTTGTCGATTCTAATACCGGTTTATCCTTTAATAAACATTGTTTGACTTGCTAAGTGTCCACCGCGTCAAGAAGAAGCCTTTTAGTTCCTGCAAGGTTATATAGCTTTACTCTAGCATATAGTTCGAGATTTTGTTGAATGCGTGGAAGGAGCGATTCTTGTGGCGAAGCTGATCTACGTGGTCATCGATGGGATGGGTGACTTGCCCATTATGGAACTGGGCAATCGAACTCCCTTAGAAGTTGCTGAGACCAAAAATATGGATTCTCTGGCGAAGAAAGGAAGACTCGGGCTCATGTACACTGTGGGGAAGGGAATAGCACCGGAGAGCGACGTAGCAGTAATCTCCGTTTTAGGTTATGACCCTTACAAGTTTCATGTTGGAAGAGGACCCTTAGAAGCATATGGCGCTGGCTTAGAGATGAAGAACGGCGACCTTGCTTTGCGCTGTAACTTCGCAACCTTGGGCAAGGATAAGAAAATTGTGGATCGGAGGGCTGGAAGAGACCTGACCTTCGAAGAAGCCGCTGAACTGGCTAAAGCCGTGAATCAAGAGGTCAAACTAGAGTCACATCCGGCCAGATTCACTTTCGCAAACACACTTGGGCATAGAGGAGTCCTTGTGATACGTAGCAAAGTGAGAAACCTTTCCGGAAATATAACCAACACAGACCCCGCGTATGAAAGAGTTGAGGGTCTCGGCGTTGCGAAGAGTGAGGTCGAATTGACCTTGAATGAATGCCTGCCCCTTGATGATTCCGAAGCGGCTCGGATCTCCGCTCAACTCGTGAACGAGTTCACTGAAAAGAGCCACATGGTCATGGAAAGGCACGACATGAACAAAAGACGTGCAGCCGAGGGAAAACTAAAGGCAAACGTCATCTTGTCAAGGGACGCTGGCAACCAACTCCCAAAGTTCTTCAGCATAAACGAGCATTACGGTGTCCGTTTCGCTTGTCTTGCTGACATGACCGTGGAGAGGGGAATCTCTAGACTGGCCGGAATGCAGTTGGAGGAGATCCCGCCGCCTTCAAACGACATAGAGGCTGACAGCATTCTTAGAGTCGAGAAGCTGTTGAATCTCCTCGAGTCTTTTGACTGTTTTTACATCCATCTTAAGGGGCCGGATGAGCCTGGACATGATGGCGACTTTGAGCGGAAAGCCCACATTATTGGCGTTATTGACAGGTTCTTCTTCGGGAAGCTTCTTTCGAAGATAGACTTGAAGGAAACTCTCATATGCGTCACAGCCGACCACTCAACACCGTGCAGTTTGAAAGCTCACAGCGATGATCCCGTGCCCTTGCTCATAGCAGGCCTCAATGTTGAAGCCGACGGCCTAAAGAAGTTCTCAGAAAGTGAGTGTAAGAAGGGAAGCCTAGGTATGTTACAAAGCGGAACTAAGCTCGTGCCCATGCTCATGCGTCTTCTAAAGAAAAGGGCGTAAGTTCTAGCTTGAAGTCCTATTCCATCTGTCCAATTGGCTCTGTTGAAACTGGGCAAGAAGCTTTTATAAACATCCAAAGATTATGAGTATGACGGCGGGTCTTAGGCGGGGGGCTAGGGGTCCCCTGAGAAGCCATCCAGCTTCGACCGTAAACCCTCTATACGACGGGCTAAGAGCTGAGGTGAGGCGTAAAAGATCATCGGGCTCCTCAGTCGTCCAGCTGTGAGTATTCGTCCTCTGGGGCTGGCGGTCGCGGAGCGTCCTCTGTAGGGAGGACGTAACCATGTTTGCCAGGTGAACCTGGCCAGGCCCGGGAGGGAGCAACCTAAGCTTGGACGTTCAGCGCTCAGAGGGGTGCGGATATGAGTGAAGAGGCTGAGGGAACCCGGCGAAAACTATGCGTCCAGCCTCAGTGACCCGCCGTCTTCTTGCCATTACACTTTCAGACTATGATGGCAAAACTGAAGAGATTTTACATCGTTCCCAATCTCAAGAGTATCTTACAAGCTTGGCATGTTTCCTCGGTCGTTGGCTCTCCGCAGCTCTTACAGTTTCTTAGAGGGGTCTCTTTCACAGTCTGCCTCATTGCTTCACGGATCTTCTCCATTGAACTGTAAACGGTGTATTTTATGCCTGGGTGTCTCTCTTCTAACCGGTTCAAAGTTCTACGCACATCATTTCTCAGAGCTTCCCCAGCATACGGGCAGGGCATTTCTTGGAAGGAAATGCCGTTAACATACGCGTACAGTACGACCTCTCTTTCAAGAACCTCGCAAAAAGGTTTTACCTTCTGCGGAAATCCAGGTTTCTTCAAATTAGAAACGGGGCCTGTGCGGCTTATCCTTAACGGGTCGCCGTGAACTAGGTTTAAAAGGAATGTTTGGGTCTCATCGTCCAAGTTATGCGCTGTTGCCAACTTAGTAGCGCTAGCTTTCCGGGCAGCTACGTTCAAGGCTCGTCTTCTTAGGACGCCACAATAAGCGCAAGGAGTCAGTTCATCATCCCGTGTCCGGTTGGCTATCTCGTCCATTGTATATCCATATAAATCCCTAAACGAAACGACTATGTGCTTAACCCCAAGCCCAACGCAGTTTTTAGAAGCTATTTTCACAGCTTCGTCTCGGTATCCTTGTATTCCTTCGTCAACGGTGATGGCGTAGAGCGAAGACCGCGGGAAGTCTCTTTCAATCCTCGATAATATGTGAAGCATACTCACACTGTCCTTTCCACCGGAAACCGCGACGGCAATCCTGTCATCAATCTCGAACATCTCATGTTTGCCAATAGTGACCCGAACCTTCTGCTCGATAGACTCGGTAAAGCATTTCCTGCAGAGTATCTCACCAGAGTAAGCCCGCCTGTGGAAAGCTTCGCTTCTCCCGCATGCTGCGCACTTGACCATGATGCCCTTCCTTCCTGCCTGAAATGGGGACGAACCCCTTGCCACATTTAACGCCAGATCTTAGGCGTTCAAAAATTGCGGAGCCTTGCTGAAATATGTTTTCGTACGTCTCTATTTTATCCGGGAACGGGCAAGGGAATTTGCCGCCGTCCAAAATATAAGAACCTCCGTGTAAAGGTTAGTCTTGATCGAATGCGTGAAAGTTGAGACGGAGTTGGCAGGGTTGGCTAAGAAGCCTCTAACGCGCGCTGAAAGGATCGAGGTCGTCTACGATGAGAAACGCTGGGTGCTGCTGGAAAAGCTAAGGGCTGAGGCGACTGAGATAATTGAGGCTCTGGGAAGATCGCAGATATCATCAGTAGTGCATGGAAGCATCGCAAGAGGCGACGTCTCGGCTAAGAGCGACATAGACATTTTCGTCCCCGAAGTTTTGTCCTCCTTTAGTATTGAGATGGCTTTAGAAAAAGCCGGCATCCTAGTAAACAAGCGCATCCTTGTACAGGCGACTCCGACCTATGCCTTGAAAGGTTTTCTTGAGATAGATGAACGGAGGCAAGTTTCCTTTCCGTTGGCAAGATTCCACCGGACCGAGAGGGAGTTCTACAAGTTCGGAGGAGAAGCTACCCCTTTGATGTTGAAAAAGAAGAAGCGGATTCCAGGCGTCGACAAAAGGTTGATGTTGATTGAGCCTACTGATGACGGGCATTTGGAAAGTAGCATAGTCGGGCGGGAGGAATCAGTTGCCAAGCTCTTAGGGATATCGGTTGATACAGTCCTGAACAGGGTTCGCACGCTCTTGCGTCGAGATAAGATTGGAAGGACAGGTCTCTTCATCGAAAGGGAACTACTGCCTGAAGAAACCTTCGAATCTGTCTTGAAGAAGCTTGCCGACGAGAACCCGGCGGTTAGGAGAAGACTGAGAACCGTTTAGAGACTGACAATTTCACTCTAAAATCTCGCGAAGGTAGATCCTCATCGGCCCGATTTTTCCGCCGTAGTTGCCAGCTGAGATCTTGACAACTCCAGGAACCTTTACTGCAGCCTTTACTCCTTCAGCCGTGGCTTTCTTTACGCTGTCCAAGTTCAGACCATTCACCACAATCTCGTAGACGCTTTCGACGCCCTCTGGAACTAGAGTATCTTGCGTCCTTTCCTTCAGCGTTGGGCATAAAGGATGATTTGTCGATGCCGGAAGCTTGTACTTCATAGAACCCACTTTGGACCCTGATCTGCAGATTCCGCCTGGGAACGGTAAGACCACGCCTTGCACGTTTCGACGGATAGCCTCAACAGATTCCTCAGCCGCTTTAAGTCCAGTTTTCCAATCTCCTGTTAAAATTAGGAAGTTACCCCCTGCCACGCCCTTCTTAACGCCAAAACTATTCTCCACCACGAACTCTCCTTCCATTACCGGTATCTTCCATACTCTTCTCCCAGCCACATCGTCTCTTTTCTGGAAGCCGTCGCCGAAGAGTCGAAGACTTCTGCCAACCTTCAGTCTTCGAGACGCCTTAGGTAAAGCGTCGAAAGCAGCTGTTGTGGGGCAAGGCATAACACACTGGCCGATCCTTCCGATCATCTGTCTTTTCAAATCAACCCTCGTGCGGTGATATATTTGAACTACAGCTCCAGTTCTCCCGTCGGGGGTCTCCTGAGAAGATACCGTGCCTTCTACACCAGCTTCGGCCGGAGAACCAATTATCGAGGAGGCGTATCCCGTCGCAATGTTTGCAGCTGTTAGCGCCCACTTTTCGTTCTGAGCGGTTATCAAGACTCTTCCAACCCACATCTCAAAAAGTTCAGCGAAGGTATCTTCAATCTCCACATCATCTAAGCGAAGCATATAATCCACCTAAACATTGTCTAGGACCTGACTAACCTGAAGACATGGTAAGAATATGCATTTCCACTATTAAGATTTAATAATCTGGTAAGATCATAGGTTATTATAGGATCCAATAAGACCTAGAATTCTAGGTCTGGAGAGTTTCAGTCAGCATGGATAAATGGGAAAGGATTGAGTATAAGCCGACGCCTGTGCGTAACCTGCTTGTCGAGATGAAGAACCTCTCGGAGCTCATGTTAGATTTGGCCTATTCAGCGGCTTTGTTCAACAGCAGCGAACTTGCCGAGGACGTCTTGGAGCTAGAGAGACGGGTCGATACGCTGGCGTACCTGCTCAAAATGAATACAATGGTAGCGGCAAGGAACCCTCGGGACGCGGAGGCACTTATAGGAGTTTCGATAGTTGCTTCTTCAACTAATAAGATATCTGATGCTGCTGGCGACATCGCCCACATCGTCATACGCAAGATAGGCATCCACCCGCTCGTCAGAAAGGCATTTGAAAAGGTAGAAGAAAATCTTGGCAGAGTTGAGGTGGCCCCTAACTCTGTTCTAGTAGACAAGACCTTGGAGGAGCTTGAGCTTACTGCTAGGATAGGCGTTGACATAATCGCCATCCGTAGGGGAAAAGAGTGGATAATCAACCCGAAGAACCATGAATTGCTCCTTAAGGGAGACGTGCTGATAGCCCGAGGAACATCGGCAGGAGTCGATGAACTGAAAAACCTAGCAGAAGGAGTATCCAGAGAACGGGAGGGTTAAACAGACTTGATTGAGGAGCACTTCCAGAAGATAGTTGACTCGTTGGTTGCGCTGAAGGACACTTCGGAACTGATGCTTGACCTTGCATACTCCTCATTGCTCTTGAACAGCCGAGAACTTGCTCAAGAGGTTCACGAGCTCGAGGACTATGTGGATGATCTTCACACAGAGTTTGAACTACTCGTTCTCTCAAGTGGCTTCAAACAGGAAGAATCAAAGGATTTTCTAGGCTTGATAAGGTTAGGCGTCGTCACGGAGCAAATAGCCGATGCCGCAGATGACATTGCTCACATTGTCTTGCGTGAACTTGAACCTCACCCTGTGCTAAGGATCGCGATTGAAGAGGCCGATGAGACCGTTACACATGCCCAAGTCTCAGAAGACTCTCCGCTTAGAGACAAAACTTTAAGGGAAGCAAGAATCGCCGATGAAACTGGCATGTGGATACTTGCGATCAGACGGGGAAAGAGATGCATTCGTCCGAAGCCCGACACTAAAATCGAGGCGGGCGACATGTTAATCGCCTCAGGATACGCAGAAGGCCAAGATGACTTCAAGAGACTGGTCTCTGGCCGCGAGGAAGCTGAGGAGAATATCCCATTGTTCTAGCCTAGGGCGTGGTGCATCATTAGGATCATTCTTCTTATGCTCGGTAAGGGATCAGAACACGAAATATTTTATCCCGCTTGAAACTGTGCCTTGGCAAGTTACTCGAATTCCACATCGATATCTTCATAAACACGTGAGCAGATTCCTAGTAGGCAGAAACCTCGTGGATGATTGAATTGAAGGTTCTTCTCATTACAGGTAGGACGATTGACCAAGGCTGCAGCAAGGAGTACAGCAAACTCTCAAAAGAATATTCGGATAATGTAGCCGTATGCGAGATGAACTCGGAAGACATGAAGAAACTAATGATCAGCGACGGGGACAGGGTTAGAGTGTCCACGAAGTTCGGTTCTGTCGTCGTGAAAGCTAAGAAGTCTCGGAGAATGCGTTCTCCTGGATCAGTCTTCATTCCCTACGGTCCATGGGCGAACCTCGTCTTGGCTTCGTACACCGACGGAACTGGCATGCCTCTGCTCAAAGGAGTGCAAGCGGAGGTCGAACCTACTGAAGAGAATGTTCTGGGTTTAGCAGATCTTCTCAGTCAGTCCTATAGCAAAGAAAAAGAAAAGTTGGCGTGAGTAGACATGCCAGTTGTCTCAAAGGTTGTTTGTCCAGTTTGTGGCTGTTGCTGCGACGACATCGAACTCATTGTAGAAGGTAACAGAATCGTTGAAGCAAGAAATGCTTGCGCCCTAGGCGCGGCCAAGTTTGAAAACTACAGCAAGCATCGGAACACAAGCCCACTCATGCGAAAGGACGGAAAGCTTGCCAAGGCCTCCTTGGAGGAGGCTATAGGTAGAAGTGCAGAAATCCTCGCCAACTCCTCCTATCCCATCCTTTACGGGTGGAGCTCTACTAGCTGCGAAGCCGTCAGAGTTGGGCTAGAACTGGCTGAGGAAGTCGGCGGCGCTATTGATAACACCTCCACGATCTGTCATGGTCCCTCGATATTGGCAGTGCAAGATGTGGGTCTTTCCGGAAGCACGTTAGGACAGATACGCCACCGCGCAGACCTAATCATCTACTGGGGAAGCAACCCCTGGAGCGCCCACCCACGCCACATGGAACGCTACACGGCCCTCTCAGAAGGCAGATTTCGAAAAAGCATCTGGCGACGTCTTCTTTTGGGATGGCAGGCAGAGTCTATCCGGAAAAGAATTTCAAGGATAGCGGGTCTCGTCTTTAAGCGGGGTACATCCGTTCTGAAGGAAAGCGGAAAGGAACGTGTGACACCTTCAGTTGAAGAGAGGAAAGTGATTGTCGTAGACGTTCGTAAGACGCGGTCTGCTGATATCGCTGACTACTTTGTGCAAGTCGAGCCTGGTAAGGATTACGAGGTTCTACAAGCACTGCGGGCGATAATCCGCGATGAAGAACTTGACGTTGAAGAGGTCGCTGGCGTACCTGTACAAACCCTTGAAGAGATCGCTGACGCCATGATAGACTGCAGATTCGGCGTTCTTTTCTTCGGCGTCGGTCTAACGATGAGCCGCGGGAAACTGCAAAATATTGACGCCGCGATCAGACTGGTTCGAGACCTGAATATGCGCACAAAATTCCTCATAATGCCGATGAGAGGGCACTTCAATGTCACAGGAGCTGATACGGTTTTCACTTGGCAGACTGGATATCCCTATGCAGTTGACTTCTCACTCGGCTACCCACGATATAACCCAGGTGAGACCTCTGTCGTCGATATACTCGCGCGGGAAGACTCAGATGCAGCGCTTGTGGTGGCGTCAGACCCTGTCTCCAACTTTCCAAGAGAAGCCACACGTAACCTTGTTAAGAACCCATTAATCGTGATTGACCCCCATCTTTCAGCGACGGCTTTGATGGCTGATGTGGTTATCCCCTCCGCCTTTGTTGGAATAGAAGCAAAGGGAACAACTTATCGCATGGATCACGTCCCTTTGCCTCTGCGGAAGATTGTCGATCCGCCTGAAAGTTGCCTACCAGACGAGGAAATACTGAGAAGAATACTGGATGAAGTTCATAAACTCAGAAGAACTATCGCTTCGTGACTTTGACAGAGTTGAGTTCAGCCTTGAAAACTAAGATAGAAGGCAAGTTCTGGGGCATCTCGCTGTATGGTCCATCCATATGAGGATAGGTATCGACGAGTCTATGCTGCTGGAGCTCGCTTCTGGGAGGCGCCAATCCCTACTGAAGAGCTGGTTGACTTTGTAGAGAAACAGAACTTCCCCGAGGGCACGAAGGTCATAGAGTTTGGCTGTGGAGAAGGTCGTGATTCGATCTTCTTGGCCAGGTTAGGTTTCAAGGTCATGGCTGTGGACATCGCCCCCTCTGCGATTAGACGAGCGAGAGAATGGGCTGTTGAGGAAGGGGTTAAAGTTGACTTTAGAGTTGACGACGTGACTGCCCTAAAGGGGATTCCAAGCGAGTCATTCGACTTAGCGGTAAATATAGGCTGTTTGCAGATGTTCCCAGAGTGGGAGGACAGACGAAGACATTACTCAGAAGCTTCTCGAATTCTGAAACCCAAAGGACTATATTTCTTATGTAATGTGGCTGTCCTGACACAAGAGGAGGCTGATGAGGAGTTCGGTTCAGGGTGGTTGCCACCAAAAGTTGGTGACTTTACACCGAGGAAGATACTTGTCGATGGTGCAGAAAAGCAAGTAATGCTTCCCATAATTGCTGCACGCGGCTTTACTAAGGAAGGGATAACAAAAGAGCTCTCAGAGGCGGGATTCATAGTAATAGAAGCTCAGCGAAAGAAGACAAGACCCCATGGTATATGCTGGATCGTGGTCGCGCAGAGAATATAAGCAAACCCGGCAATCTGGGAATCACCACAGATGGAGAGCCCTTATTTCTTTGGTGGAAAGACATTGCGACGACATAATCAGACTCTACGGAGAATATTGTCCGAAGTCCATAACCTCAAGAGACCGGTTGCTTCGTGCTCTTGGGACCTGATTTTTCTTTGGGTGCAATAGTAGAACCTTCCGAACGCTAGAAGTCTTAGAAATCCTGCAATCCTTTACCATTTGTTTAGTGACACTTGGAAATTCTATAGTGGCACAATGACAGCCTAGATTTCTCGTTTGTATCTGGTGAATTTCCATCCATTCTTCTCGATGATTGCATATCTGATGAATCCAAGTTTTTCTGCAAGTCTTTGCATGCCAATGTTCTCGATCCCTGTAGATGTGTAAACCTCTCTAATTCCACGTTCTTTTGCTTCCTTCAATGCGCGCTGGATTAACTGCGTGCCGATGTCTCGTCTTCTATATTCTGGATGCACGGCAACTCCAATAGTGCAAGATTCCCTATCAAATCTGGTTGGATCAAGCCTCTTGAATAGGTGTACCACTACGAATCCTATCAAAATGTGTTTCTTAGAGATTCCGAAGAGGAATATCTTCTTTCCTTCCTTCATCGCTTGAAGATGATCAAGGAAATCATCTTGAGGATTCTTGCCCCAGACGCCTGGCACCTTACCAATAACCCTTCCAAGCTCAAGAAATGCTGTCATGTCATCTAGTCTTGCGGGCTTAATTAGAAGCGGTTGCATGTCCTTTCCCTATACTACCTCTTATTTCCTCCCCTATATACAAATGTATAAGTCACATAATGAGTTGAGCTCCACCTCAGGATGGACCCGGCTTCCATTGTGCTTAAGTATTAGAGCCAATATGATGTAATGCTGTTGTTTGGAGGTGCACGGCGCTCGGTAAAGTCTTGGTCACTTCTGCATGGCCATACGTTCAACACGTGCTCCACCTAGGGAACCTTCTCCCAATACTTTCCGCGGATGTTATAGCAAGATACCACCGCCTCAAAGGAGAGGAAGTCGTCTTCGTAAGCGGCTCCGATGTGCATGGAACTCCAGTAGAAGTTGAGGCAGTAAGACAGGGAATCTCGCCAAAGGAGCTGACAGAACGTAACCACAAGTTAGTATTATCTCTCTTCGATAGGTGGGCTATCTCCTTCGACAACTACACCACGACAGAAAGCCCGGTACACAAGGATTTTGTGAGAGAACTTCACCGCAAGGTAGAAGAGAACGGGTACGTTTTTACTCAGGAGGCTGAACTAGCCTACTGCCCCCAATGCAAGCGTTTCCTGCCCGATAGGTTTGTCGAAGGCAAATGCCCATACTGCGAATACGCAGATGCCAGAGGCGATCAATGTGAACAATGTGGAAGGCTACTGGAACCAGCCAAGCTCGTAAACGCCCACTGCGCGATCTGCGAAGGAACGCCTGTTTTCCGCAAGGCATTACACTGGTACTTTGACCTGCCTCAGTTCAGCGGCCAACTCCTAGAATATGTAGAGAACAACAAGCAACTGCCTGACAACGCTCGCAAC
>Ga0315306_10001597_pt1 | contig 10805 bp, 9 predicted proteins | sample TDP1_MG_FD_203803 | JGI IMG/M metagenome (GOLD analysis project Ga0315306, IMG submission 203803) | Freshwater sediment microbial communities from Lake Towuti, South Sulawesi, Indonesia - TDP1 | ecosystem: Environmental > Aquatic > Freshwater > Lake > Sediment | place: Indonesia: South Sulawesi... | reverse complement strand
CTTGGCGACGAGGACAGTCCCGAAGGCACTGGTTACAGCAGTGATGAACGCTAACACCTCAAACAACAATGTGGCTCCGCTGGAGATGGTGAACGGAATTCTATTTTAGGCGATCCCCATGCTTTTCAAAAGGGACCTACACAATGCGGAGAAGCTCGTTTGTGTAACGGGCTAGGAGTTGTGACAGATCCAGAAAAAAGAAAGGGGGGTTAGAGATCTACTTCTTGGTTGTGGGTTCGGGTTTCTTCTGCTTGAATTTGTCCCAGCCGATCGCGACTCCCACGACAATTACTGATAATGGTAGCAAAATCCACGCTGGCCACAAGTACAATGATTGAATTCTGCCGATGATGAGCGAAATCCTAGCCATGAAGGTCTGCCCGAAAGCAGCTCCAAACGTAATCATTATGATGTATTTCCCGAAGGTGACCATGCCTTTGACAGGGCCTTTATGCTCCCGCGAGAAGTAGAAGAAGAGCAAGGACCCGACAACCCCGAGAACTATCACGATATTATTGAAGCTCTGGTATGGATTGTTTGACACAAACAAGGGCACCAGTGTGGCCCTGATCTGCTCTGTGAAGCGGGTTCTGAAATCTGCTGCGACAACTATTCCTGTTCCAACGCCGATTATTGCCGCAGTGGGAATCCTATAGATCCAGAAATGTTTCTTCGAGAAGTAGAAGTAGAGAAGTAAACTCGCAAGGAGCGGTATCGCCCATACCGTGTTGCCTTTGACTAAAGGCGTCCAAGCGTTGTCGTATACATATTTCGCAGAGAGGATCGCGCCATATCCGACGCCGGCTCCAAGGTATATGTGCTCTGCGATTCTGTATGCACGATTTTCCCTGTAGAGGAAGCTGTAAGCCATCAACGTCAGTCCTCCAGAGATCAGGATTCCGAACAGCTTGGCATCTAGTCCGATCATCTCAACTAAGACCTCCCAGACTTCCTGACCATGTATCCGACATTTCCGATTATGATGAAGATGATGACCAAGAGGTGGGCAGCTGACTGAGCGTCCATTCCAGCAAGAGCCATGCCAGGCCTCTTAACCAGCAGTTCGTACTCGGCCGCGCCTCTCAATCCATTCAAGTACCCTATGACTTTGGCAGGGTAAAATGGCATGACTCGCGTCACGAGGACCGCTGTCACAGCGCCTGCGATGGGAACGCCGTATGGATCCCCGAATTGTCGAACGAAGTTGTCCACCTGACTTCCTGTGATCACTATCACAAGCTTGAAATCCTTAGCACTAGAGAGCGGCTGCATTATCTCCAAGTCCTTGACCTCTTTTCCGTAGAAATCCTTCTGAATCATCTTTGGATTAGCGGCAAACGATCTCATGGCAGCTTCTCCTCCCGCGATGTATCCGAGGTTAACGAAGTTCTTGCCGTACAATGAATGATCCTTTGAGGCACCGAACACATCGATCAGTGCCTGATCCGCGAACATGGGCCCGGCAGAGTCAAAGGCCACTTCGACTATCTTGAGGTTCCTGTTCTTCAGATGCGTAGTGAACGCCGCGACTTGGGGATAGCATTCCGGAGCGACTGCGGCACTCATGTCAAAGGCAGAAAGGATGAAGCTTCCTGATGGCAGGCCCTCGATGAACTTGTACATGCCAGATGTCCCTGGACTGATCCCTACAGGAAGGCCAACCGGCGAAATCAGTGGAGCCGCAACGCAGATGAACAGAAGAAGGAATATGATTCTGGGATCTATCGTTGCAAGCTTCTGCATCCAGCCTTTCTTCTCGGTCAATTTTTCCTCCTCCTATGCAGTAGCTCCCAAGTAGCCCCTTTCGTGCCCCATTAACATTCGAATTGTCAACGAGAGCATGCCGATCGCTATGCCCATGATCAGTGCTCGTACGCCAGCCGTGTTTGGAACGTCAAGGATCCATTGAGAAATGCCCGGAAAGCCTGACCATAGGGTCTCACCTATCGGAGCCTGTCCCAGCATCACTAGCACTGCCGCAATCAAAAGGATGAATGATTCTTTTGATCTTGCTCTGAAGGCCCTATATGCCGCAGATCCCATGAAAAATCCTGCGAGCGAGAACATTGTTGAGTCCAGTGGAACGATTATGTTCTGAAACATATAGACGTAGTTGGGATTCGCTGAGCCCAAAACTGCTCCAACCAGAATAAAGGCAGCGAGCGTCGCCAACATTATCGCGCTTTCCAAGCTGTGAGGCCTCTTCTTCGTGATTCTGGTGACATGTATTCTCGCCAGCGAAATGATGCCTATACCGATAGCACAGGCACTCATGACCAATGTGGCCACAGTAACGTCTCTCGCAATAGAGTTGATGACTGGAACTTGGAAGAAGTAGTCAGCCACTTCAAGCAGTACTAGAACGATTGTTATCGCCAAAGGAAGTTTGAGCTTCATTCAAGTCACTTCCTACATCTTGAAGAAGTCTGCGATCCAAGCAATGCCGAAAGTCGCAAGCAACGCCCCAGCGACGGTAAACGCAGCGGCTATAAGTCTGACCCAGTCTTGGCCTGCAATGGCTCCCAGTTGAACAGGATCCTTTGAGAGATATGCTCCCGCGGCATATAGTTCCTCCGAAATCAGAACGTGGTCACAGGCAACAACAAAGAATGGGATCTGGTATGTATTCGCGGTTCCTCCAACCTGAATCGCTCCCGCAAGGAATCCTGCCTCAGCAACAATCATCGACTCGCCCGCAAAGTATCCGATCATCAAATTGGCGGCAACTTTCTCGCGGTGAATGATCCCCACCACTGCTGAAGTGTAGGCGAACTGCCTAGCTGAGACGAAACGAATGGACTCGGGATCGAATGCCTCTGGCTTTCCAGCCGCAAGATATGCCTGCTTCACGACATCAGAAATGACAGGCTCAACCTCCGGAGCGGCGAAAGTCACGATGAGCGGCGTGTTGTACTCAGCCACCTTCCTCGCTGCGTAGCCCAGAACGCTTATGCCCGCAATCGTCATCGGGGCGTCATAACCGTAGAAGTCACCTATGCCAGGAGTGAAGTGGACCGGCCGACCCATCTCCGTAGCTCGGCCTATAGCCTCATCGATTGCGTCTATCGCAGCTATCTTTCTAATCTTTGGGACCCGACCTTTCTTCGTAGCGTATAGAACGGCGATCATCAATGCGGTTGAGACAGCCAAGAGAATGAAGGAATGCGTTACACCTTTTGCGAATGGTATCACAAGTATTCCCCCGAATTTTCCGTTCGTATAGGTCAGGGCTCATTGCATTTAACGGTATCCCTAGGAAGCTGGACGTTCCGGTTCGAAAAGTCTGATATAGATACCCATGATTGCTCTTCGATGGCTTGAGGTGAGGAGCCCTGTCTGCCCTAGAGGTGTCACAGAATAATGTCTAACCTCTCTTTGGCAATACGAAAGCCTTGCTTCTCCAGCTGCGCTCGGTGCAGGCCGTTTCGATTCAGAACAGGGTTCGTATGATTTATGTGAGTGAAAATGACTCTGTCCTCGTAGCCTCTTAGCCTTTCCCGCGACTCCATAATTGTTGGATGAGGGATTTCGTCATAGACTCGCCCAGGCAACTCTTCTCGGGACCAGAAACAACCGTCTAGCAAAGAAATGTCGCTATCTCTCACGCAACGATCGATTGTCTCGGTATATCTGTCAAAGTCAGAGGCATAGAACAAGCTCCTCTCGGATTTGATTATGAACGCCAGTGTTTCAGCGTCCTCATTTCTGTGAGGAACTTCTACTGGAGTGATGTGAAGCGTTCCATCATATGTGAGAGCCTCACCGCACTTCAGATCTGTGATGGCAATCTCGTCCCTTTCGATCAGATAACTGTACGGCTTGTTCGACTCTAGGAAACGTCTCATTTGTTGAGTACAGTAAACGGGCAGTTTCTTGGTTGATGCGACTTCCTTACCGAAGAAAATCAGACCGGCGTAGTGCCCGATATGCGCATGAGTCAGAAGAACAGCGTCAGGAAGCATGGTCTTCCGAGCAGGAAGAAGATCCCGAAGTAGATCCAACTGCCGCGGCAGGCTCGGAGTCATGTCAATTAGCAGAAGCTTTCCACTTGGATTAACAATAGCAAGAGACGCGGGATAGCGAGCATGTTGGATGTTTGTTCTTGCATGGTTGCATCTCTCGCAACTGCAGCCGACTTGGGGCACACCGCCATCTTGGGCTGATCCAACGATTCTTGCAATCGTTTCCTGCATAGGACTTCACTCTATACTTTGCGTCTAACGACTTACTGAATCTTGGGGGAGGGACTCGCGTTGCGCGCATTGGTTCTCGAAAGATCATTCATAGAGGTCAGTTGTCCAGATCGGTGGGGTCCGTCCACATCTCCTGGAAGAATCGTTGCCACCTCCTCAGCACCTTGAGAAACGGCGCAACGCTTTGAAGGAAACCGCCCCACTGGCTTGATCCTTCTTCCGGCACTCACGGTCGAGTGGATCTCATCTTCTATGGGAAGCACCGATATGCTTGTCTAGAAATTGCACTATCGCCTCATAGGCTACGATTCGATTCTTGAGCTTCGCGATGCCATGTCCCTCATCATCGAACAGAACGTATGTCACCGGAATCCCCTTTGCTCCTAGGGCTTCAACCATCTGATCGGTCTCCGATTGAGGAACTCTAGGATCGTTCCTGCCTTGGACAAACATCAGCGGCGCCATGATCCTATCCACATAGTGTATCGGTGAGATCTCACGAAGGAAGTCAGCGTCCTTCTCAGGATCTCCATATTCAGCGGCTCTCAGTTTCCTCCTCCAAGGCCCCGTGTTCCTGAGAAAGGTCTGAAAGTTCGCGATGCCGTAGAGGTCTATTCCTGCCGCCCAGAGTTCAGGATACTGGGTCACTGCAGAGAGAACCATAAATCCTCCATAGCTTCCACCCATGACTGCGACTCTCTTTTCATCCACAAGTCCAGACTGCGCTAACCATTGTACTGCATATTTTAGATCTCGAACCGAGTCCAATCGTTTCCGCACATCATCGAGATGGACATACGCTTTTCCGTAACCGGCGCTTCCTCGGACATTAGGCGCCAGAACCGCGTAGCCGCTGTTCAAGAGGTACTGAATCACCTGATTGAAAGATGCTCGAACCTGAGATTCTGGCCCGCCGTGAACTTGTACCACTACTGGAACCCTAGAATCAGGTGGCATGTCTTGAGGAAGGTACAGGAAACCCGGTATCTCTCGGCCATCAAAGGTTTTGTAGTGAATGAGGTTGGGTTCAACGAAGCTACTTCTAGGAATGCCTGCACGGCCGCTGAAGGTCAACTGTCGAACCTGATCTTCATCCATCGAGTAGAGCCAGATATCCGGGTTGTGAGTTGCTCCGCTGAATGTGAAGGCCAGAAGGCGTCCATCATGCGACCAAGTCGGTTCGTCAACGATGCCGGGCGGTATGCCTTGAATTCGCCTTGATCCTCCACCTACCAGATCCAATATTCTGAGTTCACTGTAGCCATCAATGTTGACCGTGAAAGCGATTCTCTTACCGTCGCTCGAGAGAGAACTGGGACCAATATCCCATTTCTCCTCCGCCAGAACCTTCACCTTCCGTGTCGCAAGATCCATGCTGGCAATGGCGGTGAACTCGCGGTTCTCATTGGAAACAAAATAAAGGCGTTTTCCATCTGAGGAGAACCGCTCAGACGAGTACTCGGCCTCCTCTTCATGGGGCGTCAAGTGCGAGGCCGAACCGTCTCCCAAATCGACAAGAAACAGGTCTCGGTCAAGGTTGGTATTCGCCCGACGAACCAATACTCCTCTCTTGTCAGGCGCGAAACAAGCAGCGTAATTGGTTCCATCATGTTGAAGAATGCGGCGACATTCCTTTGACTCTACATCCATAACATATGCGTCGAAGAAAGCTTCATGCCTCTCGTTCGAGGAAAACGTGATCCATCTACCGTCTGCGGCCCAATCTCCGAACGCGTGAATTACGCGAGGTTTGTCAGTAAGTTGTTCAACATGCTCTCCTCCATCCTCGACTAGGTGGAACTGAACCCTCTCGTTTCCTCCCTGATCCATACCGAAGATCAGTCGATCACCCATGGGCGCATAGCGGCAGAACGAGACCTCTTCGCTATGGAATGTAAGCTGCTCAGGCCAGCCTCCGTCCAAGGCAACTCGCCAGACCTGCGGCACACCGGTAATATTTGTCAGAAACGCGACGTACTCACCATCGGGAGAGAACGACGGGCAACCCGCACTCCGAATATTCAAGTATCTCCTGAAGTCGAATCTTCGAGCCAAGCCCTGACCTACCGCCATTCCCTACTTACACTTCAGATATATGCTTGTGCGAACGCGGTTGTCAGCCGCTCAAGATTCGAACTTCCTGTCTGGGTGATCAGGCTCTTCGATCGAACGAACTTGCATTGAATTTGATTCTGACAGAGATCTGTCGGCGTAGCGTCATGAACTTTGAAAGCTTTATCGGTCAAACCTAGCCATGTGTGACCGTTCAAGGTGCTCACAGTGAAGATTGCAGCTTTCAGAACTGGAATCCAAAAATGCGCTCCTACTGGTCCGTCACATGATGACTTGGCGGAAGTGAACTTGCCAAGAACGAAGCCTGACATTGGCGTTTGGTAGAGTTCGACGAGAAATGGTTCTAGGATTCAAGTTTCCTGACGCTTGGAGCTGCGAGTGTGGAAGAGAACATAAGATACCGCTAAGGCGGATCCTCATTGAAGAGAATTGCCTGCCTAGACTACCTGAGATCACGGACGAGCTCGATATAGGAAGGAAGTGCCTCATTGTCGAGGACTCAATCACAAGAAGTATTGCTGGCCAAAAAGTGAGGGAAGTTCTAGAAGGCGCGGAGTATTCGGTCAGTGAAGTCATCATAGAAAAGGCAGACATAGAGAACGCAAGAAGAGTTGGCGAACGGCTACAGGGATGTGACTTCTCTATTGCTGTCGGTGGCGGAGCGCCCATAGACATGGCTAAGGCTGCGGCGAACAATAGCCGCGTTCCCTTTATCTCAGTCCCAACAGCTCCGTCTCATGACGGTATAGCCTCGCCGATTGTCTCAATCATTCAGAAACCAAAGAAGACATCCTCACTTGCCAGTCCGCCGATAGCCATTGTGGCTGACCTAGAAGTCCTCTCGAATGCGCCGAGAAGGATGATATCGGCTGGATATGGAGATGTAGCGGCCAAAATTGTTTCGTTAAAGGATTGGGAAATCGGCAGGGATGAAACAAGCGAATACTATTGTGAAAGGGCTGCTAAGTTCACACTTCAAGCCGTGCACGACTTGATCGAGTTCTCCAAGACGCCGTCGAGTAGGGAGACGATCAGGGGTCTCGTAGAAGCACTACTGAATTGTGGGGTGTCTATGATTATCGCAGGCTCGTCTAGGCCTTGCTCTGGCTCTGAGCACTTGTTCTCACACTTCTTGGATTTGAACGCACAGGAGCCAGCGAAACACGGTGAACAATGCGGGCTCGGAACGATCCTCATGGCCAGATACAACGAGGAACATAACCCCAACTGGTGGAGGCAGCCTGAATATCAGTGGCAGAACATCAAGCAGATGCTGCAGAAACTCGGTGTGAACACCAATCTGAGAAGACTCGGCATCAGTCAGGGCTTAGCGGCCAAGGCTTTGGTGGAAGCAGCAAGAATAAGGCCAGACAGATACACAATCCTTCACAAGAGGCCGCCGACGCTTGCCGAGGCTACGAGGCTTCTTGAACAGACATCGGTCACATAGCGTGATCAAGATTACCTAATATACTGATACTCTTCACGCCCTTCTTACCATCATCATACTAATGTTTAAGCGTCCTGTGAGACGCATTTCTACGTCTGTTTGGCAACGACATCTGGGAAAGAACATTGATCATCGTCGTCTCTGACCTTCATCTTGGATACGATCATGCAAACAGAGAGCCTTTCATAGGATTCCTCGATGACATTGGAAAGTCGCTTGGGCGACCGGATCACTTCGTATTGCTCGGAGACATTTTTGATTTCTGGAGGAGGAATAACGTAGCAGTTGTCCTAGAGAATGAAGACCTCGTAGGGAGGATTGAAGATCTCGCTGCAAATGTGCACTACATCCCCGGAAATCACGACTTTACCTTTGCGAAGCTCGCGACATATGGAACCGGTGCGTTCAACGTTCAAAAGACTCTCACGCTTCAAGATGGGGACACCAGATTCTCTTTCATGCACGGTTACCAGCTCGAAGTCCTTGCAAACTTAGAGCCCCTCACGATTGAGGAATATGAACAACTGTGCGTGTCACTGTGTCAGAGAACTGGGGACTTCATAGGAGATCTCCTATCATTCCTCTGGGATAACATCCACCTCTCTTTCAAAAGAGGAGACAAGAGAAGAGGCATGGTTCAGTCAATAGGTGCGATACCAGAAAAGCGAAGAGACATGCATAAGATAGATAGCCTAGCTAGGTCACGAGTCAGAGACCTATTCCTTGGACTTGGCAAAGGGAACAAGTTTGTATATGGTCATACTCATCGCCCATTCCTTGAAGACTCAGTTGCCAACACAGGTTGTTGGGTCTCGGACGCGGACGAGCAGAATACTTATCTGAAGATCGAGAACGGAGAGATGCAGCTGCTTCGGTATAGGGCGTGATCACTTGAGGGTGATCAATGTTGGTCAGCAAGATCGGAGAGATAGAAGCAACAATCTTTGACTTAGATGAGACCCTGATCGACGCACAGAGGGGGCTTGAAGCAGCTCACAGAAAGATCGGAGACCTGTTTGAAGGCTTCTTCAAAGAAAACAAAGTCGCAATCAAGCGAGACAGACTGGACGAGATGATCACACGAGTAGACGACAAGATGAATCTCAAGATTCTGTACAACCGAGATGTCTGGTGGCAGGAGGTTGTTGATCAACTAGCACCAAGCGGAAGACTCCCGTCATCTCTCGTCAAGAAGATGACCAACGAGTATTGGAAGATGTATGAGAAAGAGAGCGTTCCGTATCCCGACGCCACTCCCACATTGGAATACTTGAGGAACGAAGGTTACAAGCTCGGACTGCTTACAGATGATGATGGAACTATTGGACGGAAAGGCCGAAGGATCTCTCGCCTAAGTTTGAAAGAGTTCTTCGATGCCTGCGTTGTCGCCGGCGATGAAACCTCCGAGAGAAAGCCAAACCCCTTACCGTTCCTTCTAATTGCAGATAGACTAGAAGTCTCGCCGCGCAGATGCGTTATGATAGGCGACAAGCCTTTCACAGATATCGAAGGAGGACGCAGAGCAGGTATGCCTACAATTCTGGTGGTGCGCAGACGGTGGACAGCCTCGGCTCAAGCGGACTATGAGGTAACATGCCTCTCAGAACTCAGAACTCTTCTCTAAGAACCTCATGACTATGATTAGCGACATCCGAGAGAGCGGTTAAGCTTTCTAAAGAGAGCCAAAACCGTCCTCGCCAGTGCCGTCCGATAGTTGGGACAAAGAAGGAGTGGGGCTTGAGTCTACGTGCGACATCTTTCCTCGGGCTGCGGATACGATCACTGCCGTTGCGCCTATGACTGCGCACACTCGAAGTGCTGCTCTGACACCGAAAAGGAACTCGCCTACAGGAACGTTCAGCTGTTCCTTTCCAACAATCAAGATATCGGCCGAAACACTACTTGTCAAAACGAACGTGACAAGCGCCAAGCTGAAAGACTGCCCCAAGAACCTCATGGTCGCAAGCACCCCAGAGCCCAGACCCAATGATTCTTTCGGGACCGAACCCATCACAGCACTTGTGTTAGGTGAGCTGAACAGCCCGTAACCAAAGCCCAAGACGATGAGAATCAAGACTATCATGTTTGTCGTCGTCTCGTTGGACACACCAGAAAGAATCAGTATAGCGGCGGTCATAATTACCAGACCAATTGATGAGAGAAGCCTGGGCTCTATTCTATCTGAAAGATGGCCACTAAAGGGTGAGACTGCGGCCATCAAGAACGGTTGAGAGAGCATTACTAGTCCTGCCTGATATGGATCAAGTCTCAGAATGAGCTGCAGATAGAGAGACATTAGGAACCCTATGCCGTAAGACGCAAGATAATGCAAGAATGCTGTCAGATTTGAGAAGGCAAATACCCTATTCTCCGTGAACAGTCTAACATCAACTAGAGGCTGCCTTGCGAATCTCTTTTCCACGAAAACGAAGAACAGGAGAGAGAGCACACCAATCGATATCAAGCCCAACACGTATTGCCGGGGAATCATCGCGATCTGACTAAGCGAGACTGACGCTAAGATCGATGAGAGTGAAATAGTCAAACTCAGAGCTCCCAAAACATCGAGTGAGGCTTCACGCCTGATCTCAAATCGCTCATACGTTTTGAAATGGCACAACACGGCAGTAATCAGGCCTAGCGGAACATTGAGGTAGAAGATTGATCTCCAACCAAACTCAGATATGAGGAGCCCTCCAAGCACCGGGCCCATCGAAAGGCCCGTGTAAGTGGCAGCTGTTATTATTCCTACAGCCTTTCCACGTTGAGATGGTAGAAAAGCCGAGGTAGCGAAAGCTACAGAATTTCCGGACATCATGGAGGCGCCTATGCCTTGGCCCACTCTGGCGGTTATCAATTGGTACAGTGAATTGGAGAGGCCGGATAGAGTTGAAGAGAATGTGAAGATCAAAGTGCCTATGATGTAGAGAGATTTTCTGCCTTTTACATCTCCAAGCCTGCCCGAGACGATAAGAAAAGTGGTCAGCGCGAGAAGGTATGCAACTGGGATCCATGACAGTAGGAGGAGTTCTCCTCCTAGGTCAAGGCCAATGGAGGGAATTGCCAGGTTTACTGCGCTGGTGTCGAAC
>Ga0315306_10001594_pt1 | contig 10811 bp, 8 predicted proteins | sample TDP1_MG_FD_203803 | JGI IMG/M metagenome (GOLD analysis project Ga0315306, IMG submission 203803) | Freshwater sediment microbial communities from Lake Towuti, South Sulawesi, Indonesia - TDP1 | ecosystem: Environmental > Aquatic > Freshwater > Lake > Sediment | place: Indonesia: South Sulawesi... | reverse complement strand
GAGATGTAGGGACGGTCCTCGCCCTTGTAGGGACTCGAAAGCAGCACGATGTCATTCTGCTTGACGCCTGCCCTCACAAGATCATCGGGGGTTACGGGGTCCCGCGGTTTCTTGTCCGACAACCTGACCAAGGCTGCCTCCCCTATGAATGTCTCAAGAGCCATCTCCCCAATTTCTCTTCCCTCCTTTGCGTAGTGAGATGGTCCCTCAACGTGTGTTCCGATGTGTGTTTCTGTATTGACCCAGTGCATAAACGTTTGGTCCGGGGCGTAGACCCATTGCTCAGCTTCCAACCGCCTCGTCTGGTCTCCGTGCCTGTACACGCCATCGACCCTCTTGATCCCCGGTTGCACTCGTTCGGACAAATCTACTAGCCGGTATTTTCTCAGGTCGATCATTCCAGAATCCCTTACACGTCGGAGTCCGAGCATAAATACCTTGGTGACGAGCGGATTCGTGCTGAACAAAGAAGTTGCGAGAGAGCTTGTGTTCTGCGACACCGATCGTCACGGTGCGGCCAACTGGGTCCACCCCGCGGTCGGCTAGCAGTCGGTGATGCCTTGCCTTGAACTGTCATCGGTTGGTCGGACGTAGAGTCGGTCCATAAGCCTTCCGAAGATCAAGTGACGCACTCTTAAATTCTGCCATGGTGGACACAAGCCTAAGTGCGGCGAGCGTTCTGTGATTAGAGCAGAAGTCGTCTTGTTTGGCCGATTAGCCCTGGAGTTCGGGAAAGAGCTGATCTTGGAGATAGATGAAAATACGGCACTAGCTGATTTCACGAGGTCGTTCTTCAAAGAGCATGGCTTGGGGGAGACGCGTTTTCGTGGGAGCTCCGTTGAGTCCAGACAAGGATTCCTAAAAATATTGCTAAACGGTAGGGAAACGAGTCTAGATACGCTCATCAAGAACGGTGACAAGATCTCTTTTGTTCCCCTGGTCGCGGGAGGCTGAGCGCACAGAGCAGTCAATTTCGTTCGATACGCGCTTTCTATTGCTATTCGCCTTCTACTAGACTACAGATGTCGGTAAAGCCCTATATACGGACATCCGGTGTTCAGCGAGAGGTCTGGCAAATGAGCGAGGAGAAACCCGCGTCAATATGGATTGTGAGAGACTACCGAAGATGCAGCGGCTGCAGAAGATGCGAAGTTGTGTGTTCTCTTCATCATGAAGGCAGGATCTGGCCTGAGGCATCCAGAATCAGAGTCTTCATGCTCGTGCCTGGCGTCGAGATACCGCACCTCTGCGTACAATGCCCTGATTACCCGTGCGTCAACGCTTGTCCAGTTCAAGCTCTATCAGTGGATGAAAAGACTGGAGCCGTCAAAGTTGACAAGGAAACATGTAACGGATGCGGTGACTGCATAGAGGCCTGTCCAGGCAGGGTCCCTCATCTCCACCCAGGCGGAGGGTATTCCTTGATCTGTGATTTGTGTAACGGTGATCCTGAATGTGTCAAGGCTTGTAAACAAGGCAAATGGAACACCCTGTGGATTGCCTCAAAGCCTGACTCACCGACAGTAGGCACTCTGTCGATCAAGTTGTATGCTAGAACACCTGAAGAGACGACGAAGGACTTGGCTGAAGGTCTCTATGGAGATACTGCCAAGGAGGTGATCTAGTTGCTCTATGGCTACGCGGGTAAGATGCTTGAGGTCGACTTGTCGCGTGACAAAATCGAAGAGAAAACCTGCAGTGAAGATCTATTGAGGCAGTGGGTTGGAGGAAGATCGCTAGCGGCCAGAATATTGTGGAGCCGACTTGGCAGTAGATGGCAAGAAATAGATCCGCTGGGCCCAGAAAACGTCTTTCTAGCATTGACAGGCCCGCTGACTGGTTACTACCCAGGCGCGAAAATCATCATTTCGGGGAAGTCCCCTCAAAGCAATGGGATCCTCGGTTCAGCGATTAGCGGAGAATTTGCAGTGGAGCTGAAGTGTGCGGGGTACGACGGAGTGGTGGTTGAAGGGGCTGCGAAAAATCCTGTTTACCTTCTCATAAAAGATGATACTGTTGAAATAAGAGACGCAAGCAATGTCTGGGGTGCCGACGGCAAACAAACGCTGAGACTCCTGATGAAGGAGACCAGAGATGAGCTTTCGAAAAGATGGCCTTCGAAGGGATTGTGGAAGGACGCGGGAATATTGTACATCGGTCCCGCCGGGGAAAACAAGACAAGGATAGCTGCTGTGCTGCAGAAGTGGAGCCATGCCGCGGGTTACGGCGGATATGGCGGTGTGATGGGTTCAAAGAATCTCAAGGCGATCGTTGTCAAGGGGACAAACGCCATGCCGCTTGTTGCAGATCAAGCAAAAGTGAATGACTTGATAAGAGAAGTATGTGAAGATTCTTTTGCACATGACGATTTGAGGAGATGGGGGACGGGTCATGCCGGATACAGCATAGGAGCCGACATGAGCTCTGAACCTGTCAGGAACTGGCAGGAGGAATGGCATGATGAAAAGAGCTTTGGAGTAGATAGGTTCGAGGAGAGAGTCTGGGTGAAAAGGTACTGGGGAGACTACGGTTGCCCAACGACTTGCTTAAAACTTGCCGTCCTGAGGGAAGGCCCATACAAGGGAGCCATCACCGACAATCCGGATTACGAGCTTCAAGCCTACCTCGGTACAAACCTAGGCATATTCACGCCTGAGGAGAACGTGTATCTGGTGGCAAAAGCCGATGATCTTGGTCTGGATGGAATAACCGCAGGGAACATTATGGGTTTCGCTGCTGAACTCTATCAAAGAGGAGTTTTGACGAGCAAAGAGCTGGATGGGATGGATCTCAAGTGGGGCGATGCCAAAGCATTTGCCTTGTTAGCTGAAAGAATAGCGGGGAGGAAGGGTATCGGAGGCATCCTTGCCGAAGGCACCTACAGAGCAGCCGTCAAGATTGGCGAGATGAAAGATGTGGACGTCATGAAATACCTAATTCAAAGCAAAGGCGTAGCCATCGGAGCTCATGGCATAAGAAGCGGCTTAGACTATGCGTCAGACCTCTCCTACTCGTGTTCCGTTCAGGGAGGCGACCACACATCTACCGCAGGATTACCGTTGGACGGAGAACTGTGGAAGAGCGAGCTATCCATGATGGTGGCAGACAGCGGCGTGGTGTGTGCTTTCAACGTCTTTGACATAGACATCATTTGGCCCTTCTTCAAGGCGGTGACGGGCTGGGACATAACGAGAGAGGAATGGTACAATTCGATTGCGCTGAGGACGGTTCAGATTCAGAGAGCCGCGCTGTTGCTTGGGGGGCCTGATTTGAAGTGGGATCCAAAGATACACGACGAAAACCCCCAGAGGTTTTACGAGCCTCTTCCGAACGGCCCGAAGGCCGGTGAGAAAGCTGATAGAGACAAGTTTTATGGAAGGAGGAAAGAATTCTATGCTGCGATGGGATGGGATGAAAATGGGATCCCGACTTCGGAAACTCTGCAGCGTCTGGCCCTGGAAGACGTGGATGAAGCGCTTGGAAAACCGAGAAAGATATGATCTGAGAATCGAAGCAAAGCCTGTGAGGTCCTTCGGTGCGTGGGGGAGCCCTTGACTATTCGGCGGTTACCTCGTGCTCGTGGTTGTTGATCGATCGTAATTCGTGTCTCTGAGCCTTCTCTCCACCATGGCCCTGGTTGGCAGACTCGAGACGCCGACTCCTTCAACTTTGAATGAGGCAGTGCAGGCAGCGAAGATCGCTGACCGCACGGCGTTCATTGTGTCTAGGTATTGTACTGCGAATCCGGCGATGTAAGCATCACCGGCGCCTGTGGAGTCAACGAATCTGTCGGCAAGAATAAGGGGTATTTTGGTTACGCGGCCTTGGTCGAACAGGACTGATCCTTTCCTCTCCATCGTGATCAGCACGATTCTTGGACCCATCTCGCTGATTTTTTCTGCAGCTTTGATCGGGTTGATCTCTCCTGTTATGAGGCGGGATTCATTGTCGTCGCTTCTGTAGACGTCGACGAAAGGCATGACGTCTTGGACCTCGGTCCATGTCGAAGACATGACGTGGCCTCCCTTGTCCATCCGTCTCAGGTAGCCCTGTGGGTCAAGAGAGGTGATCGATCCTCTGTGGTGAACCATTCGGATGAGGTCATGCTCTATCTCGCGGAATATGGGTCCAAAATGAAACCACTTGCTTGTCATGTAGTCTGGGGGAAGATCTGATGCCGTAATCGGGGGGGACAGGGCTAGAATCTTCTGTGTTCGTCTGTCATCCTGATCGTACGCGTTTCTGAAGGATGTTGTCCTTTTGCCTGCCACCCTGACGCCCTTGAGGTCGACGCCGCACTCCGCCAGCGTTCTTCTGTACGGGGTCTTGAAGTCGGTTCCAACATTCGAAACTATTCCGACTTGAGCTCCGAGTTTTGCTGCGGCCATGGAAGCGTAGGCTGCCGGGCCTCCTAGGGCCTCGAAGACCTCGCCTTTGAAGTTGATTATCGTCTCCTGTGAGAGATAGCCCACGACGACCAAGTCAAGTGCCAAGCCCACCAGCCAGGCTTCAGATCGTTCGGTACCGAGATATAGGCTTCGGTTCGGTGAGCAGAGACTAGGTGGAGAGGAATTCCCATTGGCCGCGTTCTTCCTTCATCTTCTTCAGAAGCATCGATGCCAGGTCCGGTGGCAATGAGAACATGAGACTGACAAGGTGTTTGCAGAACCTTCTTTGCGCCATGTTCTTCGTCCAGTCAGCGCAGTTGTGGCGGATCGTCCTGTTCATCGCATCGATAGTGATCGGGTAGCCTCTCACCTCTCCTTGCACGCTGCCCTCTTCAGCCGAGGAAATCCTGATCTCTTTCGGTTCTATGGCCTTGCCTCTCTGTATTCTAGATCTGCTGGTGAAGTTGGTCAGGAGTTTCTCGAGGGGTTCTGCCTCCTTGAGCTCCATGAAGCTGGTGAGCGGAACGACGTGATCAATCTCGCTTGGCACAGTCTTGCCTGCGAGAAAGTCTTGGACGCGTTGTTTGGCCTCCATCTGCTCGGGTGTGAGCAGTCCTAGCATATCTAGGACTTGGAGGCAGTTCTCGACGGCGTAGCCGTGGAAGTGGTTGTTGAAGTAGCCGTATACGGTGCTGGCTTCGCGGGAAGCCTGCGCCACCCTAGGAACCCATAGCTTCAGCTCTTCCGGCGTGTAGCGGTAGTTGTACCAGGGTCTCTCTCCCCTGCCGTGCCACCGGAAGTACGCCACGTCTGATGTCACCTTGACTACGGGTGGCAGAAGAGGCTCGTCCACCACTGTGTAGGCGACGCCGTGGTCCCGGAGTATTCTCCAGGCAGCGTCGTCCATCCATGAGCTGTGTCTGGGTTCCAGGGCGAACCTGAACTGTCTTGGTAACCTTGAGAGGAAGTCGTCGATGGCCTGCGCCTTGAACACTAGCCTCGGTGGTAGTTGTATTAGTATGCAGCCGAGCTTCCTGGCTGATCGGAGCGGATCCATAAGGTCGCAGAAGCGCTTTAGGTCGTCCTCTATGTCCTCCTTCGGGTCAAGTTTCTTCTCGTGCGTTATGACCTTGGGCAGTTTGGCTGTGAAGATGAAGTCTCTGCCCGTGTATCTGTTCCAGCCCAAGACAGTTCCTTTCGATGGGAAGGCATAGAATGTTGAGTTGATCTCGGCGGTCTTGAAGATGCTCGAATAGACGGAGAGCATCCTCTCGCCCGCTATCCTGTAGAAAGGGCCAAGCCACTCCTTGTAGGACCAGCCGGAGGTACCAAGAAGTATGTCTTCCACGTAGCGGCTTTCATCAGGATATGATATAAGAATTCATGGGTCGCCTGCAAACTGCGCTATCTCTAGTAAACAGAAGAGACAAAGTAGGAGAACACAGGGCGAGAACAGGAGAGGTGCCGGAAAGCCAACGCTAGCGAGTGGAATTGATTTGGTAAGGAATGTCTGATTCTAAGCGATTAGCTGGACTCGTTTGACTATCCTGACAGTCGATTGAGGATCTTCTTAGTCGACCAGCCGTGCCTCCTCTTGAGAGGCGGAGGTCAACAACCATCCTCTCGAATTCGCGCTCATCTGTTCATAGAGACCGTCATCGTGAAAGGGCAGCCCATCTGCCAAGGCATATAGGGCCGTTGGATGCATCCTCTTCAACATCAACGTAAACTCCGATTGCGTGTACCCTAGAGGCTCGATAAGCGCCGTCGACTTATTCATCTCGTAGGGTGAACAGAGTCTATCGTCGAACTTCTTGGGGATTCTGTCGGATATGATGAGTATATCTACATCGCTTCCCAGCCCCGAGTCTCCTCTAGCGGCGGATCTAAGGCAAGTTGAGCTGATGGGCGGCTAGTTGGCGCCAAAATATCAATGCTTATAAGGAAATAAAATATCATGCTAACCACTATGCTCGCCAAGGAGATCCAGATGCTACTCGCTCTGTTGACCGAGCCAAGAAGCCTCAAACAGCTAGGCGAGGCTATCGGTTCCACGTATGTTAGGGCTAGTCAGATTGCAAGGCGACTGTTGCAGAAGGGCTTTGTGGCCAGAACAGATGGCTTAATCGGTTTTGCCAATACGGCTCATGCCGCGCTGCTCAAGAAGATCGCCAAGAGGTATGATATGGAGAAGCTGTTGAGGGACTCAAAGGAGAATGTGGTCCTTGCACTGTTGAGCACAAGTGATATTCGAGGTATACAGGAGCGGACAGGACTTTCATACTGGACCATAAGAAGATCCTTGAATAAAATCATGGAGACAGGTGCTGTAAGAGAGGAGGACAGAAAGTATTTCTTGGCTGGCGATGAAGATCTGAGGCTGTTCGTGAGGCTTTGGTGCGAGGAGAAGCAGAAGCGTTTGGTAGAGTCCTATGCTGAAGTCATCTACGCATCTTCAGATTCCATTCTCAAGAGAGTGCCTAAAGCAAAAAGTGCGAAGGGCTCTCCCACCGCCTTCTCAGTCTTCAACAGATATGGAGTCGAGCTACACCCTGTGTATGAATACTATGTTCAGCCTGAGAGGGAGCTAAGTGTAGAGGAGGTTCTAGTCCACGCACTAGTCTTCTCTACGAATCCCGTGGAGTTGACGGATTGCGCCGTTTTCTACGTGAGGAACAGAGATGCGATAGACCTCGCAAGAGCCAGAGATGTCGCACGGAGGTTCAACGTCGTTGATCTGGCAATAGACTTGGAGAATTATGTCAGAGACTTAACGGTCCCAGCGCCTGAACGTTTTCTTCCCTGGGATGAGTTTGCGGAGAAGGCTCGGCTCTACGGAATCTCCCCTGAAAGCCTACTTCCTCCCACAGCTTTTCCTGACCTCATGGATGAGATTTCTCGAAGAGTCAGGGGGGAGACGAGAATCTACCTGTTTGGCGGTGAGGCCATGAGGATGAGGAGGTTGAAGAGGGCTACCAAAGATGTGGATATAGTAGTTGAGGATGCTCGGACATTTGCCGCACTGAAGAAGACCCTTACATCTATGGCCTATAGAGCGCTGGGGGTGGAAGAAATTCCAAGGGCTGACAGGAGGCTGAACCCTTCAGGGATATTTGTGAAGGAAGCCTTTCCAAGGGTAGATGTCTTTGTGAAAAACATCTGTAACGCGTTCTATCTATCTCAATCGATGAAGAGCAGGTGCGAGACTAAAAAGATAGGGAGTTTGAAGCTCTGCGTTATGAGCAATGAAGACATCTTTCTTCTAAAATCGATCACCGATAGGGAGGGCGACATCCACGACATGATTCAGCTAGCCAAAGCACATGGGTTTGATTGGCGTGTTCTGTGGAATGAGCTTTGCAGCCAAGAGCAGGAAACAGGGAGACACTTCTGCGTGAGCCTCTTAGACAGCCTTGAAGTGGTAGAGAAGAGGGCCAATATTAGAGCTCCATTTTACAACGAGCTCGTAAATCACTGCATAGAGCAAGCCATTCTTGAGTCGGTAGGACGATGGAAGGCTACCACACCGAAGCAGATCAGGGAACTTGTTAACTACCCTGACTACAGGTTGAGAAGTAGAATAAAGAAACTCGTCAAGGAAGGAAGGCTTGTGAGGAAGAAAGATGGGCAATTTGCCATCGGTCGATCGGTCAGTCGATCGTGCAGCGCAGAACTTGAGGCAGGATCAAGAACACTCAAATACACTCAAAGTTCATAGGCGCATAAGGTCGCTGAGACCGCCACTTGATGGAGCTGGGAAATTGGGGAAGTTGCTTGTCGGGACCGGTGGGTGGGCATACTTCGCCGTTCCCGGCCTCGACCCTCTTCAAGCCTATTCAAGAGCCTTCAATTTTGTCGAGGTGAACTCCACCTTCTATGAATACCCAGATCCGGCCCTGGTTCGGTCGTGGAGACGTCGTGTACCTCGCAACTTTCAGTTCGCGGTTAGGTGTCATCGAGACCTGACTCATAGGCTCAGACTGCAGCCGTCGGAGAGAGCGCACGAGGTTCTTCAAAGGATGGTTTCGATTTGCCGGGTGCTTGGCTCACGGGTCATGCACATTCAAACCCCTCCCGGTATGCGGTTCAATCACTCGACGATCGAGGGCATTCGAGAACTTTTGTCCTCAGAGGACTTGAGGGGAATCAGGGTGGCTTGGGAGCCTAGACGCCTCAGTGGCCGAGCCCTGGGAGCTGAGATGGTTGAGCTCATCAGGGATATGGGTATGATTCACTGCGTGGACATCTCGAAGCAGGATCCTCAAGTTGAGTCCGACGTCCTCTACTCGAGGCTGTTCGGCCGTGGAAAACAGAACATCTATCAGTTCAGCGACGAAGAGCTCAGGGAGATCCGGGGGAAGGCTGTCAAGCCGGGCATTAAAGTGGCCGTGCTGGCTTTTCACGGAGTGAAGATGTACAGTGATGCAGCCAGGTTGAAGTCTTATGTTAAGACCGGTGAATTCCCGATGGCCACAGGGTCCACTGGCCTCGACTCCGTGCAGGAGGTGCTGGCTGAAGACGCCAGATTTCCGAGTTCCAGAAGTTCGCTCATAGACCATCAGGGGTGGAAGCTTGTCGACTTGACTCGCAACAGGAGATGCCGCGTCTCACATATACTAGAGCAGATCCCCGACAGAACCTACCACAGCGTCTTAGAGGTAGTCGACGCGGTCCGCTTCTCCCAAGCACTGGATAAGGTCGCCTAGCACAGGCCGATCGACCGATGACGTAATGGAAAGGCAAGGATCGGGGAGATCACCATCTCGGCTTTCAGGGGTAGGCCAGACATCTATCCGCCTTCCCTCTTCGATTTCTGTGACAAGGAAAGTCTTTTCGTTCCAGGCGATCGATCGATTGAACTGCTTTGCGATGAAGAGAGAAGTCTCTGTAGGGTTCGACATGACCTATCTTCTGAGATGCTTCTTCTCCAAGGATTTCAGGAACTTCAAGCCTTCGGATGCCAAGGCCTCTGGGCTTGGAGCTAGCTGTCTCCATATGGCTGTGCTGGCTGCGATGCTCTTGATCTCTGGTGTGAAGGATTCCAGGGTTATCCATCTGTTGTAGCCTATCTCTGCGAGCCCTCTGAAAACCTCGTCCCAGTTGACACTTCCTGTTCCAGCTATGCCTCTGTCGTTCTCGCAGCAGTGCATGTGCCAGAGCAGTTCTCCAGTCTTCACTATGGGGTCGTAGTAGTTCTTCTCTTCTATGTTCATGTGGAAGGTATCCAGATGAACCTTGACGTTGGGCTCATCTATCGCCTTAACCAGTTTGACGGCGTCACCCGCTGTGTTGAGGAAATATGTCTCAAACCTGTTCACAGGCTCCAAGCCGAGGACCACATCGTATCCCCTGATGAGGCGGCTAACCTCTTTCAGGCTCTCTACTGAGTGAGTCCATTCCTCTTCAGTGCGACCTCTGCCAACGATCTTTCCCCACGCGGCATACAGGACCCCAGCAACCAGCTTCCCTCCCATTTCGGAGAACATTTTGGCGCAATTCTTCAGGTAGTCGATACCTCTCCTTCTCGTCCTCTCATCTGGACTTGTAATATCTGTCTCCAAGGTAAGAGAAGTTGACCCTATGCATTTCATCTTCGCATTCTCCAACGCCCTTTTGACTCTCTCCTTGTCGAAGGTTTCAAGTTGCTGAGGGGAAACGTAGATCTCTATCCCGTCGAAACCAAGCGCCTTCGCCTTCTTGATCACTGGTTCCGGTTCAATGTCCAAGCGCTCAGTCCAAAGAAGACTGTGTACGCCGTACTTGACCATCGTTCTTCCCTTCAACCGTTTCGGAGCATGAGTGTGCTCTTAACTCTTTCGCATGGAGTGATGGATCGATATCGCTCCAAATAGGCTCGTCATCAACGGCATGGCCGAGAGTAAGGATTTTGCTGGTCATCGATCGGGAAGATCGGGGAACATATCAATAGGGTTAAGGAAATGGTTGAGCGTATGATCTATCGAACACGAGTTCTAGGATTCGGGCGCCAGACGCAGGCTCCTATCGATCGATCAGCAGGATCAGTGAAGGTGGACGCGAATTTGAGAACGAAAATGAAAAAACAGGGAATGAGATTTTCACCATGCTCCGAATTTCGTAGAGTGCTTTGCGCCGATCATTCAAGGCAGGATTGTCGATGCCTGCAGGTGGTGAGTGATGCTCACAGGTTCTTTGACAGTTCGCGTCTTAGAGTTGCGGTTGTCTCTGCAATGTTACCGTGACGTATCAGTTGACGGAGTTTATCAACGCCCACTCTCTCTATGAACTTGACAGCAAGCTTGATCTGCTCTATACTTTGATTGCATGCTTGAACAGGGTCCTCACGATAGGGGTAGATGTCAAGACCGTACCAGCCATCGTATCCAACTTCCTGAAGCCAGAAAAGCATCTCGACAAGCTCCCATAGATGGACCGTTCCAACAA
>Ga0315306_10001593_pt1 | contig 10812 bp, 11 predicted proteins | sample TDP1_MG_FD_203803 | JGI IMG/M metagenome (GOLD analysis project Ga0315306, IMG submission 203803) | Freshwater sediment microbial communities from Lake Towuti, South Sulawesi, Indonesia - TDP1 | ecosystem: Environmental > Aquatic > Freshwater > Lake > Sediment | place: Indonesia: South Sulawesi... | reverse complement strand
TGGCTTTTTCTGTGGCATTATGAACAGATAGTTCCGTCTGTAGTGCCAATGTTCTTGTTGCTGGCAACTTTGATCGCGATTTATCTGCGTCTTCAAGTCGGCAAGGGCAAAGTCTCGTTGAAAGAGAAGCTGTCTGTCCATGTTCCCTTCAGCGTCTATTTGGGGTGGATTACAATTGCAGCGATAGCGAATGTTGCGTCTGCGCTGGTCGCTGTCAATTGGGATGGCTGGGGCTTGGGCGCTGTTACGTGGGCTGTTCTGCTTATTGTTATAGCTTTGATCGTCACTCTGATGGTTATCGTCACCAGAAAGGATGTGGCTTACAGTCTTGTCATTCTGTGGGCGCTGGTCGGAATAGTTGCTAAGCAAGGTGCCTACTCAGATATAGTTTTAGCCGCTGAGGTGAGCGCCATAATCATCGTGATTGCTTTGGTTGCCGTGAATCTGCTGCTTCTAAGAAAGCGTTAATCGTGAATGCTTAGGCGCCTGTGCTGACTCGGCTCATCCTGCTGCCGAGAGCGTTTTGACTATTGTCCTCGCTTGCTTCTTGCTTCCCGCAAGATACTCGATCATTGCTTCATCAAGGTCTAACCATTTAGCCAAGTCGACGGACATTTCTGTGCTGTTTTCGAAAATGATGCGTATGTAGGGCAGTATTTCTCTTACTGCATTATTAGCTGATGTGTGGCAGCGCTTCTTGATTTTGGAGCCGATGGCTGATCGCATCTGGCGTTCTGCCCTAGTCTTGGACAGGGTTCGTATGCGTTCTGGAAACCTTAGCGGCACGAATCCCGCTGGTTGTGTTCTCTCGCGTGCCAAGGCTACGCCGGCTGTCATGAAATCAATGACGTAGCGTGTTAGAACCCAGTTTTGTGTTTTTGCGATTCGTCCTCTGTAGAGGTCGGCTTTTGCGAGTGAATCCATGGCGTTGGCTAGGTCATGAGGATCGCGGAGGTGGTGGGGGAGGTTTTCGTAGATCCATTCGAACAGCATGTCTAGGTCAACGTCAGCCATGTCCACCGCATGCTTGGCTTGATCAGCGCTTTTGCCGTAGAATATCATGCGTAGAACGTTGAAAATCGCTTCTTTTCGGTCTCGGTAAGCCAGCCACGACACGTCGTCGTATGCAAGCGTCTGCTTACCCTGAGCAAGAGCTTGCAGGTCGTTGACAGCTGAGCGCACGTCGCCTTCGCTGCGTTGGGCGATAAACTTGAGTGTTGACTCATCAGTCTTGATGCTTTCGTGATCGCAGATGCGTTTGAGATTCTTCATGACTGCGCCTGTTGCGGGCTTCTTGAATTCTATGGTTTCGCAGTAGAAGCGTAGTGCTCCCAGGCGTGGGTCGTATGCGTTGTTGGCGATTAGGATGATGGGTACACGGGCGGCTTTCACGATTTGTGTGATGGCTCCGACTCCGCCTCTGTCTTCTCTGCCAGTTAAGCCGTCTAGTTCGTCGAAGAGGATGAGGCGTTTTTTTCCGAATAATGTGCCTGATTGTGAGGCTAGGCCTGCGAATTTCTGAACTGCGTCTTCTGTGCGGTAGTCGCTGGCGTTTCTTTCGACGAGCTCCATGTTGAGGTCTTTGGCCACGGCTTCAACTGTGACGGTTTTGCCAGTGCCGGGTGGACCGTAGAGAAAGGCGGCTCTTTTTTTGGGCACCTTCTTATCCCATGATTTTACCCACGTGAGTAGTCTTTGGATTGATTCTTCGTTGCCTACAACTTCGCTGAGTGTGTGTGGTTTGTGTTTGACGGTCCATGCGGCGTACATGAGTGGGTGACCCTAACTTGCATGTTTTATGTCGTAGCCTGCTTCAACCAGTCGAGCCAAGAGTGAGCTGAGTTGGATTTCTTCGTCTGCGCCTTGAACGAGTCGGAAGTCTACTTCGCCTATGACGTCGGCTAGTTTGATTTTCCACGGTTCGGGTACATCTTTCATCTTGAAGATTTCTATGTGCACTTGCCGTATTATGTCGCTGCCAGCGACGCCGTATTTGAGCATCATTTCGCGTAGCTTGTCGCGGGAGCTTATGAAGTCGCCTTTCATGGCTAGGTTGAGCATTTCGTGCACGTCAGCTGGGTTGGCTCTGCCGATGACGGAATAAACCATTTCGTGGGTTATTGGTTTGCCCAACGAGGCTGCGGCTTGTAGCGTGTTTAGGGCTCGGCGTAGGTCGCCTCCGCCTACTTCATAAATGGCTTCTAAGCCGTTTGGTTGAAGTTTGACTTTTTCTTTATCGGCTATGCTGCAGAGGTATGTGTCCTGGTCTTTCCTGCCTAGGTATGTGAACCTGAAGGGTGCGCAGCGTGATTGTATGGGCTCGATGATTTTGCCACTGTAGTTAGCGATTAGTATGAACCTGCAGCTTTCGCTGAAGCGTTCCATGGTGCGTCTCAAGGCTTGCTGCGCGTCGGATGTCATGTTGTCGGCTTCGTCTAGTATGAGGATTTTGAACGGGATTTCGCCTATTGATTTGATGCGGGCGAAGGTTTTGACGGTTTCGCGGACTACGTTTATGCCGCGTTCGTCGCTGGCGTTCAATTCCATCAGGTGTTCGCGGTAGCCTTCGCCGTACAGGTCACGGGCCAAGCACAGAGCGGCTGTAGTCTTGCCTGTGCCTGGTGGACCGGCGAAAATGCAGTGTGGCACATTTCGGTTCTTGACGAAGCTTTTCAGTCGCTCGACGATGTCGGTTTGGTTCATCATGTCGGTTAATGTTTTGGGGCGGTATTTTTCCGCCCACATTTCGTAACTCAAGTTGACGTTCACTCCTGTGGTAGCGTATATGCTTGATTGAACCAGAATAAAATACTATTCACCTAACTTTTTGCTTTGTTCACGTACGGCTGTGCGCTAGTTGACGTTGTGTCTTCGGGTTAAGTTTGAGGAATGATCGTAGGAGTGTTCTTCGTCTTGTTCGATGCGGGAAAAGGAAAATAATGGGGGGTTGGAGAGGTTATGCGCTCAGTATCTTCTCTATTTCGTCTGTTTCTTGGTCTTCTGGTAGGGGTATGCCCGTGACTTTTGCTGCGCGTTCGGTCAGGCTCATGAGGTCTTTGCGGCTGATTAGGTTGAGTTTCCATTTGCGTGAGCCGGCGAGTAGCTGCATTAAGCCGACGCCTATGCGTTCGTGCAGGTATGTGTAGACGCCTATGGCTTCGTATGGAATTTCTGCGAATTTGTCGCCGAATTGCTCTTTCAGTTTGGGCACGGCGATGAAGAATTTGTCTGGTGTGGTTCCGAAGCGGTCGGCGAAGGTTCTTGCGAGTCTTCCTTCTTTGGCTAGTTGTACGAAGTAGCTGGATTTCATGCAGGCTGTGATTGGCGAGCGTCCTAGGAGCACGGCTTTGACCATGGGTCCATTACCATAGTTGCTCATTGCGATTGCCTTGTAAATCTGGGTTTCGCTGATGAAGCCGCCTGCCATGGCTAGGTCGGGTACGTGTTTGCCTTGTTTTTTGAGTATATTGGCGCATTTCAGAACCTGTGCTTCTAGGTAGACTGTGGGTGTGCTCATTTCATCCATCATGGGTACGGGGCTCATGCCTGTGCCTCCGCCTGCACCGTCGAATGTGACTGCTTCGATTTTGGCGTCGGATGCCATTTTCATGGTCCACGCGACTGCTGAGGGTCTGTATGCGCCTGTTTTGAGTATGACATGTTTGGCTCCTTGGCTTCGTAGCCATTCGATGTCTTCTATGAATGTCTTGTAGTTGGGCATGCCGACTCGGCTGTGGCGTTCGAACGACTTGAATGAGCCTTCTTTGAATGCTTCTTGCACGGTTTTGTCTTCTGGGTCAGGTATGACTATATAGCCTCGTTTCTTGAGTTCGATGGCTTTGTCGAGGTCTCTGATGCGTACTTCACCGCCTATGGCTTTGGCGCCCTGTCCCCACTTGCGTTCGATGACGTTGACTTCCAGCTTGTTTATGGCGTAGATGTCTATGCCTAATCTTTGGTCTTCCACGTTTGTCTGGACTACGACATCGCCGTGTTTTCCGTCCCAGAATTTCTTGAACAGGTCGACACGGCGTTTCAGTTCTTTACTGTATGTGATTTTGCCGTTTTCGATTCTAGATTCCATGTCCATGCCGCACACGTTTTCGCCGATTGTGATGAGGCAGCCAGCGAGGGCGGCGCCTATGGCTAACCCTTCCCAGTTCAAGCGGGCTACTTCTGTGCTGCCGAAGGCTCCGGTTATGATTGGGACTTTGAGGGGTATGCCTGCTAGTGTGGTGGATACGTCAGCGTTTTCGAACAGGGCTACGTTACTGTCGGCTGCTATGCCTTCTGCTCCGAATAGGCTAGCGTGGATGTTGATGTCGCTCCAGTCTAGGCGGAAATCTTTCAATGCTCCAGCTGTGCTGTAGCCAAACTGAACCGGCTCGGGGTAGAGGGCTTCTCTTCCTCGGAAGGCGCTGAGGCTGATTTCGCATAGGATGGGGCAGTCGCGTATGCATATGGGGCACATGCCGCTGGTGGGCGATACGTCTTTGACTCTGGTTGTGGTACCACAGGTTGATTTGCCGTTCAAGTAAGCGCTGTTCTTGGTTACACGTTCACTCATGATCGATTTCTCCTTCTCACCTTTACATATGTAAACCTAGAATACTGAGGGTAATCCCAACACACTATTAAAGATTACGTCAGAACTCCATCATTGGACTCCCACTGCCAGAAACTTTTACTTCGATAGTAGAAACGTAAACTTTTTCAATGATGAACTGTGTATTAGCTGAATCAGTGCGATGGTATGAGGAATGCCGAGTTCTTAGAGGATCTAAGTAGGAATTACAAAACACAGGTTTTTGAAAAGAAGGGACGATCCATGTACTCATCAACGAAAAACAGGGCAGAGGCGCAAGGATAGGCGTAAACGTGGGCGGAAAAGTCATTTCCATAGCCGGAGGACAACTGGCATAGATCCGAACAACCGAAAAATCTTCATTTAGCATACAGCATATCTGTTCTTAGGCTATTTGAATGATGACAAAGAAAGAGATAATTCATAACATACAGGAACGCAAAGAGCAAATCCAAAAATACGGAGTCAAAAAGATAGGGTTATTTGGCTCTTTTACCCGCAACGAACAAAAAGAACAAAGCGACATTGATATTGTTATTGAATTCGAGAAAGGCATGAAAACCTTTGACAACTACATGGAGCTAAAATTCTACCTTGAGAAACAACTAAGATGCAAAGTTGATCTTGTCATTCTAGACTCCTTGAAACCTGAGATAAAACCGAACATAATGAGAGAGGTGGAATATGCCTAAGACCTATGAGGTCTACCTGAGAGACATAGCCCAAGCCATAGCCAAGATAGAGAGGTATACAAGGAATCTCTCTTTCCAACAATTCAGGAAAACCGAGCTAGTCGTAGATGCCGTGGTCCGAAACTTGGAGACAATAGGTGAAGCCGCGAAGAGAATACCCAATGAAATGAAAGAAGTCACACCGACCATCGAATGGAAGAAGATATCAGGACTGAGAAACATCCTTATCCACGAATACTCTGGAGTCGACTTGGAGATCGTCTGGGACATAGTCGAGAACAAACTCCCAGAACTGAAGAAACAAGTTTCCCGAATTCTGAAGAAGCAAACCTGACTTCAAAAAAACTGCTGGTACCCTTTCTAAACAATGGGAATCCTCACTCGTATTACGACCTGAGTTTCCTCTGCTAACCTTAAATCATCCACACCACAATTCTCTAAGTCAGCTCCCCTTCTAGGAGAGAAGGAGCCGTTCACTCACTTTGATCGCGAAAGAATCCACATCGATAAGAGACGTAGACTTCGTTTTCGAAAACGCACCAATAAGAGTAATGTGCAACCGCAACTGTCCAGAAATCCAACTCGTAGGCTTGAAGGTTGGACCGTTTGAAGAAGGAAAAGAATACGAGGTTCCATACTGGATCGCGAATGAGCTTGAGCGTGCTGGTATAGCAAGGTTCCGTGAAGAGGAACTGTTGGACATTAGGAAGCTGGACAAGATTTTGTGGAAAGAGAAGGTGCAGCAGGCTAGGCAGGTAAGCCACATTGAGGAAGATTTCTATCCTCGCCTCAGACGCTTCTTATCTCGACTAAAGAAAGGCGCCAACAGCAGTCCAGAGAGAAATGCTGAATACCGCAAGGCTGAAGCTGTAGCCAGAGACATCATCAACATACGCCTGCGCAAAATCGTCTCCTTAGCCAGCTCACCCGAGCAGACAAATGAAACCCTAAACGACCTAGCCAAAGAAGAACGAACGCTATACAACCAGCTGTACGCTTTAGTGAACGAATGGAAATCAAACATACTCAAGGAAACAAGCGAACTCTAACGTACTCAGCCGAATATTGTCCGCATATTTGAGCTAGTCGCATTAATTCTGCCGTGTCAGATGTGAGAACGCGGCTTCAGCTATGTCCACTGCGCCTGCCGTTAGACCAAAAAACATAGCACCTGAGCATATGACACCCAGAGGGCTTCTCAAATTGATCATGAAGCCATCGAACGTGATGTATGGCCCAGCCATGCCAAAGTACCACCATAGGAACGCGAAACCTGCGACGATGAATCCTCCAATGATGTTGCCGCCAAGCCTTGCGACTGCAGCGCCGAACAACACTGCAAGAGCAAAGAGGAATATCAGTGAGGTCACAGACAAGAAGCGAGCGAACAAAAAAGTTAATCCTATGTAAAGGAGTCCAGCCGCAAGGGACATGTAAAATCCTAGCCTAGACCACCTGAAAGGTCTGGGTTTTACCAAACGCCTCACTAATAATATCCAAACGCGGTTCGAGATTTATGTTTAGTGGCAAATGCTAGCACAGTATCGAAAGGCATGTCAAGGCGCCATCTCCTTTGCGGAACTCGGATATATCCAACTCCTTGACTGTGAAGCCTTCGCTTTTAACTAGCCTGACAGTCTTGGGGCAACCCTTCGCTGCCAAAACCGTTCCGTTCACAGACAGACAATCTGCCGCACGTTCTTCACCTTTAGGAACCATAATCTTACTGTAGCCCTTCAGAACATCTAGGTCAAAGCGGCCTTCAGCCACAATGACCTGATTGTCGCCGAGATAAGTGCACGCAGACTTCAGGTGAAGCACTTTACTGACCTTCACAGGCGTTACGTCAAAGCCCTCGTTACGAACGATTTCTTTTAGCTGACGTACGGCGTGCATGCTGGTTCGTTCAGTGAGACCCACAAACACTGTGTTCCCAATATTGAGGACGTCTCCGCCATCAATTGTCGCAGGCGGCTTGATGTAACAAATATCTTTCAGTGTTTCCAGAACCTTGGCAACTTCAACCACTTCTTTGGCGCGAGACTTCACTTTAATGTTGCAGATCACTGCCTTCTCGCCTAGAATGAAAGCCGTGTCCTCAACAAAGCAACTATCAGGAAGGGTATTATCGCCTATGACCCAAATGAGCTTCAGCCCAAGTCTCTGCAAAGCCTCACAGTAGTCCTTGTGCTGTTTCTTCGCAAGCGCGACATCAATCTCCTCGGTGCCCGTCCTCACACACTGGTCATAGGAATCAGGCACGGGTCTAGCAATCGCATACTTAGCTGTCGGCGTGTTCATAAAGGTCAACGAAGCTCCAACGCAGTCTTTATGTCTTCGGCTATCATCTTCCGCTTCGATTTCTCAATCAAATAGCTCTTGCCCGTCTGCAAGTATGAGGGAAAAACACGGAGCTGCTTAAAGAAGTACTTGCCCTTCCTGATCTTATACGTCGAACCAGAAGGAATAATCCTCTTACCCGTGCTTCTCTGGGCAATCAAGTTCATAGCCTTGATAGCAGTATCGCCCATAAGCAAAACCGCCTTCAACTTCGGAAACAGATTCAACTCATTCTCCAATATGCGAGCAGAACAATTATCGATGGTTTGCGAAGCTATCGCATAAGCAGTCTTTCCACACTTTATCGCAGTGCTGACGTACACTCCAAGGTTCAACACGTCTTTCATATTGACAATATTGAAACCAGCATCATTAAATGCCTGCACAGTTGTCTCAGCGTAGAACGGTTTCTTCGGAGCGTAGAAGTAATCGCTCAGACTATCAGGAGGCGCCTCAGAAACCATAAACACCTTAACCTTGCCAGCATCAACCTCGGCATTAGGAACCACGTAACTCTTCTTATTTACATCGTGGCAGGGAAAATCCGGACATTTCACATGCTCGTTAGGACGCATTTGGACTACACCTTGACACCGACATGCACAACATTTCCACATATGCTTTTCCTATCTGTTTTGGTTCGTCATCGTGAACAGCCAAACGGGTCTTCATTCACGTCCGCTCGATTCGCGTACTGAGGCACGCTCATAGGAAATCCCTTATTTGCACAAGTTCACCATTATCAAGCAACCCTTACGAGGAAGAATGCAAAGTGGAAGCAAACGCCTTCGAAAACGTGAAAAACCAAATCGGCTACTGCGGACTCTGGTGCGGAAGCTGCATAGTAGGCAACGGAACCCTAAAAGAACTGACGAAAAACTACGAACACCTCATCCAAGGCTACGGCATAAACGAATGGGGCGCCACAAGCTTCAACGGCAAAGAACTCATGAAAGCCCTAACCTCAATACAAGCGCTACCCATCTGCGTAGGATGCCTCAAAGGCGGCGGCAACGACCAATGCAAAATCAGACCATGCGCCTCGAGCAAGAAAATATCCGACTGCAACACATGCAACCAACAGAAAACATGCACTAACCACGAGGCACTCCAGAAAGTGCGCACAGGCGCGCTTTTCGTGGGAATGATTCTCAAAACAAGCCATGACAAGAACTCTGATCGACAACAACTAATAAAGAAATGGACCGCCCAAATCAAGGACAAATTCCCAAACTGCGTCATCAACATCTAAGAGCGATTGGCATCAACACCCACACAGCACCCAAGACCCAGCATCGAAGAAATAATCCAACAACCCGCGTCACAGGCTACTTGTCTGCCTCCGGGCATTATCAATCGAAGGTTGTTTCGGAAGGCATAAGTATTGATCGCACCATTTTGTTTAATCGGGCAAGACCATCGGCTTGCGCAGTGAGATTCAAATTGGCAGACTCTCTGGAGGAAAGCGATTCGAAGGCAGGATTCTATTATGATCTCAAATTTCTAACATGCCTTGCGTATCTTGCTTTCCTAGTTCTCATCATTTTATCAGAGATTATGCTTTCTATAGGAATTGAATTAGGCTTGACCAGCCTTATTTTTCTCAGTTTTGTCTTCTTCTTGGATCTTCAAGAATTTGCGGAAGTTAGAGTCCCTCGCTACGGATGGAAGGGTTCGAGATCTGACTATAGAATAGCTTCCTCGCTTCTTGCAACGGGAATTCCGCTCATGCTAATAGCGGGCTCCTTAATGAACAGCGAAGTCATCACAAGGCTACCTACTTCACTAAGCATTATCCTTTTCTTCTCTTGCATGGGATTCGCAATAATTCCAGTTGTTGGGCTAATTTTCTATTTGATTTTCATTCTGAACTTCACACGCCTGCACGGCTTTTCTCTTTGGGCAAGAGACAGGCAAATACTCGAAGTCTACTCGAAGCACAGCTTCTTTTATCGTAAACTTTTCAGACGGAAAAAGCAAATTTGATCCCCCTTATTCCATAACGCCGCAAAACCACAGAAAGCGTGATCACGATGACGCCATAGCGTAAGTTAATTTCATCACGCGCACAATTCGCAACCTGAATATAGAAGTAGTAGTCAACGTAGACGCGGCGCAGACTACTACTTCTGAGCAAAGCCACCTCGGTGTTATTACGGTTTCTAAGCGGAAGTTAATAACATCTGAAACAGAAACCCCTACAAACAGTCTGTGTTTGCATGTTCAACTACAACTGTCCAAACGCAGCCCCGAGCATTCTGGATGATGTCGTCACCGTGAATAGTCGTATGACGATGTCCATACAGCTTCAGCTACACCCATACGTGATGATGATAAAACAATAACACAAGTCAACATCACCACGCGCACAACCACAACACTGGTAGAAGACGGGCCTATGGGTCAGTCACCTTCTTCTTTCACACAGTTTTCCAGCCGCAGCCATCAGCATGCAGAACCCTCGTTTCCACTACTATCTTTAAATCTGCAAACTGCATTTCTCACTTAATCAGCATTCACACTTCTCTCAACGAGAAAGGAGCATCGCTCGAAATTGACCGAGGAAACCATCACGGGCATAGACCCTCAAACACGATTCCAAGACTTCCTCAAATCAGACAAATACCGCAAACGCCTAAGCCAAATGGCCGTCGACGGCTCAACCAGCATAACAGTGGACTTCGAAGACCTACTAGCCGCAGACACAGAATTCGCCGAAACCCTAGTCGACAAACCCGACGAATACGGCCAACACGCCAACCGTGCCGCCTATGGGCAATTGCAAATCGAAGAACCCGAATACGCCCAAGAAACCGAAGCCATAACCGTCCGCTTCAGAGGCTTACCAGAAACCACCCAACTCCGCACCTTAGGCTCACTACACATAGGCAACTTGGTTCAAGTCGAGGGCATAATCGTACGCGCCAGCCCAGTCAACCCCATGGTCATGCGCGCCGCATTCAAATGCAAACGATGCGAAAGCATCCAATACATCGACCAAACCACACCCTTCCTACGCGCACCATTCGCCTGCGCCGACCCAGCATGCCGAAGCAAAGGACCCTTCGACTTCATACAGGAAGAATCGACATTCATCGACTTCCAACGCATCCGCATCCAAGAACGCCCCGAAGACCTACCACCTGGACAATTGCCAAGATGGCTCAACATACGCATGCCAGGACGCGACCTAGT
>Ga0315306_10001591_pt1 | contig 10814 bp, 11 predicted proteins | sample TDP1_MG_FD_203803 | JGI IMG/M metagenome (GOLD analysis project Ga0315306, IMG submission 203803) | Freshwater sediment microbial communities from Lake Towuti, South Sulawesi, Indonesia - TDP1 | ecosystem: Environmental > Aquatic > Freshwater > Lake > Sediment | place: Indonesia: South Sulawesi... | reverse complement strand
ATTTCCAAGCCTACGATTCCCTAGATCGTTCCCTTCTTCTCTCTGTTCTCTGAGTCCTTTCCGGTTGCCGGCATGGGAGGAGGGGTCGTAGCCATAGCCCAACCTATCCACGCGACCACAACAAGGAAGAGATAGACAACGAGCATGACGGGGATGATCAAGGCCCAGTCGCTGGCCGTTCTTCCTAGGAACTTGGCGTCCTGGGGCGCGAGGAAGATGGCCCAGAAATAGAGGATCATAGTGGCGAAACTCAGTATGAGAAGCAGCCGCCCCTGTGTAACGTCCCGCATTTTCCTTCGCCTCTTTGAAAAGACTAGAGGTAGGGCAACTTAAAACTTTCGAGCTGAAAGGAGTTGCCATGTTCCTCGCCCCTTAGCCTTGAAGGGTTCTACGCAACTCAGTGAACTAGATAGTGGTATCCTTATTGGACGTCTTTGTTCTCATCCGCAACTGGAAAACCTCATAAGTTCGGACCGCATACAATGTGGCGGCGATAATGATGGCCGGGAAGATAAGGAAGCTCCAGGGAAGAGTTTTAGACATAGAGAAAACCGGAGAATCGATGACGGATGAGGATGGAAACAGATGGAACAAATGCATATTCTCTATTGAGCTCACAAACTTCTCGAAACGCACACCAGACGAGATAATTCCTGAGAACCTCAAAGCGAAAACTGTGAAGCTCGTCCGTTACTGCTGCTTCGACTGGCACTACAAGTTGGGCGTGAGGAAGACATTGGAGCCAGATGAGACTGAAGCCGTGCTTGCCGGAAAACCTTCGGAGACGGTCTACTGGCAAGCCGCTGCCTGATTTTCTCTGACACCTTCGCAACGTCCATCTTCCGCTAAGCCTTTTATCTCTGCTGTTCTAGGAGTGTATTGGTGAATAGTTTTGACTGCCTCGGTGGCAGCTTGCGGTTCGGGCGGAAGGTTCTTCTCAAAGACTCTAACAGATGTCGAGAGAGGAGTATACCTAGATAGTTGGAGCATCTCGAGCGACGACCTAGGCGTATGCGAAGAATGGAACATTGAAAAATGCAGACTCTGCGGCGGACGTTCAGACGGCGTAGACGTCATAACTGCCAACAACGGGAAGCTCTCCTTCGTCGTCGTGCCAACCCGAGGTATGGGCATCTGGAAAGGAGAATATCAAGGCGCATTCTTAGGCTGGAACTCTCCAGTTAAGGAACTGGTCCATCCACACTACGTGAACCTTGAAGCTCGGGGAGGACTGGGCTGGCTGAACAGTTTCAACGAATGGGTTGTCAGATGCGGCATAGCCAGCTTCGGTAGTCCTTGTTTCGATGTTATCAGAGACAATACTGGCAAAGAGAAAGAAGTTTTGTTGACCCTTCACGGAAGGATCGCAAATATCCCAGCGAGCTTCGTAAGAGTCAAGATCGGTTTAGAGCAGCCATTCGAACTGGGAGTTGAAGGCGTCGTTCACGAACACGCGATGTTCGGTCCAGACTTGAGATTGACAACCTCAATCACGACCACGCCAGGAAGCAACTCGCTCAGAATATCAGACACAGTTCAGAACCTCCGCGGCGTCTGAGACGAGATGCAGATTCTGTACCACTGCAACTACGGCAGCCCATTTCTAGAAGACGGCTCCAAGCTCATAGCACCAATCCGACGGGTCGCCCCATACAACTCGACAGCTGCAGAGGGCATTGACAGTTTTGACACGTTCGGCCCTCCAGAAAGCGGTTTCGTCGAGCAAGTCTATATCATGGAGCTTCTGGCAGACAGCAAGGGAATCACCAAGGTCGCATTGACAAACAAGGATGAAACCAAAGCGGTTTCAGTCTCCTTCCTCCTAAGGGAGCTCCCATGCTTTACTCTGTGGAAGAACACCGCAGCTTTGGAGGATGGATATGTTGCGGGTCTCGAGCCGGGTACGAGCTTCCCGAACCCAAAGCCGTTTGAGAGGGAACGGAAAAGGGTGGTGAACCTGAAGCCTAACGAGAAATATCACTCAGAGGTGATCTTGTCAGTCCACCTTAGCAAGGAAGAGGTTCTCGCGGTAAGCCGAGAGATTGAGAGAATCAGAGGAAAGACGAAGCCAGTCGTCTTCAGGAAACCTGTGGGCGACTTTTCGCCAGTCTGATTTGCCATTTTCCAAGCAAATATGAGGCTTTGCCACTTCTTTTTTTGTCTTGGAAACAACAAGGATGCGGGTGAAGATTACCCGCGAACGATATACCTCCATATGTGCGGTGATATTCTCAGCGTAATAACAAGGCTATAATCCATGTAAACACTCCCTTAGACAAGGTGACTAGTGTTTGTCATCAAAGTTCACAAAAAGATGGGAAGAGAAAGACTCAACAGGAATCAGATCAGTCCTGAAACCGGCTGCACCCTTAAAATCGAAGATTGAGCTCGCCATCAGACGGATTGAAGCCCAAGCACAGTACCTTGAAAGCTCACTAGCCAGATTCTCCGACAGAGACAAGTACCTGTTCTCCAAGATCGTCGACGCCTACTCAAAGAATCAACATCAACGGGCAAACGTCTTCGCCAACGAGTTAGCCGAACTGAGAAAAATGGCTAACTTCATCATGAACGCCCAGCTGGCACTGGAGAGAGTTGTTCTAAGACTGAGAACTGTAACGCAACTAGGCAACGTCGTTGTAAATTTGGCACCGGCTGCGCAGGTTCTTCACAGCGTGAGATCCGGCATAGCTGGAATCCTGCCCAACGCTGAGAAGGAACTCGAACAGGTTGGGCTGATGCTCAACGACATCATGATCGAGGCTGGACAGACGACTGGAATCGGTGCTGACTTTGAAGTGGCAAGCGAAGATGCTAAGAAGATCCTCGGCGAGGCGGCAACGGTTGCGGAGCAAAGGATGAAGGAGAAGTTCCCAGAGCTTCCTTCGCTGAAGCAGCCAGAAGCGTACCAGGAAGAGTTCAAGTATCCCCAGTACTAGAAGAAGACTCGCCAACGATTGACTTAAGGAGGGATGAACGATCAGTCTCAACATCGAAGCTTCGAGCCTCATTGGCAAGACGGTGAAAGATGAGGAAGAGAGGGAAATCGGGACGATCATATCTTTCCTCATCGACTCTTCGGGCCAGATAGAGGATGTGCTAATCGAAAACAAGCAAGGCCAATTCGTTAGGTACCCAGTTGAGAGGCTGAAGACTGGCGACGACGGATTATCTCTGTTGCCTGCCATTGATAGAAAGCTGGAGATTCTCTCTGAGAAGCTTCCTCTTACAAGAAAAAAGAGGAAGGTCTTGGACAAGCTTTCGGAGATCAAAGTCATTCCGACAGAGATCTATGAAAACCTATGTAAGGAATTCGACAGGGCTTTGAAGGAGATGAAGAGTGAAGCCCAGGGCCTTCTCGACGACGTGGAGAAGCAGACCAAAGTTCAAGATGAGTACATCAAGACACTTCAGCTATCCAGAACCTACTTAGAGATAGAGCACGAAATGGGCACATTAAAAGAGGAAGCCTATCAACAGTCTCGAATATCAATCCTTAGAGAGATAAAGAACGCCCAACAGAGAAAGCTAGGTCTTCTAAAGGCCAAGGAAAAGGTTTCAAGCATTGTCCAAGGAGAGGAAGAAGAGCTTAAGGAGAAGCCCCATGCGAAGACCGCAGCGGAGCCCAAGACGGAACCACCGATAGAAGCCAGACATGTGCCCAGTGAGGAAAAGCAAGCAATCCCTGTACGCGTAACGCAGGAATAGCCTGCCCTTCTCAAGTGATCCACATTCTCTTCGGGTGAGCCCTGATGATCAAAGGTTTCTTCCTCAAGGCGGGAAAACCGCTCGGTGAACTGATTCTTGAAACGACGAGCGAGCTCGGAAAGTGCTATTCCAGGCTGGAGCTGGCCTCCTCGAAGCTTGAAAAACGGGATAAGGATCTTTTCGACGCCTGCAGCTTCTACATGAGAAAGGGCTCAAAGGAAAGGGCGACGATTTACGCCAACGAGATAGCTGAGATCCGGAAAGTGCTGTCCTTTCTCCGGAACATCCAGATTGCCGTTGAACGTGCTATCCTAAGGCTTGACACGCTCAAAGTGATGACTCCGACCCTTGAGTCGTTCAAGGCAGTGTTCAGCGATGTCAAAAACGCGTTGGGACAAGTCGCAAACGTTATGCCATCCATCACACCGGAAATAGACAGACTGAACAATGTCATAAACGAAGTATTGGTGGACACACAATTCAATGTGGCAATGCCAGAGCCAATCATAGCCAAGGATCCAACAACTGAAGCCATACTCCAAGAGGCTGCTGATACTGCGGAGCAAGAGCTGCAGAGCAGAATACCTGAACCGCCTAAGGACGTAGCTATTCCTGAACCGGTGAAGCCGAGCAGACCCATGATAGCGTTGGCCATCGACGGATCTGAAGTCTACATTGGAGAAGATGGCTCCATCGTCAAGAACAATGCTCCCCCAGAAGCTCTTGAGGGGCCTCAGTTTCTCCTATCTGAAGAGCTAGTAATGGACTATATCGAGAGAAACAATGGCGAGATGAACGTAACGCGATGCGCAAAGGAACTGAATCTGCCTCCGGCCAAAGTGTTCGAGGCTCTCGATTCGCTAAGCAGAAAAGGGAAGATAAAGATTGAGCAGTGACAAGAATGAGCGCCATGGAAGAGCTCGAGAATACAGCGGTGAAACACGCTCAAGAGGCAGTGGCGCTGGACCGGGAAGGAAAGAAGGATCTGGCTATCGTAGCCTATCGCAGAGCTATTGATTGTCTCCTCAAACTTGTACATGTCTACCCTGATAACAACCTGAACAGAATCTACGTCCAAAGAGCTGAGGTATACAAAACAAGGATAAGAATACTTCAAGATTTCTGGGTCGACAGTTCAGCAAAGGAAGAGAACCTAAGCCAAGACACAGTCCAGACGGCTCAGACATCTCCGTTTGAGGATCTGATTCTCAGGGAACCTCCCGCTGTCAAATGGGAGGACATCGTAGGCCTCGAGGACGCGAAGAAAGCTGTCAAAGAAGCCGTCGTCTACCCGTCATTGAGGCCAGACCTTTTCCCCCTAGGCTGGCCCAGAGGGATTCTGCTCTTCGGCCCTCCGGGATGCGGGAAGACTCTGCTTTCGGCGGCTGTGGCGAACGAGATCAAGGCTACGTTCATCTCGGTTGACGCGGCTTCAATCATGTCAAAATGGCTGGGTGAGGCGGAACGGAACGTTGCGAGACTCTTTAACACGGCAAGGAGAGCGGCGAAGACTTCTCCATCAATCATTTTCATCGATGAACTTGACTCTCTGATGGGGATTCACCGTCTTGAGATCGGCGGCGAGACAAGAGTGCGGAACCAGTTTCTCAAAGAGATGGACGGGATAACGGACAAGAAGAACCCGATCCATGTCTACGTTATCGGCTCCACGAACAAGCCTTGGACTCTCGATACGCCCTTCATCAGGAGGTTCCAGAAGAGAATCTATGTTCCGCCCCCAAACTATCCCGAACGGCACGAAATGTTCAAGATCTACAACAGTTGCCTGAAAACATCGCCAGACGTGGATCTTGATGAGTTGGCAGGTCTAAGCGAAGGGTTCTCGGGGAGCGACGTGATGGATGTCTGCCAGTCTGCTCAGCTCAAGGTGAACAGTGAACTCTTCGAAGCAGGGATGGCTAAGAGCGAAGCCGAGCCCAGAGAGATATCTAGGCGGGATTTTCTCGAAATTCTGGAAAACAGGAAGCCCAGCATCTCCAAAGACTCATTGACAGGATACGAAAACTGGAGCAAAAACTTCAAAGCTCTCTAGGGAGAGAACAAGCGTCCAATATACAAGCTGAGGGTTACTGACTCTACAGAAGCGCTTTCGAGAAGGCAACCTAGGGTTTGAGATATCAGCAGCGCAGAAACCAAGGGTCTCTGGTTTTGATGCGATAAAGGCGTAGGGCAATCTTATTAATAGGTTTGACTACTCTCTTGTTTTCTGATGCATAGGGCGTCGTCGCATGGCTAACAACGAGGAAGAGATGGTCGTCACGCCTTGGACCGTTTCGGGCAAGATAGACTACAGCCGCTTGGTAGAGGAGTTCGGCACAGAATCGCTGACAGACGACCTTCTTGGCAGGATGGGGAAGCACGCTGGCGAGCTACACCTACAACTTAGAAGGGGCCTGTTCTTCTCGCATAGAGACTTGAACTGGATCCTTGACATGTACGATTCGGGTCGAAGGTTCGTGCTCTACACCGGCAGGGGACCATCCGGCCCGGTTCACATCGGTCACCTTGTCCCATGGATCTTCACCAAGCATCTCCAAGATGTCTACGGTTCGAAGCTCTATTTCCAAATGACTGACGATGAAAAGTTTCTCATAAACCCCGAGTTCACCCTCGACGACTCCACCGGGTTTGCCTATGACAACGCTCTAGATGTGATCGCAACTGGGTTCGACCGTAAAAGGACGAAGATCATCATGGATGTCGAGAACGCTGGGATGCTCTACCAGCTAGCAGTGAAGGTTGCTAAGCGAGTCACATTCTCTACGGTGAAAGCCACCTTCGGCTTCAACGAGAGCTCAAATATTGGCATAATATTTTTCCCAGCAATTCAAGCGGTTCCTGCCTTCCTTGAGTCAGCGCTCACAGGCGAGAACGTGCCTTGCTTGATCCCAGCTGCCATAGATCAAGACCCCTATTGGCGCGTTACACGCGATGTTGCACCCAAACTAGGCTTTTTCAAGCCAGCCCAGATTCACTGCAAATTCCTGCCGGGCTTGGGGAAGGGCGGCAAGATGTCAGCTTCGCTTCCTGAAACCTGCATCTTCACCACCGATTCCCCGGAAGTGGCTGAGAAGAAGATTTGGGACGCCTTCACTGGCGGCAGACCCACAGTCGAAGAGCAGAAGGTTCTTGGCGGGGATCCGTCAATATGCCCAGTCTACTACTACGAGTACTATCTGTTCGAAGAAGACGACGAAAAGCTGAAGGAGATACACGACAAATGCAGATCCGGCGAGCTCCTCTGCGGCGAACACAAAGCAATGCTCTCCGAAAAAGTAAAGAGGTTTCTCCAAGAACACCAGAAGAGACGGGACAAAGCGCAGGATAAGCTGAAAGACTTTCTGTTCAAAGACTAATGATCGCTCTTCTCTTCTGCCCTGAAATGCTAGGACGCTAAGGTTATTACCCCGAACTGGCAAAAAAGCTAGCTAGCCCACTGAAGCCCGGTGGTGTAGTGGACAAGCATAGCGGGCTTTGGACCCGCCGACGAGAGTTCGAATCTCTCCCGGGCTACCATGAAACCCTGGTCAGGGCGAGGTTTAGATTCTCGGAATTTTGCGCGGAATCCAAAATTTTCATAAGGCAGTTTATTATGTGGACACCTGAGGAAAGATTGGTTGAAATATATTGCACTAAGAGGCAAAAGCAGCTTTGCCCGTGGCTTGACTTTGGGAAAAATGATCAAAGATGTTTGTGTCCGCAGCCTCTCGTTCTTCGAACGAAAATTAGCTGAAGAAGGCTTGACTCTTGAGTATGGTCTTAGACTGGCATTAGAAAACGAAAAAGTCATGGCAAAACATTTTCCAGAGCAGCTGGAAGAAATTCAAGGCGTGGCGGAGGGTGCTCAATTGCCATACAACCTAATGCTCCTCGAGACCGCTTATCCATTTACAGCTGGCGCCCCTTCGGACTGCACAGTTGTCTCCGCCTTTGGCAGCACAACCAGCGAAAGGACACCTATTGTTGGCAGAAACTACGATTTCCTAATAGATTTCAGAAAATGCAACCAGCTCCGGAGCATCACGGGAAATAACGGGCAGTTTTCTTTTGTAGGTGGTACCGTCACGATGTTAGGGGTTGAAGAAGGAATTAACAACGCAGGCTTGTTTGTCGGTGATGCCGGCTGGGAACCAAAAGAGCTACCATCATCTAGAGGCTTGTCCTCAAGGCAAGTCATGCAGTTGGTCTTGGAGAACTGTGTTTCTGTTGACATAGCAATTGATTTCATCCGTCAGACACCGAAATTCGCCAATAACGCCGGAGCTTGCTATCTGCTTGCCGACAAGAGAGATGCTGTCATAATGGAAATGGGTTTGACCAAGAGTTGCTTAAGAAAGCCTGAAGAGGGTATGTTAGTTGCGTCTAACGTGTTTCTAACTTTCATCGCAGAAGAGATAAAGCCTTCTGAACCAACAGCCCTTACCAGGTACAACCTCGCTAGAAAAAGACTTCATGAAAACAAGGGCAAGGTAGACATCAAGTTTATGCGGAAATTTCTCTCTGACCACACTATCCCCGTATGCTCTCATAACGAAATCAACACGCTACGTTCCGTCATCGTAAAGACGGACAAGAGGAGGATGCTTGTGGCTGATGGTCATCCTTGCGCTTCAGATTTCGAAAAAGCTTTGATTCCAGCATGATTTTAGAATGACGTTCTCACTTGTAGAGCTTGAAAACAGTTTTGGCATGTTCCGAAGTGCGGGGGGTTAGGTCTAAACATCGGTTCAAATTCTCGGAATTTTCAAGATCATGAAATCCAGCCGCAATTCATTTTCTACTCCTTTGTTCTAATACTGAAGAGAATGCGTTGAGCACGCTATATCCTATTCATGATGCGTTGTCGTTGACTAGGACGATCCGGTAAATGGCCTTGTTCTCCTTTAACCGTCCCTCATTGTCGGAATCATGGTAATATTCTACATGATAGGTCTGCCTTCTTTCTTCAGCAGGTTTCTAAGCTACGAAACAACAACCAAGTTCATCATATCTGGCTCACTGCTGTTTCCTCTGGGTTTCTTCATGGGCATGCCGTTCCCCACGGGCATCAGATTTGTCGGGAGGAAGTCAGAGGAAGCCATTCCGTGGATGTGGGGTCTAAACAGCGCCTCCTCTCTCCTAGGCTCTGTTTCAGCGGTAGCCTCAGCGATGCCCTTCGGGTTCTCTACGACGCTGCTACTGGGAGGGCTTTCATACGTAGCCATATTTCTGCTCGGTTACCTCAGAATAGGGGGAAGCTTAGTCTTCGCCAATGCCGGTATAACAGAGACAGGAAGAAAGAAAGGCAGAGAAAAGAGATGGTAAGCGATAAACATAATGAGTGGGATTTGGCAAATCAGATGAGGCGAAGGAATCTGCATTCTCTGAGCTTACAGTTGCTACACCACTCATTAACCAGGTTTGAACCGCAACCCCTGCAAAAGACCTGATCAGAAGGCATCCCCATTTTTGTGACCCAGTCGAATATAGCCTCATCGTTGTCATTGCAGGCACGGTGAGTGCTGCATGCCCCACAATAAACCCCGCAAATTCCTAGTAGCGGAGAGCTTTTCCTGTTGCCAGAGATGACTATTCCTTTCCTCATATTTTGAGACTACTTTGTGGGGGGTCTAAAGAATGAGAAGTTTGATAAGCCTTCTTGTTTGCTGTGAAAAAGGCGATAGCATTTCAACCGGCGTAATCTAGCTGCCAATAATACGAGGAACCTTATCCAGACCCTATCTTGACGGATTTGTTCTGCTTTTTGAGTGCATTTCCTGTGTCTCGTTGAGTGGGAACGCCCAAGTCTTAACCATGCTTTCTGGTATTGGTAGACTGAACAAATAAGCAAAAGCTACTAACTGCCCATGATGCAGAATCTCATGGTGAATCAAGAATTGAAGATGCTCCAATATGTTTGGGTTATCCTTTCCCAATCCCCAATCTATTTCCTTATTAACATCTTCTATGCTTTTCAGAACCTTGACCATGTAGTCGTCCATTCTCTTGAGATGTACTCTGAGTTTCGTTTTCTTCTTATATATGTCGGGTTGATCATAGTTTCCCACGGAAAAATCGATTTTGCTGGTTTCCAAAGCTTTGACGTAGGACCTCTGCACTTCAGCCATTTCCAGGAAGTGCTTTCCGAAGGTGTCAAGGCCGGGGCGAGGAAACTTGTAACAGATTTCCTCATCTGTCAGAATCCCAAGGAAATCTAGCGTGTGGCTTCGATAAACGCGCCAACTACTCAAAATTCTTCGCAAATTTTCTTCCATGACAACGCACCTTTGATCACCTTCTTAGAGGGAGGTTGAAGCCTAATTAACTTTGCCAATTCTGAAATTCTGTATTCGAGAATCAACGCCGAAAAACTTACTATACGCCTACAACTAGTGAAGCCTCATGAAGCTTCACATATCATCTGATATGGAGCATAATTTACGAGAAGCCATCTCTAAAGACGATGTAGATGGATTCAGTAGGTTGGCGTCTTCCCTTAAGTGGGGAAAGCCTTCTTGGTCGGCTTCACAGTTGTTACTGCAAGTTCTGGACGATGCAGACGATAGGATATGGATTTGGGCCACTAAACTTTCATGCGACGGAAACCCATTTGCCCGAAGATATGCCCCGCAAATTCTGTTCAAACTATGGGAAAAAGACAAGAACAGAGTCGGGGAAATCCTCGCAAATCTGGCTGATGACGAGCACTGGCTTGTACGTGAACATGCGCATGGAGTCTGCGGAGAGCTTCTAAAGAAGCATTTCCAGCAAGTCTTTCCACTGCTGCGGATCTGGAGTTCACATCCTTCAGCCAACCTTAGAAGATGTGTGGCAATTGCAGTACGTGATGCCGGAAATTTGAGAAAAGAAGAATGGGCGGAGCCTCTTATTCAACTGCTTGAGCCTCTTCTTTCTGACAAGACTGCCTATGTTAGGAAGAACCTGGGACCTTATGCTATAGGCGATGGCTTACTTCGTTGCTATCCGGATTTCACTTTGAAACATTTGCGCAGATGGGCTTACAGAAGAGATGAAGGTACACGCTGGAACGTAGCCATGGCTTTTGCATCTTTTGGAGGTAACAGAAATTGGCAAGAAGGTCTGGA
>Ga0315306_10001590_pt1 | contig 10814 bp, 12 predicted proteins | sample TDP1_MG_FD_203803 | JGI IMG/M metagenome (GOLD analysis project Ga0315306, IMG submission 203803) | Freshwater sediment microbial communities from Lake Towuti, South Sulawesi, Indonesia - TDP1 | ecosystem: Environmental > Aquatic > Freshwater > Lake > Sediment | place: Indonesia: South Sulawesi... | reverse complement strand
CTGCGGACAGAATTCATGTTATGGAACTATTAAGAAAATACAATGTAAGTTATATCTTTTCTACCTCAGAAGATGGATATTTTGATAGCCACGAGAAGGTCTATAAGGATAAACTCTTTTCACCTTCAAGGTATACCAGAACCTTTGACAGGTATGCTTTCTTAGAACCTGTTTTCTCGTCAAAAAAGACCCGAATCTATAAAGTGCGTGAGTATTTACTTCCGGATTTTATGGGTTAATCCATACAGAACGCGCCACAATTTTTTAATATGCCGTAGCTCTCGGCGAGCTCTTTTAATCCTTCTTTTAAAGAAAATTTACGTTATAGCGAAGTTTCTTCTGTGCTTTCGAAATATCTCCAAACTATGTTTTACGTCGCCTTTCCTAGTCTTATGAATGCACAACTTTCAGGCAAGATTTATTAGTAATTTCCAGCAATGTACTAGCCAATTGATTTATTGTTGTAGCTACCCCAGTTGCAATATTGAAGTAATCATACATAACTTCACACACTTTTGTTACTGAAAGACAAGAAGTTAATTACAGCGTTTTAAGTTTCCTTCGATAGTAACTTAGTGGATGGCGTATTTTTTGGCATATTTCGTCCGGGTTTGTGCAGACTCCATGAGTTTGTAGCGTATCGCATCTTGGCGGAGTGTAGCGTGTTCTTGAACCCCTTTCGCCTGCAATGTGCTCGACTTGGTAGCGGGTCATTCTCTCACTGTAATCTGAAAAGTTTTTGAAGAGTTCAATCACGCTTTCCGGTGGCATTCCAATGTTTACGAGAAAAGATGTTAAAGTGAATCTGCCTATGTGGGAGATGTGGCGCCCTGATGATATTGCTTGGTATAGGGCGTTTATGCATGGTGGGAAGGCTGTTTGGACAATGGTTTGTGGGAAGCCTTCCATTTCAGCCTTGCCTATCTTTTCCATTGATAATTTCTTTATTTTCTCTGCCATTTCCAAGATTTTAGGTGGAAATGCCGGCAGCTCTTTTGTTTCCAGTCGTTTTTCGATGTGTTTTTGAACCTCTTCACTTAGTAGCCTTGCAGTTTCGTTTCTTGTTAAGTAAATGTTGCCATTTGATAATAGACGGTTTACAAGTTTCCATTTTTTCTCTCTCAAATGTGTTGTGTTTTTGAGGTAATCTGAGAAGTGAAGTTTGAATTCATAGGGGATTTTCGCGTTATCGTTAACCGCGAGTTCCCATCTAAAGTTTTGTGCAAAAGAGAGAATTTTTTCCCTAGGTTCATCTTTGAGGTCTTCGAACGTTTGTTTTGCTTCTGCTAAGGCATATCTTTTCTTGATGAAACTGCTCTTGGTTGCGGTTGCGAGAATTATTGCGATGGGATAGGAGGATATTTCGTTGTCTGCTTTTTCCAGTTTCCGGCTGACACGAGTGTAAAGGATTGCTTCTTCCACTTTTTCTTCAGCACGTTTGAGAATCTCTTCTAACTCAGGAGTTTCTAAGTCTTCAATTCGTAGATCGGGAATTTTCAGGTATTTCGCAGCTTCTTTTAGAAAAGGATATTTCGCATAATCGTTCTTAGCAAACTTGGAAAATACACTTTGCATTTTGTTTTTCACGTTACTCTGTTTCGATTCTTGGTGCTAGGTAGAACGTTAGTTTTCCTTCTTTTGTTTGTTGGAAGTCTAGCTTTACGGGCATGTCCGATGAAAATTCCAGCGTTGCTATGTCAGATGTAGCAGATGCCGCTTTTACAATTTCCAATAAATAGCTTAAACTGAACGTTGCTTTTGAAGGTTCCTTGGCTTCCAGGTCTAAGAGAGTATCGCTTCCTTTTGGAAGAGTTATTGTTGCGCCCATGAGGTCGCCAGCAGCATTGAAAACCAGTTTTTCTGCGTCTGCCTCGATTTTGACGTGGTCGCTTACAAGTTGGGCGTCTTCAATTGCTTGGCTTAAGCCTCCGGTTGTGGTTTTAGCTCTAACGTTGAAGGTGATTTTTGGTGTTGGCACCTCCTCCTCAGAGGCTTCAAGTGTTGGCATCGTGAAGTTTCGTGCATATTTTCCAGTTATTTTCACTTGTAATTTCCCGGTTTTCTCATCCAGTGAAAGCTCTACAACTTCATCCTTGCCAGCTCTTCTAAGCAGTTTTAATAGCTCACTTATATTTATGCACATTTTTGTCGGTTCTGAGCATGCATACTCTTCGAAGATCGTTTTAGGCCATTCAAAATCAACCATGGCAACGCGTGAGGGGTCCATTGCTCGCAGTTTTAAGCCTTCAGGGTCTAGTTTGAATGTGGCTTCGTCTACAAGGATAGAGATAGCTGTAACCATGTCTCTTAAGAGTTTAGCGTCGGCTACTTTGATTTTGAACATAGAGTCCCCCTTAATGCATACGTTCAGTCGTTATAAAAGACTTTACTATTAACTTTTAGTTTCTATACACGAATCTCTCTATTTTCTGAAAAGCGTAACCCATGCCCTTCGGAAAGGTATGAGCAATTAAACCTATTTTTGCTTCAGCGTTAACATTGACAGGCAACTTAGTTTTAAAGGGGCATACAATAGAAATAGCCCCATTTAGCTGTATTCTCTGAATGTGTAGCCGCATTTTGTACAGCGTAAGAACTGGGTTGAAGATTCGTCGGCGCCTCTGGTCTGTACTTGCCAAACGTAAGCCAAATTGTTTCCACACTTTGGGCATTCAATTCTAACGGTGGGCAATGTTCGAAGTTTCTGCTCTTCTTTACCTATAACCGCCACAAGTTGCTGCGGCTTATGCTGTATAACTTTTGCGACTTTTGGTTCTACTTCTTTACTTAATGCTCTCTTCTTGTAGCCACATTTCGGACAAACCAGTACTATTGATGATTCTTTGGTAGTTTTTCCTTTCTTAGGTCCAAGGCGAGAACCGCATTTTGGACAAAATTCCATAGCTTTTTACTCCGACGTCCGTTTGTTTTCCCTTATCAGAGTCCCTTTTAAACCTTTTCATGTAACAATAAAGATTGTGGCTAAGCAGCGCTAATTCCGGAAGCAATGAGGTGGGCTACGCGTAATGCTTCAGGAATGTTGCTTCGAGTTGAAGTTACCTGCAAGATTTTTTTTGCATCTTCTTCAAAAATTCCTGAAATTTGCATGTAAATTTTCTCGTTTCTATTTTTAGCGGAAACTTCAGATATTTTTCCAGCATTTCGGATAGCCTTCCAGCGTTCTTCACTTTTTGGCAAGTTTTTTAGCGCTTCACGGATTTCTGTAAAGTTAGGTTTTTCTCGGGTAACCGCTATGACTGGAAGTCTTGTTTTCACATTAAGCTTTTTGATGTCGGTAACATTGAAACCTGCAAATGTTATTCCGTTAAGCATTATGACCCTTAACTGTTTATAATGGGGCGAGTTAAGTATCATGGAAGCTATTTTATCTGTGGCGTCAAATCCGTCCACTTTTATTTTTGTGTGCATTACACCGTCAAGCCAATATCCACCGCGAAAAACAACTCCAACAACTGGCACGAGACCTTTCATGCGAGGGGTAAAGACTCCGTCATCAACACCGAGAACACGAATTTCAGGCTTAATCACACGAAATTTCTTATAGGTCAAGATAATCCCTCAGCAAACTTACCAAATAGAAGGAGAGAAACGTTATAAGTTTAGTGAAAATCCGATTTTGTATATATTTATAAATGGAACATTTGTCACTTAAAACCATGATAACAGAAATTGTCGTGGCGATTTTTCTTCTTGTTTGCTTAGTGTGTTTCTTTTCAGTCAACCTGCACAACATCCTAATAGTTCATAAGCGCAGAGGTTATATGAAGGTTGCAGAGACTGAACGTCCCTCAGGATTTATTGTAATTATTGCCGGTATCGGAACACTTGTTTACTTCCTAGAAGTTCTCATGTACCTGTTTTTTGCTTTCAGCGGCTTCGTTTCCGTGTTATATGATTTTCCTTTCCATTTTAAATTTCCATTAATGCATTACATGCAAATTATGGGCTTAGCCCTCACCTTGGTAGGATATTTTCTATTTATTTGGAGTGTAACTGTTAGAGGCGAATATGCTGTTTCATGGAAAATGCCAGAAAACCAAAGGCTTGTAACATGGGGCCCATACCGATATGTGCGACATCCTTCTTATCTTGGCTATTTTCTCATGTTTTTCGGTCTCTTCTTTTTATGGCCCAACTTCTTCACGCTTTTTCCCCTATTCGCGATTCCCGGATACTTTCACGTTACTTCTCAAGAGGAAAAGCTTTTGTTGCAACGTTTTGGTGATGAATACCTTGAGTATCAGAAAAAGACTGGACGGTTTATTCCAAGACTAAAATGAGATACGCTGCCTAGAAATAAAATCCAGTAGCATAAAAGTTTGTGAAAATAACCAAAAATCCTTGTTTATTTCAACACTGATATATTTATAGCAAGGAATAAGTAATGCTGAGGCACTTCACTTTGAAGAAACATGGAGGAACCCCCTCTTTTATACGTTCTTATAAGAACCTAGCAGAAGTGTTGACAGACCGCAATTTGGCGTCCCTTGGAGATACGTACATAAACTTTGCTTACTCGCTTGCTTTATCGGAAAGAAAAGGAAAACCTTCGGGCGTAAAAGTTAAGGGAAGCATGCTTGCTGAAGCGCTTAAAAAAACTGGATTAAGAAAGCATTTGCCATCAAGAATGACACGTCACATGTTAGCTGATGCTGCTGAGGCATTAGTAGTTTATGCTTGGCTTCACAACTACATCACGTTAGAAGAAAGCGTTGGAACATTAGCAAAAACTGACGACTCTATTGAAGGTTTTAGCCAATTGCTCGAAACAATAAAAAATAGAGCTAAGTTTTTTTAAGGGCTTTTTGAAGTTCTTTGCCGAATTCTTTGTTTATTTCACGTACTTCTTCCACTGCTTTCCGTAAGGCTTCTTCGGGTTTCACTTTGCCCTTTGTGCGGACATAAATTATCGAGTTGGAGGAGGCTAACGGATGTTGTACGTCGTAGCCTGCTAGATCCACGTTTTCATCTTCCAAAAGCTTTTTTTGTAGCAGATTACAGAGGGTGTGCCCAATGCCCTCCACTTCGATTTTGAGTTCGTTTGAGGTTTTCTTTAGCATCTTGACTTTCATTTTCACCTATCCTTTTATGTTATAGTATTCCTTTTCCATAATCTAATGAGGTCTTACGCTTTTCAATTTTTCCGCATCTTGGACAAAACGTAGTTTGTCTCTTTAATTCCAACGTGTGGCCACAGTGCGAACAAAAGGCGTAAATCACACCTAAATTTTTGTCTTTGGTGGACAGGTGGTAAACCTTGTTCTTTTCGCTAATTACTTTGGCTCTCATGATGTCACTAGGTTTACAAACGTTAAACATTGACTCGACATAACTTTGTTGTACATCAGAAATATGAAGAATACCTGTGAAAAAGCCAGAAAGCTGTTTGTTGCCTATTTTGAAAATTCGTAGGCTTGCATTTTCAGTTTGAACGTTTGAAACTTGCCCTAGTACTATACTTCCGATTTTAGGAACTATTGCTCCATGAACTAACGGATAAACTGAAACACGTTTATTCGGAAGGTCAAGTAAGGCACGACCAATAACTTTGGAATAGATAGTTCCCTCTTTAACATATGTTCCAGGGTCTGGAATGAACTCTTCAATCACGCCCAAGCGTTCGCCTGGCAGCACAAATTTGCCACTTTTCCGTTCAAAGGAATGCGAACTCATTTAAATTCCCTTTCATTATCATGCAAGTTCACGCAGTCAAATGCTTGCGCATCATGAAACGTAAACATTTGCTAAATGGATATATCTGTACTTTTCTATGCTCCGCAATAAACCTTTTTATTTGCCGAACTATCTCTAGTCACCTTATACTTTTATCTCCTTTCTATAACAAATAGATGGACTACAAACTCATGTTTTCTCTTCGTATGAAAACTAAACATGTGTGGAATTGCCATAATCATAGCGTAAACAGCTTTTATTTTTCCTCCATGCTGTTCAATAAACTTTTTTAGGAAAGGAGAGGGAGCGACTGATGTGATGCTGGTTTTTCTTGCTTTTAATTCTTTGATAAGGGTGTTGTTTTTCTCTGGGCATTTGTGAAGTGAATAGATGACTTTGCCTGTTTCTAAAGCTTTTTCAAGAAATTTTCGGTCAGCCTTTCGCCTTTGTACACCAAAGGGCGGGTTTTGCAAAACGGTATCAAACTTTCCATGGATAACGTCTATGTCTCCGCTGACCCATTGTACTTTTTCTTTTAAATTTATTCTCGCCGAATTTTCAAAGGCGAGTTTTACTGCGTCTTTATCTAAATCAACGCCAACAACTTGTTTCGCACCCAAGAAAGCTGCCCCTAGAGCGAGTCTTCCAGTTCCGCATCCTAAATCCAAAATTGTTTTACCAACGATGTTGCCATGTGTATAAGCTGCTATATGGAGCATTGTAGCAGCAACACCGACTGGAATTGTGTATTGTTCAAGGCTTGGTTTCGGGGATGGATGTGGATTGACTTGCGAAAGTAACATTTCCAATTCTAGTTTTCGAACAAGCCTTTTCTGCATAACTCTTCCCAAGATAACTCTTCAACAACCACTAAAGCTTCATTAACTATCAGTACAGGCTTTTGGAATCTTGATGCATCGTCGAGGGATACTCTGGGACAAGCGGTGTTCACATAAGCATCTACCGTTGGAAATTCCATTAGTACTTCTGGAGTAATTTCCTTAGTGGCGAAAAGACAGGTCGTTTTTCCTTTTTCTTCAAGTTTCTTTTTTATATCTAAGGCTTCTTCAATTTTTTTCTGTCCCGGTTTTAATCCGACCAAAACTGCGAAGGTTTTCGCTTTTTTGGCTTCTTCTATACTTGCCCACCTTTGCTTAATGACCTTCTCTGCTTCTTTATCAATTGAGTATGCTCTTTTTTCATAGGGGTCTGCAACTACCGTCGGCTTCAAAGTTGAGAGGGCAACACCTAAGGCGTGAAATTTTCCACCACCAATAAAAAGAAAGGCTTCAACATCTTTTGCTATCGATTTAGCGTTGCTGTAATCGCATCCAATCACTTGCCCCGGATAATTTAAGTGTCCAGCGTCGCCTACTACGACTGTTTTTCCTGCATGAAGTAGAATCTCTCTGACATTATCAAGGGTTTGTAAATGTTGAACTGTAGTAGTTAAACCTATTTTTTGCCAGTTTTCTAACATGGGTAAGGCTTTCTCAACAGCGTCATCCACATTTATGGTTGCTCTGGCTTCGACATATACTGTGGGAACCCGCTCATATTTCAGAAGTTTTGAATGCCCATAATGGATTATTAAGTCCACACCTAGACTTTCAGCCTCCGTTGTTGCCAAGTCACATGCTCCATAACATGGATCTGCAGAAACAAGAGGTAAAGCCCCAAATCCTTCAATAACCTTCGCTAGACGAGGCGCCTCAAGTTTTAAACCTTCTGGAAGTTGAATCAAAACGCGCTTTGCTCCGAGCTTAAGTATTTCTTGCCTCACTCTCTCTTCTTCGAAATCAAGTTGCCTCATGTCTTCACTTCCAAAAGTTAGAAGAACACAGGCATAGATACAAGGAGATAAGGAGGCTTATAGATTGCTATCCTACTGTCTCGCCCCATCGTTGTGTCCATTCCCAATCTTCTCTTGGCTTCCGAACTGAACGTCCAAGGGCTCTTTCATGCTGCTCAGCGAGTTGCTCTAGGATTATTTTCTGTTCTATGCTTGCAACAAGTTTTTTGGTTGCGATTACTGCATCTGCGTTTACTGAGATGCTGTCGATTCCAGCCCTAACCAAGAATTCTGCAAAGTCTGGTAGGTTTGATGGACCTTCTCCGCAAATGGAGACAGTGCATCCATTCTCATGAGCCACTTTAATCAGGTGGGCAATTATTCTTTTTACCGCTGGATCTCTTTCGTCGAAATATCCCATCTGTCCTAGGCGTTCAGAGTCTCTATCAATCATAAGTATGCCTTGGGTCATGTCGTTTGAGCCTATAGAGAACCCGTCGCATAGTTTTGAAAATTCGTCTGCAAGTATAGCAATTGAAGGTGTTTCAGCCATGAACCATACCTGGAAATCCCTAGACCTTTCTAAGCCTTCTTCCCGCATAATTTCAAGGCATTTTTTGGCTTCCCATACTGTTCGCACAACCGGAAGCATGATCCATACATTTTTAAGGCCCCATTCTTCGCGGCATTTTCTAACGGCTTGGCATTCAAGTCTAAAGGCTTTTTCGTACCATGAGCTTATGTAGCGGCTGCATCCTCTCCACCCGAGCATGGGGTTGGCTTCAACAATTTCGTATTTTTCGCCGCCTTTTAGTTCTCTGTATTCGTTGGTTTTGAAGTCGCTGAAGCGGACGACGACTGGGCGTGGTTGTATGGCCCTCGCAACCGTTGCTATTCCTTCTGCAAGTTTGTCCACAAATTTTTGGGACTGCCCAGTTTCTACGAGGTATAACGGGTGTTCGCCTATGTAGCTGGCCAGAATAAATTCTATGCGCATCAGTCCTATGCCCTCGAAGGGTAAGTCCTTGTAATCCTCGATTTTTTCTGGAACCCCTAAGTTCATGTATATCTTTGTTGCTGTTACTGGTACTGATTGAAACATGTTTCCCGCAACATTGAGTGCTGGTGCAGTGGCTCCAGCTGAGGATGAAAGCTGTTCCGTTAATGTGGGCATTACCCCCTCATAAACAACGCCACTTCTTGAATCCACGGTGTATTCTTTGCCAGAAACCATATGTTTCGTGGCGCTTTCCGTTCCCACAACACATGGTATGCCAAGCTCACGACTTACAATAGCTGCGTGGCATGTTATTCCGCCTTTGTCGGTTACTATGGCGCCAGCCAGTTTCATAAAAGGCACGTAGTCGGGGTTAGTCATATCTGTAACGAGGATGTCGCCTTTCTGCATGACTTTAGCGGCGTCTTGTGGATTTAAAACAACTTTTGCCACGCCTATGCCGAAGCCTCTTTTTCCAGCTGGAATTCCCTTAACGATAACCTTTAACATTTCGGCAGGTTTCATTCCCTCAGCTTCAACTTTTGCTGGCACTTGTTCAAGTTTTGTGCTCCAAACTGTTTCAGGTCTTGATTGCACTATGAAAATGTTATCTGGATAGGGTATGTCACTGTCAATGGCCCATTCAATGTCCTGAGCTTTTCCATAGTGTTGCTCGATGCGTTTGCTCAGGTCTGCAAGCTTGAGGATTTCCTCATCGTTTAGACATGGCTGCTCCTGCTTTTCTATAGGTACGTCCACGTGAATTGTTTTGCCAGTATTTGGGTCGCGGAGGTATTGTACTGTTTTTTTAGCTATGCGTCTCTCAATTATTTTTAGCGTGTTTTTGTCAATAATAAAATCGTCTGGAATAACCGCCCCAGAAACCACAGCTTCACCCAAACCATAGTTGCCCTCAATAACTATCTGATTGGGATCACCTGTCACAGGATTTATAGTGAATATGACACCCGCAGCCTTAGAATTCACCATCTTTTGAATTCCAACACTTATAAGAACTTTCTCATGAGCAAACCCCTTTTCATTTCGATAAAAGATTGCCCGCGGCGTGAAGAGGCTAGACCAACATTTAATGGTTTTTTCAAGAAGATCATTAACGCCTTTAACGTTCAGATATGTTTCTTGTTGTCCTGCGAATGATGCATCAGGCAGATCTTCGGCTGTGGCGCTTGATCTTATGGCAACGAAAACATCGTTTACGTTGAGCCTTCTGGAAAGTTCTTCGTAGGTGGATTTAACAGCTTCTTCAATTTCTTTAGGTATGGGTGTTGCTTCTATTAGCTCACGAATTCTTTTAGATGCTACTTCGTATTGTTTGGGGTCACTTGGGTTTGTTACCGTTTCCTTTATGATTTCGTAAATTTTTGCTGCTATGCCTGTTTCCTCGATAAATTTTTTGTAGGAGTAGGCGGTTACGGCAAAACCTAGTGGAACTGGTATTCCGAAGTTAATCATTTCACCTAGATTGGCGTTTTTGCCGCCGACAGAAGGGATGTCTGTTTTCCTTAGGTTTTCAAACCATATTACTAAATCTTTTCTCATTTCAGTCAACGGCTTTCACCTCTTCTGTTTGCACTTTTTCAATGAGTATTCTGCATGGGATGGGAAGTTTGGCGCTTCCACGTCTTAGGGCTTCTTTGGCGATTTCGACACCGTCTGCGTTAACGTTGACTGTAATAATTGTTTGGTTGGGGTCTATACGTGCCGCTGTTCCGATGGGTTTTCCGAATGACCTTCGCATGCCGTCTTGGAGACGGTCCGCATGAGCGCCAAAAATCATCTTATTTTCTCGGAGGATTATGTGTGGGTAAGGATTAACTTGCAAGAGATAATTATTTGAAAGTTTCTCCATCAAAAGGCGGTTTGTGGCTACGCGTGCCGCTTCTAGGGCGTTGTGACGGATTTGGGCTTTCTCCAAGGCTATGAGCCTAGCTCCATATTCAAACTTTGCTTTAGTATCTCCCATAGTGAATTTGGTTATTTTTGGGGGCGGAAAGCCCTTTACAAATTTTTTCCGTGTGTAGGGTTGCCCCTTAGCGGCTCTGTAGTTTTTTGCGCGCATTTGGTATCCCCTTCAGCATACCATAACCGTGATATTTAAACGATTTGTTGACTAAATTTTTTGATTAAGGTTATGAATTTGAGATCAATTTTCAGAATCAGAATATGCTGTTCATGGTTGTAGGCGCTTGTTTTTTAGCCATATCTTGGCAAGTTCTTCATAGTTTGGAAAAACCTTTTTCAGTATTGGGATATACATTTGGACTTCATCATCGGTTAGGTATTGGAATTGGTATTCTCCTGTGTATGGTG
>Ga0315306_10001589_pt1 | contig 10818 bp, 21 predicted proteins | sample TDP1_MG_FD_203803 | JGI IMG/M metagenome (GOLD analysis project Ga0315306, IMG submission 203803) | Freshwater sediment microbial communities from Lake Towuti, South Sulawesi, Indonesia - TDP1 | ecosystem: Environmental > Aquatic > Freshwater > Lake > Sediment | place: Indonesia: South Sulawesi... | reverse complement strand
ATTTGGCGGCTGTTTTCACCAGTTCATCCAGCTTCCTTGAGGTCTCCGAGTCGATGTACGTTTCACCGCATTGGTTGCACGTAAATGCTGGGACGTTGCGTGCAGTGATGCCCAAGGGCGATGGATATGTAATCAGGCTTTTTGTGAGCCCACCGTTGCAGAAATAGCATTTTAACTCCGTCTCCTTTTCAAGCTCCTCCCTTGATGCCCCATACTCGAACTCTACTTCAACCTTCGCTTTGACTTTAACCTCCATTATGCCATCCTCCTACTTTTATAATTTAATTTCCATTCTAATAAACTTGGCTGATAGACGGTGATTACCATTAACCCTCCAGCCCTTGGTGCGCAGACCATATGTAGCGGTTTACCCTGCTTTGTGAAACCAAGTATTAGGCAGCTGTGTCCACGGGGATCGTTTGGGTAATCCTCAACGAGTTCGGGGCTTTCTAGGGCTTCGAAAATTTCTTTTATGGTTATGTTCCTAGCGTCTATTTGTCTATGCACATGTAACGTGAATAACACTTGTTTCTTAGAAGCTTCACGTATAAGCTCAAGAGTTCCCATAAAGTCCTTTAACACTCACCTTACTTAGCTTTATCAATTATTGACACAACTTATTTGCTTAAAACGGTTTTGATACTGTGGCGGCCGTGGGGATAATGATAGGTTTATTCATGCCTTCTGTTTTGGTGAGGGGCTGATGTGCCAGGGGCGTTTTTGGGCGAAACCTATCTTGGCTTTATGCTTATGCACTCAAACACTCATTAAACACTCAAATTCGTGGACCCTGATGGTACTCAGCTAAGTGAAGACCTCGCCCATAACTATCGATGTCGTTTCCCCATAGTTGGTCCGAAAGTTTCTGCCCTACGGCTAAACCAGCCTAAACCTCCCATCTTTTCTATTCATTAATAAAGTAGGGGATGGAAGGTGAAAAGGAAGGTTTGCATCATCACCTGTATATTAACGCCTGAAAGCTGGAAGATGAAGGATAAGGAAATAGAGGAAGCTATAAGATTAAACCTTAAGCCTGAAGACATCCCCTACTGTAAGCACATAGAAAAGGTCACAGTTTTGAGCGAGTGAACAATTCTAAAATCTTGGCATATAATGTTACAGATTTTAGAATTGTTGCATAAGCAAATAGAAGGCGTGTTTAAACGGCTCTTTTTGTTATATAACATTGTACATGTTGATTTTTAGCCTTTCTGCTCGGCCTATTCGTTTTCATACATGATTACCTTAGCCCAGGCGAATTACGTCGATATTTCCTTCATTTTCAGATGTTGTCAGATGCTGACTTTAAAATAACACTCTCCTTGGCGTCTGCTTGGTAGGTGAGCCTTCAGCGCTCTAGGTAGATTTGATTTCTAAGCTTGTCGATCATGAGTTTGAATCTGTACATTACGTCTCTGCCCAGGAGGGATGGGAGCTTTAATATGGTCTCTTTTTCCTTTAAGGAAAGTTTGGTGGGGTCATGGGTTCCGACGAGTAGATGTAACTTTTCGATTATGGGTGGCCCGTCCGCTGATCTAAATATTAGGATTGCGTCCTCAATGATCTGGGTTTTGAGCAGGCCGCCAATGCCTATTAAATCTCTTTCTGCTGTCCTCAGCTCACTTATATCAATTTTGAGACGCTTGACATCCTTGTCCAATAGGATGCTTGCGGCTGCCCCAGTGTCTACGTGAAGTTCTATGGTATGTTCAAGCTTAAGCGCTCTTGATATTAGCGTTGCTCTGATGAAGGGGGCGGGCGGCTCATATCTCTCGTCAAAGTAGCCGTCGATCCTCATAGGATGAGTACCAGCTTCTCCTTGGTGACGAAGTCTATGAGGGTGCGGTTGAGTGGATATTTTTCTGAAACTCTGTCGACTAGTTGGTCTAGGTCTTTATCGTGGTCCACAATGCGCTTTTTATGGATGGCCACGAACATGCCATCATAGGTCTCTACAAGCTCCTTATATTTCTCTCTGAACCATTCGGCGTTCTCTTCATACTCCTCAAGTAGGACTAGGGCCTTTCTCTCCAATTTCAACACCACAAGTTAATGGATGTTCCGGGGGCTTTTAAGCCTATTGAGTTCATTGTCCATGGCGTGTAGGAGCTTTTGGTTTTCTCTTGGGAAAGCCAGCGGTGAATCGTTGGGGGCGTGGAACCGCCCAGCCCTAAGGGAGAAGAAAGGGGGAGACGCCAACAAAGTTTATTATCGTGAATCCCGCAGTTCTGGATGAACCGTGTAGATTTTGAACCTTGTTTTAAGCCAACTTTGCGGTGCTTTTATTAAACGGAAAGGATATAAATGTCTTAAGTCCATGCTTAGGGTTGGTGCATATAGTGAAAGCGGGAGATGCTGGGGCCCTCTTGAAAGAGGCTAGGGAAGCCTACCTCAAAGCGCGGGAGGAGCTGGAGAGGAGCCTTGAGAAGGGGGACACGATGCTTCTTAGGGACGCTTGTGAGAAGGGCTGGCTCGCCATTGTGAAGGCCACCGACGCCCTACTGGAGGGCAGGGGGCTGGGGAAAGGTGAGAGTTACAAGGACCGGCGTGACAAGCTATGGGAGCTGAGTAGAAAGAATTACGCCATTGAGACCCTCGGCTTACACGACAGGTTTGGAGCCAGGGAAGCAACCCTGCATATCCATGGCTTCTACGACGGGATAGTGGGCTTGGAGCTTGCCAACGAAGAGCTTGAAAAAGTTGAAAGGTATTTAAGCGACGTAGAGAAGCTCCTGAGCCCATAGGAGACCACTCCAAAACAAGCCGGCCACAAATGCCAAGACCAGCAATACGATAGCCTCATTTAAAAATATTTAAAGGCTATAATCTATCTGAAACTGTTCAGCGGGCATGAAGACATCCCCTACTGTAAGCACATAGAAAAGGTCACGGTTTTGAGTGAAGGCTAAGTGGCCTCTGAAGAGATAAGGAAAATTGGAAGATTTAAGGGGATGAGTAGAAGGGTTTAATAGAATTCTAGATAGAACACCTTCTTCTTGGTGTCCACTGTTAGCTGGTGGGTGTCCGCTAGATCCTTGAGCCCTATGATGAGGGGCACGTCCCTCCTCATTGCTATGGCAACCCATCCCTCAACCTCGGGAGACTCCTTCCCAACCATATCAATAAACTTCATAGTGGCCCTTGTTAACCTGGCCAGGACCTCGATCTCAGGGGATATGCCAGTCAGCTTTACGGGCGCAAATCTCTCTATGCCGAGGAGTTCAAAGAATCTTGACGGCAGCAGGGATACAACGGCGCCAGTGTCGTAGATCATGGGGAAGGCTTCTGTCCATCCCTTTCTTCTCTTAAAGGAGACCAGAACCCTGTAGAGGTATCCCTTGCCTATCTCTATCCCGAAGGCCCTCTTCACGGAAGCTACGACGTCGGGCCTAAACTCTACCTCCGTGATCCCGTAGCTCAGCCTCCAAGACGAAGGGCTCACCCGAGAAAATGTAGTCAGTCACAAACCCCCTACCAACCTTTTGCTTAGCCTCATCGTAAACCGCGTCAAATTCTTTGCCAGCGGCCAACACCTTCGAGTCCTTGACAGCTATGTACATGCTCGGGTACTTCTTCTGAAGCTCACTGTAGTGCTCGTTTATCCATAAGAAGTCCTTGACCTCAGCCACCCTTAACACCCAAATAGAATATGAGGGAGAGGGTATAAAAACCTTCATTGGCGGTGACGTTTTATCTCACCACATACAGGCGTTTCTCATCCCGCTCAAACTCTTCCCCGCATCCTTGACAAAATTTCATCGATGTCATCGGTTCCAAAAAGGTTCCTCATTGCTTGCCTTACGGTCTCAGGCTCGTCCATGGCTCCGACCTCATCTATGCTAGCGCTTCGAGGTAGCTTGCCCATTAAGTATAGAGAAACCATCCTTGACACAGTGCCTTCCTTTAAGTATCTATCGATAAGGCGCCTTATGCCATCGGTTATTGCTTCGGTTCTGTCTCGATACAGCCCCTGCTCCGTGAGCACATCCAACTTCTCCACCAAGCCTGCGGGCAGCCGGACCTGCACCACAACCTTTTTAGCCATAGGCTATTACCAACACACCTACTAGCAATACAAAAACATAAAGTTTTCCCTCGTTAAAGGAAGCGGGACTAGAAGGCTAACTCCATTCCATGTCTATTTTCTTCCCTCAAGCTCCCCCAACGCCTTTTCAGGTTCCGCCCCAAGATTCATGGCCTTTATGCCCTCATTCCTAGCCACCTGGACAAGCCCTTCATCAGCGCTTAAAAGCAGATCACAGCCAGCTTCCTTCGAGGTAGATATCTGAAGCGCGTCTGCTCCGCATATGTGGTATTTCAGTATCAGTAGCCAAGATTCGATGAGGGAATTGGCGGTCATCGGCAGTATTTCAAGTGAGCCCAACCTAGCCATTTTTATCGACTCCGCAAGGAAGTCCAGCAGGGCTGTTTTGAGCATGTCCTTGGAGAGGAGCCCCCTCGAAGCATACTTGTCAAAAACCCCGAATACCTCCCCCACATTCCAAATCGAGAAGGCGCACCTCAGCGTTCCAGCCTCAGCCCTCTCATAAACGGTATCAGCAACCTCAGAGCCCCTCTCCCCCACGTACCTCTTCACGATGCTACTCGAATCCAGATACACGAATTCCACGCTCATCCCTCATCCTCCTAACAACTTCGCCAGCAGAGGCGCCTAACTTAGGCCGTCTAATCTCAACCTCCCTAATTGATGGGTAGACGCTGGCATCGAGACCCATGCTGCTAGAGAAACTGTTCAGCATCTCTACGGCATTGAAAGACCTAATAGCTTCCTCCACCGCGGAGCTTAACTTTCTAACACCCCCATACCTCGAAGAGACTACTCTTTTGAACTCGGTCCACGCCTTCTCATCGACCACAATGGTTGTTTTAACAGTTACCATACGGTTCGCCATATAAATGGTTTACCATCTAAAATATAAACCTTTTTTGTAATACTGACTCAAGATAGGACTCCGAACATTTTACCTGTAAATATTATTACAGACTACTGAGAAAAAGGTCTGAAAAGGAAGGTTTGCATCATCACCCGTATTTTGACGCCTGAAAGCTGGAACATGAAGGACAAGGAAATGGAGGAATGGACGAGCGTTATGGTTGACTGGGTTGTAGCGCGCGCTATTTCATCCAGTCTATTATTTCTTCATAGAAGGTCATTTCATGAAGCTATTAACCCAGTAGCTTTTCTATATCCTTCACGTAGCTCTTAACTTTTTTGATGCACCTTTCTGCCTCTCTGGGACTTAGTGTGCTCCTATAGTAGCCGCGGACGTGGAGGTCGGTGAAGAGGCTTCCTAGGCGCTCCTTAAGCTTCAATTTGGCAACATCCCTGTTTTTTCTTGAAAGGTCTTCAAGCACGCGGAATCTTTCCCCGTGATCACCCGGAATTGGACACTTATTTTTAATGAGGAGTTCCTCCGTGGCTATGATTGCTGAATGGAAAGCATGCTCACAAGCCGTTGATAGGTGGTAGCTTCTTTCAACTTCAGTCTTAGCCCCTTCGTACTCTTCAAGCTTCTTCTTGGCGTCCTCCAATCCGAGCCAAGCCCTTTCAATTCTCAAGTCATTCACCTTCCAATCGTATCTTTCAAGGAAAGCTTTAAGCTTATGAAATATGGGGGTCGGATCACCATAGAGGAGGAGGCCATCCCTCCAAATTCCATAAAGAATTTTTTCATTTTTTATTTCCTCCAACTCCTTTAAACTCATCAGATGGGTCTCAACCGTATAGGAGTCGATAATTAATGGATTCTCAATGTCATGGTGGTCCTTGGTTAAAATGAACAGGTCGATGTCTTCAAAATCCATTCGCCCCCGAACAAACGAACCGAAGACAAACATACATATGACATCCCCCAACCTACTCTCAAGTTCCTTGGCGAGGGCCTTCACCGAATCCATGCCTTCATGAAAACTCGCACTACCTTCTGTGAAGGTAACCACCCCATCCAAAATATATACGCATGCCTACTATATATTATTTCATCCGGAAAATTGACAGGGGCTCAGGATATTGGAGGCAAAGGAATATAAGTTTTGGATCATCTAAGGGTTCTCTGGGATGCTTATGGAAGATTAGGATATGGCGGGGTGGATGGAGCGGGCTAAAAGGGCTGTGAACCCTTATGCTTGCCTCCGCACAGTTGCTGAAAGAGCCAGCACGCGCGCAAAAGCTCGGGTCGATGCCTTTGTCAGAGGAAGAGTTGAGGATGATCGAAAGGGAATAAAGGAAGGTTCAGGTAGGCATAAATCTTGAAAAACCTAACCTTTAAAACTAATGCTTGGTGTACCACCTTGTCTTAAGGTCTTCTATTTTTTGGAAATGAGGATCGTCTGAAACCACTGAGCACCTATGAATTTGAGCTGTGGCTGCGACTATGCTGTCAGCCATCGGTAGTTTATGCCTACTCCTCAGCTCCGCGCTTCTCACCGCCGTCTCATAATCCATGTCAACAACATCGAAATCTCTGCGTATCGTCTCGCTCCTCAGGGTTGCCACCTCCCTGCCCTCCCTCTCCAAATTGATACGATCAATCTCATGAATCGTCAACGCGGAAACCATTCTCCCTCTCACCGCCCTCAGGTCTTCCTTAAGCCTTCTCAGAAAACCCGCGTCGTCTGAATAGAAGTACTCAACGAAGAAACGGGCGTCGTACACGCTCCTCTCAGGCATCCTCCTCCCTCATTTGATCTAACATTCTCTTTAACTCTTCCACATCACCCTTTCCGGCACCGCTCCCCGCGAGGTCAAATATACTCTGAAACTTCCTTATCACGAGCCCGCCCTCCTCCTCCACGACCTCGACCCTGGAGCCCTCCTCTATCCCGAACTTCCTCCTTAACTCTACGGGTATAGTTATCTGCCCCTTCCTAGTAACCAAAACGTCAGTCATACTTGATCACAAGTAGAACTTTCAAAAAGTACTACTTAAACCTTTCCCACCAATTAGAAAACTTCCAACAGTCTAGAAAAATGCCCGGCACCGAGAATATCACAGGCTCCCGGGAGACTTAGCTTCTAGATTATCCTCTGCCGCTAGGCTTAGAAACCTGCTCGTTCATAGGTATTGGGTGATCATTGATGACAAAGTATATAAGAGCGTAAAGAAGGGGTTAAAAGGACTTTGAAGATTTCGCTGCACATGTGAGGGGTTTCTGAAGAGGGACAAGGCATGAGCGGGCCCATGGATACAGCCAAACTGGAGTTTAAGTACCGTAAGTTGTCGGATGAGCAGAAGCTTAAGCTTCTCGAAAGGTTGAAAGCACTTTTGTGAGAATTTGTTCTATAAAAGTTACGTAGATTTCCATAAACGTTATATTTATGAATCATAAAGATTTCATGAATAGTGAACCTATGAGAGGAGGGGGTTACATAATGTCTTCCGTTAAGCCTGGAAAAAATAGGAGCCGCCTTGAGATCATGGCGGCCATACTGGAAAAGGCTGCGCAAGGGGCGAGAAAGACGCGGATGATGTACGAGGCCAGCCTAAGCTTCCACCAAATGGAAGGCTACTTAAGGTACATGGTTAAAACGGGTTTCCTCTCCTTTGAAAGGGAAAGCGGGCTCTACTTGACAACAAGCAAGGGAAGGGAATTTTTAAAGAGTTATGGGAACATAAAAATATTATTGGGCCCCCGCAATCTCTGAACATAAAACCAACAATAGTTTGTTAGGCACACCTTTCTTTAAGCTCTTAGCGTTTCAGCCTCAGCCCTCTCATAAACGGTATCAGCGACCTCAGAGCCCCTCTCCCCCACGTACCTCTTCACGATGCTACTCGAATCCAGATATACGAATTCCACGTTCATCCCTCATCCTCCTAACAACTTCGCCAGCAGAGGTGCCTAACTTAGGCCTTCTAATCTCAACCTCCCTAATTGATGGGTAGACGCTGGCATCGAGACCCATGCTGCTAGAGAAACTGTTCAGCATCTCTACGGCATTGAAAGACCTAATGGCTTCCTCCACCGCGGAGCTTAACTTTCTAACACCCCCATACCTCGAAGAGACTACTCTTTTGAACTCGGTCCACGCCTTCTCATCGACCACAATGGTTGTTTTAACAGTTACCATACGGTTCGCCATATATATGGTTTACCATCTAAAATATAAACCTTTTTTGTAATACTGACTCAAGATAGGACTCCGAACATTTTACCTTCCTCAGCCATGCCAACAGAATCCGCGTCGTAGCCTCAGTTTTCTCAAACACCCCTAACACCTTAAATGGTATTCTAAGCTTAAAGGCTTAAATACATGGCATTATTATTTCCATATGGTGAACAATATGGAAAATGCCGTTACCATCGACAGGCAGGGAAGGCTAGTATTACCCTCACACATTCGTGAAGTTCTAGGCTTAAAGGAAGGCGGGCCCGTATCCATCAGGCTAGACGGCTCCCGGATAATCCTTGAGCCAATGTCCAAGGACCTTGAGGGAAAGGTTCAAGAATGGGCAAATCTTGCCCTAAACCTTAGGGTAGAAGCCTTCACCGAAGAGTCTAGGGAAAGCTGGAAGTGGATGAGCCGTGAATATGCGAGGAGGAAGCTTGGCCTATCCTGAAGGAGTGCTAGACGTAAGCATACTCATACCTGCATGCTTTGAGAACCCACTCAAAGAGCACACCATAGCCTTCCTTTCTGAGGTGCTGACCCAAAAGAAGCGGGCTGCATTACCAGTTTCTGCAGTCATGGGGGCTTACCACATAGCCACACGATACCTTGGAACACCCAAGATAGCTGTAAAGAAAGTGCTGGAAGGGATCCTAAGATCAGGGTCGCCAGCCCTCTACCCTCAAATCACTCCTCAAATCGCATTAGACGGGCTAGATTATGCGGTAGCCTACGACATCGAGTCTTGGGATGGATACCTTATCTCGCTCACCAGAAGCCTAAGAGCAACAGTGATATATTCACTCGACCAAGAACTCTCAAAAGTCAAAGAAATAATCGTAGCCAACCCCTTTCCCCAAAACAAGGTCAAACAGTACCATGAATTCATAGAGGCGAAGCTACGTGAGGGATAATGACCCCACGGCATGTAGTACGGATATTCACCGTGGCTTCACGGGATGAAGAACGCGCGATTTTCCTCAAGCTAACCAACAAGAGGTTTGACGTTCTTTACAACTCTCTGGACTTGGGCTAATGCCTTTTCGGCGATTTCCCTTGTGTAGAACTTGCTCGGTGAAGAAAGCTCTAAGCCCCTACGAATAGGGTATCGAGCCTTTGTAATGTGGGGCTCAAGAGCCTTCATGAATTCAACCATTTCCCTTATATTTGGTTGCACTCTTGAGGGAACACTCGGAACCAGCCTATTTAAGACCAATGAGTTCCTATGTTTCTTGCTGGGTTTAGCACCCAAGGCCGTGAGCAAAGCTGAGGTGGCGTTCTCGGCACAAGAAGCGCTGAGAAAGGCGCAGAGGGCATACCTCCCCTCCTTGAAGACTAGTTCAGCGTCCTTCAGCTGCTCTTCAGCGGTTTCAAGGTAAGCAAAAGTCTCCTTTGAATCCATGTCCCTGCCTCCTCATCATAAATCCAATTCTCCTGAATCTCCTTCTCCTTAATGGAGAACAAGTTCTCCACTCCCCCGCGGTCATACAATATCTGATAGCCCTCCAACAACCCAAAAGAAAACGCAGTCTTAGCTTGGAGATTTATTATCAAATCATCATACGTTAAGAAAACGGCTTCCACCGGCACATCATACTTAAACATAAGGTCATAGAGCCTGCCACTCAACGTTTCCTCCATCTCCCTCTCCGTTACCACCAACATATCGACATCACTGTCATCCGTAGCCTCCCCCTTAGCCACACTGCCGAACAACACCACCGCAACAACCTCCCTGTTACGGCTCATCTCCTCCGCTATCAATTTTGCCCTCATCTTCAATGACGCCCTCCCCTGCAAGAATTGCGCAAAAACGGGGTCCGCATCGATGATTTCTGTAGGATCTTTCAGCCGATAATAACCCTCATAATGCTCAATCAACCCCATTGAAGACAAATCCCTCAACTTCTTCGAAAGCCAGCGGTCGCTCAACCCAGTGGCGGACTTTAGTCCACCATAACTTTTAGGACCCTCGATTAATGCTACCGCAATCTTTCCCTCAGGTGTAATTTCCACCAGTTTCGGTAGGCGTCTCATCCTTCTGCACTAAGTAAAGTATACTTTATTAAGTATATAAAGCTTGTGACATCCTGTATCGCGCCTATGAGATTAAGGCAATAGTCTTAGGCCTAATAGCCTTAGGCCTATACGAGAGGCGTATAAAGTCATGTAAAAGGAAATAAAATTATTCAGCACTTTTCAATAAATCTTTATGTTTTTTCTTCCACTTCTCAATCGTGTTTATTTCCTCATTAATCTCCTCGACTCTTTTAGACTTAACTTCAATTTCAGTCTTCAATATTCTTTTTTCTTCTTCCAACACAGGAATTATCCGTAAAACACTTTCATTTATCTCCTTCTTTGCTCTATCAAATTTTTTTAAGTCAGTTTCAAATTTAAGCAAAAGTCTATCAGCTTCCGCCGCGGGACCTACCTTATTTTCCTCGCCACCCAGCTTACTTGTTTTATTCTCGCCAACCCCCTTCAATATTTCGTTAACCTCATCTGTAACGTCGGTCACCGCTGTACCGCCCTTCTAGACTTTGTCTATACATTATAATTCTTTGCTAGCGAGATCATCTTTATTTGATCATTAATTTTCGAAATTTGTTCTTGTTTTTGTTGCATATCCTCCTGCAGTTTCTCTTTTTCCTTCTCAAGCCTTAGAATCAAGTTTTTCACCTGGG
>Ga0315306_10001588_pt1 | contig 10823 bp, 10 predicted proteins | sample TDP1_MG_FD_203803 | JGI IMG/M metagenome (GOLD analysis project Ga0315306, IMG submission 203803) | Freshwater sediment microbial communities from Lake Towuti, South Sulawesi, Indonesia - TDP1 | ecosystem: Environmental > Aquatic > Freshwater > Lake > Sediment | place: Indonesia: South Sulawesi... | reverse complement strand
AATCCCCATGCTCCCCAATGACTAAAGCTCGAACATCTTCCCTTGAAACATTCAATTCCATGGCGATATAAGACCTGAAGCGTAAAGTGTCAAGAATGTTTCCCATTCCGAAAATCCTGTTTCTGTCAAACCCAGATTCTTTGTAAGCTATGTAAGTCATAATGTCAACTGGATTTGTCACAATCATGAGCTTGCAATCTGGGGCATATCTAACAACTTCTTTCACTATGGACCTAACTATATTTACATTTTTGTTCATCAAGTCAAATCTGGTCATCTCCGGTTTTCTTGCTTCGCCTGCAGTTATGATCACAATTTCTGAGCCTTCCATTTCGCTAAAATCGCTTGTTCCCCTGATTTTTCCATCAAACTCTATTGCAGGTGCAGCCTGCATCATGTCAAGGGCTTCGCCCCGAGCTAGGTTTTCAACGATGTCTATTAGGACAACATCGCTTATTCTGAATCTTAAAATGTTGAATGCTGCAGAACTTCCTACTTTTCCTGCACCTACTATGGATATCATATTATTCAAGTGATAGTTTTGTTTTAAATAAATATAACTGCCACTATTGGTGGCATCGATTGTTTGCTGCAATGATAGCTATTCCTTATCGTTTTGGGGCAAGAAAACTTAATTAATCAAAATTCTTCTTTATTCTTTCGGCGCTATTGACTTTGACAGCCCTGGTAGTATAGTCCGGTCTAGTATTAGCGGCTGTCGCCCGCTGGACCCGGGTTCAAATCCCGGCCAGGGCGCCTCTTTCCATTCTAAAGCAATGCAGTCTGTTCGGTTCAATCATAATTCTAGTTTCATAATATTATCGACTTTAAAAGAAATGATAGATAACTATATTCATAAGTTGCGTTCGCGAAGGAGATAAGATGAATAGAAGAGAAATTAAGATGCTTCTTGAAAATTGGGATATTGGAGAACTAGTTAGTTGTAGGCAGGCAGAAAAAGGCGTAGTTAATATCAATTGGATCGTTAAGACTACACAGGGAAAATATGTTCTAAGAAAAGTTGTGCATTTTACAAAGGTAGAGGATTTGGAATTTGAACTAGATTATTTGACTTATCTAAAAGAACACGACTTTCCTTACAGAATCCCTGCTCCAATAAGAACTAAAAATAAAGAAGATTTTTTGAAATTCAAGGGTTCTTATTTTTGGCTTTATGAATACATCGAAGGCAAAGACATTAAACGATTTGGTTATTCAGAACTTAGAGAATGCGCAAAGATGATGGCAATCTATCACAAAATACTTGAAAATTCTACTCTGGATAACAAAAAAGGCAGCGGAGAAGTATTTAACAGAAAATCTGTTCTAGAAGAATTAGAAAAGTTTAGGACACAAATTCTAGGAAAGGATAAACAGGATAGAAAAGACAGGATTTTTCTTAAAGAAGCATCGATACTAATTCCTCTAATGAGAAGTTTAGATGGTCGGGAATATTCGAAATTTCCAAAATATCCATTACACAGAGACATCAATCCTGAAAACACATTGTGGAAAAACAAGAAATTAGTAGGTTTGGTTGATTTTGAAAACGTAAGCACAATGAATGATACAGTAATAAAAGACATTTCCATAATGCTACAATATTCGTGCAGAGACAGAAAACAAAAACACAAGTTAGATTTGAAACTGGCCAAATTCTTTTTGAAAGAATATAAAAAATATCGTCAATTATCAAATAAAGAGATAGAGTTTTTGCCAGATGTAATAACAGCAGGTTCAATTGAAGACTTCAGCTACGCTTATTGGATGCTGGTCAATGATCCCAAAAGGGCCAAATTATATAGGCTAAAATTGTATTCTCAAGTTGCTCAGTGGTATAACAAAAACAAACAAGAAATAATAAGGAAACTGACAAACAAAAAGATTAATGAATGAATGCTGTGTTTGGAGATTTTTCCTATTCACGCAAAAATAAGATGCAGGAAGACCATTTGTTTTTCAGTTCAGCGGTCCACTTCTCTATGAGTTTCTGTCGATCAACATTCTCGGTTTTTACCATGAGACCCGCGTCAAGGGCGCCACTGCGCATATGCTGTAGTATTTCAGAGTTCTTGCACTTCGTAGGTTGGTTGCATTGGCTACAGTCGTTTATTTTCTTGTTTGAAGCGCATGCTCTCATTTCACAGTCTGTCCTGCCACCACCTTTCAAACATCCTTGACACAGCGGTATAGCCTGTATTGACCCAAGTCCCTTCATAAATTCCTTGAAATCAAAGTCTTTAGGAGCCCACTCTTCCAAACCATACCTTTTGACCATGTCTTCATACCTTTTTGTTAGTTCTCTTAAAGCTCCGTTACCTACTACGCAGCTGCCACACCAGATTCCACAGAATCCTATTTGGTTTTTCACGTTTTCAAAAGATTCAGCTTTCAATTTATATGTCACCCAGCGATGCCATCTATGTCCAGTAAGAATCATATAAACATTTGGAGCGTGCCATTTTTCTAGGTCTAGTATTTTCCAGAAAGCATATGAATGAGTTTCAAGCATGAATCTTGTTGATAAAGCTTGAGCTTTTCTAAAAGGCAGACCGACAAACGTTCACCAAACGTTTGGTTACTTGACATTTTAAAGGACTCAAGTTTTGGTTCCGATATAAAATATGATGAAAACCTCTTGGTTACAAAGGCTTCGGCAAGCGGTTTATGCGTTGCATGTAAAGGCTCAAGATTCCTCTGCGGCAAAACCCGCTGCCCAATAATTGTTAAGGCTAACTATTTTTTGAAGAGTGTTCCATTAATGCAAAGCGAAGACATTTTAGGGGCTTCGCCTCCAAGCGTTTTTATCGGAAGAATTGGTTATCCATACGTTTACGCTGGGCCCCTTGTGCCTCCTGTCCGAGAAGACACAAGCCTTTATGACTTGCCTGAATTTTGGTTTGGAAAGACAATAGACGACATAGTCGGTTTTCGTTCACTGCTTATTCGAGGAAAACACCGCGTCCATGTGCGTAAGTTTGAGGAAGCTGGGAAAATAATTGAGAAAACTCGTGAACTGGCTCTAGCAGTCACCCCAGTAGACGTTGAATTGATGTTGAAGAAGAAGCCGAGAGGCTTCCTGCTCTTGGACGATGAAGTTCAACCCTTCGGGCCCTCAGCGCCAATCCGAGACCTTTTTGTTGGCAATGCCCGCTGGGACCACCAAATAGAAAAAGCCTACAGCGACACAGACCTAAAGGCTGCAGAAGCTGTTATAGAACTTTACAGCAAAGAGGTGCTGGTTACAAAAATCCAAAGAGCCTTCAGCGTTGGCGCCTTCGGCTTAGAGAAAAACAGGAGGCTTGTGCCAACTCGATGGAGCATAACAGCAGTTGACAGCATAGTCTCAAAAGAACTGATGGAAAAAGTCAAGATGTTTCAGGAAATAAACGAATACCAAGTTTATGAATCCCGCTATTTGGATAACATTTTCGAAGTTTTGATGATTCCTGGCGCGTGGAGCTACGAAATCATAGAGGCTTGGTATCCTGGCACCGTGTGGAATCCACATGGCAGAAGTGTCTTCTTGTATTCAGGTTGGGAAGATTACGATGGAAGAACGACCTATGCAGAAATAGGTGGGTGCTACTATGCTGCCCGTTTAGCGGTTTGCGAAAAACTTGTGAAGGAGAGACGACAAGCCACCGTAATAGTCTTACGTGAAGCGCATCCAGGTTATATAATGCCCGTAGGCGTCTGGCAAGTAAGAGAGAACGTAAGAAATGCCATGCGACAAAAGCCTTTCATCTTCAAAACCTTGGATGAAACCTTAAAATGGATTGCAAACCGATTCCAAATTCCACTACACCAATGGATAATGAGAAGCGAACTATTGAAGAATGCCCTTTTCCAAAAGAAAATAACAGACTTTCTAGTAAAACATGATAATCCAGCTGAAAGAACAGCATTCGGGAATATGAGTAACAGATAAATGCTGAAGCCAAAAGAATTAAATTAGATAGCACGGCAATTAATGGTGTGGCGATGAGTCACGAAAAAATCAAAGGTGAAAAGGCTTTTTAGGACAATTCATGAAATGCTGAGAGGCTTATATAATGCTCTTTATGGTTTTGTATTTCACTCTTTCAAGAGCATAAATCGAAAAGTTAGGGCGAAACTCCCAGTTTGGCGTATGGAAGAGGAAACCTTGGAGCATGTTCACTCATCGATTAGAGTATTCAAACGGTTAGTCTTACCATTAAGTCTGATTTATGTATGTGCGGATTTCTACTTTTTCGGAGAAAATGCTTTGGATTCTATGTTGTGGGGCATGTTAGCTTTCATATACAGCAATTTCCTTCCAGACCTACCTTTTATTTATAGAAGAAAACAAAATAATGGGGAAACTGCAGACTTACCATGGTATAAAAAGTACACCCTTTTGTTGTTGGCTCCTCTTTTGATTTGGATCTTGTTTTCCGGGATAAGATTAGAGTGGAAGACAAACGAAACATTTCATAATTTTAAATCGTTGACAGTATACGGAATTTTTCTTCTCATATTAGGCTTTTTTGGGTTTATAAGATTTCCAATATCAATTGGAAATATAATAAAGGTTCTTTCTTTTCCAATTTATGGAGCAATAGGATATTTGACTCATTTGAAGGTTGACAAAATCTGGTAAAATTCTCTTTTCTCAGAGTAACCGTTATTGCACATTGTGAAAAGTTAACTATATGTTAATATTTGGTCGCATTGGCTGGCGCATCGAGTTTTTAAGTTTATAAATCTTTAAGGCTTTTATTAAAGAAAAGGTGTTCTAATTGGTCATTGAGATTATGGCGGTATTAGCTCTTCTAGCAGGAATCGTCATTTTGGCATATTCCGGGGACAAGGCAGTTGAACACTCAATAAGCATAGCTTCAAGATTAGGAGTTTCGCCTCTCCTTATAGGCCTCGTAGTAGTCTCGTTAGGTACAGATTTGCCAGAGATTTTCAATTCCATAATGTCATGGGGAATAGGCCACGGAGACATAAGTGTAGGGGACTGTTTTGGATCAATTCTTGCCCAAATAACTTTGATTATAGGCATCCTTGCCTTACTAGGGGGAGCATTTAAGGTTAAGAGAGACGAGATAATCGTCATCGGAGCATGCGAGTTATTAGCACTCATCGCTGCGGTGTCAATAGTTGAAAAAGGGTACATTTCAAGAATGAACGCTATTTTCTTAGTGGCTTCTTGGCCCCTTCTCATGTTAATTATAAAGAGCATCATAAAAAAGGACTATTCGAAACAACAAACTGAACGAGAGCTACACCATCATATTATGGTGACAATTATAGGCTATGCAGGAGTCGCGATTGGAGCCTACATCGTTATCAATTCGGTGATTACTCTATCAGCAGCGTTGCATATTCACGAGTACCTTATCAGCTTCTTTGTTGTCGCCATTGGAACCTCCCTCCCAGAACTGACCGTTGACTTGACAGCCATCCGCAAGAAGCAGTACGAAATTGCCATAGGAGACGCCATAGGAAGCTGCTTAGTTGATGCAAGTCTTTCTGTCGGCATAGGCCCCTTATTCTTTCCAAACAAAGTATCTGGGACACTTGCTGAGACTACAGGTCTATATTCATTGTTTGCTTCAATTCTTGTTATATTAACACTTGCTCTGAGAGAACGGCTAGATAAGAAGGCAGGAGTGTTATTCATCATTGTCTATGGGTTTTCCTACATGTTATTATACGCTTAGCCACGAGTAATAACAGATTTTTTGAGTACAGAAATAGGGGGCTCGATCATACGTCATTTTATTCTGAAGGCAAAATTCTTTAAGCTCATCTGTAAAATCATATGGAGAAAAGGGCTTAAAATTGATGGATCCAGTCACACTTGCACTGATACTGGGTGGCTCAATTATTGTGATCGGTTTTTTGGGCAATTATTTATTTGAACGTACGGGTTTCCCAGACATGCTTTGGCTCATAGTTTTGGGAATACTGGTTGGACCAGTGGCTGGTTTAGTAAATGCTGATTCAATAATGGGCTTGGCTCCATATTTAGCTGCTTTAGCGCTAGTTTTCATTTTGTTTGATGGTGGAATGGCGATGAACATCTATCGTGTTTTCTCTGAAAGTCCGCGGGCTGCAGTTCTTGCTGTAGCTGGTTTTGCAATGAGTGTTATTGTAACCACTCTCTTTATGATGTTTATTGTCATTCCAGACAAACCACTTTTATACTCTGTGCTATTTGGAACAATTTTTGGAGGTAGTAGTAGCATAGCGATAATTTCAATAGCGTCCAGGATAAAAGTAAGTGAAAAGTGTTCAACGATATTAAGCGTCGAATCTGCACTCACTGACATTTTGTGCATAGTTTTTTCGTTGGTAGTGATAGAAATAATATTGAAAGGAACTGCTATAGATTTAACAACAATTGGTCAATCAATAGCGAGTAGATTTTCAACGGGAATAGTGCTTGGAGTAATTTTTGGTCTCATTTGGTTAAGCGTGTTAAAGAGGATTGCAAAGGCTTCTTACGCTTACATGCTTACCTTGGCTGTTGTGCTTTTAGCTTACGCCTTTTCAGAATTCTTAGGTGGAAGCGGTTCGCTTTGTTCTCTTCTTTTCGGCATCATGTTAGGTAACGAAAAGGAAATCTACCGAATACTTAGGATGGAGAGACCGCCAAACATGGTGGTTGACGTTGGATTAAAAAAGTTTGAATCCGAAGTTGCATTTCTTTTGAGAACGTTCTTCTTTGTCTACATAGGTTTGATCGTAACAATTAGCAATATCACAATCGTGATAACTGGAATAATTCTCTCGCTGATACTGCTGCTAGTTAGATTCGGCGCTGTAACATTCACAACTATACGGTCTGATGAATTAGTAAAGGAGCGGTCAATCATGAGCGTAATGCTGACAAGAGGCCTAGCAGCTGCTGTCTTGGCGACATTACCACTGCAATACGTTGACCCAGCGAAGTATCCAGAGGCAGGCCCCATTTTTGGGACTTTGTCGCCTGTTTACATCAATCTTGCAGTCATAATAATTTTAGCTACGGCAATAATAGCCACTGTAGGTATTCCACTGCTTAAAAGAAAAGCAGAAAAATAACCATGTAACACTTGACATACGCTTTATTGTCTATCCCTCTCTGACATTGCTTTTATCATTATTTTTATTAAACAATGTAGGATATTGGTTTGGCATTTTCCAGCATCAATTACCTTAATGAATGAATGAAGATTTACGTTACCACACAGAAAAACTGGTTGCATTCGCAAAACATTTAAACAAACCTGTTATAAACATTCGAAAATGGTGAATGTTTGCCTCAAAAAATTACAAGATTAATTCTTCCATTTTCGGTCCCATCTGAAAATCGCACCGACCATTTCTCAGAAGAAATGGAAAAAGCTGCCATCTACTGTTTCGCCGAGTTGGAGCGAGAAAAAGGCGGTGGTTTAATATTAAAAAAGCCAGAAGAGAAGCTAGTTTTCTTGGCTGAATTTTGTTATCCCTTATGGCTTATTCCATGGGGTGAATTAAGTCTAGTATTCGACGGGTTGAAGACAACAGCCTACACTTTAACTTATAGAGATGTTCCAAATGCTAAAACTTTCATGGAAAACATGCAGAGAAGCTCAAAAACACTGGAAACTTACATGGCTTTTCTATCCGACAGCATTAACTATTTTCAAGTACCTAGTAAGGAAAAGGCAATAACAATAGATGCTCTCATTGCAGAACCAATTTTTCTTAACGAGTTTATCCTATACTTTTCCGAGGCTAAACAAGTTGAGACTCCATCACCCAAAATAGTGTTTTTGCCAACTTCAATAGATGAATCCACCATTTCATCCATAACTGGAGAGCTTGAAAAACTAAAGTCAGATTTCAAAGAAGATGTTGATCTTCTTTACGACAGCATGAAACTTCTCAATAAAACAACTCACAACTTCGTCAAAACGATTCGCAGCAAGATAAACGCAATTAAAGAAGAATTCGACAACGAAATTAAGAAGCAAGAAAGCGTCATAATGCCAAAAGTTAATCGCATAAACGAGGAATACGATGAACAAATAACCCAATTGACAAAAAACTTTGAGAAACAGCTTCTTCCCTTGCAAAAAGAAAAAATCAAACTTGAAAAAACCAAAGAACAGACAATTAACAAAATTGAACGTTGCAAAATAGAGGCGCAGACATGCGCAGCCAATAAAGATGTTGTTGGCGAACGAAAGTGGAAAGAAAAGGTCAACGAAAGCAAAAAAGAACTCTCTGAAATTGAAACTAAGATAAGAGAACATGAGGAAAAGATAAAGGAACTAGAAGAAAACAAATTACTTGAAACTTTCAGACTAAGGTCCGGATGGGAAGCCAAGGTTAAGGAAGCTAAGAAAGATTTGCTGGAACTTGAGGCTTCCCGCGATGCGAAAATTCAAATTCATAAGCAGGAAATAGAAAAATTAGAGAATTTAACTTCAACAATAATTCAACAGATTGATAATATGGCGAAATTAAGAGAGGGGAATCTTGCAAACTTCGAAAATTTAGGGATTCAGCAAAAACTCAAAGATTTCTGCTTGATTTACATACCATTTTATATGGTTTGTCATCAAGCTGAATTGAAAAAGCGTTATGTAATTTTTCCGCCCTCCTTAGTAAACAGTGTAGGTTTTTCAACAAAACTTAAAGGAGCATTGGGCAAAGCGAAAGTTAAGCAACTTTTTGTTCCGCGTTTCAAAGCTATAACTTCATTTTTAAATAAGTTTCCCGTATTAATTGAGCGTGATGTCGCCTTTGAAATAGAGATATATGAAGCTGGCGAAAAAGCTGGCATATTAAAAACAAATTCCATGCGTGAACAAGTCAGGAACGGACTAGAACAGCTTAAGAAAGAAGGCTGGTTTTCAGAAAAGGAATATGAAACTTTCAATCAAAAACTGGCGTAGCCTATACCGTTCGCGGCGGTTGAGAATTTAAGCAGTTATTGCAGACATGATGATAAACTCGCCCGCCATAATCGCTGGGTGCTGTTTCTTCAAACTATTTTTAGAATGGCAAGTTTTTTGTCTGTCAACTTATGCCTTAATCACTATTATGACTTTTTCAACAGCAAGTTCACAAATTTTTCTGATTCCCCTCTTTCCCGGCGCATAGCTGACGTTGATAAGTTGTAATTTTTCCAATAGTTTTATTTCCTCACTTATATATGGTTCGCTTAGTTTTAAGAGCTTGGCAATTGTCGAGACATCTAGGTTCTTTTCTTTTGAAAGTAATTGTAATATTTTGAAACCTGTCTCCGAAGAGAGTGCTTGAACTACTTTTAATGCTTCTTCGCCCGTCAGCGTTAACTCTTTTAATGGCATGGTATTACTCCTAACCACTTTCTATAGTTATAAGTTAAACTTATAAATAAATATAGCTTTTTAGGATATAGTATCGATATAAAGAAATATTTATAAGACAGATGCTATATTCATTTCTCAGTGGTGAATTATGGCTAAGAGAGAAGAACCAAAAGCAGAGGAACGGAGAGGAGAGGAGAAAAAGATAGAAGAGTTTGGAACAGAAATGTATCTTGAATCTGCAAAGGCTTTGCGGCAAGTAGGTGCAAGGGTTTTCCTTTCAATCGGTGCGGCCATATTAATATGGATTTTTGGGGAAATGATTTTCCTGCCAATCGCAAAAGGAATGACGCAGGAGTTTATGGGTTATCCAGTGCACTCGATTATCAGCTTAATTATAGTAATTGCTCTGGCAATCATAATTTTCACGGTCTTCATAGATATTCGCCGACTTACTGGTGGCATGGCAGGGGTCTTGGCCTATCATTTTGGAAAAGCAAGCGGTGAGATGAGTGTTGAAACCTACAAAAACTATAGAACTGCACTAGACGGCGTATTATACGTCATTATAGTATCATTGGCGTACCTGCTGTTTGCAAACTACTTGGCAGAAATTAACCCAGTCATCCCAGCAATACTGTTGGTTCTGATAGTAATATGGGCGGTCTTTGCTCTATGGAGAAGTTGCAAAGCAATCGCTACAGTAATCGGCAGATACACCTCAAAATGGGCTGACGAACTGGAGAAACAAGTTAAAAAAGCATAACCCCAACTACCCCCGTTTTTTAACGAAGTATACTCATTCATAAAGGAGTGCAAAAAGGTGAAAATTTCGGAGGAAAAAGAAAATTTTATAGATTATTTAAGAACTTACGGTGCAAAAACTGTTCATAATCTTTTATCGGCTTTTTTGATATGGCTTTTCGGCAATTTAGTTTTTATTCCATTGGCTAGTACGCTAAACTGGCAGACTAGAGTTTTTTGTTCTTTAATATTCTTTGTCGCTTTCACACTCCTTGTTTTAAGAGCTTTTCCTGGTCTAAGGAGGCTGATTGATGCGTTTTCCGTTTTTCCTGCTAGAAAATACGGCTTAAAAAAAGGATTGAGTTATGAGAATTCTTTAGTCTTATTTCGACACATTATGTACATAATTTCAGCCGTGATTCTGTACTTGTTATATTTTCCATTTTTAGCAAGCTTTCATCCTTCCATAAGCGGAATCGTCTTAATATTAGTGGTAATTTGGATTTTTTTCCTCGCTTTAAGAATCCTACCTATCTTGTTTCCAAAAATATTGGAATGGCTGTACGCATAAGAAAACTAAAAGGTCTTTCTGAAGAGCCATTAAGATTTAGGCAGGCTTGGAGCGTTAACCAGCATTATAATCGCGCTAATTGGTTTCGTTAAGGAAACCGCCAGAAATGATTTTTAAATTTTGTATTTTGAACGTATTATTTGAAAAGGATGGAAAAAGGTGCGAAAAATCATCGCAGTTTCTTTGGTGATCATATTACTTATATTTGCTGT
>Ga0315306_10001587_pt1 | contig 10825 bp, 10 predicted proteins | sample TDP1_MG_FD_203803 | JGI IMG/M metagenome (GOLD analysis project Ga0315306, IMG submission 203803) | Freshwater sediment microbial communities from Lake Towuti, South Sulawesi, Indonesia - TDP1 | ecosystem: Environmental > Aquatic > Freshwater > Lake > Sediment | place: Indonesia: South Sulawesi... | reverse complement strand
TAGCCGTTGCTCCGATGCACAGAATATGCAAGAAGGCGGGAGCTGACAGAGTCAGCGAGACAGCGGCAAGAGAACTAGCCAAAGTCTTGGATGACATAGGCGTAAAAATCGCAAAGGAAGCGATGGACTATGCGATGCACGCCGGAAGAAAAACGCTGAAGTCGGAAGACGTCGAGATCGCCGCCAGAAAAGTCATGGGCAAATAAGATTTTTGCCTCCCCACTCTCTCTATTTTCAGCGATTCTTAACATAATCAATTGGAGTTTTCTAACCTTGCATGAGTGTTTTTAGTTGTTGGATTTCGTTGGCTAAGGCGGGATAAAGATAATCGATAGGCTTTTAATGAAATCTGATGGGTATTGTGGGATGGCGGAGTGAAAAACGGTTTGCCTGTTCGCGGTGTGGAATTTACTGACCATGCTGTGCGGAAGTTTGAGATTTTGAGGCGTTTGGGTTTGTCGGTTTCGATGAGGCAGGTTGTTAGGGTTGTGGAGAATCCTGAGAGGGTTGATGTTGGTTGGAAGGGTAGGTTTATAGCATCGGGTAGGCTTAATAGGAAGTATGTGTTGCGTGTGGTTTATGAGAAGGTTGGTGATAGGAAGCTCGTGGTGACGTTTTATCCAGCTAGGAGGAAACGATATGAAGGTTAGTTATAATCGTGAGTCTGATGTGCTTTTGATTCAGGTTTCTGATGCTAAAGTTGACTACGCTGAGGAGATGGGTCCTATCATTGTTCATTTTACGAAGGATGGAAAGCCTGTGTTGCTGGAGATTTTGGACGCCAGTGAGGTTATTTCTGAAGTAGCCAAGATTGGGATGAAGACGAAGAAGCCGACGCCTGTTGAATTAAAGGCTTAACCATATTAGTAGTTAGTAACTAGTTATCGTGCACACACACGCAAGACACACCTCACTCAATATACCCCCTCCTAGACGAGGCTATACCCGTCTCTCTGTCTCTCAGCCCCTCCATGACCCCGTAGATAGAGAGGAGTCTCTCACACGCGCACGCAAGAAGAGAAAAACAACACACAAGCACAGTTAGGAGTTAAATTTATATCTCAGACCAAAATTGCAGTAGTTAGACTCACAACCAAAAACATAGGAGGATTCGTATGGCCTATTTAACCACACAAGCTGGACAGCCCGTTCTCATACTGAAAGAAGGAACAGCCAGACGGCGCGGCAGAGAAGCCCAGCGCAACAACATCATGGCTGCTCGCATAATCGCAGAGGTCTTGAAGACGACACTCGGCCCACGGGGCATGGACAAGATGCTTATCGACAGCCTAGGAGACATAACCATAACCAACGACGGCGCAGCCATCTTGGACGAGGTCGAGGTGGAACACCCAGCCGCCAAGATGATGGTGGAGGTTGCCAAGACACAAGACGACATGGTCGGCGACGGAACCACAACAGCCGTGGTCCTAGCCGGCGAATTGCTGCGCAGGGCAGAAGAACTGCTAGACCAGAACATCCACCCAACCGTTATTGTTAGTGGCTACAGAAAGGCAGCCCAGACGGCGGTGGAAAATCTCGACAAGCTCGGAACCTCAGTCAACCTCGAAGACCGCGAGACTCTAAAGAGAGTGGCCATGACCGCCATGGCTAGCAAAGCCGTGGGAGTCGCAAAAGAGCACCTCGCGGACATAGCCATCGACGCCGTGAAACAAATCACAGAGCAGCGAGGCGACAAGAAAATCGCCGACATCGATCAGGTTCAGATCACAAAGAAGGCGGGCAAGAGTCTCTTCGACACCGAACTCATCCGCGGAATAATCGTTGACAAGGAGGTTGTTCACCCGGGCATGCCTAAGCGCGCTGAGAACGCCAAGATAGCCCTGCTTGACACCGAGCTGGAGGTCAAGAAGACAGAGTTCAACGCGGAGATAAGGATACGCGACCCGACGCAGATGAAGGCCTTTCTGGACCAGGAGAACCGCATGCTCAAGGACATGGTTGAGAAGATTAAGGCTTCAGGCGCCGACGTGGTCTTCTGTCAGAAGGGCATAGACGACATGGCTCAGCACTTCTTGGCTAAGGAGGGCATCATGGCTGCTAGAAGAGCCAAGCAGTCGGACATGGAGAAACTCGCGAGGGCCACTGGGGGAAGAGTGGTCACCAACCTAGACGATCTGAGGGCAAAGGACTTGGGTAGAGCTGGGTTGGTGGAGGAGCGCAAGGTGGGCGAGGACAAGATGGTCTTTGTCGAGGACTGCAAGGACCCGCGCTCGGTTGCCATTTTGATTCGCGCCGGGCTCGAACGCATGGTGGACGAGGCCGAGAGAGCCATGACAGACGCTCTGTCGGTTGTGTCGGACGTGGTGGAGTACAACAAGATAGTTCCGGGCGGAGGAGCCATCGAGTCTGAGATAGCCAAGCACCTTCGCGACTACGCCACAAAGGTCGGGGGACGAGAGCAGCTGGCCATAGAGGCCTTCGCCGACTCCATTGAGGTTGTGCCCAAAACCTTAGCGGAAAACGCCGGTCTAGAGCCGATTGACATACTGGTCGGTCTGAGGTCTGCGCACGAAAAGCCAAAGGGTGTCTCTATGGGTGTTAATGTTTTCACTGGCAAGATCATGAACATGGCTGAGAGCGGTGTCATCGAGCCTCTGCGCGTGAAGGAGCAGGCGGTGAAGTCGGCGGCTGAAGCGGCTTCTATGATTCTGAGAATCGACGACATCATCGCAGCCACCAAGCCAAAGGAAGAGAGGGCAAAGCCCGGCGAAGGCATGGAAGAAGAATACTAAACCGCTCACCCTTCTTCCCTTCATTTCTGATTTGCCCTTCACTCTTGCTTTTTCATGTGAGGTGCTGGAAGAGACAGAGACGGGTATAGGGAGCGTCTAGCGCCCGTGCACACACATACAAAGACACAACGCAAGAAAAATGGTTATATTTTGAACACGCGTTGTCATGAATGTGGCTAGGCTCCGGGTGGGGTCGTAGTCTAGCCAGGGATGACGACGGGCTCCAGAAAGCAAGAACGGGTTTGCGGACTCGCCCTGCGAGAATGAAGAAGTTCTGGAGCGGTCAACCAGGAGAAACCCGTAGGAACAGCGCCTCAAACGCTGTTTCGGGTAGAGGTCGTCGGTTCAACTCCGACCGGCCCCACCAATATTGCCATATGTTTGAAATACGTAACGTTTCGAACCGAAATCGTTAAATATGTTATCGTTTACGTATCATTTACGGTGGTTAAATGCAAGTTGAAGGTCATTATGAGGTTCGCGTTAAGGCGAAAAACTTAGCGGATGCTTCCAAAATCATCCAAATTTTAGACGAGGCCGGTTATAGAGAAGTGGAGATGGGGCCGCCGAGGCCCCCGTTACCAACCGAGGCCATAGTAAGGGCTGCTGAAGTTGTGAGAGGACGCTTTAACGAGGCGATACTGAAGGCGCTTCGGGAATTAGGTGCAACCGACAAGGAACATGCTTCGAGTGTGGAAGAAGTCATTGCGCAGATGAAGAAGAATCCTGAGTTTGCTGGGTTATTTGAGTGCACACCACAGGGAATACTCAGCCGAACCATAAACATGATTGCTTCCGCCATACTCGCAGATAAACACGGTTTAGTAAGCTACGACGAAAAACAGGTTCCTAGAAAGTTTTGGCTCACCAAGAAGGGCACCGCAAAAGCAGAGGCTGGCGAGAAGTAAAACTTAAATTGCATGTTCTCTGCAGTCTCTGTGCCACGGAGAGGAATTGTGTGAGCTTCGCTGTTAAGGCCGAAGGGCTTGCGAAGGTTTTCGGCAGCGTACGGGCTCTCGACGGTCTGAGTTTTCAGGTTAAAACGGGTGAAATCTACGGCTTAATCGGTCCCAACGGTGCAGGCAAAACAACAGCGCTAAGGATTGTTTCCACCCTGCTCCTGCCAACTTCCGGCTCGGTGAGAATCTTCGATCACGATGTTCTGCGTGAAGCCTCTGAGGTTCGCAAACTCATCAGTTACTTGCCCGAGGAAGCCGGAGCCTACAAAAACTTGTCGGGATACGAGTATCTGCAGTTTATGGGCAGGTTCAACAGGGACGACAAGAGAGACCTGAAAGCTATGGTGGAGGACGCCGCCGCGATCTCGGGTTTGGGCGAGCGTTTGCGTGACAGGGTGAAGACCTACAGTAAAGGAATGAAGCGACGCCTTCTCGTTGCGCGAGCGCTCATGAACAAGCCTAAACTCGCGGTGCTGGACGAGCCGACAAGCGGCTTAGACGTGTTGCACTCCTATCATGTTCGCAATCTGATCAAGCAGTATGTGGAGAAGCACGGCGTCACCGTGCTGCTCTCGAGTCACAACATGCTTGAGGTGGAGTATCTCTGCGACCGAGTGGCGCTCATAAACAAGGGCAAGATTGTGGCTGAGGGTGCGCCTGCAGAGCTCAAGGCTAGGTACAAGGCTTCAAACTTGGAAGAGGTTTTTGCAGAGGTGGCTGGCCTTGCTTGAAGGGTTGAGCAACGTCGTTGTGAAAGAAGTCAGAGAATTGATTCGCGACCCAAAGATACTCATCGGCATGATAATTGTTCCTCTTCTAATGTTTCCACTGATGGGATTCGCGTTTCGAACTTCGATGCAGATAGCGGTTGAAAGCGTCAGAGCAATGTCGATCGGAGTTATAGACCAAGACAAGGGCGTATACGCTCAGGAGTTGTTCAGTACTCTCGCCTTTTCAAACCTAACCGTGATTAGACTCGAAGCCACGAACGTTGACCAAGCTGCTAAGAGTGTTCAAGATTCAAACATAACGGCGGTTGTGGTAATACCCGAGGGCTTCAGCCAGAACATAACAAATGATCTACAAGCGAAAGTGCACGTCTATGGTGTGTTCAGAGGCATGGGCCTGGCTGAGGCTTCAGGTCCTTCGGCGGTGGTTTCTCTAGTTAACGCATTCAGCGAGTTTCTAGCGCTTAGGAAAGTTGGAAATCCTGCGAAACTCAACCCTATATTGACATCTCAAGAGTCCATTGTAAAAGGAAAAGTTGTAAGCGTGAGTCACAGCGCTCTCTCCTCGCTGGTGTTGTCGCAGTACATAGGCCTGCCGGTCGCCATCATAGTGATGCTCATTTTGGTCATGCAAATCGCTGCCACATCTGTGGCGTCTGAGAAGGAGGAAAAAACCCTGGAAACCATATTGACTATGCCAGTGGGTAGGTTCACTATACTGTTGGGCAAACTGGCTGGTTCGGTTGTTGTCGCGGCTGTCGGAGCTCTAGCTGGTGTTGTCGGTTTCAATTATTACATAGGCTCATACACCGCAGCCTTTGCGGCTCAGCCTAGCGTTGATCTCGCCAGTGTGGGTCTTGCGCCCACCCTAACCGCTTACTTTGTGTTAGGGGCTTCATTCTTTGTTGCTCTGCTCTGTGCTCTTGCGTTGGCCATCGCCATCTCTTCCATTGCCGAGGACGTGAGAAGCGCACAGGCCATCGTTGGCTACTTCAGCTTCATACTGTATGTTCCCATGATTTTCATAATGTACACAGACATCGGCATGTTGCCTATGGCTCTGCGTCTTGTCCTCTTAGCCATCCCCTTCACTCATCCCATGTTAGCGGCTAGGGCAGCCGTTTTAGGAGAATACACGGTGGCTCTCATGGGAATAGTCTACGTCTCGGTCTTCACGGTTGCGGTACTCTATGTGGCTGCGCGAATATTCACCACCGAGAAGATTCTGACCATGCGACTGCGTTTGAAAAGAGGAAAACCACGAAGAGAAGAGTAGCGTCTTTTCCGCTTTGAGCGGTGAATGTTTTATCTCTGGTGTTAGGAAAAGAGTGTAGTTAGAGAGGTGCCATACCGTGGGCATACAATCCATTGAAGTCTACTCCGTTGTTCTCCGCTATCACGAACCCTTCAGAATCGCACCGAGCACAACTACAGAGAGCAACAACATAATTGTCAAGATTAACACAGACTTCGACACCGTTGGAATCGGCGAGTGCTCCCCCTCATTGAGAGTGACCCAAGAAACCCCGCAAACAGTCCTAGCCACCCTAGACAAGATTGCCCCTAGACTGATCGGCGAGTGCCCCCTCAGAATCGAGCGAGACATCGAAGTAATGGATGAGTTGGTGAAAGCCAATCCGAGCGCCAAAGCAGGCGTGGACATCGCCCTACACGATATATTCGGAAAGGCGGCTGGAAAGCCCCTGTTTCGAGTGATGGGCGGCTACCGTGAGCAAGTCCTAACCGACCTAACACTGAGTATCAAAGAGCCAACGGAAATGGCCAAAGACGCTCTGAAAGCCGTTGAGAGTGGCTTTAAGGCTTTGAAGGTGAAGGTCGGTGTCGACCCGGAGGAGGATGTCGAGAGAATAAAATACATACGCAAAGCGGTTGGCTCGGACACAGCCATAAGGATAGACGCCAACCAAGGCTGGACCGTGAAACAGGCGATTGAATCACTCAACAGAATGCAGCGCCTTGAAATCGAGTTTGTGGAGCAACCAGTCAAGGCTGAGGATGTGAGGGGCTTGGCAAAGGTCAAGCGGCACTCGCCCATACCAGTCATGGCGGACGAGAGCGTTCACACAGCCAGCGATTTATTACGCCTGATAAAGGAGGACGCGGTCGACCTCGTCAACATAAAGCTGATGAAGACAGGCGGAATCTGGAAAGCCAGGAAGCTTGCAGCCGTAGCCGAAGCCGCCCACATACCGTGCATGATAGGGTGCATGGGCGAATCAACAGTGGGCATAACGGCGGGCGTGCATCTGGCGGCTGCCCTCAAGAACATACAGTTTGCAGACTTAGACTCAGACATACTCATACGCGACAAACTTGTGCTCGGAGGATGGGCAAAACTGAAAGACTCTGAACGCGTACCAGCCGAAACACTTGGATTAGGTGTGACCGAGCTGAACAAAGAACTGCTTGGGAAGCCCGTGAAAATCTACAGATGAACCCACAGATTGGTGGGACTGCCCGAACTCGCGGCTCTAGAGCTGAATTAGTACTGTCCTCAGCATGTTTCTTAAACCTAACCACCACTTTCCGCAAATAATCTCATTTTACGCGATAGAACTACTCTTTGTTTGCACCTTGCTGCCGCAGACGATTACCCTCGAAGTTATATGCACTTCTGGGAGTTTCTTTATCTTTCTAGGATGTGCGATTAGGTTCTCCAAGTAGTCGGTGTATCTTTGAAACAGTTCATAAAATTCCTGCTTGTTCATGCCACCCATCAAGGCACACTTTTCGTTTCTTTTCTCGAGTTTCTTCCATATCTTGAGTCTGGCTTGTAGGTATGTTCTCATTTCTTTCGTGCTTCGTCTATTGTCGCATAGAAGAAAAGTTGAGAGATGTCCATTCAAGGTGACGTTAGTTAGTCCAGCCCTGAGAAAAAGCTGGGGGATTCTGAAGTGAAAATCCTCAATGTAGCTAGACATATCAAACTTTTGACGCCATCCTTTGTCAATTGCCGTCCCAAACGCTATATGAAACCTGCTATACAATTCATTCAGCCTTTCATCCGGGAAATATTGACCCCCACCTTTGGCAGAGTCAATCACTGCGACTTTTCCACCGATTTTGGCAACCCTTTTCATCTCCAAAATGGCATCAAATTGTCGAGGAATGTTAGACAAGACTACATGGCTGACAACAAGGTCAGCATAGTTGCTCTCTAATGGAATTTTCCATATGTTTCCGATTTTGAAGTGAATGTTTGAAATACGTTTTCTTTTGCATATCTTTCCTGCTTCTTGGATTAATCTTCTGTCCGGGTCTATGCCTACAACCTTGCCATTTTCCTTCACACAACTTGCGATGATTTTTGTAAAGTAACCGCTTCCGCAACCCACATCTACAACTACACCTGAGGGCTTAGGACTAGGACAAAGCCACTTACATATGAACGGAATAAATTCTGGTTCGTATTCATATTTCCGGCTTATCTCCATCTCTTCCGCAGTTTGGTATTCTCCCCATCCACTCAAGATTTTCACATCCTGAATACTCAACAACTTGACAGTTTTAAACGGTAGTATAAACCTACCCCCCCGCGCTATCCGAAATTGCCGAATTCGCAGCTGACGTTTAGATTCTCGGTTTTCGACTTGAGGACTTTGTTAGAAGTACATGCGTTGAATCGTAAAAAGGGGGAAGTGTTTGAGGAAACCGTGCCTTTTCAGTTCCAGAATGGTGGGGCTGCCCGGATTTGGACCGGGGTCAAGAGAGCCCAAGTCTCCTAGCCTAGACCATGCTAGCCGACAGCCCCTACGTCTTTTTCAAATCTAATGGACAGGTTTCACTAATAAAGATTGAATTGGCGCGGCATTGGGAACTCCGAATTGCTTAATTTGGTCTAATCTTATTGTGTAGATAGTCTGGTGTAAGCCTCCGTAGCCTAGTCGGTTAGGGCATTAGCCTTGTAAGCTAAAGGTCCCGGGTTCGAATCCCGGCGGGGGCTCCAAAACAAATGAGCGCTGAAAAACGAAGTAGTTATTATAGCCTCAGCGTTCCATATTACCTTGGTTTTCCGTGAAAAGGCTGGGGTCAAAATGGGTCAGTCAATCGAAATCGTTTGCGTCGGGAACGAGTTGCTGATAGGGAAGGTTGTGAACACGAACTCTCAGTGGCTCGCCAAACGAATCACAACTCTAGGACTCAACGTCAGTCGCATTACAACAGTTGGCGACGAAGTTGAAGAGATTGCCAAAGCCGTGCAAGAAGCCCTAAAGCGCAAACCACAGTTCATTTTCACCACAGGCGGACTGGGACCGACCTTCGACGACAAGACAATGGAGGGCGCAGCCAAAGCCCTAGGGTTGACGCTTCAAACACACGAAAAAGCCCTAAAAATGATACGAGAGACATACCGCAGATACGCAGAAGAAGGGCGAATAGACAAAGAGATTGAGCTGACTCCCCCGAGGATAAAAATGGCCAAACTTCCGAAGGGCGCCGAGCCCCTGTCCAACCCTGTCGGAACAGCCCCAGGGGTTCAACTGAAACACGAGGGTACAACTATCATAGCCTTGCCCGGCGTTCCGTCGGAGATGAGAGCCATATTCGAAGAGTCTGTTGCGCCCATGCTCAAGCGGGTGGCTGGCAACCTAACCTTCTACGAGACCAGCATCGACGTGACTGGAATCATGGAGTCCGACATAGCGCCGCTCATCGACCACACCATGCACGACAGCCCATACGTCTACATCAAATCCCACCCAAGCCACACGGGCGAAGGCAAGCCACATTTGGAGCTACACCTGTCCACAACAGCTCCCGACTCCACCACGGCGAAGAACAGGGTGAGCAAAGCCCTCATGCAAATCACAGAGCTAATCCAAGCAAAAGGCGGAAAAACACGACCCACAAAAACATAGTAGTTAGATACAACGCAGCCTTCTACGTGCTGATTTTGCGCACTCCAGACACAAGCCGAATCCAACTGCTCTCAAAATTCGGCGTCCACCGCAGACACTGTTCAGCCTTCCCTTAGACCCCCTCTCTACGCCCAGAATTTATTTTTCTCCTCATCTTCCACAGCCTATTTGGCGCCTAATAGAGGGGCTAGGTCCCTCGTGCGCACACATACGCAAATAACACCTTCACTCAACATGACCCCCCTCCCCGTAGGTAGAGAGGTCTCACACGCGCGGGCGCAACAACACCATTAATGTCCAAAGCGTCTCTTACGCTTCTGATAAGTCCTAACAGCCCGCAACAAGTCAATCCGACGAAAATCAGGCCAATACACATCCAAAAAGCACAGCTCACTGTAAGCACACTGCCACAAAAGAAAGCCGCTCAACCGCTCCTCACCAGAAGTCCTAATAATCAAGTCAGGGTCCTGCTTGGACATGTGCGCCGTGTAGAGATGACCCTCAAAAACCCGCTCATCAATCGCATCTGTGCTCAACTCGCCTCCCTCAACCCTCTGCGCAATCTTCTTGGCAGCGTCCACAATCTCGGCTCTACCGCCATAAGCCAACGCCACGTTCAGAAAATGCTGGTCATAATCCCTGGTAGCCTCCTCAACCTCTCTGACCAATTGCTGAAGGCTAGGCGGTAAAAGACTCACTCTACCTATAGCTTTCACCCGCACCCTATTCCTATGGATGCGCTCATCCCTCAGAACCTCACGCAGGCTCTCCTCCGCAATGCGCATAATCTCACTCACCTCATGCGAAGATCGCTGGAAGTTCTCGGTGGAGAACGCGTAAAAAGTAACAGACTTAACGCCCAGCTCTAGGCACCAATCAAGCAGTTCCTTAACCTTGTCAGCGCCAAACTCGTGCCCCATCCACGGGTTCAACAAACGCTCAGAAGCCCACCGACGATTTCCATCCAGTATTATGGCGATGTGCTCAGGCTTGGAATCCCCACGGCTCACCTGGTGCCACAGCCATCTCTCATAAATCTTGTAAGCACCCACAACAGACAACAGAGTCTTAAGCATACCTCAACCCCGAAATCTAGCTTCCTTGAGCGCACGCGCACACAGGCAACGTCGGTTCTCTGGTAAATGCTTGATTGTTTCTCTTAAAACTTGTTGAAGCACGGGCACTATCCTCTTCGCCTCAGAGGACACTTCAGACGCCGTCAATCGCCTCTGAAACCCAGCCGCCATGTTCGTAACAAAACAAAGCGACGCGTAGCACATCTCAAGTTCACGAGCCAGCGCAGCCTCAGGAGCACCGGTCATGCCAACGACATCACAGCCTATCCGCCTAAACATCTCAATCTCAGCAGGAGTCTCGTAACGAGGTCCCTCAGTGCAGACCAGCACGCCCCTGCTTGCAACGCGTTTATGATGCTTCTTTGCGGTTCGAGTCAATACAGAACGGATTTCGGGACAATATGGTTGAGAGACATCAACATGGGT
>Ga0315306_10001586_pt1 | contig 10828 bp, 5 predicted proteins | sample TDP1_MG_FD_203803 | JGI IMG/M metagenome (GOLD analysis project Ga0315306, IMG submission 203803) | Freshwater sediment microbial communities from Lake Towuti, South Sulawesi, Indonesia - TDP1 | ecosystem: Environmental > Aquatic > Freshwater > Lake > Sediment | place: Indonesia: South Sulawesi... | reverse complement strand
CCGGCTTTCTGCGCTTCGAACTTCCTGAAATCGACGAACACCTTGCCGAAGCGCAGCTCTTCTGGAAGATTCCCGGCCTTTGACTTCTGCACGCGCCTTAAAATGGCACGGATTCTGGCCATCAACTCCGGCACCGAAAAAGGCTTGGTGACATAATCGTCAGCACCAAGGTCCAGCCCTAGCACTCGATCCACCTCCTCGCCTCTGGCAGTTAGCATCAATACCGGAGTCATAACACCTTCTTTGCGCAACTTGCGGCACAGCTCATAGCCGCTCATTTTTGGCAGCATCAGGTCCAGAATAACCAAATCTGGCTTTTTCTCTCTCATCAAGCCATAACCCTGCTCGCCATCCGTAGCCGTTATAACCTCGTATTTTTCGTACTCGAGATTGTCCTTGAGGCCGCGTAAAATCGCCAGGTCATCCTCGATGATGAGAATGCGTTTCATGGCTTACTCTCAAAGGGCAAATAAATGGAGAATGTGCTTCCTTGACCTAATGCGCTCTCCACTTCTATATGCCCTCCATGGGCTTTGACGATGTGGGAAACAATGGCCAACCCGAGTCCAGTTCCGGGAAGGCGCTTGTTCTCCTCTGAGGGGATACGGTAGAACTTTTCAAAAATTCGCTTTTTTTCCTGCGGGTCAATTCCCACACCCCGGTCAACAACCTGGATCAGAGCATAGCTGTCCTTTCTTTGAAGCCGCAACTCAATCTCCCGGGACTCCCCCGAGTATTTCATGGCATTGTGGAGAAGATTTAATATGGCCTGTTCGATCGCATCTCGATCCACTCGAACTTGGGGCAAGCCTTCATCTGCCTGAACATGAAGCCTGAAGCCCTGTTGACTCAGGGGATATTCCATGGTGCGGGCCGCTGCCTGGATAATATCTGCCAAGGACGCCAGCGCTGGCCGGTAAATCCTCTTTCCCTGCTCGATCTTGGAGAAGTCGAGGACGTTGTTTAGCAGTCTTGTCAGGCGCTGGCTCTCGTTAACGATTGTATCTAAATAATCCCTCTGCGTCTTTTGATTCTTTGACCGGCCTAAGCGCAGTGTTTCAGCGAACATCCGGATGGCTGTCAATGGTGTCTTCAGCTCATGGGAGACGCTGGAAACAAATTGAGAGCGCAGCTCAGCCATCTGCAGGTCGCGGCGCACGTCTCGCCAGAGGAGGTAGGCTCCGAACAAAGTCACGCTCAAGACTAAAAGCAGAGCGAGCAAATAAAAAGCAGGTTGAACGCGCCATTGTTTAGATAAATCCGACAATTCGCCGGCCTCAAAAGCGATTTTCAAGCCCCGGAAATTCGGACCCAGGAATTCCCCTTCTGGAGCTTCACCTCGGATAAATCGGATCTCTCGAGGGTAAGTTTTTAGAAAGCTGCTGTCTGATTTGAGTGAAGCGAGGATATCCTCTGCTTCAACAACAATGAGCAAAGGATTTGTTCCAGCCCGAGGCGAGGCCAGACTTATTAGCCACGGACCTTCACCATAGGGGACCCAGATGGCTTCATTTTTCTGGCTTTCCTGATTCGTAAACATGGCTAGGGTTTGGAAATCTCTTTGGAGTGCCAAAGATTGTTCCAACTTTCTGATATAATCCAGAATCTGTTGATTATATTTATGGATAGCGTCTTTAAGGAAAGGTTCGGGCGTGTTTGTTAATTTTTCTACCAAATCTTTAAGAGAATAGGCTTCAGCAGGAGAAAGCCACCGCTTGGCTTCGATTTCTGAGCGGACAACTTCTGTGACTTCTTCAAGGCTCGTGCCAGCTTCAAGAAGCGGCCCTGTTGCATATAGACAGAAGGGAATTCCATACTCATCTTTTATTCTCGAAGGAAGGTTGAGAACAATGAGGAAATGCGCTAAAGCTTCTTTTTTTCTATCTGTCTTTGAGAGAACTCGGCCTAACAAAAGATGAGCGTAGCTTTTTTGAATGGGTTCTTGAGTTTTATCTATCAACTGGCGATAGAGCTCAGCCGCACGCGCAAAATTTTTCTTTTCAAATTCCTGCTGCTCAGCATGCTGAATCTGTATAGCAAAATTTGAATCACTCAAAATTTGTTTGAATGCCGCGCTTTGCTTATTCGATTCCCATGGCAAACGCAGCTTGGCTTCTTTCACCTGAGCGATGAGCGCGACCTCAGGATTTATATATTCGAGGTTGTCCGGAAGCTCAGTCCAATTTATCGATGCGCCTGCTTCCTGTAGTTTAATCTTTTCCAGGCGCATGAGCAGAATTTGGCCAATTTCTCTCGCTATACGCTGCCGCTCATCCTCCATTCGCTTCTGAGCAAGTTCCCGCTCCTGCCTTATCATGCGCCAAGCAAAAATTATTAGGAGCAAGCTCGGCAAAATGACAGCAATTAAAAACAGAAAAAACTGCTTGCGATGGCCGCGCGAATTTATCGCCATTGGAATGGCCTTTATGCGGAGAGTATTTTAGTAAGAAGGATATCGAAAGTTGTCATGAAAATGTCATGAGCTCAAGCGCTTTTCTGCTAATTATCCTTTTTTCTTCTCCATTAGCTTATAACACAGGAAAAAACCATGGTCAAACAATCTAGGTATCTATGAATGTTCTACCAGTTAAGTAAGATTCTTAATACGAGGTCAGCGGCTTTAAGAGAGGATCAGGCATTCCCCCATAATTCATGGCTTTTATTCTTGTAGTCCTGAATAATCTTTTTATCCTTATTTCTTCTTTATGTTCTCTTTAGGAAGGAAGTTTTCCATCACCCAGATCTCTGGGGGCATCGTCTGGCCAGACAAAGAGGCAAAAGTAATCCGTTCTCCATCAGGGTGGACACTCAAAGGTACTAACGAAGGCATCGCCAATCCCAGATTCTCTGCTTTACCTCCTTTAGCTGGAACTCTCCACAGCTCCCATTTTGCTCCTTCAGAATCGGGTTTTCTTTTGGAGAAATATATATAACGACCGTCAGGGGACCAATCGATATTAATGATGTTGCGCCCCTTGAATTCAAATCTATGCAATTCGACAGGTTCCCCTCCCTTAATCGACATTACCTTCAGAACTCTCAAATTTTCCTCTTCCCGCAGAAGTAAGGCCAGCCGCTGACCGTCAGGAGAAAGAGCCAGGATATTATTATCATGAGGAGGATTTCGAAGGATCTCTTCCTCTTTTCCAGTTTTTAGATCTCGAACAACAACCGGATAATATTTGTCAGACCTGTTTTCATGGATATAGAACAATAACTTTCCATCGAGGGACATTACAGGCGACCAGAGTGCTCCATAAGATTTTTTTTCCTTCTCCGGAATAAGCAGAGTGGCTTCACCAGTTTGAGCGTCGATCTTGTAAATGCCCCCAACGGACTGAAAATCCTCAGCAAGCAGCAGGATGTAACGGCTATCAGGGCACCAACGAGGATAAGCAAAGCCAACAAATTTATCTTTAAAATTGAACTCACGAACTCTTCTCGATTCCGCAGAATAGAGACAGAGAATCGATTGACGTTTCCCTGGTCCCCTTCGAGAGACATAGACAAGGTTTTTTCCATCAGGTGACCAGTCTGGAGAGAAGTTGCTTCCTTCGTAGGGAAGAGGATCCTTTTTCGGCTGTTCAATGACATTGCCTGTTTCTTGGTCAAGCCTGGCGGAGTAAATATCATGGGTGGCTCCCTCAGTGCTGTAGTAAAAGGAACCATCCTGGCCGAATCCTAGGGACCCGATTAATCCTATATCTCGCTTTACAACGTGAGGATCTCCCTGGGGCTTTCCTTCCAAGACTTGAATGATCCAAGCATCCCTGGTTCCTGTGCGGTCGCTGTTGAAGAGTACCCATTTTCCATCAGGAGACCAACCAAACAGATAATCATCAGCCGGATGGGCAATGAGTGGAATCTCCTTCTTCCCATCCGATGAAATAAGGGAAATATCCTTTTTTCTGGACTCTCTCTCCTGTGGAAAATCATAAACAATATAGCGGCCGTCAGGAGAAAATTGTGCCTTCATCGGAAAGGGGTCCACTGCATCAAAGCTTTTAAGGACTTGGATAGAGCTGTCTTTAATTGAAACTAAACCTAGCTGCCAGCTTTTGGCCTCATTCAAGATAAAGGCCAGAATGTTCTTGCCGTCAGGAGACCAATCTGCCACCTCAACCCATCCCTTATAAAAATCGACTTGATGGAGAAGGCGAGGTTCTGAACCGTCAAGCCCTACGATATGCACTTCAGCTTGACCTTTAGCATCATTCTCCCAGTCATAAGCCAGTTGCTTTCCATCGGGCGACCACACCGAAGTCATAGCAAAAGCAAACGACGACGCATCCCAGCTACCTTTATGGGTGAGATGGCGATTCTTCCCAGTGGCCATCTCTCTTATAGCCAGGTCGCCGGTTTCCCAATCTACAAAAGAAAGATATTTGCCATCAAAAGAAATCTCGCCGCTGCCATCCACTCCTTTGCCTGTCCAGACTTGCTTTATTTTAAATTCTTTATCACCTTTTTCTAATGCAGCCTGGGCTCGGAGGAGAATTGACAATTTTTCCCTTGCCATCTTAACTGCTTCTGTTTGCTCGGGATAGTTATCAATCACTTTCTGGAAGGCTTTTTGGGCTTCTTCAAGACCTAATTTTTCATAGCAGAGGCCAAGGTGGAGCTGCGCTTTAGCAGCAACCTCACGATTATCTGGATACTGTTTCAATATTCTCTGATAAAGCTCGATGGCCTTTTGTAAATCACCCTGAGCTTCCTCCAGATACAAGGCCTTCTCAAAGAGCTCTCCCGCGGTTTGCTGTGCTGATAAATTGCTGAAAAATAAAAGAAGGCCGAAGGTTGAAAAAATAATCATAAAAATTATTTTTGAACTTCTCATAACGTCCCTCCATCTCATCGATTCAGCCTCAATATAATGCATTTCTCGATGAGATGCGTTAAGGAAGTGTGAAGAGAAGATGAAATTTCATCGCAAGTTTCAATCAACAAATTTGTACCCCACTCCCCTGATGCTGAGGATGTGCTTTGGTCTCGAGGGGTTGTCCTCTATCTTTTTTCTGATGTTGGCGACGTGGCTGTCTATTGTCCGAAAAGAGACAGAAACATTATCTTCGCCCCAGACCTTATCCAGAAAATCATCCCTTTTCACCACTTGGCCTTTCTTCTGGATAAAAACTTTTAGCATCTGAAATTCTAGCGGCGTGAGCTCGAGTTTCTTCCCTTTCTTTCTTGCCTCATACTTTTTAAAATCCAGTTCTATCCGGCCAAATTTATAATCAGTTAAATCCTTTGCTCTCTCTTCTGTTCTGCGTAAAACCGCCTTAGCGCGGGCCATAAGCTCACGAAGACTGAAAGGCTTGGTCACATAATCATCAGCGCCAAGTTCCAAGCCTAACACTCTATCAATTTCTTTATCTTTGACCGTAAGCATGATGATTGGCGTTGAATCCCCTTCCATTCTCAATTTCTTGCAGACCTCGTATCCATCGAGAAGGGGAAGCATGATATCCAGAATGACGAGGTCCGGTTTCTGCTGCTTGACCATTTTGAAACCCTTCTCGCCATCTTCTGCCGTGAAAACTGAATATCCTTCGGATTCAAACTCATCCTTAAGGCTCAACGAAATTCCTGGCTCGTCTTCAATGATTAGAACTTTTTTCGCCATGTAAACCTCATAACTCTTTTCTTTTTATCTGAAAAATTAAAGAAAAAGTGCTTCCCTGACCGACTTTGCTCTTGACAGATATCTTCCCCCTATGGGCTTCGACAGTGTGCTTGACCAGAGTCAACCCCAAACCTGCGCCTTTCGCTGATTGCCTGAGCGCATTTCGTCCTTGATAAAATTTGTCGAATATTTTGTTGAGTTCATCCTGAGGGATGCCTATTCCTTTATCCATGACTTCTAAAACGACGTTCTCTTCATCTTTTTTGAGGTTGACATAAATTTCTTTTATATCAGTGGAAAATTTTAGGGCATTATCCAGAAGATTATTGAAAGCCTGCGACAGAGCATCTTGATCAACATAGAGATGGGGAATACCCTCGGAAATTGCGGCATGAATCTTTATCCCTTTCTGAATCTCATCTTTTCTGAAATTCTCTATCTGCTGGAGCACCAGCTGAGCGACATCGGTCTCGACAAATTCATATTCTTTCCTCCCTTCTTCTATCTTGGAGAAATCAAGAATGTTTTTTACAAGCCTGGTCAGCCTGTCTGCATCCTGGGAGATGAGTGAAAAATACTGCTCCATTTTTGCTGCGTCTTTAACCTTTCCTTCCTTTAACCTTTCAATCAGAGCTCTTATCGAAGTTAAGGGAGTCTTGAATTCGTGGGAGACAGCAGAGACAAAGTCGGACTTTATCTTTAAAACCTCCATCTCGTGAGTGATGGTTCGCGCTATAATCGCCGCACCAAAAATAAGGATGACGACCAGGGTGAGGATTGTCCAGAAGTAGAAGCTCTGCTTGATATCCACGATCGACGACCTCTCCGGCTGGCTGCGGAAAATTTCTATCCTCCAAGGAGGAAAATTATCTTCGAAGAATTCAGTAACAGCAGGGTTTCCTGCGGATTGGTCTTTCCTGCCAAAAAGAACTCTGCCAGAAAGATCGGAGATGGCTAATCTCATGTTTTCACTGGATGGAATCTCTGCGATTATTGTTTTCAGCGTTTGTTCTTCTAAAGATTCATTTTTTATCTTGACTCCAATTATTCCCATTGAATTCGTTCCTGTCTTATCAGGAATCATGGCTGCAGAAATAAGAAAACTTCTTTCATCTATTGATTTGGAATGGTGCAATGGCTGCAGTCTCTCTATCCCTGGCTCGAGGAGTTTTTTACGCAATTCGGGAATAACGTCTTTTTCCAAGGCTGTTATGACCTGCCACTGCTCGATCTTTCTCTGATGCATTTTCTTTAATAGCTCAAATTCTCTAAAATATTCGTCCGATACAGTACCGGCTGATTTTTTTGACATAGCATCAGCAATGACTTCTTCCAACATGGACGAGTAAGTCCGGAATTGGTCTTCTTTCAAACTCCAGGAATCTTGAAGAAGATCCCTGTATAAGGCTAAAGATCTTCTTAGACGATTCTCATCATCACCTAAGTTCTTATAACAATCCAAAATCTGGAGCCTAGCGATGAGGCTTAAGGGCAAGCCAGATGTGGTTATGCTTTCAGGATATTCTTCGCAGATTCTTAAATAAATTTTAATCGCCTGTTCATTATTTTTTAATTTTGTAAAGCAACATCCGATAGAATTGAGCATCTGGGCCTGGCAATTTTTGTCTTTGGAATTGTTGAAAATCTCTTCGTAGAGAGAAATGGCTTTTCTGTAATTTTTTTGCCTGAATTCATAATATTCCGCTTCTTTCAACTTCTGGGTTTGAGCATCGTCGGGAGCCGCCGTTGAAACAGAACCATCAGCTCTTGAATAACCCTTAAATAACGGAAAAAGAGGAGCTTCGTTCTTATAAGCAAGAAAAATCTGCTCGACCATTGGGTTTGAAGCCAATCGCGTCTCCACAAGTTCCTTTATGACTGAATAATTCTTGTCAGAAAAGGATGGATGTTGAGAGAGATTCTGAAGAGTCGAATCAATATCCTTCAATCGAGTGCGAATTTGAGTTTTTAGATAGTCAGCCGACCTCCTCAGCTCGACTTCTGCCTGCCTGGCGAGTCTGAATCTTTCGTTCCTTATGGCTCTAATGCCAAAGATGCTGAGGGAAACAGAGGGAATGAAAATCGTTATAAAAAAAATTAATACAAGCTTCTTCTGCCTTTTGAAAGCTATCTTAAGATTTTCAAGCATTTACTCAAGAATCACAGAATTTTCGATTTCTTATTGCTCACAGTATATCATACTGCCTTGATATAAAGGTCAAGGAAGTATGAAGATTCTGTCAAGGCATTGTGGAGCCACAAAAGCCAGCTTAAAGAAGGAAATTGACAAAAACGAACAAAATGAATAAAAATAAAGGCACGGTGGGCGATTAACTCAGAGGCAGAGTGCTACCTTCACACGGTAGAAGTCAGAGGTTCAAATCCTCTATCGCCCACCACTCCTGTCTCAAGGCGCCGCTAAATCCTTCTTTAAATCCGCAGCCTGACGTTCCGATTTATCCAACTCTCTGCGTGATGGCGGAACAAAGAACGTCATCGAGTCAGGTTTGGAATTGGGCTTCGCAACCTCCCAAGCGCATCTGACCGGTCTTAAGGCCGGATGCTCAAAGTTATTTTTAACACCCCGCGCTCTCCGAGAGGGGTAAAACGGCTCTGGGGATCCCAGCGACGCTCCCAGTTCTTGGTATAAACTAAGTAAATTTCATTCCCCGGCGAGAGCTGCCAGCGGAACCGGATGTTGGCCCCGAGCGTTTGCGATACGTCGTCGTACTGAATGTAGTTCATCAGGCCGAGGGCGGGGGAAAAGAAAAAATCCGCCTTGACCCGGTAGACATTCTCGCTGAAAGATCCTTCTTTCAGCCGGCCGCGGACGATGTTTGCGCTCAAATCCAAGGTTACATATCCTTTGAGCTTGAGACCGAATCCGAGCGAAACATCGTCGTAATAGCCTGAATAGAATTGCCCAAACCTCCAGCTCAGATCCACAGTCCAAGGCCGAAATGTCGCAGAATTGAACTCGGCCCGATAGTTCGTGAAATTGTAAGGGCCTTTCGGCAGGATGACGCCCGGTGAAATTTCGAAATCAAACGGCAAGACGTCACGGTTGGGAATGATGTTGAACTCGATATGCTCGCCGCTTTCAGTCCGGAGGTTGAGCGGTGCGGTGAAAATTCTCCACGTTTCCAGTCTCCCGTCCAGGTCCCAGTAGAAATTGAATCGGAGTTCGTAAAAATGCTGGCGGACGAGCGCGCCGATCCATCCTTTTTCCGGCCGGGGCTGGTAGGCAAAGCCCAGGCTGAAGGTTTGAACGTTTCCCCGGGCAAGAAAGCCGAGCCCCGGATTCAGAGCATCTCCATAATAGGCATAGCTGGCATAAATATCCCATAAATCGTTCGGATAATCCAACCGGAGTCCAAAGGCCTCGTGCCGACCCGTTTTCTGCTCGTTCCAGTTATAGACGATCCATCCCCCGGCTAGAAAATTCTGGTTTCCCATGAAGCGGGACGTCTGATAGGTTAAATCTAGTCCGGCTAACGTATTTTTCTCGCCCGCCGGACTGCCATTCGTTAAAATAAAACCGACTTTGCTTTCGGCGAGAATGTTTTGGTAGACGCGGGCGGCGAAGAAGTTTTGGGAAGGAAGGCTAAGAGAAAGAGGCCCTCCGTCGTACGCCCGGGTCTTCACATCCAGGACCGCGACGTTCGTATTCCCCAGCTTGCCGAAGACTTTCGCCCCGAAGGCGATCGGGATTTGCGCGCCTTCGAAGAGGCCGATGCGGCGGCTGAAAAAAGGCGAAAAGCTCTCGCCGCCGCTGCCGAAATTGAAGATCTCCGACCCTTCCAGGAAAAATGTCCGCTTCTCGGGGAAATACAGCGGAAACCGGGTCAGGTTGATGCGCCGCTCATCCACTTCGGTTTCGGCGAAGTCCGTGTTGAAGCTGAACGCGCCTACGAAATTGGGCGTGAAATTCTTGTAGATGTCGAATCCGCCGTCGAGCGTCGCCGCCCTCGCCGTTCCGGCAAGGCGATCGCTTTCGACGCTTTGTATACCGTAAGGACGGAAGGTTATTCCGAGGCCCTGCTTGATGCCGCCGATCCCCTCGAGGGACGTCGCTTCCACCGGATTGAAGAAATGGCTGTTGCGGGTCGTCCCCGACAGCCGGTCCGTCTCCTGTTTCCGGGCGATGTACCGCTCGACGTTGATCCCCCACGAGGCAAGCCCGGGCTTGAACGAGATCGTCTTAAACGGGATCGCCATCTCGCAGCTCCATCCGTCGTTTTGGACCTTGCTTCGAGCGTCCCAGATGCCGTCCCAGTTGAGGCTGGCGTGCTCACCCGAGGCCAATCCTTCGCTCCGGGCCCCGCAGGGATTCACAAAAAAGACATAGGCGTTCCTCTTGTCCTGGAAGGGGTCGAGGAGAACCCGGACGGCGTCGTCGCTTTTTCCCTCCCCGAACCCATCATGGACCATGCAGTTGGCCGAGATTTTTATCGGCTCGCTATCATAGCAATAAACCCCGAGGTAGAGATTCTTCCCGTCATAAAGGATGCGGAGCTCTGTCCTTTCCGTCGGGTTGTCCCCCGGCTTTGGAAAAACCATTTTAAAGCCGGTGAACGGCGCCGCCTGCTTCCAGACCTCGTCGTCGAGGATTCCATCGATCTTCGGGCCATTCTCGACCCGAATCGCTTTTTGAGTCAAGTTGCTGGGAGAAGAAAGGCGAACACAAACGAGCTGAACCGATAGAGCGATTACAAATTTTATCGCCGTCTTCATGTCTTCCTTCCTTTCTGAACGGTGATCCCGCCCCTCTCCATGACAACGATTCTTGTTCCAAGGAAAAGTGCCTCATTAAGGTCATGCGTAACATAAAGAATGGTAATTCTCAGCTCCTCCTGGAGCCTGAGGATTTCTTCCCGAAGGAGGCGGTTTAAATCATAATCCAAGTTGGAAAGCGGTTCATCCATTAATAATACTTTGGGTTCAAGAATAAGGGCCCGGGCAAGGGCGACCCGCTGTTGCTGACCGCCTGAGAGCTCGTTTGGAAACCTCGCTGCAAAGTCCATCATCTGCACTTTCTTGAGCATATTCAGGATACGGGCCTTTCTTTTTGGCCCGGGAATCCGCCTCGCTTTCAACCCAAACTCAAGATTGCGGAAGACCGTCATGTGCGGCCAAAGCGCAAGGTCCTGAAAAACCATCCCGATTTTTCTTTTTTCTGGTTCGACAAGCAGTCTTCCACCTTCA
>Ga0315306_10001583_pt1 | contig 10829 bp, 7 predicted proteins | sample TDP1_MG_FD_203803 | JGI IMG/M metagenome (GOLD analysis project Ga0315306, IMG submission 203803) | Freshwater sediment microbial communities from Lake Towuti, South Sulawesi, Indonesia - TDP1 | ecosystem: Environmental > Aquatic > Freshwater > Lake > Sediment | place: Indonesia: South Sulawesi... | reverse complement strand
ATAGAAACGAAGCCAGATGCGCACCACTTTGAGGAAAGCAAGAAGGGCTTTGTGGTTGATATCTTTAAAATAAGAGAAAAACTGAGAGGTAAGACATGTTTCTTTATGCCGTTTGACGCCGTAAACCTGTTGCCCAGCGGTAATCTCAAAGCAATTCGAGAGAGCGCCATCGAGATTGTTACCAGAACCGTTGAGGGTGGCGGTGTCGTTCTAGGCACTGGATGTCCATTATTGAAGGATACTTCACCGGAGAGTCTTGATATGATGATAAGAACTGCCAGAGAAGTGGGCAGATATCCCATACGTGCTTGAGCGGAAAGAAGGGGCGCAACGAGGAATAGGGCTTTATTCATTGAACTTTATACTTATGATATTCATTTTCGCATGGATTTCCAAAAGAAACGTGCATTTCTCGTTTTTCCGGCACTATGACTGATGCGCTGCATGTTGCACCCGCCGGGGGATGCCTGCATATCGATTTTGGATAGTTCGCGTGGTCTTTCTGAAAACTCATCGCTGTTTTAAGGTCTATACTGCCGCACTTCTTGTTTATGAGTTTTGTCATTCGGTTATGTCGAATCATCGTGTGAGAATCTTCTGAGAGTATGAGGTCTCTTTCAATTTTCAGCTTGTCTGAAACAAAGTGATTGGCGTGGACTATTGTTTTTTCACAGTAGGTAAGGTCGTAATTATCAGGTGTGGCTTCAAAATTGTAAACTTCCCCGTATTTGTCGGCGATAATAAAGTTAAGAGATTCAGCTCTCTTTATGTTGACCAGCCTGTTAATCACTTCGCTGAGGAGCTTCTGATGCAACGCCTCTCGGACAATAATGTACGCTGGCACTCCAAGCTGCGATTTTTCACAGTGCACAGAGTTCCAGACCACTGTAATGCCTTCAGAATTCAATCCATATCCAGCTGGGAAACCGTAATCAGCGTATGTAAGAACGTTGGGTCCCGTTTCTCTTTTTACGTAAAGCATAGCACCCAGAACCGGCTTTTCACCATCCCAGTTCTGCCCGATAAAAGTTTCCCCATTAACAGTGGCTTCTCCCGTGACTCCAAAACACGTGCACAAGTTAGGGATGCCTTCGCCGAGCTCATAGTATGAAATTAGCGTTACAATTTCGTCGTACTCTTTTCCCGCACCTTTTGCAATGCCCTTGATCTCGTCTGCAATTTCTGGAACATACTCTTCAATGAAAGGAACGTATTTTCTCCCTTCTATTAACAGTCTTTCTCTTTGCCATTTCCGGGCGCGCTCAAAAGATGAATAGAGCTCATTTAGAGTTTGCTCAATTTGATTCCTGAATTTCTTGCCGTATTTGTATCCTCTGTCTTGTGGATTCCCCGAAACTTCCGTTACCTCCACCCTAGAAGATTTCACATCTACACACCCACTTTTTGATCGACTACAAAGTTTCTGACTGAAGGGATGTATTAAAGACTTATCTCTGATCGAGCCTATAGTGGGGGTAAAAGCTGGTGATTTAAAGGAATGGGCGTGAAAGGAGTTAGAGGCGGTCAGCTCAAGGTTTTGAGCAGAGACCAAATCCTCGAAGTTCATTACGCAACCCTCGATGTGCTCCAACACACTGGTGTAGTTGTACACTCGAAGGAAGCTCTGAAAGTCTTAAAGGAGGCGGGGGCAGACATCGACTACAAAAAGGAACGGGCATGGATCCCACCGCATCTCGTGGAAGAAGCCATACGGAAAACATCACACGGATTTAGATTGTGCGGCAGAAATCCAAAAAAATACTGCAAGTTTGAGGGAAACAGAGTCTACTTCGGCACAGCGGGTGGTCCTCCTAATGTACTGGACCCCAATGGCAATAGGAGACGTGCAACAACAAAAGACTTTGAAGATCTCGTCAGGCTGACAGATGCATTGGAAAACATAGACATCGCTGGCGCGGGCATTACTGGCATGGTGGACGAAATTGATCTTCCTGAAACCGTTCGAAACGCTCGCAACTTCCTAAGAAGACTAAGAAACACAGACAAACCAGGAGGGTTAGGAGCAGGACGCGGAAAGGCTCAGGCAATAGACAGTATCAAGCTGGGTTGTGTGGTTACGGGAGACCTAGAAAAACTGAGGGGGAACCCGATGGGATGGTGCCACGTCAACCCTGTCAGTCCATTGATGCTATCGAAAGAACTCATAGAAAGCGCCATAGTGTATGCAAGGCACGGCCTTCCTATTCACTTCGGCAGCGAAGTTTTGGGAAGCGCCACTGGTCCAGCAACCTTGGCTGGAATACTGGTTCAGATGAACGCCGAAAATCTCAGCGGGATAGTGATTGCCCAGTTCGCCGCCAAGCCGCAGCATAGACCTCCAATACTCTACGGTTGTATTTCCGGAATCCTAGACCAAAGAACCGTGGTGCCAGCTCTGGGGTCTCCAGAAGCAGGTCTGATCAACGTAGCTTCAGCACAAATAGCCAAATATTACGGAATGGCAAGTCGAGGAAGCGGAGGATACACTGAGTCAAAGATTCCTGATGCCCAAGCCGGATACGAGAGCATGATGACGCTAATGATGACCGCCATGGCTGGCACGAACTTTATTTATGCCAGTGGGGGACTCGAGCCTGGAGTACTGTCGATCAGCTACGAGAAATATGTCTTGGATAATGACATGATTGGGATGATTCGCAGAATCATGGATGGAATCTGTGTCACCGATGAGACATTGGCCGTGGATATAATTGACAAGGTTGGACCAGGAGGACACTACCTAACCCAGAAACATACCATAAAGTTCATCACAAAAGAATATTACTTCCCAACGACCTTCGACAGAAATAATTATGAGCGCTGGGTAAAATCCGATTCCAAGGATATCCGCGAGGCCGCCAGAAATAGAGCCCGCAAGATTTTGGAGGAACACCAACCGGAGCCCATGGACAAAGATATCGAAGAGGACTTGCAGAGAATGATTAGACAGATTGAAAAAAGGGAAATCAGATTGAAAAGAAGCTCTAATAAAAATGGCTGAAGCTAACATGTTGGCGATGAAAATGAAAGAGAAAGAAATCTTAACGAGATTGAGCGAATGTATCGTGAAGTTAGACATTGAAGGGATAAAGCGGGCATGTCAAGACGCCTTAGCTATTGGCGTTCCCCCAGTTGAGGCTATCACGGAGGGAATGGCTAAAGGCATGAACATAGTTGGCGAAAAATACGAAGCCGGGGAATACTTCCTATCAGAGCTAATCATGGCGGGGGAAGTAATGAAGGAGGGGATGAAAATTCTGGAGCCCCACTTAAAGGCGACAGAAATAAAAAAGCTAGGCAAAGTTGTTTTAGCCACAGTTAAAGGCGACATTCACGACATTGGAAAAAACATAGTAGCAACACTTCTAGACGCAGCCGGCTTCAAAGTAATCGACCTAGGCGTCGATGTGCCAGCTGAGAAATTCTTGGAAGCATTGCGTAAAGAAAAGCCAGATATCCTAGCAATGTCAGCTTTAGTCACAACAACCATGCCACAAATGAAAGACGTGATAAAACAACTTGAAAAAGTTGGACAAAGAAGAGAAGTCAAAGTGATAGTTGGTGGAGCCCCACTCACAGAAGGATATGCGGAAATTATAGGAGCTGACGCCTACGCCCCCGATGCGCTGACAGGTGTGAACATCTGCAAAAAATGGATTTCTCGAGGAAAAGGAGAAAAGACGCTTTAGTAGGGTTCATCGTCTGAAATAAATTGCGCGCGTAAAATTCCCTTTGTCAGACGCTTGTTTTCACGTCTAAGGCGTCTCTGAGACCATCTCCAAACAAGTTAAATCCCAGCGAAGTCAAAAATAATGCCAGTCCTGGAAAGGCGGAGATCCACCAAGCGATTTTCAAATAACTAGTACCTCTATCTATTAATATACCCCATGATGGGGATAGAGGGTCGCCAAAACCTAAGAAAGTCAGAGCTGATTCCCAGAAGATGTAGCTTGGTATATCAATGGTCGCAAGAACAATGATTGTGGAAAATGTGTTAGGCAAGATGTGATACAGTATGATGCGCCAATTAGTGGCTCCCATCGATCTTGCGGCCTCAACAAAGGTTGACTCTCTAAGAGATAGGAACTCACTTCGCACCACTCTGGCCAAAAAAGGCCATCCTAGAAATGCCATCACCAGTGTTGTTATATGTATACTCCGCGTCTGAAACATGGAGACAGCCAGGATTAGCAACATAAGTGTGGGTAAGGTGTTAATCACATCTGTGAGCCTCATCAGTATCTCGTCAATTATCCCCCCAAAATAGCCTGCAATCATTCCGATGCCACAACCAATGAGGAGTTCTATCAAAGTTGCGGCAAATCCAACATAAAGTGACACCCTAGCTCCCCAGACAACCCAGCTAAACACGTCTCTTCCTCCACCATCCGTTCCAAACCAGAACTTCCTGGAAGGCGGAAGCATTTCCTCTCCGTAAAACATCTGTCGAGGATCGTATGGAGCGATTATGGGTGCGAGAACTGCGATGGCTACCGATAATACAACAATGACACCTCCAACAAGTGCTAATCTACTTTTTTTAAGTTTTCTCCATGTAATGTAAAGCCGACCGGCCTTTGACGGTTCAGAGAACCCTTCAGTTCCTTCCTTCAATTCCACTCCCAAGCTGTTGACCATAAATCAGCACTCCATTGAAGAAGTACATCTCAGTCATATCTTATCCTAGGGTCGACTATTGCATAAGCTATATCTGCACATAGATTGCCTAGAAGAACCATCACCGCAATAACCATGTTGAGACCCATAAGTGGTGGATAGTCTCTCCTTAGTGCAAGATCAACCTCGAATTTACCCAAACCAGGCCAAGAGAATATTGACTCAACGATCGCTGCCCCGCCGAGCAAGAACCCAAGGGAATAACCTTCATATGTCACCACGGGAAGAAGAGCGTTTCTTAGGGCGTGTTTGTAGATTACAATCCTTTCTTTCAGACCCTTTGCTCTAGCAGTCATGATGTAGTCTTGCCTTAACACTTCTAGCATGCTCGACCTCACCATCCTGAAAAGATAAGCTATGTACCCAATTACCAAAACAGAAACCGGAAGTATGAGGTGCTTTAAATGGTCAAACCATAAGCCTAACAGAGAAAATGTTACACCTCTGGTTTGAACCCCAAAGCTGGGAAGCCATCCTAGCCACAACGAAAACACCAATAGTAACATCAATCCTATCCAAAAACTAGGCACTGAATAACCTATTAGCGCCCCAAATGAACAGGCGGCATCAATCTGTGAGTGGTGTTTGACGGCGGAAATAACTCCCATTACGATCGCCAGCGTCACTGAAAATACTTCAGCTAAGAGCATAAGTTCCACTGTGCGCCCGATCCTAAGACCGATCATTTCTACGGTCGGTTGATTACTTACGTATGAGTATCCAAGGTCACCCCGCAGCAATTTGCTCACCCATATTAGGTATTGGATAGGAATTGGTTGATCAAGACCTAGTTCTTTCTTTACCATATCTATAATCTCTGGGGATACTGATTTGCGACTCGAAGCGAACATGATCGTAATTGGGTCACCAGGAGCAAGACGAATCAATGTAAATATGATTATGGTAATCAAGAAAAACGTGGGGATCAATAGCAGTAGTCTTCTAACTATGTAAGTTCTTAATGTCATAAGCCAAACCAGCTAATTCTAGGTGAATGCGTATGTTGCGTGATAAGGATTAGCTCCTTTATTTGCGTTGCGACATCTATTCTAGGTGCACGTGTATGCCTTCTTTTGACAGTGTAAACTGATACTGCGCCGACTGTGATTATGATCACTGCGATAGCGATGATAACAAATTCAATCGGTAGACCAAGTGAAGTCTGTGGGCGCGTCACCGTAACTGTGTCGTCGCTAAAGCAGGTATTGTCATCTGTATCCTCTTCGCCGTCTATGGTGCTTGTCACAGCTTTTATAGTGTGGGCTCCAGTTGACACGTTCGTCGTGTTCCAAGTGAAAGTTAGGGACACGTTTCCGCCTATCGCTAGAGCCTGTACGGGTTTCGTTCCGATGTGCCACCAGTTTATCTGATCTATAGATCGATGGATCATAACTTGGAATGCTTCAACTGCTGTCCCTTGGTTTTCAACAACAACCGTGATGTTTACGAGCCCGCCCAGTTTCACTGAGGTGCGGGAAAGCGCGACGCTGGTAACAGCTACGTCATGTATTACCTCCGCTACCGTATTGCGGAAGGAGCCGTGGAGTAGATGTTTAATGTCGGGTTTCAAGTTACTTACGATTTCGTGATATTCTCCGTATCCGCCTTCAGTGTATCCAATAAGCTTGGTTAAGGTTCCAAGGGTTATGTCGGAGTCTCCTATACCTACTACCTCAAAGGTGACGTTTGCCAGTGTCCCTGGCCCAGACGTTAATGGAGCAGGCTCAGAGACGAAGAAGAAGTGTGCTCCCGTAAGCGACAATTTGCCTGCGGTGTTGTCGAAAGTTCCAAGTAAAAACCTAGCCTTATCGGGATGTGTTGCGTTAGTGATGAGGTCTCCGTTAGTTACCTCAACGCCGTGCAAGACGTGGGGGTTGTACTCCAAGGTAAACTGCCAGCCGGTGATGTCGCTTCCGTTGTAATCCGTGTATATAGCGACCGTGTAGGTCGTACCTATTGTCAGGTTTGGATCCACAGTGCAGTGGGGAACAACTCCGACATAGGGAGACTTAAAGACTCTGATCTTGCTAAGGGACACCAGCGTATTGTCTTCCGTATCCGTTTCGTTCGGCACGATGTTCGCCGCAGCCCTTACAGTGTACGTTCCAAGATGCCAGCTTAGATTATAGAACAAACTCGTCGTGTTCCAACTAAAGGTCAAGGTGGTGTTCGCTCCCGAAGCCAAGTCGGCGACGTTTTGTGTGTCTATAGCGGTGTCGTCATAGAAGGTGGTGACGTTGAATGTTTCCGATTCCATTCCTTGGTTTTCAACAACAACCGTGATGTTTACGAGTTCGCCGGCCTTCAGAGAGGTTGGAGATGGTGTAACGCTTGTGACCGCTATATCGTGATCCGCTTGCGCTATGGCAATCCTTATCATGTTTACACATAGTAAGCTAAAGACGAGCAGCAACAATGGCGATGCCCGCAACAAATTTTTTCCCACTTAATTCACCTGCGAAACACTATTCTGTAGACCATTGAATTCTGATTGTCTTTCTATGGATGCTCCAGCTAAAAAAACATTGCGTCATCTTTTGGGAGGTCTTGGTTTTCTAACTTTAAGAGTGTAAATTGCCATTGTTGCCACGATGATTATCGCTACTGCGGCTGCTCCTGCGTATAGCAAGATGTTTAGCGGCTGGACTGGAGTGAGTTCAAAGTTAACTGGGGTCATTTCCCCGGCGACTACAGTGATGTTGGCTCTAGTAGAGCTCTTGTAGCCGTCCGCGGAGGCTGTGACAGTATAGTTTCCAGGTGGTACATCAGAAATGACGTAGGCTCCAGACGAGTTGGTGGTAGTGGACATGCTATTAACAGTCACGATGGCGTCAGCAATCGGATCTCCAGTTGAAGAGTCTTTGACTGTTCCGGCGATTGTTCCGGTGGTAGGAAGAGGTGTGAGGGTGAGGTTAAAAATCAAGATGGTGGTTTCTCCGGCGGTTATGGTGATGGTTTCGGAGGAACTCCTGTAGCCTTCCGCAGAAGCAGTTACATTGTGTGTTCCGGCTGGTATGTTTGTGATGCTGTATTTTCCACCTTCGTCCGTGGTGGTGGATGCAATGGTGTCAACGGTCACATTGGCTCCAGTTATAGGGTCTTCTGTGAGAGAGTCTCTGACGCAACCTTGGATGGTTCCGAGCGACGAAATAACCGAAAAATACTCTGACGTGAAATGGTTGTTGGTTGTGTTTACGTCTTCGGCTAGAGTCACTTTAGCGACTATCCTGTGTCCACCTGGGGTAATGCCCGTAGTGTTCCAGTTGAAAGAGAGGGTTGTCGAATCTCCTAGGGGAGGCGTAACTGATTGTCTTTCGTTGGTGTATACCGTTTCTTGTGCGCGCTTTATTGTAACATAACAAGTGAACCATACTTCAAAGTCCTCGCTGTAGCTACCGTAGTTCTTGACGGTCACGTTAATGGACACGAGTTGCCCAACAATGGGCATCTCTGGGGCGCGAGCAACGCTGACAACGGCCATGTCGCGAACGAAAGTGAGCACAATTGGTTTGGTCTTGTTGTTGTTGGCGGGTTTATCGTCTTGAGGAATGGCCGCCACACTCTCTATAGTGTAACTTCCCTCGGCGATGCCGGCAGAGGTGTCCCAGCTAAACAAACGCGTTGTGCTTGCTCCCTTAGTCAGATCGAAGATTTGGGTCTCTATAACCGTAGTTTCGTTGTAAACACCGACTGTAACAATCTCGTTATAGGAACCTTGGTTTGTGACGGTCACGTTAATGGATACGAGTTGCCCAACGAGCGCCCTCTCAGGAGCGGCAAGGCTGGTAACGGCCACGTCATGAGTCAGCTTGAGTGCGATTGGTTTGGTCTTGTTGTTGTTGGCGAGTTTATCGTCCTTGGTGATCGTTGCTGTAGCGTTTATCAGGTAGTTGCCCTCGACAACGCCTGTAGAAGTGTCCCAGCTAAACTTAACGGTCTCAGACTCGCCCGGAGGTAGCATGTATACGAGTATGGTGTTAATGGGCATACTATTGTAGGAAACCGTGAGGGTAACGTTTTCATCATGGGTGCCCTCGTTTGCGACGGTCACGTTAATGGACACGAGTTGCCCAAGTGCCGCCTCGTCGGGGACAAAGAGGTCCGCTACGGCCACGTCGTGAGTTGGCTGAATGTTGAGGAAGGTGCCGTGTTGTATGTGGTTAGGCATGGTCTGCCCGTCTATTATGTAGTATAGGTTTCCGTACCCTTCCTCAGTGATTCCGATTAGCTTGGTTTCGGGCCCGAGGGTTATGTCGGAAACTCCATAACCCACCACCGTGAAGGTTACGTTAGCCAAAGTTCCTGGTCCAGAGGTTAGCGGGGCCGGTGGAAAGATGTAGAAGAAGAAGGCTGCTGTAAGGGACAGTGTGCCCTGGGTGTTGTTGAAGGTCCCAAGGTTGAAAGTGGCTGAGGTATCTTTGTCTGGGTGGATAAGGTCTCCGTTGGTGACCCCTCCGTATAAATAGGTTGTCTTGATCTCCGCTCCTAAGCCTGGGGGTACATTGTACGTCGCTTTAATTTCTGCTCCCGCGTCTGGGACGATCTTTAATGTTATTTCACCTTCATCATAATTTATACTGTATTCCACATTTCTGCTCAATTGGGTTTCGTTCAAGTAGACTTTGTCCGAATACGGGACAACAGGTTTTCTAGTTGTAAAAAATCTTGTATTCACCCCGTCGCCAATCCATGTGTCAGTAATTAACAATGTTAATGTTATTTCGCCTTTATCGCAGTCTATAGTGTAGTTCGCAGGTTTTTCCATGCGGGTTTGATTCACGTACACCTTCTCAGAATTTGGGACAACAGGTTTTCTAGTTGTAAAAAATCTTGTATTCACCCCGTCGCCAATCCATGTGTCCATTTTGTTTACGCCGCCGTGGAGGATGTTGGGGTCATAGTTTAGAGTGAACTGCCAGCAATTAATGTCGGCTCCAGTGTAGTCTGTTTTCACTGAGATCGTGTAGTTGTTGCCAGGGGTCAATGCTGGGTCTACGGTGATCTCTGGTTCTATGTAGATGGCGGGGTACTCGCCAGCGGAAACCCGTATTGTGTTCAGATTGAGTACAGCAAGGATGTTGAATGTAAGTAGCGGGAGAACTAGTAGAAACAATAACTTTTTCTTCATCACGTTGTCCACCCTACCCCACTTCTCAACTCTTTTATGGGGACGCACGTATTTTAAATGTTGTTTCGCCCTTTTCTATACTAGTCTTCTATATTATTTATGCTCCAAAGTTTTCTCTCCTGCTACAGAAGTTTCACATTTGAACCAGTCCGTTTAGATCCATGTCGCTCTGGATTCTCACTAGGATTACGCGCGCAGTGAAATGGAAAAAATAAACAGAATTCTCTTCTTCAGAAACGTTGAGTGCCCTTAAAGAGATGATGAGAAGCAAAGTGTTGCTTAGAGTCAAAGGTTTTGTCATAAAAAGGGGAGGGGTGCTGGTGATACGCTTTTGTGTGCTTATGGCACAACTGCGAATCTTACAATTTTTGGGTTTGTTTGTATGTAGGTTTCGGTGGCTGGGTCGTAGTACCATAGGGTTACGTGGGCGTAGAAAACCTGTGTTGTTGTTCCTTCGTATCCATACTCGTGTGGGTTTAGTTCAACGGTTATTGGCACGTCTTGTGGGCTCGCCGCCAAAGTTCTCTCGTCGACGATGGGTGGGCCGGCGGATGTGCCGCTTCTGGCGTCTAGGATGTTGAACACAACTTTTATGTGGGCTTCTATGTTTTCTAGGTTTCTGGCTAGGGCTGTAAGTGAGACGTTGCCGTCGTCGTCTTTGGATTCAACCCAGTGGTGGGCTTCAGGCTTAACTTTCCACTTCACCAAGCCGACAGCTGGCCTTATCGTTATCTCTATGGTTTGCTGTGTCGGGTCGCTTATCTCTTCTTCTTCGTCTGTTACAACCAAGGTGACCACGTAAATTCCGAGGTCCGTGTAGTTGTGGGCAGTTGTTACGCCTGTTGCGGTGTCGCCGTCTCCGAAGTTCCAACTGTAGCTCATGATAAGTCCTCCGTCTGGGTCGTAGGAATCTTCCCCACTGAACTCTACGGTTTCATTGATGTATGCTATTTGCGGAGCGGTGATGACGGCTACGGGCGGGAGTGTTGGCGGTGTCACCTGGGTGTTGTCGAAGAAACCGTGT
>Ga0315306_10001582_pt1 | contig 10829 bp, 5 predicted proteins | sample TDP1_MG_FD_203803 | JGI IMG/M metagenome (GOLD analysis project Ga0315306, IMG submission 203803) | Freshwater sediment microbial communities from Lake Towuti, South Sulawesi, Indonesia - TDP1 | ecosystem: Environmental > Aquatic > Freshwater > Lake > Sediment | place: Indonesia: South Sulawesi... | reverse complement strand
CTGGAAGTGGAAAAATGCATAAATTTGGAAAATATCTTGCAGTTACAATTGCTATAACTATGATTCTTTTGGCAAACACTGTTAACGCAACCTTTCATCCCATACCTCTAAGAGAAACCCAAAGTACACCAAAGTTTTCAACAGACAAGGGCTCCACGCTTCATCCAACCCAATCAAAGAGCAATTTTCATTCCATCTCGGAAGAAACAAATAATCAAAAGTCAGAAAACAGTTTTCTAGATTTTTGGGGCTTTGATGCTTTTGCCAGAGACAGATGCTTTAATGATGTTGAAGGATACAGAGATTTTGCCTGTTCAGATGAGGATTCGATGGAGCTTGTTATTGGAGTAAATAGGGCGCATCTAAACATCTATAACAATCTTGTTAACGTACTTAGCAGATTTGGTGGAAAAATTGTCAATACCGTTTCGATAAAGGGAGAAGTAATCGCACTAGTTGTCGACACACCTTTAGATGCCGTTTCTTCGTTTGTGCAAGAGATTCAAATGAGTAGCCTAGCCCGATACGTAGAGCCTAACATGAAGTTTCAAACGCAATTTGTTCCAAACGACCCATACTGGAGTTACCAATGGGGGCCGCAGATAATAGACGCTGATTTGGCATGGGACACGACGATAGGCGATCCATCAGTCCTCGTAGCAGTCATCGACACAGGCATCGATTACACCCATCCAGACCTAGCTGACAACTATGTTCCATTAGGCCGTGACTGGGCTAACGACGACGGCGACCCTCTTGATGACAATGGGCATGGAACCCACTGCGCAGGAATAATAGCAGCCGTCTTAGACAATAATGTAGGCATTGCTGGGCTTGCGCAAGTCCAGATAATGGCTGAAAAGGGTTTAGACGCTTACGGAGGGGGATGGGAGGATGACCTTGCCAACGCTATCATAGATGCTGTTGACCAAGGTGCGGATATTCTTAGCAACAGTTGGGGCGGCGATTTTGAAAGCCGTCTCATTCAGGATGCGGTTCAGTATGCATTTGATAAAGGCGTGTTAGTGATTGCGGCTGCTGGAAACACCGCTACTGAGGTTAAACATTATCCTGCCGCCTACGATGAGGTTGTCGCAGTTACAGCCACGGATCCAAGCGATTATCCTGCATGGTTTACTACCTTTGGAGAGTGGGTTGAGGTTGGGGCTCCAGGAGTAGACATTTACTCAACATTGCCAACGTACCATGTAACATTGAATGACCCACCTTATAGCAGAAGTCAAAACTATGATTATCTAAGTGGCACCTCCATGGCTTGTCCGCATGCTGCAGGCGTTGCCGCCCTCATCTGGAGCCAATTTCCAAACGCGACACGGGATTGGGTGAGAGCCCAACTAAGATACATGGCAGATGATTTGGGAGATCCTGGCTTCGATAAGTATTATGGCTATGGAAGAATCAATGCAAGGAGAGCGGTTGAGCAAGCTCCATTAGACCATGACCTTCTCATATTTGATTATAAAAAACCAAGATATATTCAGCCAGAAGAGATTGTTTCACTAGATGTCACAGTGCTGAATTTTGGTGCAAATGACGAACAAAACGTGAATGTGCAACTTATTGTGAACGGAAGCTTAACGGATTCAACATCCATCAGCCAGTTAACAAATGGTACATTAGCCACTGTTAGCCTTACATGGAACCCATTATTAGAGGGAACATACAACGTCACATTCTACGTGGTGCCCGTTTCTGGAGAAACCTCAACCAAAAATAACCTCATGACATTAATGGTTTCAGTCAAGACTATCATTGGCTATGTTCTCTTTGACCAGTCACACTATTGCTACCCGTTGAGTTGGTTTAGTATATGGATAGAAAGTCTCATAGATAGAGGCTATATGGTTGACGCTTACACTGGATACGCCATTACACCAGATGTGTTAATTGGTTACGATGTCTTCGTTATTCCAGAAGCATGGATAAGTTATTCATCGGACGAGATATCAACGATACAGGAATTTGTACTTGACGGAGGAGGTCTTTTGGTCACCGGCGATTATGACAACTATATTTACACGAGTCTCACCAGCTTTGTCGGCATAACATGGGGTTACGAGATGTATGGTTGGTCGGGAAACACTAGCGACATAACCTTGCATGACGTAACCAAAGGGGTCGCTTTAGCGTATTTCGGCGTGCCCTATTCTCAGTTGTTTGTCAGTTCACCTGCAATCAGTCTTATTCGAGATGGTGGGGGACACAACGAGGTTATGCTTGCAGTTTCAGGGATGGGAGCTGGTAGAGTAATAGCGATAGCTGATGAAGACACAGTTAATGATTATGGCATAGTGAATGCAGACAACATTGTGCTTGCAAACAACATGATAGATTGGCTGTTGGGCCCGAAGTACGAGCATGAGCTAGTCGTCCGGTTAGATGCACCATCTTATCTCGAACCAGACAAGACGTCGATTCTAAACGCCACCGTTTACAACAATGGATTAAATAACGAGACAAATGTAGAGCTTCAGCTTCTAATCAACAGTGCAGTGGTCAAAAGCATAACCATTCCTAAACTTGTAAACGGCACTTCATACACCATAAACTATTCATGGACTCCAAGCGTAGAGGCAGTTTACAATGTTACAGCATATGCGCCGCCCGTAACAGATGAAAGTGTGACGTTAAACAATATAAAAACAAAATTCGTCAATGTACAATATCCACTCATCAACCCAGTCGAGGGACAATACGCAAACTACATTCTAAAATACTATGACCCTTCAGGCTATTTAACAGGCACAGGATATTGGAACTTCACGTACGCTCAGTACATTGAACCTTACAAAATCTACATTATAGTGTTTTACAAAGAACCTTCAGGGTATACTGGCATGGACTGGATGGTCGTAAACACGATGAACAGATTCGTAGAGAGCGGCGTGTGGGCTGGCTTGTGGTATCCAGGATGGATAGAAACCGACATAGACATAGGCTCCACAATAAATCTCCTCTATAATACTGCAACAGTTAATGGCAGTAAAATGATAGCAGTAGGCCCACGGGCCATCAACTGCTGGGAACTGCCCTACTTTATGCCTGGATATCCATATATGTTCTGGTATGACAAGGCTTCTGGACTATGGATTCGCATGGAAACCATTGACCCCTACACTGGAAATCGCATGGAACTATTACTAGCTGACACAAACGTTCAGATAGGCGTTCAGTATGAGCATGACTTAGGAGTAACCCTAGACGCTCCACCGCGTCTCCAACCAGGCGAGACTTCAGTAATAAACGCGACAGTATACAACCTTGGACTAAAGAATGAAACAAACGTTAGGTTTTACCTTTTCATAAACGGCACACAAGTTGCAAGCAAAACATTAAGTAAGCTTGTCAATGGAACATGGTACGCTCTAAACTACTCTTGGACTCCCACCTTAAAGGGAGTCTACAACATCGTTGCCTACGCTATACCAGTGACAAATGAAACAGTCACAATAAATAACATTGCAACCAAAATGGTTCTCGTCCGTCGCATAGAAGTGGCGCTAATATCCGACTTTACTGAGCTGACGAGTGTAACACGCATATTGGACTCGATGGAAATAGGCTACGACGTATACAACAACAATTACATGAACCATTACACGGAACAGTTGGACCTACTACTGAAATACAAGGCAGTGATCTTCTATAAAGGTAGCAGATGGATATCCCTAGCCGAATATGCAACACTTGAGTCCTATCTATCCTCAAAGGGAAACTTACTTGTGACAGGCTTTGATTGTCTAGTAGGCGACCAACTTCTAGCGTTTCTGATTCGCTCATCTTCCATAGGCGACAATGTGGGAGAGTATGACTTATACGTAGTTGATGCAGCGCATCCAATAATGAATGGTCCATATGGAAGCTTTCCAGAAGGATACCACATTTATGGTCTATTCGGCGACTGCGACATGGCCGAGGCAGACACTGGACGCGATGCTGTGACGGTGGCTGAATTAGCAGACGGATACGACAAGATCATAGCGACAGAAGGGCTGCCAGGAAAGGTTGTTTTCTGGAATGGTGTTGGAACATACGACTGGAGCTGGTACAATGACTGCCAAATCATGTTCAAAAATCTAATATACTGGTTCACGGTTGTCTATCAGCATGAGCTCACTGTTTTTGTGCAAACCCCAAGATTCCTTGAACCTGGCGATTCTACATTACTTAACGCGACTGTACGAAATCAAGGTATAAACGATGAGACCGACGTGGAACTGCAACTTTTGATTAATGGTACTGTGGTGAAAAGCGAAACCATCCCCTTGTTGATAAACGGAACATCTTATACATTTAGTTATCTTTGGACTCCGACAGTTTCAGGAACATACAATGTCACAGTATACGCTCCACCTGTTACAGGCGAGAACATTACAAGGAACAATGTTTACTCAAGGTTAATACTCGTACGGTATGCACCACGAATCCTTGCTTACATACAACATACTGATTATTATCAAGAGTATCCAAACACTTTAAGGGCTATAGAATCGACATTTGGACCGGGCTACATACTGACAGAAATGTCGGACTACACTCAATTGGATTCTCTAATTAAAGGAAAAGATATTTTGCTAATTCCTGAACAAGAATTCGCAGATTTCTCTAGATTGCAAATGATCGGTTCAGCATGGTCTACAACACTATCTGAATTCTTAGAAAATGGAGGCACCATAATACTCTGCGATTTCATGTGGGGCTCTGGCGGAACCTATGGCATCCTAACAGGCGCTGGACTCATGTCAATTTCGTTGGGCAACAACAGAACATGGTACACACTTTATGTGGCTGATCCCACAGACCCGCTGGCAGAAGGGGTGTCTTCTTCATTTCTGGCTCCTGATGGCACAATAAGTTTTGTTACTAGCGAAGAAAATGTTGTTGTAGATGATGGTGCTTATCCAGTAGTGATTCACAAGGAAATTGGCAGAGGAGACATAGTGCTTCTCGGATTTGACTTCTACTCATCAAATACTGATACAAAACAAATATTAGGCAACGCTGTAGCCCTTGAAGCTTACATTATGATTTCGGCAAGTCAATATGCTGGCTCACCAGGAATCGAAGTGACAATAAGCGGAACCGAGGCAACAGCAAACGGCACCGTTTCAATCTACTGGGACGACATCTTAATGGGAAACACTACAGCCAACAATTTCGGCGACTTCGAATACTTACTAGTAATTCCTGAAGACGCTACGGCAGGTGTTCACGAAATAAAGGCTGTAGACTTAACCACGGGCAAAACAGGCTCAGCATTCTTCAGAGTGATTATAATAACTTTGAGTCCAAATAGAGGTCCTGTCGGAACAAAAGTAACCGTAAATGGTTCAGGCTTCCTCGCTGAAAGCCGAGCAACAATAACATTTAACGATATGATAATTGGCTATGCAGAAGTTGACAGCTTTGGAAACTTTACCTTCACCCTCAACACGCCGTTATCAACAGCTGAAACACAAATCATAAAAGCATGGGTTGCTGAAGCCAACTATGCATTTGCAGAATTTACTGTGGTTGATGTCACTCCGCTAGATGTTAAAATCGATGTAGGAGCCTTATACTTCATAGGAGAAATAGCTGAATTCTATGCTCAAACAACCTTTAAGGGAGTGGCGGCTGACGCTACCATCACAGACGCTGTGCTTTATAAACCAGACGGAACGACTGAAAGCCTGACCGCTGAGGCGATCACAACCGGCTTATATAAGATAATGTACACAATTCTTGGAGATGAAACAGGCACATACACGCTTGTCATCACTGCAAGCTATGTCACAGACACCATTCAAGCCAACGGAACATCCTTCAAATGCTTCCAAGTAAGCGATACCCTAACACTAATGAACAATCAAATAATTGAAATAAAAGACGGCTTGGCAACGGTTCAAACAGACTTGGGCTTTGTAAAACTCAATCTGACAGCGATGAATGCAACGCTGGAAGACATTTTCCTCAGGGTTATAGCCATCGAAGGCGATACTGCAACAATCCAAACAACGTTAGGTGTAATAAATGCCACAATCACAGACATAGAAGGCAACTTTGCAACTATTGTTATTCCAGGATTTGACGACATTGAAACAGACATATCCGGTCTAAAGGCAACTCAGGAAACTTCGATGATTGCACAATACGTGACATTAATAATCGCATTAATAGCAGCCGTTTGCTCGACGCTTTCGCTAATCTACGTTAGACGCGGGAAAACAAAGGGAATAGGATAACTCTCCTCCTTTTTCTTTTCAATTCAAAGCAAGCCAGTTTTTAGCTATTCTACAACATATCTGTAGGCTATGTGTTCGCCCGCCGTGGAGCTTTTCCTAATTACTCGCAGTACGTCTCCAGGCTTGGCGTCTATGGCTTTAACGGCCGGGTCTGAAGCCTTAATTTGAGGTAATTGGTAGGGCTGAACTCTATACTGGGAGAGGATTTGCTCCCTTTCTTTTTCGGTGAGTATTTCATGTTTTGGAAGGAGCTTATGTTCGAAAAGGTCAAAGGCTGGAAAAGTTCTGGGTAAAAGCTCTATGCCCTTCTTTTTGGCACCCTGTTTGACGGCGTGTGTATATCTTCCACTTGTAATTATGATTCCCCTTTCCAAGTTTGCTTCTTTCATGACCTTCTGCAAACGGTTAATGGAGGTTATGCCCACTGTGCTTTCATCTAGTATGCACCATACGAGGGCCTTCCGCTTCTCTTTTGGGATTTGAACAATATAGCTTACGGCGTCTTTATGTTTCTCCTTCTTGATAAGCTTGTATCCTCTAAGTTTGATCAAAACTTCAGCCTTGCGTTCCTCCAAACTTTCCTTTTCGACGCTCAAACTATAAACCTCATATTTCAAGAACATTCGAAACCTAAACGAAGCATTAACCCTTAAACTTTACGCTTTAAACGCGAAGTATTATCTTATCAGCGTATTTTTTCATGGTTTCAGCGAATTCTGTGATGGTTTCTAGCGTGTGGGGTTTTAGTTTTCTAAAGTTTTCATCCAGTGTGTCTTCTGGGATGAATTGTTGAAAGGCAAAATTTCTTGCACCTTTAACAAGTTCTCCTATTTGTGCTATGTCTTCAGCGTCAACAAAGCTTGGAACAACTGTTGTTCTAAACTCATATTCAACCTTTCCAGTTTTTAAAATTTCAATCGTGCGTAGCAAATCTTTCGTGTCCTTTGCCCCTAGCCTTGCGTATTTTTCTAGAGAGGTTTTCACGTCTAATGCCACATAATCCACGTAGGCGAGGCACTCCTCTAAGACTTGTGGATAACACCCGTTCGTGTCAAGCTTGATTGCAAAGCCTCTCTCCTCAAGTTTCCGCAGAAATTTTGGAATTTCCTTGTGCATCGTTGGCTCCCCACCAGTCACAACAACTGCATCAACATATTTTTTGCGACTTTCAAGAATCTTAAATGCAGTTTCCTCCTGCAGAAACGGCGGTTTAGGGTCCACAACTATCCGCCAATTATAGCAGTATGGACAACGCAAGTTGCAGCCAGGCGTAAAGAGTACTGAGGCTATTCTGTTTGGAAAGTCGATGAGGCTTGTTTTCTGGATGCCGCTGAACTTCATTTGCTTTTCACTTATGCTGAAGCAGTTGCGGCTGCCAAAACAACCAACTTGTCAAAGGTTCTTCGTATAGCGAATTCTGCCTGTTTCCCGTCGTTCCACTGGTCCACTGGTCTGAGATAGCCCACAACCCGCGAGTAAACTTCACATTTTGCTCCGCAAGTTGGACATTGCTTATGTTCGCCGTTTATATAGCCATGGGTTGGACATATGCTAAACGTAGGCGTAAGCGTAACGTATGGTAGCCGCGAATTCCAACTCACTCTTCTGATGATTTCAGCTGCAGATTCCCATGAATAAAGTCTTTCACCCAAGTAAATATGAAACACTGTACCACCAGTGTAGAGGGTCTGAAGGCTTTCCTGATGCTCAAGGGCTTCAAACAAGTCACCATCATAATCCACTGGCAACTGCGAAGAATTCGTATAGAAAGGCTTAGCACCATTAACCAAGTATCTCTCGTTAGCCGCAATTATGTTCGGATACCTTCCCTTGTCTATGCGGGCAAGCCTATAAGACGTGCCTTCTGCTGGTGTAGCCTCCAAATTATAGATGTTTCCCGTTTCTTCTTGAAAGTCCAAAAGCTTTTTCCGCATAAAACTAAGCACTTTTACTGCGAAATCTTTCCCATCAGGCGAGGCTATATTACCTCCTAATAAGTTTAATACAGCCTCATTCATACCTATCAAACCTATTGTTGAAAAGTGATTCTTCCAATATTTTCCAAAACCCTCTTTGACATTGCGAAGATATCGCCTCGAGTATGGATATAATCCATCCTCTGTGAAGTTTTCAAGGCCTTTCCGTTTTATTTCCAAGCTGTCTTTAGCAATTTCCATGAGCGTTTCTAAACGTTCGAAAAATTCGTCTTCATCCTTTGCCAAATAGCCAATTCTCGGAAGGTTTAATGTTACGACACCTATTGAGCCCGTTAACGGGTTTGCCCCAAAGAGGCCTCCGCCGCGTTTGTGTAGTTCTCTGTTGTCTATTCTTAGGCGGCAACACATGCTCCTAACGTCTTCAGGTTTCATGTCAGTGTTTATGAAATTGGAGAAGTATGGCACGCCGTATTTTGCTGTCACTTCAAAGATTTTTTGGGCTATTGGCGAGTCCCAGCAGAAATCTTTTGTTACATTGTATGTCGGTATTGGAAAAGTGAAAACCCTGTTCTTTGAGTCGCCTTGGTTCATTATGTCTGTGTATGCCGTGTTAAACATGTCCATTTCGGCTTGCATGTCCCCGTAAGTTTCATCTGTTACTTCTCCGCCGAAAACGACTGACTCGTCTTTCATAAACTCTGGAATCTTCAAATCCAATGTTACATTTGTGAAGGGTGTTTGAAATCCGACACGTGTGGGCACGTTCATGTTGAAGAAAAATTCCTGAAGTGCTTGTTCAACCTCTTTCTGATTTAATCTATCATAGCGTATGAAAGGCGCCAAATAAGTGTCGAAATTGCTGAAGGCTTGGGCTCCAGCAGCTTCTCCCTGAAGTGTGTAGAAGAAATTAACCACTTGTCCTAGGGCGGTTCTGAAGTGTTTTGCTGGTTTGCTCTCGATCTTTCCAGGGACGCCGCCAAATCCTGAAAGCAGTAAATCTTTTACGTCCCAGCCGACGCAGTATGGCCCCAAAACACCCAAGTTGTGGATATGCATGTCTCCTGAGAAATGGGCGTCTGCGATGTTTGGCGGGTAAATCCTCGTAATCCAATATTTGGCTATGACTGTGGATGAGAGGTAATTGTTTAAGCCTTGCAGTGAATAGCTCATGTTTGAGTTTTCTTTAACCCGCCAATCCTCAATTTCTAAGTATTGGTCTACCAAGTCCGCGGAGCTTAAAAGAGCAGCTAACTCCCTTAGGTCTTGGTGCTGCTTTCTATAGAGAATGTAAGCCTTTGCTGTTCTCGCACGTCCATCCTCTATCAGTATTTTCTCAACAATATCTTGAATTTCCTCAACTGTTGGAACGCCGTCTTCTCCAAAACGTTTCTTAAGCTCAGCCACAACCTTGTCGCTTAACTTTTTGGCTAGTCCGCGATCTTTTCCGCCTACAGCCTTAGCGGCTTTCCAAATGGCGTTTGTTATGCGTTCCTGATCAAAGGGTTCTAATCTTCCATCACGTTTTCTAACAAACTTCATTTTCTCACTTCTAGAAGCACACGCTTAAAGTCTTCAGGCTCTTCAAACTGCCTGTAAACAGACGCGAATCTGACATAAGCTACCCGATCAAGTTTCTTTAAATACTTCATGACGAGGTCTCCAATTTCTTGGGAAGTGACTTCCGTTTTACCTAGTCTCATTAAATCCTGTCTAACATGTTCTGCTAATTCTTGGATTTGCTCCATTGTTACAGGTCTCTTTTCGCACGCTTTCTGGAGACCTCTAATAATCTTGTTTAAGTCGAAACGTTCGGTTCGCTCGTCTTTTTTCCGTACCATAAGCTCAACTGTTTCCACATACTCGTAGGTTGTGAAGCGTCTTCCACAATCCGCGCACTCCTTGCGTCTTCTAAGGGCGTTGTCTGGCGAATCCCTAGTCTCGAGGGTTTTTAGATTTTCAGATTCGCAATATGGACACTTCATGACATCACTGTCGCGCTTCACAAATTGTTAGTGTTTTCTAGCCAAAGTAGACGCTATATCTAGAGTTTGATTATTTAAGTAATTTCCACAACAATTTTGAAATAGCCAGTTAAACGCCTCTAGAAAAGATGTGGGATATAGACACAATTGCGGAAAACAAAAGATGCGAAAATGAGTGTTTTTAGAGGAAAGGGCTTCAGTTTTAAGCTATAGAGATTATGGTTAAAATTTTCTGTTAAAAACTGCTGGTGATGCATCAGAAAAAGCTTTAGATATCAACAAAGGTTACTGTGATGACAAGTGATGCGGAATGTGTAGAAAAGAGAAGGAAGAATGCGAACTGAAAGATGACCCTAAAGGTTGCGCTCTAAAACACATAAGTAAAGCCCGTAAACTGCTTTCAAAAGGCGATGTTGAAGGCGCTGACCTTGAATTAAACTACGTCGAAGAACACTTTAAAGAAAAGTAAACACGAATTGGCTTTTCATTGATGGCGTGTACCTTTACCAGTTCCAGACAGAACAAAAATTATGGCGGAAAATAGCAGTACAAAGGTAAGCGATGGGAAAAGACCAGCATATTGTAGACTTGTTGTAAGTATCAAACCGCTAATTATAGGTCCAATTGTTTGCCCCACATCCATTATTGTGTCAAGAAATCCCATA
>Ga0315306_10001580_pt1 | contig 10839 bp, 10 predicted proteins | sample TDP1_MG_FD_203803 | JGI IMG/M metagenome (GOLD analysis project Ga0315306, IMG submission 203803) | Freshwater sediment microbial communities from Lake Towuti, South Sulawesi, Indonesia - TDP1 | ecosystem: Environmental > Aquatic > Freshwater > Lake > Sediment | place: Indonesia: South Sulawesi... | reverse complement strand
TCAAATGCAAGTAGAAAGAGTGGGGCTAGACATCAACGATAGGTTCAAAAGAAGAGGGTAGACGAATAGAACATACCCTATTACAACGGTCTCAGTTAATTAGGAGGCAGGGTTAGATGGAGCAAGAACGGACTCTAGAGGAGCTGAGGGAAGAAATCAGGCAAGCAACGGTTGAGATCATACGCTTAGTAGGAGAGCGCTTATCCTTAGCCAAGAAAATCGGGAAGCTGAAAAGGGGGATGGGCATGCCCATAGAGGATCTGAAGGCCGAGGAGGAGTTAAGGCGCCTTGTCCTTGAAAAATGTCGAGCATACGGTGTGGACATCCGCTTCGGCCTTAAACTCCTAAACCTATTAATTGATGAGTCAAAAAGGGTTCAGAGGGAATCGGGGGCGGAGGAGTGTTAGCATGATGGTAACTATCATAGGCGGAGTTGGACGCATGGGGCGTTGGCTAGCCCATTATTTTTCCTCTAGGGGACATGAGGTAACTGTTTCAGACCTTAACCTGGACAAAGCCAAGGCCTTAGCTGAGACGACTGGAGTTAAAGTGGCGAAAAGCAACGTGGAAGCCGTGAAGGAAGCGGACCTAATTGTGGTTTCCACCCCCATACAAGTTACTCCTAAAGTAATTAACGAAATAGCATCCCATATAAGGAAAGGTGCTGTCGTTATCGAGATATGCTCCCTTAAATCCAGCGTAGTAGAGACCATGGCCAAAATTGCGGAATTGGATGTGAGACCCCTTTCCATACATCCCCTCTTCGGGCCTGGAGCCCAAAAATTAGCTGGAAAGAAGATCGCAGTCATCCCCATTGTTGACTCGAGGGCTGAGACAAAGCTGACGAAGGAACTTTTCCCCGGAGCGGAAATCATCATTGCAGGCGCGGAGGAACACGATCGAGCCATGGGATTGGCCCTTTCCCTAACCCACTTCATAAACATAGTTTTTGCCTCCATTGTGAGTGAAGAGGACATTGAAATCTTGAAGAGGCTCGGAGGCACCACCTTCACGTTACAATTAACCCTAGCAGAGAGCGTCATGACCGAGGAACCAGCCTTACATGCAGCCATTCAAATGGAAAATGAATACACACACCAGTACCTTGACAAGTTTATCTCAAGGGCCAGCACCATAAAAGCATGGATCACCGAAAAGGACAAGAAAAAATTCACCGCCTTCTGTAACCGCGTACTGAGTTCACTATCCAAAGATGCGGATTTTACAAGGGCCTATGAGAAGATGTATAAAGTTTTAGAGGCACTACCATAAAACCAAATTCAAGTGTCTGATAACTTACCAGAAGAGCTTTAGGGTCGCCAACCTCTCCCTCAACTTAGCTTTCTCATGGGGTTGAAGGGGTCTGAGAGGCAGTTTGGGCACTCCTGCGTTCACCCCGCGCATTTCTAGGGCTGCCTTGATGGGGGCTATGGGCGGACCCGCTAAGGCTCTTATAAGGGTGTTTATCTTGGTCTGGAACTCCAGGGCCTTTCCATGTTCGCCTTGCCTGTAGGCTTTGTAGAGTTCCACAAAGAGTTCAGGCGCCACGTTGGCGGTACCTGAGATCTGGGCGTTGACACCCATCATGAGGGCTGGGAAGAAAAGGTTATCTGCTCCGTTGATGATGGTTAAGGCCTTAGGCGCGGTCTCTATGATGGCCCTAATCTGAATCAGGTCTCCACCGGAGTCCTTAATTCCCTTAATGTTTTGAAAGCCGCATAGCTTCGCCACAGTTTCCGGTGTTACGTTAAACCCTGTGAGCCTCGGCAGGTTGTAGACGAAAACAGGTATGTTGACCGCCTCTGCCAGCAGTCTGTAGTGTTCCAGAAGGCCCTCCAAGTCAGGTTTAAAGTAGTACGGGGTTATAGCACCTACAGCCTTAGCCCCCTTCTCCTCGGCGTGCTTAGCCAGCTCAACAGTTTCCTTAGTGTTAGTGGTGCCCACATGGACTATGACTGGCACACGCCCAGCCACCTCCTCCAGAACGGTTTCAGCCACCCTCTTCCGCTGTTCCACCGACATCATCGGTCCCTCCCCAGCGGAGCCGCAGGGATAGAGTCCATGCACGCCCCGCTCTAGCTGAAAATTCAATACTCCTCGAAGGGCTTCGAAGTCCACATCCCCCTTTAGGGTGAAGGGCGTTATCATCGCGGTGATGACGCCCTCAATTTTCGCCTCTTCCATACCTCACTAACCCCCTTAATATGTCCACGTTTCTCCGCATAAAAATTAATTTATACCATATAAGCTTGCTTCGTATGTAATTGTTTTTACATTGGGTCTATTGCACATTCATTTATTTTACAGAACAGTTCCCTTAAAAGATTAAGAGGTAACTTCACCGAGCAGACCTAACTCCCTTAATCTACTATCGTCTCCTAGATAAACATCTTGCTTTATCAGGGTTCTTTGAAGTTTTCTTATGTCTAGCTTTCTTGGAGGAGCCCCCGTGTTGGTTGCCAGCGCCGCTGCGGTGCCCGCGGCCTGACCGAGCAGGATGCAGGTGGTCATTCCTCGGAGCATCCCCCTCCGTTCCGTGGAGGCGCTCTTGCCGCTGGCCACCAGAAGCCCCTCTACCTTCTGAGGAACAGTGCACCTGTAGGGAATTTCGAATGGGGTGCCTGGAAATCCTGTGGAGCCTACACCCACGACATCGTTGAACTTGGCCCTCCTATTTGTTTCTTCCTCAGTGAGTGTATGTTCGCCCGCTATCCATCGGGTAGCCCTTACTCCCAGGTCGGGGGCAGTGGCGATGATGAAGGCATTTTCGAAGCCTGGCACATACTTCCTGAGGAACTCGGCGGCGTAGAAGCAGCTTTTCCTCGCCTCTATTTCAGCCTTGGATTCCTCCCTCACGTTGAGGTCGTCGATTTGGGAGAAGTTACTATTGATGATGATCGTCTTGTTCCAGGCTAAGCCGTCCATGCCGAAGGCGTCTAAGCCTGAGCAAATCCCCCTCTTTTTGGCATAGTCGCCCTTTTCTACAGCCTTATCCACTAACAGGGCGATGTTGGAGCCGGGTTTCCTGCCTCCCCCGTGGGGGTAGTAGAAGAAACCGTTCTCTAACCAGTTCTTCTCAAACTCCTCAAAGCTTCTGGGCATATCCACATCGGATGGGTACCCCTCAGGATTCTCCTTAAAGTACTTATAGGTTTTCTGCAGGTCCACGTTGCCCATCCTAAACTCAAGGGAGTTGCTTCCCGGAGGCTGGTAGTTGAAGGGCGCCCCAGCTTTGGCGGCTACGTCGGCGTCGCCTGTGGTATCCACCACAACTTTGCCCAGAATTGCCTCTCTACCAGACTTACTCTCCACAATGACGCCCTCTAACTTGTTCTCCGACATAATGGCGTCCGCCGTCACAGTGTGGAGATAGAGTTTAACACCCGCCTCCTCAACCATCTCCAGAAGCACCAGCTTGAAAATCTCCGGGTCGAAGGGAATCTTGGGCACCAAGGGGGACCTCCATCCAGCACCCGTCCCACCCATCTTCACTAACCTTTCAACCATCTCTAGGGCAATGCCCCTCACCACAAGCTTCCCATCCGCGAAGAACCTGTTACCCACGGACGCCATAAGCCCGGCCGTAGCCACGCCTCCTAGAAAACCGTTGCGCTCTATGAGCAAGGTGTTGGCCTGGTTCCTAGCTGCGGCTACAGCTGCCGCCACACCGGCTATGCCCCCTCCCGCCACAACAACATCCACCTCTTCGACTACGGGAACTCGCCTCTCAGGCTCGACAATAGTCTTCATATTGGACAGCCTCACGTAAACAATTTAATGTTAGCATATTTTAAGCATTTTTCCTTAATGAAGTGAGGGGACCTGTTCCACCTTTTAAGGAGATTATTAAAAACTACTCATTTGTAGACATAGGTTAACCATCGCCCATATTTTTCTCTCTTCCCCCTTGCAACTGCAAAGAACTCGTCTTGAATACGCTTGGTGATGGGCCCCGTTCCTCCCTCTCCTATTTTTTTGTCATCCACCTCAAAGATGGGAGTGACCTCGGCTGCGGTTCCAGTGAAAAAGGCTTCATCCGCGTTGTACAACTTGCCTCTTGTAATGTCGTTTTCCGTTGTCTCATAACCTAAGTCTTGAGTTAAGGCGATTACCGCGTCCCTCGTTATGCCTGGCAGAATGGAAGCGTAGAGGGGCGGAGTCAGCAACGTCTCCCTTTCTACAATGAAGAGGTTTTCTCCCGGGCCCTCGGCGATGAAGCCCCGATGGTCCAGCATTATGGCCTCATCGTAGCCCGCGTTCCTGGCCTCCTCAGAGGCGAAGACGGCGTTCACGTAGCCCCCACATATTTTTGCCTCGTTGGGGAAGGAGTTGGGGCTATTCCTGACCCAAGTGCTGATCTTGGCCCTTACGCCCTCCTTTCCTAGGTATTTTCCCCACCTCCAAACGGCGACCATGAAGTTAATGGGAAGGTCCTTGGCCCGCAACCCAAGTTCTCGGTATCCATACCACGCTAAGGGGCGGATATAGCACTCTTCCAACCGATTTTTCCTTATGGTTTCAACGATAATCCCCTTAATCTCCTCCTTGCTATAGGGAAGGGACATGCGTAGCGCCTTGGCTGACCTAACTAATCGCTCCACATGCTCATCCAACCTGAAAACCGCAGTGTTGCCTCCCTCCGTTTTGTAGGCCCGAATCCCCTCAAAGACCCCTGTTCCATAGTGTAAGCCGTGGTCCAAAACATGGGTTTTTGTCTCATCCCAGGGAACAAACTTCCCATTAAGCCATATGTACTCACTTTTTTCTATGGACATTTCGGTCACCAAACAAGATAATGACTAACCTTTCAAAGCTATAACTTTTTCCCCACTACATTGCCGATGTATGCTGGGAGGCACCCGAAGCACCTTAATACAGCAATAAGATTATGTACATTTCTGTACACATAAGCTTTAAATATAACTTTGAGGACCTCTTCTGGACAGAGAGTGTCTCGCATGGCATCCCAAAAAATATCGCTGGATGAAGAGGAAATACCTAAGCAGTGGTATTGCATACTGTCCGATCTGCCCAGACCACTGCCTCCACCAGTAGAGCCGGATAAGAGGGCGCCTGGACCAGGAATCGCCCCTCTGGTGTTTCCTAAAGAGATCCTTGCCCAAGAGTTCAGCAAGGACAGATGGATAGACATTCCTGAAGAGGTGAGGGAGGTCTATCGGATCTGGCGACCCACCCCCCTCTTCAGGGCTGTTAGACTAGAGAGGGCCTTGAAGACCCCTGCCAAGATCTATTACAAGTATGAGGGTGGCAGCCCCCCAGGGAGCCACAAGCCCAACACCGCCGTTGCCCAGGCCTACTACAACATGAAGGAGGGCGCAGAACGCCTAACTACAGAGACGGGAGCTGGCCAATGGGGCTCCGCCCTGGTCTTTGGCTGCATGGCTTTCGGGCTTAAGTGCACCGTGTATATGGTGAAGGCAAGCTACTACCAAAAGCCCTACAGGAGAGTTCTGATGGAGCTTTGGGGTGGCGAGGTATACCCAAGCCCGAGCACCAAAACAGAGGCTGGCAGAAAAATTCTAAAAGAAGACCCCAACAACCCTGGGAGCCTAGGGATCGCCATCAGCGAAGCCGTGGAGGACGCCCTCGTCCACGAGGAAGCCAATTACGGCATAGGCAGCGTCTTCAACCATGTCCTCATGCACCAGACCGTGGTAGGGTTGGAGACCCAAAAGCAGCTTGAAATAGTGGATGATTACCCGGACGTGATGTTCGGGTGCATAGGGGGAGGCAGCAGCTTCTCAGGTCTCTTCTGGCCCTTCTACCATGACAAGGTTTCGGGGAAGGCCCTGAAGGATGTCAGGTTCGTAGCCATTGAACCCACGGCTTGCCCCTCCATTACCAAGGGAGTATACATATACGACCACGGCGACACGGCGAGGCTGACCCCCTTGTTCAAGATGCATACTCTGGGTCATGAGTTCATACCGCCACCCATTCATGCCGGAGGCCTCCGTTACCACGGCAAGGCCCCCACCCTATGCCTCCTGGCCCAAGAGAAGAAGGTGGAAACGATAGCCTACAACCAGGTGGAAGTCTTCGACGCCGCCAGGCTCTTCGCCAAGACTGAAGGCATAATACCGGCCCCTGAACCAGCCCACGCCATCAAGGGCGTCATCGATGAAGCGTTGAGATGCAAGGAAACCGGCGAGGAGAAGACCATCCTGTTTCTGCTTTGTGGCCACGGCCACTTCGATATGCAGGCCTTCGACGACTACCTCCAAGGCAAACTCCCACCATACGAGTACCCACAGGAAGAGGTGCAGAAGGCCGTGAAGAAGCTGAGGGAACTGTATCCATGGCTGGAAACCCTACCCTTCTAACCTTTACCCTTCCCTAACAGGGAACCTAAAGCCTTCACAGAACAAATAGGGAGCAGCTACAAAGTTCCGTCGTGAGCACTTCATTTGATTCTACTGTCCCCCTTCAAATATAAACGATTAAGGCCTTGTCCAGAGCCACTAATCTATATTAATTTAGTTGATCCATTTCGTTGCCGACAATCTTTAGGCAGACAGGTGGTGGCAAATGGGCTGGGAGGAGACCTTGGATCAGTATGGCGTCCTCATCGAGGAAAGGCTTAAGGGTTTTTTCGAAGAGACCATAACCGTGGCTAATGTCTATCATCCCTTTATCGGTGAGTTTTACTCAAATATTAGGGATTTTGTGCTAAGAGGAGGAAAGAGGCTGGCCTCCTGCAGCACCCTTCTCACATACAAGGGCTACACGGGCAATGTTAACGACCAAATCTTAAGGGTCTGCGTCGGCATCGAATTATATCGCCACTGCATCCTAGTCCATGACGATCTGATTGATAGGGACGCTCTTCGAAGGGGAGGAAAGACCCTCCATAGGCTATTTGCAGAAGGCTACGATAGAAGGTTGGGCGAAGGAACGGCTGTCTTCACTGGCGACATCCTATACGCCCTAGCCCTCCAGGGCCTTACAACATCGGGCTTTCCCCAGGAAAAGTTAGGTAGGATTGTCCATCTGCTTTCAGAGGGTTATCGCATGGTAAATGAGAGCCAAATACTTGACTTACTCTTTGAGTATGAAGAGCCGGACGTGGACGAATGGTACTGCATGGCCTCTAAACGGGCGGCATCCCTCTTTAAGGTAACCATCCTGACAGGCGCCATCCTAGGTAACGCCTCAGAAAAAGACCTTCAAATTTTAGGAGAAGCCGCGGCTCATGTGGGTTACTCCTTCGATATTCAGGATGACATCATAGACACCTTCGCCTCGCGGGAGCAGTATGGCAGAACTCCAGGTGGAGACCTAGCCCGCGGAAAAAAGCCCCTCCATATAGTTTACACCTTAAAGTTGGCGGATCAGAGGCGACTGGACACTTTAAGGAGTATAGTTGGCAAAAAAATCCTTAGCCGAAGGGACCTAGAAGGAATAAGGGCCATAGTGAGAGAGTGCGGTGCCCTAGAAGCCGCTAAGGAAGAGTCGAGGAAACATGCGGAAAGGGCCAAGGCGCTAATTGACCAAACATCCCTAAACAGTGAGACTAAGGAGTTTTTCTCCTCCCTAATCTCCTACATAGAAGGAAGCCTAGAATGGTACAAGTAGCCACCTGTCAATCTGAGTTGTATCTCTAACGTTACTTTGAAGGATTCAGTTGATTGGAAAAATTGTTTAAGGCCTATTAATTTTCCAATAAACTATAAAGCAAATTAAAGAGCACTCTATTATAGGTGTACGAATTGGGTGTTGAGCTCTGGATCCTAGTTTCCCCTCCTTTGCTTGGGCGATACTTAACTTGCCCAAAATGTGGTGGGACCGTTTCTCCACCCTCTAACTATTGCAACTTTTGTGGAGCCCTACTGCGCCCTGAGCTTGTGTTAAAAATCTGCCCCAATTGTAAGGGCAAAGTCTCTATTCTAGCTCGTTTCTGTCCCGAATGTGGGCAAAAGCAGCGTTTCTTAAAAGAACGATGGGGTGTAGAGTAGTTTTAGGTTTAGAGAACGGATTTGAGGTAAAGAGATACTTTACTTCTTTTCCTCTGGCTTTTTCTCCTCGGGTTTCGTCTCTTCCTTCTTCTTTCGCTTGAAGAACCTAGACATTTCAACCCCTTCATTCTATTCTTTCGATGGTTTTCTTAAAAACTTTTTCTCTTTTCAGGGGATAAGAATAAATTAAAGGACAGCCTTCTTTTATTTTGGGGGGTGTTGTTGGCTAGAAGGATTAGGAAGGTTAGACCCTTCGATAGGGCTGAGTGTAGGGTCTGCTCTTTAAAGGAGAGCACCTATTGTTGGAGGCAGTGTCCATACAATGTTTGGCGTCAAAGACAAATCGAGTAGACCTGCTCGCCACCGTCTACCTGACCCACGGAGGCTTAACCCAAAACGAACCAATTGTGTTAAAGGACAGATCCCTCATCTGTCCAGACAACAAAAGTTTTAGTACATAATTACTCTTAATAAATCCATGAAGGTTCGTTCAATGTCTCGCGAAGCCTTTTTCGGCGGCAGCTGAGCGCTATAGCGCGCGAAAATTAGTGTTAAGTCCGTAATTGTTAAGAATAACTAGATTACATTTGACTTTTAATGGAGGTTTTGGGTCCATGAAAATAATAGAAAGCAAAAATGCTAAAATAGAAAAAAGGTCAGGGGGCATCTTCATAGGCACCGTGGAAATTACGCCTCTTATTGACAAAACCATGGGTTCTGAAGAATTTAGGGCGGCAATCGTAACCTTTCCGCCAGGAACTAGGAATAAGTTCCACATTCATGACCACGAACAGATACTTTATGTCATAGATGGAAAGGGCATAGTAGCAACTGAGGAGGAAGAAAGGGTAGTTACTGTGGGTGACATTGTTCTAATACCAACAGGGGAAAATCACTGGCACGGCGCCGCAAAAGATTCCATTTTCTCACACCTCTATATTACTAAAGCTGAAACGAAGACAACCTTTTAGTAAGTTAGATATATGGAAAGTAGGATCTGTAGCGCGCGCGCCAAGCCGTCTTGTATAAGAGCCAGACAGTGCCGCAAGTAGCATTATTGCTCTCCCAACCAGTGAATAGGACTCACAGCACGGTTACCTCAGAAAACAGAGAAGGTCTCACTTGTTCCGAATGGTCTGAAGATTTCAAGCAAGTGGGATGATGGCAAACTACTTGTTAAGGGTCCACGGCTGGAAATTCATAACGCCATCATTGTGGAGTAGGTGACAAGGCGAAGAACGCAAAAACCTGAAAACTTAAGAACAAAGACAGCATCCACGTTCCGGTGGCTCAAATGTATAAAAGTATTTCGCCTATGCTTACGTTAATGTTAGCCTTTTTAAGTATTCTACAGCCTTGGCTTCAAGGTTTTCTCCTTCAAGTCTTGGACTGCCCAGATGCTCTGGGCATATGATGCCCTTGTAGCCCATGGCCTCCAGGAGCCTTAGGGTTTTTAGTATATCTATGTCTCCTTCGCCTAGGAAGACTTCCTCGAATCGGTGGGGATATCTCAGCTTTTTTAGGTCTCTTGCGTGGACGAAGAATATCTTCTCTCCGAAGAGGGTTATGGCTTCGTAGGGGTTGTCGCCCATTTGGTATAGGCCTTGGCAGTATGTAACGCCGTTGTATGGGCTTGGGATCTCGCTTAGGAGCCTAGTTAGGGTCTCCGCATTCCTTATGACTTTCCATGGGTGGTAGAAGGCGTGGTTTGCAAGCTTCACATGGGACCTTTCAGCAAAGTCTACGAGGGCCTCGTAGAACCTTCTAATCCCCCTCCAGCACTCCTCCTCCCTAAGCCTGCTGACAGGTCTATCAACCTCAGGATAAATTAGAACGGATTCAACCTGAGCCTTTCCAAGGACTTCGAGGGTTAAGCAAAGGGATTCAAGCTCCTTCTCTGAGCCTGGCTTACTTAAGAGAACTTCCTGGCTAGGCCACTTACTGACTATCATCGTAGGGATGCTTATCTCCGCCTTTTCAAGCGTGCCCTTAAACGCCTTTAAGGCCTCTAGGTCGGGGAAGCCCTTCTCCTCGTAGCCCTCAACGGCTGAGCAGGCTAAACAAATCGCGTCAACACCAATCTGATGGCAGTATTGGATTAGTTTATCGGCATCCTTTTCGCCTGAGTGAATTCCAACCCTCAATTCTAAACCTCCACCTTAAACAAGCCTAAAGAAGGTTTAAGGAATTGTGGTTTAACCATCCCGAATATCATGAAAAGGCGATATGGTTCAATTATTCTATTAACACTCATCCTTTTGTCCGACCGAGCAATCGCTGGAGGAGGCCCTTTTTAGGTGTTTTAGGCATTTTGAAGACCTCTTCATCGTATTTGGGAATGAAGTCTGGATGGTCTTTCTTTAGTACTTGAATGCAGTATTGCAGAGTATCCTCCTTCATTTTTTCAGTTTTGGTTAGGTCGTACCTTCTCCTAGCGTTATAAAGGCGCCTCAATGCACTCTGAGGAGAGCCTTTATCACCCTTCGGTATGTGCTCCAGCTCCGATTTCACAATCTTCGTTAACTCTTCCCTTTTCAAATTTATCCCTCAAACAGAATAGTTAGCAAGTTATATTTATGTTAGTTACTATCCTCACGATCCAGCCGTTTCGTAGGCTATTCTGTATAGGGTTGTAGGAGCCGATTCCCTCCTTGCCTTGCCTAAAATGTGCAGTAGTTCGTGGTATAATTCAAAATTCTTCGATTTCCTTAAGGAGTCGATGGCTCGGTGGGTGTGGCTGTGGGCGATGTCTAAGATCAAAATTCTTCTGCCCTCTGCTCCTTGGGGAATGGTTCTCTTAGCAATGAGGGAGACGGGCTCTCCAGCAATTACGGACTTAAAAAGCTCCCTTGCGATCCCCAGC
>Ga0315306_10001578_pt1 | contig 10845 bp, 9 predicted proteins | sample TDP1_MG_FD_203803 | JGI IMG/M metagenome (GOLD analysis project Ga0315306, IMG submission 203803) | Freshwater sediment microbial communities from Lake Towuti, South Sulawesi, Indonesia - TDP1 | ecosystem: Environmental > Aquatic > Freshwater > Lake > Sediment | place: Indonesia: South Sulawesi... | reverse complement strand
TGGAGCGGTGGTTTGCGGAGAGGCGTAAGTCTAAGGTTATGGAGATGGCTTACCGGGAGATCACATTAGCCATAGACACTGTTACCGAGCTAGAGAAGGCTATGATTGCAGCGTCGAAGAAAGAGGCTGGCGAGGCAAAGAAGGCTATTGAACGTTTGTTCGTTGTCGAAACTGAAATCGACGAGTTGAGACGGTCTGTTTTCGAGGAACTTACCCGCGGTAGTCTTCCGCCTCAAGACCGGGAAGACATCATGCACCTCGTCAAACGTTTGGATACCATGGCTGATCATGTGAAGGACGCTGGTCGAAGCTTGAAGCTGCTTTTGGGATCCCAGATGCCCCAAGATATTTGGAGCGAGTTGATGAATATGACTAGGGATTTGGTTGAGGAATCGGCGATTTTGAGGAAGAGTATTGAGAAGCTGGGAGTTGACACTGGCGAGGTTCGAGCGTTGGCAAAAAGAGTTGATGACATAGAAACTCGCGTTGATGAGCGGTATTTGACGCTCAAAGAGATGTTGCTCAAGCATGGTCATGAAATGGATGCAGGTATGCTTCTTATACTTAGAGACTTGTTGCAGTCGTTGGAGGAAGTTGCTGACAGCTGCGACGACACCGCTGATTATGTCAGAATATTGACTGTCACTCGAGGAGCCTAGTACGTCATATCACTAAATTCTTTTCCGTGTGTGACCGTTAAGCAGCTGGGTATATTTTGGTAGTTTGCCTTTCTCGGGAGAGGCTGTTTCTGGCTCTGTTTGGTTGTGTTTTATGGTGCGTTTCAAGGTGGTCTGTGGTGCAATTCAATGTTGCTGAGCGTGACCATTGAGTGGGTTGTTGCGTGTTGATGGAATGGAGCTAAAAGAAAAATTCCGGACTCATGCCTTTTAACTGTAGAGAGTTAGGACTTTCATTATGCCGGTACGCGTCACATGGTATTTCTCAATGCCGCTTACTTGCACGAATTCGACGTAGCCGCCTTCGCGCAGTTTCTGTAGATGAGTCATGATGGTTCCAGCATCCATGCCTGTCCACAGCGCTAGTTCATCCGCTGAGAGCGATCGTTCGGTGTTTATGGCGCCTATGTTGTGCATCATTGATAAGACGCGGAATTCCTCAGGTACTGAGGGTGCAGATGGTAAGCTCATGAAATTACTTTACCCCACAACTTCCTTGTATACTTTTGCCGTTCTTTTGGCAACTGCTTCCCAACTATAAGTTTTACGTACGACTTCACGAGCGTTTTTCACCAACCACTCAGCATGTCCCAGATTTGACAGCACATGATCGATGCCCCATGCAATCGACTCTGGGTTTCGGGAATAAATAAACACGCCTGTACGGTCATGCTCAATAAATTCGGTTAACCCGCCAATTTGGCTCGCAACAACGGGTACTCCAGCAGCCATGCCTTCGAGGGCGACGATGCCAAAGGGTTCATAAATGGATGGCACAACCATCACGTCTGCGCTTTTGGTTAAGGCGACCAAGTCCCTGTCTGAAATGAACCCGGTGAAGGTGATTCTCCATCGCTGACCACTTGTGTTGGCGAGATATTCAAGGTGATCTCGATACCAACCGTCGCCAACAATGACGAACTTGGCCTCCGGACGTCTTCGTGCCACAATTGGAACTGCGTGAATCAAATACTCTATTCCTTTCTGAGGCACGAGACGGCCTACACACAAAATGAGTTTTTCATGCGGTTGAATGCCCCACCGGGCGCGTACGGCTCCTTTGTCAACAGACCCTTCATATGGCGTTAGGTCGATAGCATTTGGAACGATCTCTACTTTGCTGTCAGATACGTGAAAATGCCCGCAGACCTCGCCTTTCATGGAGCCGCTAGTCACAATGATTCTACTGGCTTCATAGGCGGACCACCATTCAAGCCCATCTATCGTAAACGAATCAGGAATGTGCAATCCGGATCGTCCATGCTCAGTGCTGTGAGCAGTGAACACCAGAGGCTTGCGGGAGAAGTGTTTGAAAGCAATGCCGACTGGGGCAGTGAGCCAGTCGTGCACATGCAAGACATCGAAATCTACAAGTTTGCTTGTGTCAGCCATGCGCTTCTCAATATAGTGGCAGAACAACAGAACCCACGTTAAGAAATTGGGATGCCCCACCTCACTTCTTGTGCGATAGATTCGGATACCCGCTTGCTCCTCATAATCGGGCGCGCCTGGAAAGTCCAAAGTAAAAATGTGCACTTCGTGCCCTTGTTGGGCTAATGCTTTGGCCAAGCCTTCACAGTGTCGTGCGATACCGCCGACTACGCGAGGTGGATACTCCCAAGTTATCATGGCTACACGCATGCGGTTGCAAGCATCCTAAAGCTGGAGTCAACACTAACGCATTGCCGAGCTTAAAAAATCAGTGGTGTAGCATCCACGACCAGACATGATGCGCTCTAGGTTTTTGTTAGAGCGCGGATTATCTCTGCGTATTCTTGAATGACGCGGTTTGCCGCTTCTTTGCTTGGAGCCTCGGCGTACAAGTTTATCACGGGCTCTTCGCTGCTTGGGTGCATCAAAATCCAAGTGTCATCGTAGAAAACTTTGATGCCATCAATAGTATCGATTTGGCGATCACGAAACTCCTCGATCAAACTGCGCATTATTTGTCCACGCAACTCCAATGGACTTGGAACAGAGTCCTTTGCCATGAACAGACTGGGCAAATCGCTGCAAAGTTTTGACAGCTTTAAGTCTTGGCGAGCCAGTATTTCGGTCATCTTAGCTGATGAGAATATGCCGTCGAAGCCTCTCTGAAACTCGGGAAACACAAAGCCGCCTGATTCTTCGCCTCCGAAAACCGCCCCATGTTCGACGATAGCATCTAGAAGTGGTCTTGGACCGATTTTGCTGCGTATGACTTGGCCGCCTTCAGGTTCAACGATGTGATTTATGATTCTAGATGAGCTGACTGGAACCACAACTTTGCCGCCTTTGTGCTCTCTGATTCGTTCTCTGGAAAGCAATGCGAGGGCAACATCGCCTGATAGCCCATCGCCTTCTTCATCGACAAACAACACTCGATCAGCATCGCTGTCCAACGCTATCCCTACGTCAGCACCAATCGCCTTTACAACTCGAGTCAAGTTCAGAATCGAGAAAGGCACCTGCTCAAAAGTTCGCGGACCAGCGATCTCATCAAACCGAGAGTTAAGCGTTGTGACATCGCATCCAACCTCGCCCAAAACAGCGGGAGCCACAATTGATCCCGCCCCATTGGCACAATCAATAACAACTCTCAGACCAGCCTTTCTGATTGCTCCGATATCCAGGAATCTCAGCAAGTCCTTGCGGTAGAAGTCAACGGTTCGCGCAGGGTAAATCAGATCGCCAACTTCATCGGGCAAGACTCGCTGGAACGCTTCACGGAAGAATATACTTTCAACCTTCTTCTCAGACGAGCGGTCTAATTCCATGCCGTTGGAGTCGAAGAATCTTATGCTCACCATGCGAGGGTCAATCTCCAACATGCTGACCACTACGCCTGCAGTTGCGCCCAAGCTGCGAATCATGTAACGAGTAATGGGTGCAGGGCAGATCCGCAAATTGCTCACGTCGACCCCCGCTGCGGTTAAACCTGCCATTAGCGCTCGCTTTACCATGCGGGAAACACGATGTGTGTCTCTCCCGACCACAACGCTGGCGCCTCTGCCCAGAAAAGAGCCGAAGGCCACGCCAAGCTTCGTTGCGAATTCTGGGGTGATCTCAATGTTGGCTAGACCAGTTATGCCATGGCTGCCGAAGAGCGAAGTCATCCAGCGCATGCCCCACTTGAGATCCATCGTGACCATGGCGCCTGCTTCAATCATCTTGCCGGGCCATATCCTTATGCCCGACTTGATTGTAGCACCTTTTCCAACTAAACATTCATCGCCCATGACGGCACCTTCCAATATTATGGCTGCGTCTCTTAACGCGCATTTTTCTCCGACAACACAGCCGACCAAGTCTGCTCGAGGACCAATGACAGAATTGTGCCACACAACTGCGCGCTTTATTGACGCCTTTTCGTCTATGGTGACTCCATTGCCAATTATAGAAAAGCCGCCGATCGACGCCTTTTCACGTATGCGAGTCTTGCTCCCAATTATCGCAGGTTCTTTTATCTCCACCAGGTCTTCAATGTCTGCTCCTTCATTAATCCATACACCGTTTTTTTCGTGTCCCGGAATCTTGACTTTTAAGCGTCCCTGCAATGCATCATAGTTGGCTTGAAGATACTGCAATGGGTTGCCTATGTCACACCAGTAACCGTCGGCCGTGTAGCCGAAAAGTGGCTCGTCTAACTCAAGCAAGGCTGGAAACAGATGCTTGCTGAAATCGAATTCCATGTCGGTTTTGACATGTTTCAAAGCCTCGGGTTCCAAGATGTAGATGCCTGAATTGATAGTGTCACTGAAGACTTCGCCCCAGCCGGGTTTTTCCAGAAACTTCTTGATTCGACCAGATTTTTCTGTAATGACTATGCCGTAGTCTGTTGGATTCGTGACCCGGGTCAAGACTATTGTAGCTAGGGCGCCTTTCTGTTTATGAAAACTTAGCGCCTTCGACAGGTTAATGTCAGTGAGCACGTCTCCGCTGAAAACCACGAATGTTCCATCTAGGTAGCGTTCAGCGTTCTTTACGCCTCCAGCTGTGCCCAATGGCTTCTCTTCAACAAGATATGTGAGTTTGACGCCAAATTCCTCGCCGCCTTGAAAATACTCGCGGACAACATTTGGCAGGTAATGAAGAGTAAGTACAATATCGCTGAAGCTGTGCTGTTTCAAGAGGTCGAGCGTGTGCTCTAGCATAGGCTTGTTGACAATGGGGACCATGGGTTTGGGACGATTTGTAGTTAAAGGTCGAAGCCGTGTGCCCTCGCCGCCAGCCATCACAACAGCCTGCATAATGAATTGCTCACCGCCTCACTATTTTCGCCTTTCTGAGAAACCTCTGCTCATTATGCTTCATTCTCTGCATGTACTCTTCTTCTAGGTCCATCTTAAGAGCCATGGAACCCTGCATCACAAAAATGAATATGTCCACCATCTCTTTCTTCAGAGTAGCAATGTCTAGAGTTTGCCCGTCTCTTAGGAACTTTTTCCTAGCTCGGGAGATCTCGCCTAATTCATCGATCATTTTGAGCGTCAAGTGCTCCATGAAAGCAACTATTTCCGCTGGAGTGTCGCATCGCTCATACTTATTCCAACCAGCCTGTCTGTCAAAGCTTCTCTGAACACCGAAAATCTCGTCAAGCTCCAAACAAGAGCCTCCATAACCATGCAGTTTTCTCATTCCAGTTATGTTCGGGTGAAATTAAATGCTTTTGAAGATTTAAACCAGATTCTGGTCGCATCGTTTCTATTTGGAGCCTTTGGCTACCGCTCTTAACTCTGCGATTCGTTGTTCAACCGCGTTAATGGTCTTTTTTCGCAGGATTTCTCCGACCAATTCTTGATGGGTTATGTCTCGAAGTTTATCAGCCAACTTGCTGTCGCCTGTCACATGCCTAATCCATCGTTCAAAATCGCCACGTTCGGTGTGAAACTCAATGGATTTGGCATCAACTGTATTCAAGGCGGAGCTGAACCCTTCAAGACTGTGCACTGTGACCTGTGTTGGTCTGGCAAACTCGTAGAAGAAGGTGAAGCCCCTTTCAGCAGGGAATGCGCGTAGCATTCGGCGCGCCACCCATTCGGGTTTTTGGAGTTCAAGCATGATGCGGGCTTCGAAATCTGAGAGCACGCTGGAATATACCGTGAATGCCTCGATAGGGCTGCCCAACGCGTTGAAGTAGCAGTGCACATCGCCTGGTCCGCCCCCCTTCATACTCAAGTAGTATAAGTGGTCGCTTGACTGCAGATAGCGCCACATTCGAATCAGATCGGGGTCGCCGATATCTTTTACTAAAGGTTCCATCTGCTTCACATGATTGTAGCATGTCCACTGCATCGGGTTGACTAGCCACGCCGTGATATCGCGCTCCAAGTCAGCCCAAGAAGCGGAATAGAACTCGTGGACATCTATCTCATCAACAGGCTGATGTGTGTGCACAACCTCTATTGGCAACGCCCAGTTCAGATGATGCCATTTTATCACTTCGCCTGGTAGCCAGTGTAAGAATTCATGTATGCCGCTTTCAGGCCAGTGATGCTCCCCCAACGTTTCATAGTCCATGAATAAAGTGACAACTTGTCCTTGAGAGGACGCAAGCCAGCTGGCATACTTCTGCGCGGTTAGGGGCCACTCGTTCCACCAGCGTGCCGTGAAGCGGAATCCAACATCATCTGAAAGGCGGTAATTGCGCAACAACACGCGCAGATTCGAGTCTTTGGCCTTGTATACATAATTAGGGCTGCGCCACTGCAGGATACGCTCAACGCCTTCTGTGACTGTTGCTTCGTAGCCCAGGCTCTCAAGTGTCTTAGCTGTGGCGTTGTTGTAGAGGCACTCTGTGTTGATGCAGGTTTTGGGTTCGTAGTTGAACAGGTCTTTCATGAGTTGCCTATGCATTCGGACTTGTTCCACAAACTCTGAACGATCTGGACCGAACAAGCTAGCTAAGGAATGATAGTAAGTTTCATCGAAAAACTCGACGCAGCCAGTTTGAGCCAGTTGCTTGAACGACTCAATTAAATCCGGATTCCAGCGTTCACACTGCTCTATGAAAATGCCTGTTATGCTGTAGGCTACCTTGAACTGTTTCCACTCGCGTTTGAAATGGTCAATCTGCTCTAAGATGATGCTGTTGGCTGGAAAATAGCATTTGCGAGTTGCTCGCTCAAACACTTCTCGGTTCAAAGTGTGGTCAAAATACATGTCAAACAGGTCGCTTTTCCTCACTTGAGGTCTAGCCAGCAAATTAGCATGAAAACTCCTACTTAAACGGAAAGGCTGATGAACCTCAAAGATGAGGCAAACGTCTGACAAGGCTGGAGCCTCAGATAGCGCTCAGGTGCAAGGTCAACTTAACATGAAATCTCACTATTTATTGTTTGTTAACTTAGCATCAATAAAGTGCACAATTCCATATTCTTAATACCATATTTCGCAGTTAACCAATGAAGTGGCTGCGAGGGTCGTTCTGTTCCAAGTACGATTCTGTTCTAATTGATGGTGTTAAGTAGTTCAATGGCGAACTCGTAGATTGATGAGCATGAGCTTGGAAAGAGTATTGATACTGCTTGTCATAGGAACGTTCATTGTGTCCTCCTTAAACTTGGTGACCTCGCCTGCTGTGCCACTAACAAAGGAAGGAGCAATGGAGGTGAGCAAGAAAGCTAAACTTGTTCGACACGGCATAGCCACATCTCGCTTCTCTCAAATCTCCGAAGTAGCATACCACAATTCTACTTGGGTAGAGCTGATGAAAAAGGGACACAATAAAGAGATGTATCTGAAGGTTCCAGAGGGTCATGGCATATGGCAGATTGTTTGGACTTTTATGGGATTCCCTGTCTCAGGCTACACAGTCATTGTCATAGTTGACGCTGAAATAGGAAGAATCACTCATGAGACTGTAGGAATAGGGTTTAGATGATCTCTCATCGATGAGGAATTCCACATGCTTGTTGAACTGGTCTTCATCCTTTTCAGTTTGATTCTGACGGTCTACAGTGCTTCACGCTATCGTAAGGCTAAAATCAAAAGCATGCTCCATTTCACTGCATGTTTTGCGTTCTTGACTGCATCAACAACATTTGTGCTGATTGATTCGTCGGTATGGTTTCCAGCAACAATGACTGTCTTGAGGCTTATTGAAGTAGCCAGTCTAGCTCTGTATGCATGCTTCGCAATAATTATCATCATAGTCCTGAGAAAACTGAGTGAACCTGGCTAGACTGAGCCTAGGACTTTCTGCTCGTAAGGTGGTCTCTTCAATAGAACCTCTTCAATGTATGCCCTTAATGGTTCTGCCACGCTCCAAGCTTGAGCAATGCAGCCTTTAGGTTCATGTGGCGAGTCGCCGTCAAAGATTTCGCTTATCGAGCCTAAACCTGCACGATGAAGTTCAACGCTGAACAAAGGCTTGAGGAAATTCTCATAGGCGATGCTTCTCCAGTGAGCGTCATAGTTCCTCAGTTTCAAGAAAGCAGTTGTGAAGGGTCCTAGTAGCCAAGGCCAGACTGTGCCATTGTGATATGCTGCGTCGCGTTGGCGTCTGTCTCCCTTGTACGTTCCAATGTATCGTGGATCACTGCTTGAAAGCGTTCTCAGCCCAAACGGAGTCAATAGCTGTTTCCAAACAGATTCGACCACTAGTTCAGCTTTAACTTTGTCAAGCATTGTGAAGTCGAGTGAAGCAGCGATGATTTGATTTGGGCGCAGAGAATCATCCTTGACCGCGTCACTGACCACATCATACAGATAGTTTTTCTGAGGGGCCCAAAATTTCTCCAAAAAGCCTTTTTTGGCTTTCTCGGCCATCACTTCGTATTTCCCTACTTTGTCATCTTCTCCGAATAGAGTGGCGAGCAACTGCATTGTTTTCAATGCATTAAACCACAACGCCTGAATCTCTACAGCCTTGCCTTCTCTCGGGTTGACGGGTTTGCCGTCGACTGCGGCGTCCACCCAAGTTAATCGAGCACCATGAGTTAACAAGCCATCTGTATCAGCGCGTATGCCGAAAAGTGTGCCATGTACGTGGTGTTCGATCATTGACTGCAGCATGGTCCAGAAGGTTGACTTAACGAATTGGAGATCGGCAGTGTACTTGAGATACTGCAAGACCGCGTTGATGTACCATAGCGTTGCGTCCACTGTGTTGTAGGCAGGGGCCCATGGAGGTCTATCGGGGAAACTGTTGGGAACCAACCCTTCACAGCAGTATTGACCGAAGGTCTGGAGGATTTTCTTGGCGTCTTCGATCTTTCCAAGCGCAAGCGTCAAGCCGGGCAGAGATATGAAGGAGTCGCGTCCCCAATCTGCAAACCAGTGGTAGCCAGCAATGACAGACTTCGCATTCGTGGACTGGCGGTTGACTATGAAGGCATCGGCTGCTAAGACGAGCCATCTCAACCAGTTTTCAATGTGAATGTCGCTATATTGCTTCTGGAAGTTGTCTAGCAGATTCGTTCTTCTTTTCAACTCTGAGTCAAAGAGTGCCTCTGTGCCCGTTGAACCCGTACAGATCGCCCAAAGTGAGTCCTCTGCCTCATGTTCATCTTTGCCTGCTGCTGCGAGTATGGAAAAGCGCCTCGTTTCGTTTGGCCTTAGGTTGAACTCGAAAAAGCCCGGTTTAAAATTGTGGTCTATACTGCTCTCTCCACGCTCAGCCTCCACTCTGTAGTAGGTTTCTACCCATTCTCCTTGTCCAGCCGTGAAGCGCCCATCGGCGGAGAACAACGCCAGAACTGGAAAACCTGTGGAAGGCTGCATGATCAACGGTTGAGTGGGGCTTTTCTGCGAGATTCGCCATTGAACCTCGTCTTTACGAGTGACCATATGAAAGCCTCTGAAATTAACCAATGGTGAGGCCAAAATCCGCGCTCCCTCCTCCGAGTTGTTTGCTGCCTTGTAAGCGATTATTGAGATATTCTTTTCATGAGGCATGAATATTGTCTTCTTAAGCTGAAAGCACTCGTCAACCCTGTAGGTGTGAGTCGGCAACGGGTTTAATGCAAAATCATCAGGAAAGAGGGCATTTCTGGGCTGCAATCCCCTGGTACTTTCGCTAGCTCCAATGCTGAATTGCTGTTCGCCCAACCGAATGTCCTCATCGGTTTTAGCCAGCATCACATGCCTATCAACAGGTGGATTAAGGGCAGCGACAAGCAAACCGTGATACTTGCGGGTGTTCACGCCTAGAATAGTGGAGGAAGCGTATCCTCCTAAACCATTTGTCACAAGCCACTCGGTCTTTAGCGCCTTTTCAATATCCGAAAGCACACTACTGTCAGCGCTCATTTTGGGCAAGTAATTTTCCATAGTAACCAATCAGCTTGATTAGTCGGTGATCAGCTTTTAAAGCCTTAATACAGAGAAGTCTAGATTTCGAATTTTTCCAGAATCTTCTCTTTTTCAGATACAACCTCAGCAGTCACATGTATGTAGGCTTGGAGCCCTGAGTTTTCGATTCTGGGTTTTAGCAATTCATCGATTTGGAACACGCCCGCTGGGTTTGTCATCATGATTTTCACTGTTACAGGTTTTTCTCGGCCTTCAAGAATTTCTACACGCTTAATCGACAAGGCTGAAACTGAGTGTATGTCGATTTTTCCAGCTTCGAAGGGTATTCTGGCTCTGCCTTGTTCCATGTCTAAGGCGTCAGCAATGCTAACTACACCAGCTTCGACCGTTAGTGGCTTCCTTGGAACCTCATGCGAAACCGCGGCGTGCAACGCTTCAGAAGTTATTATTGCTCTCTCTTCCTCACTGTATATCTGCCGCAGATGTTTCTCAATAAATTCAGCGGCAAACAACACGCTAATTTGTTCATGCCCATGCCGCGTAACGATCATGCCCAAATCATGAAAAATTGAGCCCAACACAACCACAACTTCTGCGTCTTCGCTCTTCATTCCATAGTTCTTGACAATGCTAGGGGCAACTTTGTTCTTAACTAGAATCCTCAGTATCTTGAGGGCGGAGTTAGCCACTATTCTAACATGAGTTGGACCATGATCTGTGTAACCTAGCCGGTCAATAGCCATCACGTTAGCGCATTTCCAAAACGTCCACAACCGAACGTCTTTCCGCACCGTCTCTATGATATGCTTGAGTTTCAAGTTGTCTCGGAAAGGTATATTGAAAACATACGACAATCCACTGCGCCTCTCCCACGACCAGTAAATATCAAGTGAAAGGCTAAAAGCGTTTAGACCATCAGTTTAGCCACGTTCTT
>Ga0315306_10001577_pt1 | contig 10846 bp, 10 predicted proteins | sample TDP1_MG_FD_203803 | JGI IMG/M metagenome (GOLD analysis project Ga0315306, IMG submission 203803) | Freshwater sediment microbial communities from Lake Towuti, South Sulawesi, Indonesia - TDP1 | ecosystem: Environmental > Aquatic > Freshwater > Lake > Sediment | place: Indonesia: South Sulawesi... | reverse complement strand
TCCGAGCACCTTTTGCCCTGCTGGCGAAAAAGCTGTGTTTTTGAACCACTCGGTCTGAGCTATTTTTCTAGCTTCTGCTATATTTATAATGTACAAGGCAAGCCCCCTCGAAAGAGACCATACAAGGTCCATAAGGAGAATCAGGGTTGCATTTTCGAGCAAAAAGAGGGCATTGAAGCGGCGAGGCGAGGCCTCTCAGGACTTCTCCGCATCGACAGCCTGGAAGATCGCTGCTCCCTGCCTCGATGTTCAGCTTGAATACGATTTCAGCGTCGTGAGCAGAATATTTCTTTTTGAGCTTCAGCCCGCTCTGAGGAATCAAGCCCAGACCTCTCCAGTAAGAATCTTTGACTTCTAGCATTTCTTTCAAAACTGCCAGGGCCTTTGGATTACCATCATCTCTGACTACCCTTTTATATTCATTGGAAACAGTGGCTTTTGCTTCTTGAGTTTGCTCAATGATTGACAGGATTCCGAGGAGAATATCGCTTGGTTCGAAGCCGGCAATGGCACCTGGGATTCTGTACTTTTCGGCAATGAACTCGTAAGGTTTCTTTCCGATAATGGCGCTCACATGTCCCGGATAAAGAAATCCATTGAGGGCAATCTCTTTGGCTTCGACGATAGCTTTCAGCGGGGGTGGAATAAGCCAGAGCGCAGAAAGGAGGGAGAAATTGCTGAGACCTTGCTCAAAGGCTTCTTTGACTGTAAGGGCGATGGCAGGAATGGTGGTTTCAAACCCTACTCCAAAAAAAACAATACTCTTCGCTGGATTTGACCTGGCTATATCCAGAGATTCCTGGGGAGAATAGACGATTTTGACCCTCGAACCTGAAGCTGGAACCGCTGTTTGAAGTGAACCTTTCCTGGTGGGAACCCTTGTCATATCTCCAAAAGTTGTCAGGATAAAATTCTGATTCTGTGCCACGAGCTTTATGGCGGCCTCGTGGATTTCATTGGGAGTGATACAAACCGGGCATCCCGGGCCAGAAATCATTTCCACTCCAGCCTCCTCGAGCAAGCCTTTTAACCCGAATCTGTGGACAGTCATGGTGTGAGTTCCACAGACTTCCATGATGCGGATAGTGGATGAGAGAGCGCGCGCCCTTTTTCTTATTTCATTGAGCAGAGCCTGGATAATTTTTTTGTCCCTTGATTCTTTCATCCGGGAATAGGCTGGCTGGCTGATGCCAGGAGGCGGGCTTGTCCTTTTTTTCTTATTTTTTCTGTTGATGATTTGTGGCCTCCTGCTTGTTTGCCATTTTTTTGAGCAGCAAGAAAGTTTCCCTGGCCTCTTCTTCATCCAGCTTGGAGATGGCGAATCCAGCATGGACGATGACCCAATCTCCTACCTTGATATTTTCGAGAAGTGAAAAATTTGTCTTAACCTTTGTCCCCAAGAAATCAACTTTTCCCTGGTGGGATTTGTCGATGGCGATGACTTTAGCTGGAATTCCCAAGCACATTTTATTTTTTTACTAAGGATAATAGGTTACCAGATATAAAAAGGGAGGTCTATAATTTTTTATAAGCATCTTCAAATGCTTCTAAAAAATAAATTATTACTCTCTGTCACTTTATAGGTCCAAACTCAATCACCGAAGAAATGATACTCACCTTCGCTTTTTGACAATCGAAGAGCAAGAACCTATAATTGACCTGTGTTTACTAACCTTAAAGGGTTCATCGAACCAGGCAGCGAGGAAGAGCTGCTGGTGAAGCAGCTCGACTTCTCTCGCCTTCCCCGGCACATAGCTGTGATTATGGATGGGAACGGCCGCTGGGCTGAAAAAAGAAATATGCTCCGGATAGAAGGCCACAGGGAGGGGTCCAAATCCGTCCGAGAAATCGTGGAAACATGCGCCCGTTTGGGAATTGAATTCCTGACTCTTTATGCTTTTTCCAAGGAAAACTGGAAGAGGCCAAGAAGAGAGGTTTCCACCTTATGGAAGCTTCTTGAAGATTATCTCAAAAAGGAAGATAAAGTCCTTGTCGAAAACGAAATACGCCTGAAGGTTATAGGTCAGAGAGAAAGAATCCCTGCTTCGGTGAGGAGGGAATTGGAACGAGTGGAAGAGCTGACGAAGAATAACAAACGCTTGACGGTTGTCTTAGCCTTGAGTTATGGAGGCCGGGATGAGATTTTAGATGCGGTCAAGAGGATTTTTAAAGAAAGAAACTTTGATATCGGAAATCTGGACGAGAAGAAATTTTCCGAGTATTTATACACCGCTCAGATTCCTGATCCTGATTTGCTCATCAGAACGAGCGGCGAGTTACGTGTATCAAATTTTTTATTATGGCAGATTGCCTATTCTGAGATCTGGATCACTCCTGAGCTTTGGCCTGATTTCCGGAAAAAGCACCTGCTTCAGGCGCTCCTCGATTACCAAAAGAGAGAAAGGAGGTTTGGAGATATCTATCCCCATGAGGATCGCAATTAGTCCTTCTGCGACCGTTCTGTTTTTTTTTCTTCAAAATGAGTCTTCGTAAAAGAGTACCCACAGCCCTCGTCCTGTTGCTTTTGGTTTTTTTGGCAATACAGTTCATGCCTCTTCCTGGCTTTTTTCTTTTTTTGCAGGTTGTGATTTTGGCTTCTCTTTTTGAATTTTATAACCTTTTTCGATGGAGAAAACTTTTTCCTCAAAAAGCGCTCGGGATTCTTATGGCTCTAATCATAAGCTCCTCCTTCTATTTTGAAAAAGTTTCTCTTGCGCTTGCTCTTTTTGTCTGTCTCCTCCTAGCCGGTCTGTATTACGTCATTTCTTTCAATACCTTGGAGAGGCTTGTCACTTTCCCAACATCTATTTCCATCACATTTTTTGGAGCCCTCTATTTGAGTTTTACACTCAATTATTTCTATTTATTAAGGGAGGAAAAAAGTCCCTATTATGTTTATTTTCTTTTTGCTGTTGTTTTTTTAGGGGATACTGGAGCTTATTTTATTGGGAAACTCTGGGGAAGGCGAAAAATGGTCCCCATGGCCAGCCCTCACAAAACCTGGGAAGGGAGTTTTGGAGGGATTGTCTTCGCCATTCTGGGAGCGCTGGCCGCGCGGCAGATCTTGCTGAGAAGCATTCCACTCTGGAAAGCCATTCTCTGCGGCATTTTCATCCATGCTGTGGCCCAGCTCAGTGATCCCATGGAATCTCTTTTCAAAAGGGCAGTGGGAGTTAAAGATTCTTCCAACATTCTGCCAGGTCATGGAGGATTTCTGGATCGAATAGACAGTCTGATACTGACAACGCCCCTGTTTTATTACCTTATAAAATTTTTCTGGGAATAGAAAAGGTGCCAATTTTTGGGATAAGATGAAAAATGTCGCTATTTTGGGCTCAACTGGCTCTATCGGCCGCAGCAGTCTTGAAGTCATCGAAAAACTCAGCCACAGGTTTAAAGTCATTGGCCTAGCAGCCGGTCGTAATACTCAGCTTCTTGAGCAGCAGATTGAAAAATTCAGACCGAAAATTGTCTCGCTGGGGGGGAAAGAGGAAGCCCTGGAGTTCAGGCGCAGGCTCAAGGGAAAATCGATCGAAATCACTTTCGCTCAGGAAGGAGCTGAGCAAGTCGCTCGCTTTGATGAGAATGATATCGTTGTTTCGGCTATACCGGGCATAGCTGGCTTAAGGCCGACTCTGGCTGCAATCGAAGCCGGGAAAAAGGTTGCCCTGGCCAATAAGGAAAGCATGGTCGTGGCCGGTTCTTTAATCCTGGCTTTGGCTGCAGACACCGGGGCTCAGATTATTCCAGTTGACAGTGAACACAGTGGCATCTTTCAGTGCCTGGCAAAAGAAAAGAAGGATAAGGTAAAAAAAGTAACCCTCACGGCTTCAGGTGGCCCTTTTTTTCAGAAGGAGAGACGGGAAATGGAGAGGGTGACTCTTGAGGAAGCCTTGAGCCATCCCACCTGGAAGATGGGTAAAAAAGTCACTGTCGATTCGGCAACCTTGATGAATAAAGGTTTGGAACTGATTGAGGCCAGATGGCTTTTTGGACTCGAGCCCCAGCAATTAGAGGTTTTGATTCACCCTCAAAGTATCATTCATTCCCTGGTTGAGATGTGCGATGGGTCAATTCTGGCCCAGCTCAGCCCGACGGATATGAAAGTTCCTATCCAGTATGCTTTGACCTATCCAGACAGGGACATTTCACTTTTGCCCTCTCTGGATTTAACTCAGATCAGAGCTTTAGAATTTTTTAAAGTCGATCTTGAAAAATTTCCTCTCATCGGGCTGGCCCGGAGAGCCATGGAGGAGGGAGACAGTTTTCCGATTGCCCTCAACGCCGCCAACGAAATTGCTGTTTCGAATTTTCTAAAAAAGAGAATAAAATATATGGATATTTCAGAAATTGTGACCAGGATTGTCGAGAATCATCGGAAGAGAGAAGTGCGGAGTCTGGAGGAAATACTCGATGTTGACCGGGAAGAAAGACAAAGAGCTCGGAACTTATTGAGGAAAAGGCACTAAAAATGGGCTCGATTTTTGGAACGATTTTCGCTTTTTTAATTGTTTTTGGCATCCTTGTCTTTGTCCATGAATTTGGTCATTTTTTCATGGCCAAGCTGGTCAAGATTAGAGTAGAAGTTTTTTCCTGGGGAATCGGCAAAAGGCTCTTTGGCTTTAAAAAGAAGGAGACAGACTACCGGGTGAGCTTGGTGCCGCTGGGTGGCTATGTCAAATTTTCTGGGGAAGAAGCTCTGGGAGAAGAGGCTCCGGGAAAGAAAAGGGAGCTTAGCCCCTATGATTTCATGGCGAAAAAAAGATGGCAGAGGTTTTTGGTTCTGTTTATGGGTTCAGTGATGAATATTTTTCTGGCCTTCGTCCTACTCTCCATCATCAACATGGCTGGAGTCACCATCCAAGAATATCAGGATAAGAAGCCAGTCATCGGCTGGATTGAGCCCGGCTCTCCTGCGGCCCGGGCGAAGTTAGAGGTTGGCGATGAGATTCTGAGCATCAACAAGAGAAAGACAAAAACTTGGAGTGATGTCGAGCTCGCTGTCGGAACCAAGCCGAAGAGGTTGATTCATCTTGAGGTGAGAAGAGGGCAAGAGATCTTGAAAGTTCAGCTTATGACCGAAAGCAAAACGAGATATGAAAGGGGTCATGCCGGATTTTTGGGGAAAATCTTAAATCAAGTGCTTGAAGTCACACCGAACTCGCCTGCCGAGAAAGCTGGCTTTAAAGCCGATGATGTGATTCTGGCCATCAACGGCGAGCCTATTTATTATCAAAAGCTGAATGAGATCATCGAAAAAAATGCTGGAAGAGAGCTTGAATTTCTTGTGGAGAGAGGAGGAAAGGCTTCAACGCTTTATGTTATTCCTCGTCTTGAAGAAGACATTGGAAAAATCAGAATCATCTCCTGGCCGACTTTGACCGAGAGAATGACTTTTCCTCTTGGAGAGAAAGTCGGCAAAATCGGAATCAGATCCTGGCCAAAGTCTGTCTTCAAGAAATACGGCTTTTTCGCAGCCATTGGTCAAAGCTTCAAACAGAATTCGAAGCTCGCTTTTGTCCTCATCAATTATTTTAGGGATTTATTGACCGGAGAGGCCTCGGCCAAACAAGTCGGTGGAGCGATAGAAATTGCAAGTTTTTCCTATGCCGCTTTTCGCATGGGTTTTTTCCCCATGCTCAGTTTTATCGCCTTTATCAGTCTTCAACTGGGGATAATCAATTTGTTCCCTATCCCCATCTTGGACGGAGGCCAGATTCTTGTTTTAACTCTGGAAGGGATCTTCCGCAGAGACTTCAGTCCCAAAGTCAAGCAGATTGTGATGCAGATTGGATTTGTCATTTTTATTTTCTTGCTGGCCTTTACTATCCTCAATGATGTTGTCCGAAGGCTGCCTAACGGTTGGCAAAGCCTCCTCTTCTGGAAATAACTTTTGGAAAGAATTTCAAGGATGAGAATTCAGAGCGGCTGTAACAATTCACTTCAGCCTGGCTTGAGACGCAGGGAAACAAGGCAGATCAAAATTGGACGAGTGGCCATAGGCGGAGGGGCTCCTATCTCCGTCCAATCCATGACAAAGACCGACACTCGGGATATTGAGGCAACTCTATCTCAGATAAAAAGGCTGGAAAAGGCTGGGTGCGAGATTGTTCGGCTTGCTGTTCCGAATAGGGAAGCTGTCGATGCCTTGAAAGAAATAAAGAAGCAAGTTTCGCTGCCCCTTGTGGCTGATGTTCATTTTGATCACAGGCTGGCCATTGCTGCTATAGAAAAAGGCGTCGATGCCCTGCGCCTGAACCCCGGAAATATCGGCTCCAAGGAAAAGGTAAGAGAAGTCGTTCATGCTGCCAAAGACCATGCTATCCCCATCAGAATCGGCGTGAATTCAGGCTCGCTGGAGAAAGCCTTGCTCCGAAAGTATAAAGGTGCCACTCCTGAAGCCATGGTGGAGAGTGCATTGAACCATATTCGGATTCTGGAAGATTTGAATTTTCATCTGATTAAGATCTCTCTGAAAGCATCTGATATCTTCCGAACGGTCAATGCTTACAAGCTTATGGCAGAAAAGGTTGACTATCCTTTCCACGCCGGAATAACAGAAGCCGGGAGCCTAGTTCCAGGGTCGGTGAAGTCGGCCGCGGGCTTAGCCCTTCTCTTGAGCCAGGGATTGGCCGATACGATAAGAGTCTCTCTGACAGCTCCCCCTGAAGAGGAGGTTCGGGTTGGGTTTCTCATCCTCTCCAGCCTTGGCCTCTGTTCCCGTGGCCCTAATCTTATCTCCTGTCCGACCTGCGGCCGATGTGAGGTTGATATACTCAGGGTCATTGCTGGAGTCGAAAGAAGTCTTTCTGAGTTGAAAAGTGATATCAATGTGGCTCTCATGGGCTGCATGGTCAATGGACCCGGAGAGGCCAGAGAAGCAGACATCGGATTAGCTTGCGGCCCAAGAAGTGCTGTGATTTTTAAGAAAGGCAAGGTCTTTCGCCGCTTAAAAAAGGAAGAAATTATCTCTGAATTTATTAAAGAAGTTAAAAAATTTGAGAAAGAGTAGAAGGCTCAGGCTGAGTGTTTCGAAAACACGCCGCTTTTGCCCCGGCGAGGCAAAAGCGGCTCGGTTTCAGGCTTCGCTCTCCTCGCCCTTCGGGCGAGGAACCGTGCCCGCTCAGCCTTTCACACGGTTTTCTCGACACTCAGCCCTCGCCTAATGAGAAAGAGTAATAAAAGGAGATGAATGCAAATATTGAATAAGACAAGCAGAGTAAAAGCCAAAGAGATATCGAAAGCAACGCTCTTAAAGTATGAAAAATTGAAGACCATGCTAAAAAAAATGGGCGGAGTCCTAGTGGCTTTCTCGGGCGGCGTGGACAGCGCTTTTCTTCTGAAAGCAGCTCGATCTGTTTTAGGTGAGAATGTTCTGGCGGTTATTGCCAGCTCTGAAACTTATCCTGGGCGAGAAAGAAAAGATGCTGTCAGGCTAGCCAAGAAGTTGAATGTCCGTTATAGGATTATCCACACCCAGGAGCTTCAGAATCCTGATTTTACCTCCAACCCCCCTCAAAGATGCTACTTCTGCAAGAAGGAGCTTTTCTCCAAGCTCAGGGATATCGGCAAAGCGGAAGGGATTCCTTATATTCTTGATGGCTCAAACTATGACGATAGAGCTGATTTCAGGCCTGGAGCAAGAGCGGCTAAGGAGCTGGGCATTTGTTCTCCTTTAAAAGAAGTCCGGCTGGGAAAGAGCGAAATAAGGCAACTCTCTAGAAAATTCAAACTCCCGACCTGGAATAAGCCTTCTTTAGCCTGCTACGCTTCACGATTTCCATACTCCACAGAAATCGAACCCAGAAGCCTGAAACAGGTTGCGCGAGCCGAGGACTATTTGAGAAGATTCGGTTTTTTTCAAGTCAGAGTCAGACACCACGGCCGCACGGCCCGAATTGAGATCGACCCTAGTGAATTTCCGAAAATAATAGAGAAGGAGACCAGAGAGGCGATTGTCAGGAATTTTAAAAAATTGGGCTACATTTATATCTCCTTAGACCTGGCAGGATACAGAACAGGGAGTATGAACGAACCCCTTTAAACTAAATTATCAGGTCGTTGTCCTTTTAAACCTTGGACGAGATTCCGCGCAGCCATCATGGCCATCTTGAGCCGTGTCTCATAGGTGGCGCTTCCGATATGAGGGAGAAGGACAACATTATCCAGGGATAAGAGTTTCTCTTCGACCTCAGGCTCCTTTTCATAGACATCCAAACCTGCCCCCCAGATCCGGCCTTTTTCCAGTGCATCGGCCAGCGCTCTCTCATCAACAATAGGACCTCGGGCGACATTGACCAGAATAGCCTCTTTTCTAATCAAACTGATTTTGCTCTTTGAAATCAGATGAGATGTCCGGGAAGTGAAGGCGGCATGGATGCTGATGATATCCGAGGTGGACAAAAGCTTGTCTAAAGGAAGGAAAGAGACTTTGTATTTTCTCTCTTCCTCTGGAGTCATGTGATGCAGATCTGAATAGACTGTTTCCATTCTGAATGCCTGGGCCCTCAAGGCAACTGCTCTGCCGATCCGGCCCAGGCCCACGATTCCCAAGCGTTTGCCAGTAATTTCTTTTCCGAGGAGAAGGTCGAGTTCCCAGCCTTTGAATTTTTTCTGCCGCATGAAACGGTCAGCCCGAGGGATTCTTCTTGCCACAGCAAGGATGAGGGCCCAGGTCAGGTCGGCTGTAGTTTCTGTCAAAACACCAGGAGTGTTGGTAACAAGGATTCCCCTTTTTCGGGCGGAGGCGATGTCAATGTTGTCATAGCCGACCGCGCAGTTGGCGATGATTTTTAGCCTGGGAGCAGAATCGATGACTTCTTCATCGATATCGTCCACAAGAAGCGAGAGCAATCCTTCTTTATCCCTGATTTTTTTTATGATTTCCTCTTTTCTCAAGTTTCTGCGAGTAGCGCCGATTTCGTAAGCTGTGTGCTTTGCCAGAAAATCCAGAGCCTCAGGCAGAATTTTCCGTGTGATCAAAACCTTTGGCTTCATTATTTTCTCCTGTTTTTTGCGAATTTTAATTTTAAATCTTTTCAGCCCAGGCCCTTTCTATAAAAGGCAAAAAATATCTCTTGATTTTTTCATCCAGCTCAGGGGAGCGAAATTCCTTTTTCCAGGCCTTGCTCCAGAGCTCATCTGATACAATCATCAGGGCTGCGGCTTGAATTCTGTGGAATTTAGCCAGGGCGAATACAGCAGAGGTTTCCATATCGACCAAATCTATTTTTTTCCTCTGTTTCTGCTCCAGCCAGGACTCTGTTTCTCTGTAAAAGGCATCAGTGGAAACGCAAGTTCCGCTGCGGAAGGGAAGGGTTTGTTGACGGAGAAAGTTTTCGATTCTATTTTTCAAAAGCGCAGACGGGCGAAAGATTCTGTTTCGAGAGAAATAGTGCCTGGATGTTCCTTCCTCTGAGAGGGCTTTAGAGACACTGACGACATCCATCATCCTGTACCTGGGGTTAAGCGAGCCGCAGAAGCCAAGGACAAGGATTTCTTTAGCTCCAGAGGCGATAAGGCATTCCAAGGCGATAACGGCCAGAGGGGCTCCCAGGGCATGGTAGATAATCGTTTTCTCCCTGAGAAGATACAGATAGCCAAAGCAAATGTCTTTTTCTTTAAGGGAAGATTTTTTTATGGCTCTTTGAAGGATTCTGGAAGGGGAATCAAAGGGAACATAGACAACATTTTTTTTGGCAAATCCTTTCAGGGGTGTTGGCTTTACGATTAATTTTTCGTCGAGCTTGGTCATGACTTCAATCGTTCAAGATAGCAGAAAAAAAATTTCAAGACAAGAAAAGGCTCAGGCTGAATGGCTCGAAAACACGCAAGCTTTGCCCCAGCGAGGCAAAGCTTGCTCGGTTTCAGGCTTCGCTCTCCTCGCCCTTCGGGCGAGGAACCTTGCCCGCTCAGCCTTCAAACGGTTTTCTCGCCATTCAGCCTTCGCCGGGTAAATAGGGTTATTAATAATTTTGTTTTTCATTAAAAAAGATACTTATCTTTCTGTTTACGTTTCAGGTTTAATTAAATTAGAATAAAAGGCATGAAAAGGGAAAATTTATCTCCGGATGATATCTTTCTCAAGGATGAAAGGTTCAGGATTTCCTACCATTTTTCTTTAGAGAGATTGATCCTTTCTCTGAGGGAAATCGGCCTGCTCAATCCTCCGCTTGTCACCTCAAGGGATGGGCATTTTATTCTTGTCTCAGGATGGAAAAGAATTCTGGCTTGCCTCAATCTTTGTTTTTCTTCGCTTCCAGTCTTTGTGGTTGAAGAAAAGGATGAGCTCAAAACTTTTTTATTTGCTTTCTATGAGAACTTGGCGACAAGAGAGTTCAGCTTGGCCGAGAAAGCAGAAATCATTTCCAGGTTGAAAAAATTCGGCGAGGATGAGAAGAGAATCGTTCGGCATTATTTGCCGTTACTCAATATTCCTCCGACCTTATCCCATCTTGATTCGTTTTTGGCTTTTTCTCAGTTTGAACCTGAAGTGAAAAAGCTGATCCATGAGAGAAACTTGCCTTTTTCTTTGGTTAGGCTCCTTGCAGAATTTTCTCCTTCTGAAAGGATTCTTTTTTTCTCACTGATTTCATCTTTAAGTCAGAGCAAGATGATGGAATTTCTCGAGAACCTGAAGGAAATTTCAATAAGAGACGGCCTATCGGTTCGAAAAATCCTCGCTTCAAAGGAAACTCAGGATATTCTGAGCTCTGAAAGATTATCCTCCCTCCAGAAGTCCGATAAAATCAGACTTCTTTTGAAGAAAAAACGTTATCCGGCTCTATCCTCATGGGAAGATTCTTTTTATTCTCTAATAAAAAGGTTGCGCTGGCCCGAAGAAATC
>Ga0315306_10001576_pt1 | contig 10847 bp, 10 predicted proteins | sample TDP1_MG_FD_203803 | JGI IMG/M metagenome (GOLD analysis project Ga0315306, IMG submission 203803) | Freshwater sediment microbial communities from Lake Towuti, South Sulawesi, Indonesia - TDP1 | ecosystem: Environmental > Aquatic > Freshwater > Lake > Sediment | place: Indonesia: South Sulawesi... | reverse complement strand
GAAGGGAATTGTTACGCTTCTGCCAAACTTATAGTTCTGCAAGCCAGACAGCCCGATGACTGCTGAGATTATAGACGCGCCGTGAATAACACTTGTCTTTATGCCCATCTTTTGAGCTCGAATCCTCAAGTCCACGTGTGTAGTTGCGATTAATGGGTCGCCGGGAACTAGAAAAGCCACCTCGTGCTTTTCAGCTTCCTCAAGCATCTGTCTTCCCTCTTCTTCCTCCAAGTTTCGCCTCGAAAGCACGTGAACGCGTTTTTCAACAAGTTCTTCAAGTTTTCTTATGTTAAGTTCTGGCATCAGGCTTGTGTAGAATTCTGCGAAGACCACATCCGCGCCTTTAGCCTTTTCCAGGCCTTTAAGGGAAACGTCGGTCTCTTGGCTCAAACCCAAGCCGATAAAGGCTAGTTCGCCCAAACCTTCACTGTCCTTTGTAGGTAATCTTCAAAAGACTAAACTTATTAAAGTGATTCAAAATCTCCCTTAAGAGAGCGCAAATGGGCCCGTAGCTCAGCAAGGTTAGAGCGGCGGACTCTTAAGCATCTCCACAATGGAGACATCCGTAGGTCAGGGGTTCAATTCCCCTCGGGCCCGCCACCAAACTTCTCCTATGTCACCTCGTTCAATGAAAAATTCAATATAACCGTCGTTCAATACATTGCTAAACACACGCTGAATTGAGGTAGTTTCACGTGATTTCAGAGGAAATTGTCAGAGCACTCAAAGGCGTAGGTGTAAATCTTTTTGTGACATTGCCGTGTGAAAAGGCTAGACCATTGATCAACCGGGTTTCTGAGAATTTTCGACACATCGCATTGGCCACTGAAGAAGAAGGAGTGGGAATATGTGCTGGAGCATTTCTAGCCGGAGGTAAGCCTGCGATGCTGGTTCAGAGCTCTGGAGTTGGACACATGATAAATGCCCTATGCTCTTTGGCGAAAGTTTACGAGTTACCTCTACTAATTTTTGTCAGCTGGAGAGGGGTGCACAAAGAAGGAATACCCGCCCAAATTCCACTTGGGCAAAGGCTGCCCAAGATTCTTACATCTATAGATGTCGACTACAGCATTATTGAAGCTTCAAAAGACGTTCATGTTGTGCCCGATGTTGCAGCTAAAGTTTACGCAGACAATGTGATCCACGCTGTTTTACTCAACCCAAAGATTTGGGAAAACGAAAAAGCAGGAGCCGCGAGCTCTAAGGTTAAGGCAGGAACAAAAATGGAAAAAGGGCATTCTCAACGCAGAGATTTCAATCCTGTTCTAACTAGATTCGAGATACTCAAGGCAATAGCTTCATATCTTGATGGAAAAATTGTGGTCTGCAATTTGGGGGTACCTTGCAAAGAACTTTTTCAGGTTAAGCATCAAAAATCAAATTTCTACATGCTTGGAAGCATGGGGTTAGCGTCTCCAATCGGTCTTGGCATTGCCTCATTCACACAAAAAGATGTGGTGGTGATTGACGGAGACGGAAGTTTGATAATGAATCTCGGAGCCCTTTCGACTATAGCAGTAGAAAAGCCAGAAAATTTGACTATCTTTGCAATAGATAACGGTGTTCACGGATCAACAGGAAATCAACCTACGGCCACAAGCTCCGTTGCCGATCTAGAACTGATCGCAAAAGGCTCTGGCTTTGACAAAACATACAAAGTAACGAGCGAAGCCGAGATTCTTCAAACGCTTCAAAACCTAAGCGGTGGCCCAAATTTTGTTCACGTATTGGCAAGACCTGGAAACGCAGAGGTTCCAAACATACCTTTAACACCTGTGAAAATAAAACAGAACGTTATGGAGGCAATAAAAGGTTGAAGGCAGTTAGAATCGGATACCTTTCGACAGCATACCACACATCCTTCATTCTTATGGGAACTAATATAGTTGAAGAAAAAATCGGGACGCACGCAGAATGGAGATTGTTTCCAACGGGACCGGAGATGATTAAAGCCTTTACTAAGGGCGAGTTGGACATCGGCTATATAGGGCTTCCTCCAGCCATGATAGGTATCGGCAGAGGGCTTCTCATCAAATGTGTCGCGGGCGGGCACATGGAGGGCACGGTTTTCACGGCGAAAAAAAATTTCAAGACCTTAAAGGAACGGGGAAGCATACAACAAACGTTAAGCCAGTTCAAAGGTAAGGCAATTGGAACACCGACCAAAGGGTCAATTCACGACGTGATAATACGAAACCTTCTGGAAAAATCTAGCCTGCAACAAGATGTGATGATTAAGAATTTTAGTTGGGCTGATCAAATACTCGAAGCGATGGAAGACAACGAGGTCGACGGTGGCGTTGGCACTCCCCCATTGGCTGTGCTGGCCTCCAGGCTTTTGGGTGCAAAAGTGATTTTGCCACCGCATGTGATGTGGCCTCATAATCCTAGCTATGGGATTGTAGCAACCACTGGAATGATAAGAAGTTCAGGTCACATTTTGGAAGACTTTTTGAAACTGCACGAAGAAGCCTGCAACATGATAAGAACACATCCTGATGAAGCAGCTGAGATTGCTGCAAAAACTTTAGGTATGGTTGATAAAGACTTCATTTTGGAAGTTTACGCTGTTTCGCCCAAATACTGCGCCAGTTTATCAGAGGATTATATTGATTCTACTTTGGCGTTCGTACCTTTCTTACAGAAAACTGGATACATCTCCAAATCTCTTAACGCAGGCGATGTATTTCATACGGACTTTGTTGAAAGAATGCATCCAGAAAAACCACATTATGATGACCCTGGTGTCCTGATTTGATTAGCCCCCGGCGATCGGTGGCATCAAAGTGACTATGTCTCCGTTGTGCAACATCGTCTTTAGCCCATTAAACTGGGTGATATCTTCTCCGTTCAAAAGGAACACCATCTGAAGCCCTTTCTTCACCCTTCCCGAAGACGCGTACCTTTCAAAGCTTTCGCCATATCTTTTGGTCAGAAGAGTCAGCATGTCTTCAAGAGTTGAGTCTTCCTTTATCTTGAGTTTTTCCTGCTTTTTTTCGGTTAACTTTCGCAGAACAGTAAAGTAACGAACCATTATCTCCATAGGAGTTCTTATTCATCGTTCTCAGCTTCAATATTTTTGCTTTACGTTCGTTATGCCTCGTAGTTTTCCATCAATAAATTCGGGGTTTGCAACTTATTCGTTGCCGAGCTTAACCGACCGAAAAAACTGTTGTTGGGTGAAGTCATAATATAAATGTGGAAAACGATGAATGCTTTGGGGCTAACTATGTCTGAGATGCCTTCTTTGCGGATTTCAAAGAATTATGGAGAGAGAGGTTTAGCTTTAGTCAAAGAGATGGGGCTTCTGAATCGAGAGTTTAGAGTCCAGCGGGAACAAAGTTACTTGTTTATCCCGTTGACACGCGAGCCTATGGATACTGAACTAAACGAATTGCAGAGGGTTTTGCCTGGATTCGAAGTTACCAAGCGCCCATTTTCTGAACGTGCTGAGCGCCATCGCAATCTAGTTGATTTGCTGGGAAATAACTTGCCGCCCCATATTTTGGCGAGCCTGCCTCACTCCATCGACTTTATCGGTGACATCGCAGTTGTTGAAATCTCGCCCGAACTGGAAAGTCACAAGCAGGTTATTGGCCAAGCCATACTCATGGCGCATAAGAGGGTGAGAACTGTTCTGGCGAAGTCGGGTGCCGTCAGTGGGGTTTATCGCCTCAGAACGTTTGAGGTTATAGGCGGGGAGGCTAAAACTGAAACGGTTCATAGAGAACATGGCTGCGTTTTTCACGTTGACTTGGCCAAAGCCTACTTTTCACCTAGGCTGTCCTACGAGCATAATCGAGTTGCTTCTTTGGTTAGACGGGGCGAAATTGTTGTCGACATGTTCGCTGGAATTGGCTCCTTCTCGATCTTAATTGCTAAGAAACACGAAAATATTCACGTCTATGCCATAGACATGAATCCCTACGCCTTTGAGTATCTTAAGAGAAATGCGCTTGCCAATCGAGTGGAGGCTAGGGTCAAGCCCGTTCTCGGCGACGCCAGACAGATTGTTAATGAAAGACTAGGGCAAGTTGCCGATCGTGTGATCATGAACCTGCCTGAAAGGGCTATTGAATACGTTGATGTAGCTTGCACAGCGGTCAAACCTGAGGGCGGTGTCATTCATTATTACGAGTTCTCGAACACATCTGAGCCCCTGGAGACCGCAAAGAGTCGATTAACAGAAGCTGTAAAACACACCAACCGACACTTGGAGAAAATATTGCTCGCAAGGATCGTGCGTGGTATCGCGCCCTTCAACTATCAAATTGTGGTTGACGCAGAAATCAGGTAGCGCTTTCAACCGTCAGAGTTATCTTAACTTTCTGAGTTGGATTGCGCAGTTTTTCAACAAGTTTACGGGAAAGGTCTCTGGCTGCCTTGTCTGCTCGTATGGCTAGGGTTCGACCGCAGACGTAGTCGCTTTTTCTCACAACCAAATCGGCTGAGTGAGTAAACGAGAGTTGATGACTTCCCCAAGCATTTACAGTCTCGACTTCATCGCCTGCCTCAATTGTAATCGTCATTCGTGCGCGTTCGTTTCTGGCTGCTTCTTTAAATCTCGGATTCAAGTCAGCGGCGCCTTTATTTGCGCCAACAGCAATGATGCAGTCGCCTCGTTTAGTGAGAAAAGTTTCTTTTGTGGTTTCAAACGTTGTCCTATTGCTCGACTGAATGTTTTCATGCCCACGTGCATAGATGATTTGGTTTGCCTTCATGCGAATTTAATTCCCTCGAAGACATTGCAAAAGTCTCTTTCTATCCACCAAAAACTTTGGACGCTAGTTGTAGGTACTCTATCTTTTTTGGGTTTACGCCCATGATCTTGGCTGTTTTGGCGTCGGTTAGAATAGAATTCTCGCTTCCGACCAAGAGTGAGCGGTCTTTTATTTCGTTTATCCAGAAACAGGGCTTAAACAAGCTTCGATATATTTTGTTGATGTCCACAATGCTTTGAGGTAATAGGGCGTCGTTTTCTCCATGCCATTTACCATATCTTGCAGGGTCGGGAATCAGACCGAACAAGTTCTTTGTAGAAAGTGACATCATTTCTCTTGTTTTACGACTTAGATTGACACTAATGAGTGCGCGTCCCCTCAGGTTATAGATTTTTTCGGGGACAAAACTGTACATCTCTTCATTTCTGACGGGTTCAAACCTTCTCTCGACAATCTTTTTCACCTCTTCTTCAACCACAGCTCTGCCAGACCAAACTTCTTCTGTTACATTTACGTATTCCACGCCATGCTTTCTAAGTACGGTTTCGATTCCGCTGTGCTTGAGGAACCATGTGTCTTGTTCTTTAATCCACTTCCACTTTGTTCTGGCATTTCTCGGCGTAATGAAGTCTTGGGGTTCTGGGCCAGTGTTAAGTCTGTTTCGCCATGCTGTATAGCCCTCTATAATGGTTTTATCGCCATCAAGACAACTAAGCAAAGGGTCTAGTGTTTCAGCTGAGGTGAACTTATTCGCATTGCTCCAGTTAGGCTTTATGACAAAGCCTTTTCCTCGAATCTTCAGCTGTTTCAAGAATCGTTGCATGTCGTTGAGATTCGCAACCTTTGAATCGACTACTTCTCTTATCTTCAAGGTAGTCACTCTCCATTCGGAAGATTGTCGGAATCATTCTAGGACTTCTATTGCGTCGACTTTTCCGTCGCCGTCTAAATCGAAGCCTTGAATAACCGCGGCAAAACTGTCGATTCCATCGAAGTTCTTGAGGGTTTCTTTCCAGAATTTGGTCAGGGCTAGGACGCAGGCCTTGGTTCCGATTGCCTTGTTGCCGGCAAAGACTATGATTCGTCTGTCTCTATCCCACGGATTCGCTATTTTTGCTATTAGCCCGATGCTGTCGCTGGTGTACACAGTGCCCGTCTTCTGCGAAATTAATCCTCCAAAGAGGAATCCTTCGGCTGTGGATTTGACGCTGAAGCGTGTTGGCAGATACTCGTTTATTTCTTCGGTAAGCAGGTTTGTCCCGGGGCCGCCGACTAGCATTAAATTGTTTTTTTCTTCCTTCTCCACTTTCACGTCGACATCCAGTTTTATGATGAAGTCGTCGGGCAACTTAACATACTGTCCGAGAAAGAAGCTCAGATAGGCGGCGTAGTGTCCGTCTCGCGCCTTCGCCTTAAATGGCCCGTGAGGGTCAGGGCTTCCGACCACGATTTTGCCGTCGAACATGTCGTTTTGGAGAAATGGTTTGAAAAACTTCCTCAGTTTTTCATCCATGATTGGCGCGCCTATCGAGGTAATTTTGCGGCCGCCGAAGGGTAGTTCGACTCCGAAGGCTGGAGATGAAACCTGATAATATTTTGCTGTGGCTCCTTTCTTTTCCTCTTCCCTGACGAATTTTATTACTCCTACTTCGGCGAGTTTTCGGACATGGTAGTAAACCTTCTGTTCGTGAACGCCTAGCTTCCTGGCGATTTCTATGGGGTACATTTCGCCTTCGCCGACCATCTTGAGGATCTGCCAGCTGAGGCTGTTTAAAACCGCCTTCAGGCGTTCTGGGCGGTCGAACAGGGCTATGTCTTTTACTTCGTATTGGCTGGGTTCGCCGCTGAGTATGAGTTTTTTCTTCATGTTTGGTTAGGTTGTAAATGATTCCCTTATAAACATTTTTTTAATGGTTTATTCTTTAGGCGCATCAATGTATGAAATCCACAGAGAATTCGTTTTTAACAATATTACGGATTTCTTAAGAATGCTTATACATGGCGTTTGGTTCCTATAAAAGCAGTAAAGCGACTTCAAGAGCAAGCCATGAATTGTCTTGTTTCAGGCAAGGATGGACTAAGCGATGTGTGGAATATTTGGCAGCATTGTCAAAAATGGAAAAGCGGCTCTTATAATTCATGCTGGTCTCAAACGATTAGAGTACAGAGGCTACGATTCGGTCGGCGAAGCCACAGTTGAGGATGGCAGACTTTACATCAAAAAGGACGCTGGCAAGATAGACGATGTTCAAGCGTTGGTGAACCTTGATGACATGCCTGGGCGTGTGGGCATAGGTCATACGAGGTGGGCTACGCATGGCGCGCCCTACAAGGTTAATGCTCATCCGCACACGGACTGCAATGAAGAGATTGCGGTTGTGCACAACGGTATAATTGAGAATTTTGCTGATTTGAGGTTGGAGTTGGAGACTAAGGGTCACGTTTTCAGGTCTAAGACTGACACTGAGGTTATTCCTCACTTGATTGAGGAGGAAATGAAGCAGGGCTTGCCTCTTGTTGATGCTGTGCGTGAGGCTGCGAATCGGTTAGATGGTTCATATGCCATCGCGGTTGTTTCCACGAGAGAACCCGACAAAATTGTTTGCGCGCGCAGGGAAAGCCCATTGGTGGTTGGCATCAATGAAGGCGAGGTTTACTGTGCCTCTGACATTCCCGCTTTTCTGCCGTTGACCAAGAAGGCTCTGATCATCGAAAACGGTGAACTCGTTGTTTTGACCGAGAACGGTTATGAGATTCGAAAACTCGTTGATTGGACAATTGTGCCTAGGCAACCTGAAATCATTGATTGGGATCCTGAAATGGCTGAGAAGCAGGGTTATCGGCATTTTATGTTGAAGGAGATTTATGAGCAGCCGAATACGTTGCGGAATACGCTGAGGCTGCAGAGTCAGTTCTTGGATTTGATGACTGAGTTCTTGGATAGGGCAGGTGAAGTGTTCCTAGTGGCGTGTGGCACGAGTTATCACGCTTGCTTGGCTGCGTCGTACATGTTCAGTAAGCTGGCGTTTTTGGCTACTCATCCAATTATTGCCTCGGAGTTTGTGGAGCAACATGGCAGAAGCGTGAACATTGACAGCACGATTTTGTTCGTTAGTCAAAGCGGTGAGACAGCTGACACGTTGTTGGCTTTAGATCATGCTCGTTTGCGGGCTGCGACTGTGTTGGGACTGACTAATGTTGTTGGCTCAACCTTGACTCGTTTGGCTCGGGTTTATGTGTGTCAGCAGAGTGGCCCGGAGATCGGTGTGGCTGCGACTAAGACGTTTACGAGTCAGCTCAGCGTTCTAGCGCAGTTGGCTTTGAGGCTGGCTAAGAAACGCGGCAAGGTTTCGCATGTGGAGATCGAGTCTCTTGAGGATAAGATGGAGCAGGTTCCTGATTTTGCTGAGGCGATTTTGAGGACGCAGAGTGAGAAGATTAAGGCTTTGGCTCAGAAGTATAGTAAGAGTCAGTGTTTCTTCTATTTGGGTCGGGGAATTAGTTCGGCTACGGCTAGTGAGGGTAGACTAAAACTGATGGAAATATCCTACGTGCCTTCAATTGCCTATCCTGCTGGCGAATCGAAGCATGGTCCTATCAGTCTTGTTGAGCCTGGGTTTCCTGTGGTGTTCATTTGCCCTAAAGATGAGACGCATCGGGCTGTAATTAGCAATATTATGGAGATGAAGGCGAGAGGAGCTAGCATCATCGTCTTATGCGAGGAAGGCGATGAGGAGATTAAGTGTTATGCCGATGAGTTCATTGAGGTGCCCAAAGGCATTCCAGAGATTCTTTCTCCCATACTATATGTGATTCCGCTTCAATTGTTTGCATATTATGTGGCTTTGGAGCGGGGCTTGAATCCGGATATGCCGCGCAACTTGGCGAAGTCGGTCACGGTAAAATAATTAACATATTGATTTTTTAGATTGGCGGCTTCGGCGACTCAGGGTGACCTGGCATAGTAGCTTTGCGTGAATTGAAGGGTAATGTTTAAATTGATAATTATGACCTTTATAACCTAAAAACCATCACGCAGTAGAAAATAGGAGGAAAAAGGGCTTTTGAAACCTAAAAGGATTCTACTTTGGACAATAGTTGGGTTAATACTTGCTAACAGTATTTTCTTGGCTTCGGCAATCAACATGATTCTTCAATCGTACTTCTTTTCAGCGGGGCGTTTCGCATTTCAGTATGATGACACAAAGATAGTCGTTGATCGCATTGGAGACTTCCGGTACGACAGCAGCGGCAACTTGGAAGAGTTAACCGTTCACGTCAAGAACCAAGATTCGACCAATGGCTACTCGGGTTGGATCGAACTTGTAATTGACTCTCAGCAGTACAAAGTCGATATTAATTTGGCTGGTGGTGAATCAAAAGGTTACAATGTGGAGCTTGACCCACATCTGGATCTTAATGCCCCATTGGTTATCAATGCGAACGTCATTATGGCTGGCGCTGGCGGAGCCGACCTAATTGCGCAGAGAGGCGCCGCCATTTCTGATTCGGCCATTGATGGAATCATAGGCACGGAATGGAACGACGCGAGATCTTACACTAGCATTCCAATTACGCCAGCAGGGACTGCAGGTATTTGGGTTAAGAATGACGGGACCAACCTCTACGTGGCTTTGCAGTTTACAGCTGACTCGAATAATCCATGGGTCGCCTTCCAGTTCGGCGTCACCGGCTGTATGGACGCCAATTCTGACGGAGTCTTGCTTGGGCACACGTCGTATGCTGCCGATGGATACGTGGACATCAAGTACGACGGCACGGGACCTATCCTAGTCGACTCAGCTCAACATGGCAGAGGTGCAATCACCGTAGGCGCAGGGAACTTGGTGACCGTTGAGGTGAAGAAACCTTTGACTAGCGGTGACACAGGAGGCGGTGACATAGCTTGGGCTGCTGGTAGCACTTACAGCCTCGTCATTGCTTGGGACACTAACGGCGGGGGAAGCTCTGGTGGAACCACAAATCATAGGTCAGCTACGCCGATTGCGCGTACGATACTAGTAAGCGCTTAACACAGAGAATGATGTTGAAAGCAACGACGGATCTGTCGAGGAAAAATCATGAATCCTAGTAATCGATTCGCCTCTCCTACCTTTTTTGTTTCCATTTCTTTGATTATCGGAGTCTTGAATTTTCTGGATACGTTTGTGAGGCTCATGTTTGATTCTGTGGTTCATCAGCCTTATCCATTGGGCTTGTTCCTGAAGCCTGTCTTCTTTCTTGCTCAAGCCGCGGCTTTTCTACTTTTTATTTGGGCTGTCCGCTTTGTTGAGAAGCCTTTTGTCTCAGGTTCTGAGTCGCTTCATTTCTTTGGTGCGCATGTTGTCCTAGCTTTGACAGCGGTTTTGCTGTATGTGGATTTTGTAGTTCTATCGTTCGCGGGGATCAGTAGCGCCAACGCCTTCATGCAGTTTGCTTTTTACTTGGTCTATCTTGTTGCGCTTGCAGGTACATGTTTCTGGTTTGCTTGGAAGCTTATGGAGCACATCAGGTGGAGAGTGTTTTCTCTGGTTTTCTTGCTTGTGGGCTTTGCGTTTGCTGCAGCCTTTCTGGAACCTATGCTTTTTTGGAGTCAAAACTATGCCGGTTTGGTGTTTTCAAGTGAGTTGGCGTATTTTGGGACTTATGCGCCTCATGTCTTCATGTTTCTAGCTGCTGTGTTGTGCTTGGCTATTGTTCTCCTGAGTGGTTGGTCGAAGCAGATGGGGCCGTCCCGGTTTGCTTTGTTTTTGCTTGTTCCAGCGATTTGGTTGCCGTTGTTGTGGGATGGTTACCGTGATGGTTTGGTTAATTTCATTGTCAGAGATGCGTTCTATTGGGGCCTTGGCTACTCGGGTTTTCAGTGGTTTTCTGTTAGTTTCTATTTTGTGTCGGTTGTGGCTTACGTCGTTGTTTGGAGAGTGGTTTCACGGACTTCGGGTGGTAGTTTGGCATATTCTCTGATTGCCTTAGGCGTGGCTTCGTTTCCGTGGAACGGAGTGACCCCGTTTAGGGCGGGTTATTCATCTGTTCCTGGAAATGCGCTCTCGTTGAGTTCGATTGTTGCGGGGGTGTCTATTCTTGCTGGTCATAGAGGTGGTAAATAGTGTCGAGTAATTTTGTAGG
>Ga0315306_10001574_pt1 | contig 10849 bp, 6 predicted proteins | sample TDP1_MG_FD_203803 | JGI IMG/M metagenome (GOLD analysis project Ga0315306, IMG submission 203803) | Freshwater sediment microbial communities from Lake Towuti, South Sulawesi, Indonesia - TDP1 | ecosystem: Environmental > Aquatic > Freshwater > Lake > Sediment | place: Indonesia: South Sulawesi... | reverse complement strand
ATCTATGCTTGGTCGATCATATCTGTGAACCATCCATTTCCCCTGTTTTGGAACCGCTCCAAGCCCGATATTCTTCAGAGCGCCTCCAAACCCCGACATACCATGGCCCTTAAAGTGTGAAAGGATGATAGTCTTATCAGCTTCAGTAAAAGCTTCGGCGACCCACGTCTCCTTAAGCTGCGTGCCCTTCACTGCAACTCTCCTTCCTGAGACGCCATCCAAGCCATCTGAGACTACGAATGGGGCTCCAAGTGTCTCTCTAGTGTATCCGTGAGCTGCCGCCACATCAATCGCGCCGGCCGCCGTTCTCCACCTCCAGACGACAATTTTTTTCGTCTTTCCAAATACTGATTCAACTGAACCCAGACCTGTGCTATTCGTTACGAAGGGTCTTCCTCCATTTTCCTTGACTTTCTCAACTACGATCCTGACCAAATCCGGTCTTAGGTAACGCGGATTCAAGAGCTCTCCAGGATGAACCTTGATAGCGACGATATCATTTGGCTTTATGAGCTGTGCCGCCCCTGAGACATCAAATAGGGTTGATAGTTTCAGTGGAATGGCTGTCGAGAGGATCCTCGATGTGAGGTTAGGCCCTGCGTTGAAGCTCTCTCTTGCATCGCCATAATACACCTTACTGGTCGTCATTCTATGTTCCCAACTTTCGTAAGAGACTTAGTCGCAGAAATAAAAATCTTTCCAAGGCTCGAACCTAACTGGGTGTGAATGAAACGGCAACTCCAGCAATCGTTGAGGGAGATTTGATAATCGTCATCTCTGGCTCAGGAACGACTAAACTTCTTTCACGACCGCAGTATTTGATGATGTTTCCAGACTTGAGAAAGAACAAATCCAAACAGGCCTACCCTAATATGAGATAGACAGGAAACCCCTAAATTCGCATCTACTGCTGTAGAAAATTCTTAAATACATTTCAAGTAGATACTATTCGATTGAAAATATGGGTGAACTATATGTCTGAAGAGAAGGTCACTAGACGTGGATACATGAAGTATGTCGGCGGTATAGTTGTTGTTGCGGTTGTTGCGGCTGCAGGATACGGGATATATGAAGCTACGAAGCCTCTTCCGACGACGCCTACACCAACACCTACGCCCACCCCGACGCCAACACCCACTCCGACCCCAACCCCTACGGCAGTGCCGGTCGGGAAGCTATATGAAGGGCAGACAATAAATATCGCTGTACTATTGGGGCCAGGCCCTCAGAACGAACCGTTTCACCACTGGAAAGATGCCTGGGAGAGAGAAACGGGAGGGAAAGTGAAACTCTTCGAGTTTGCGTTTGGAACCCTTTACGAGAAAGTAATGACCGACCTTATGACCGGAGCTGGGTCATTTGATGGCTTCTATACTCCTTACTCTTATCATTGGGACTATATAGCAGGAGGTTACGAGGTTCCAATTGACGACTACATAGCAGATCCTAAATTCCCGGATATTGGCTATAATGACATTTTGCCCACTTACAGACAGTTTGGGAAATGGGGCGGAAAGACCTACATTATTCCATACGACGGCGACTGTGTGATAGTATACTATAGGAAAGATCTACTGGAAAATCCTCGTCATAAGGCCGACTTCAAAAGTCGGTATGGATATGAACTGGCGCCTCCAAAGACTTGGGACCAGCTCTTAGATACGTGCGAGTTCTTTAACGGTTGGGACTGGGACGGTGACGGTAAAGTGAACTATGGGTTGGGACAAACTTTTGTTTCTTGGGCTGTGGATTGGTGGTTCTATCCTATAGCACAACAATACTCTATGCTACCAGGTGGTCCGGACAAATATAGAGGCGTTTGGTATTTCGACCCCGAAACTATGGAACCTTTGATAAATACTCCAGGTAATCTCAAAGCAATGGAGATGTTTCTCAAAACGAAGGATGTTGGCCCTGAAGCTCAGTTATCTTGGGGCATCGCAGAATCGAGGGGCGCGTTTCTAACAGGAACGACAGCTTTTTGTTATGAATGGGCCGACACAGGAGTTCTAGCGCAAGATGAGAAGTTCTCGAAGATCAAGGGCAAGCTAGGCTGTATTCCTGTGCCCGGTTCATATGAAGTTTATGACAGAGAAAAAGCCGACTGGGTCAAGCTGACTGAGATAAATCAATTTGGAATGTGGACTGGCGGGTGGGGCCCGGCAGTATCGAAATTTTCGAAAAAACCTGAGGCAACTTACCATTACTTCGCTTGGATGGGTCAACCTTCAATCAGTTTTCACGATGTGTCAGAAGGCTATCGAGATACGGGTTTCAATCCCTGCAGAGTCTCTCACTTCCCACCTGAATATAGCGATGGGAAGGGGACGGGGACAATAGATGGATGGGTGTATGGCTCTGGCTTTAATGCTGATGACCTTAAAGAGTATCTTACCGCCATATGGAAAACCTATACCGCTCCGGCAGTATGGCCGTACTTGAGAATCCCTGGCTCCTACCGCTACGGCGAGACCGTAGAAATAGTTTTGGGCGAGGTTCTAACAGGAAAGAAGACGCCTAAAGACGCGCTAACTGATATCTATGACAAATGGGAGAAAATAACAGACGAGTTGGGCAGAGAAAAGCAAATAAAATATTATAGAATCGGCCTAGGGCTTCCGACATCATAAACCTCTCCTTTTTTTTGATGACGCGTATGAAACTTCCCTCACCGGACAAACACATTAAATATGTCTTTCTCTATCCTTCTATTATTTTCTTATTGGTATTGGGCATATTCCCTACCATTTATACGCTCTTCATAAGTTTTCACTCATATCAGTTGGGAAGAGAAATGGTATTTATTGGGGCAGAAAACTTTAGAGAAGTCCTTCTTGACAGCAGATTTTGGAACGCCTTGCAGATCACGACTATTATTGCGGTCACAGCCCTTACCGTAGAGCTCTTGTTCGGATTCGCTATGGCGTTGATTCTGAATAGAGATATTAGAGGTGTTAGGTTTTTTTTCTGGATATTTCTACTGCCGATGGTCGCATCCCCTATCGCCGTTTCATACATATGGCATTTATTATACAGTGAATTGTTTGGTCCATTAAATGATATTCTCAGAATTTTAGGGCTCCGACCCGTAGCGTGGCTGTCTAATGAACAGATAGCTCCGATCTCAATTGTAACGGTTGATGTCTGGCAATGGACGCCCTTCGTCATACTGGTATTATATGCAGCCCTTCAATCGCTGCCGAAAGAACCATATGAGGCAGCTCAAATAGATGGTGCCTCGCGAACTCAAATTTTCATGCACATAACCTTGCCTTTACTAGGGCCCGCCTTGACGATTGTATTTTTCCTTAGATTGGTGGAAGTTTTTAAAATCTTTGATGTTGTTTACGGCCTTACTGGCGGCGGTCCTGGGATTTCTACACAATCTATTACTTATTATACATACGATGTTAGTATGAAGTGGTTCAGCCTAGGATATGGGAGTGCTCTATCTTACTTTATTCTTATTATTATCTTAGCGATAACTATACCGCTTTCCAGGGTAATTAAGTTGGGTTAAGGAGGTAATAACGCACGCAAATAGGCTATGTAATGAAAAGGAAGATTGAGAATGTAGCGGTATGGTGCGTTTTACTGACAACTGCAGTTTATTTTCTGTTTCCAGTCTACTGGCTTATTACGACAGCAATCAAACAGACAAAGGATATATTTACTACAACATATGTCCCCTTTATTCAATTCCAACCCGACTTTTCAAATTTGAGTCTCCTGATAGAGGTCTTTAGACTTGGTAGCCCTCTTGCGAACAGTTTCATCATTGCCACAAGTACTGCTCTGTTGGCAGTCTCAATAGGTAGTCTAGCCGCGTATAGCCTTGCTAGATTCGAGTTTAAAGGTCCGTTGAAAAATAAAGATATATCATTTTGGTTTCTGTCCCAGCGAATGTTTCCCGGGATCGTACTCGCGATACCCTTTTTCATCATGATGAAAAATCTTGGGTTGCTTGACACTCACTTATCTGTGATCATGGCACATTTGTCTTTTACTCTACCTTTCGCAGTTTTAATAATGAGGAGCTTTTTCTTAGAAGTGCCAAGAGAGTTAGAGGATTCTGCTGCTGTAGACGGTTGCTCACGTATACAAACATTTCTAAGAATCGCGCTTCCGATCTCAGCACCTGGAATAGTCTCAACGGCCATTCTTTCTTTCATTCTTTCTTGGAACGATTTCTTGTTTGCGACTATACTTACTCTCTCGAATTCCCAAACCATGCCTGTAGCAATATCTGCTGGCGTAACTCCAGTAGGTGTCATGTATTGGGTTATCGCCGTACGCGCTTTCGCGGCTATTCTGCCACCATGGTTATTGGCATTAGCTATTCAACGGTACATTGTGAGAGGGTTAACGTTTGGTGCCGTCAAAGGGTGAATTGACGATATGGCTTGGATCTGAGACTTGAGGAAGATGACGCATAGGTTCTCACATTATAATGGTGCGCAATATTTATGTATGCAAAAATATAAAACCTTGAAAAGGGGAACGATTGGCGGATCAATCGAAAAGTTTATCACTTAATGGGACCTGGAAAGTATGTTCTTTTAACTGCGGAAAGGGTGAGGAAAAGCGACCATACACCTTTAGTTTTTCAGATAAGGATTGGATGGGCGCAGAAGTCCCAGGCTCGGTTTATTTGGATCTGATGAGAGTTCATAATATACCAGATCCTTTCTTTGCAAAGAACGTAGAAAAATGCAAATGGGTTGAAGGGAAAGACTGGTGGTACAGAAAATGGTTTTTTGTTCCTAAAGACTTTGTTCAAGATGCTGTTAAGCTGGTTTTCGAAGGTTTGGACACGTATGCTACTATTTGGCTGAATGGAAAACTAATCGGCGAACATAGCAACATGTTTATCCCTAGCGAGTTTGATGTCACGGATAAACTAAAGCCTAGTAAGAAAAATCTTCTAGTCGTTAAACTGGCTTCAGCAACGAAGATACTTGAAACTAGGAATGTTTCAAATTTCCTAACTCCACTTTTCCCTGTTTCAAATATTTATCGGGTCTACGCGAGAAAAGCCCAGTTTACATTCTGGTGGGACTGGGCTCCGCGACTTGTTGATGTAGGAATTTGGCGAAGCGTAGAGCTTAAGTCGCATAAAAAAGTGTCTGTTGATGATGTTTTCGTTATGAGCGAGATAACTGGGGAAAAGGAGGCTGATCTCAGGGTCGAGATAACGTTGGATAATTATGCTTTGCAATCACAGAACATAGAATTAGATCTAACAATAGTCAAAGAGGGGGAAGAGGGGGTTAACACACCTTTCAAATCGTATGCACGCGCAAAGGTTCATCCAGGTCGCACGACCATCAGCAAGACTCTGCATGTAAGCGGAGTTGAATTTTGGTGGCCTAACGGCGTAGGGAACCCTTTCTTGTACAGACTGAAAACTGAGGTCAAAATTGATGGAGAAGTCTTGCATGAAAAGACAATCAGGTTTGGAATAAGAGAGATTAAACTGGTTCAAAAGCCTGATCCCGCATCTGGTACCAAATCTTTTACCTTCGTCATCAACGGGGTAAAAGTTTTTTGCAAGGGGGCAAACTGGGTTCCTGCAGACTCAATTGTCACGAGAGTGGACGAGCCCAAATACTCGAATCTTTTGACCAAAGCGAAAAAGGCTCACTTTAACATGTTAAGGATCTGGGGAGGAGGAATATACGAGGACCCCACATTCTACGATCTTTGCGACGATCTAGGGATTATGATCTGGCAAGATTTTATGTTCGCATGCGCTGACTATCCTGAGACTGAGGATTTCTTGACTTCAGTCAAGAAAGAAGTTGACGTAACAATCAAGCAACTTCGAAATCATCCATGCATAGTGTTGTGGTGTGGCAACAATGAGAACGATTGGTTACACTTCCAACTGTGGAAACAGTTCCCTGAAAAGTACATCAAATTCTTTGGAAAACAAATTTGGCATGAGATTATGCCTGATGCCTGCCAAAAACTGGACCCCACCAGACCCTATTGGCCGAGCAGCCCGTATGGCGGAGAAGATCCGAATAGCCAGATAGAAGGGGACAGACACAGCTATCAGGTATTCGTAGGACTTAATGAGGAGCAACCTGGAGTACGTAGAACTGATTTTGATTTCATTCGTTATGAAAACTACTCAAGAGACATGGGAAAGTTTATCAGTGAATTCGGAATTCTTGGGGTCCCGGAAATAGAGACACTAAGGAGATTCATACCTCCAGAACATTTAGACACAAGCTCCGATGTGTGGCGCCTTCACGTCGCTTCATTCACCGGTTCGCCTCATTTTCAAGATATTTTAGACACATTGGTGAGAGAATACTTCGGAGAAATTTCTGGGAAACATAAAAACATTGAAGACTACGTAAGAATAGCTCAACTTGTCCAGTGTGAAGGGCTAAAGTATGGAATTGAACATTTTCGTAGAAGAAAATTCGACTGTAGCGGCACCCTCTTTTGGTCGTATGACGAGGCTTATCCGGGCGTCATATGGAGTATAGTTGACTACTATGAAAATGAGAAGGCCAGCTATTATTACGTAAAGAGGGCATATAGCCCAGTATTGGTTTCATTTAAAGAAGAAGATTTTGGGATCTCAGTTTGGATAACGAACGATTTACTTAAACCGATAAAGGGGGCTGTGGAACTTCGTTATCAAACATTTTCGGGAGAAAACCTATGGGAAGACACCGTAAACATCAATATCCCCAGCAATTCCTCAGTCAAGATAAAGGATATACCGTTCAAAGATATGCCATCAAAGGATACAGGTACAGAGTTCTTCTGTGCGAGGTTACGAGAGGGCGATATAATAATTAGTCAAAACCAATGGTTTAGAAGATCGTTTAAAGATCTCTCTTTTCCTACCGTGAAACTCGACGCATCTATTAAACGAGTGGGTTCTAAAAGTGCGAAGGCATCATACTTGGTGGGTATCAGCGCAGATAAGTATGCAAGAGTCGTCATGCTCAAGATACCGGGCGTCTCCGCCGAATATACTGATAACTTCTTCGATATGCTTCCAAGGGAAGAGAAATTAGTGGAAATAGTGCTAACGCGTCCCCGGAAAGCGAAAATAATAATTGACGCCATAAATGGAGAAAAATCCTTGATACTACCTTTAATATAATTGTTAAACTGTAAGCCCGAGCCGGCTGGGACACGCCGGAGGTTCTCGAACCAGAATCGAAGACACGGTTCTTGAGGCAGACAACTTCAGGAAAGAATTTTGATCTTTGCGGGTTTCTCCACTCTTTGATTCACCCAAAGTATCAGATCATCGCCGATCAATTGCGATTTGAAGCGATTAGAACTCAATGGTTCGTTATTCCACATTACTTTCAGTTCTTTGCTCTTCCAACCGTTAATGATGTAGACTGGGTTTATCACAGGGACCTGAGGCTTCATCGCGAATTCTATGAGGTCTTCACCGTACTTTCGGAATACATACGCTCTTTCTGAGTAGGCATAGCCTTCATACAATACACGGCCTGAAGACATACCCCACGGTAGGGGGCCGCTTTCGAATCCTGTCTCTATCTTTGCTGGATTCAGCCAAGACTTCGCCAAATCTATCAGAAAAGATGAGGGTTCCTCAGTTGCTCCCGTTAGGAAAAGCCAGCTTGTTGGCCTTGGAGGCGTATCGACAGAAAGAAGCCGATTCGATTTATCACGCCAAGAATAGTTGATGTCTAGGAAAGAACTATGTGTAGCCACTTTTCCAACGTCTTCACCAGCGTTCGTTGCTAGGATGAAATCTTCGTCAAGAGTGACCGGCCAGTGTTTATACGTATTGCCTTTTCCTTGGAACAAGCCGAAGTATGGATGATCACCCTTACAGTGAGCGCAGGGCTTGAAGGGAAAAAGGCGTTTGTCCCTTGGGAAGATTACATATGGATTGGGTCTGTTGACAACATGAACTCGGCCTATATACGTGTTCCACTTGGCAATTTTTGGATATTTTGCGCATAAAGGAAGATGACCGTTTGGTAGCGGAGACGGTAGAGGCCACTTGAAGGAGATTTTCTCTCCAGATTCGTTTTGAAATGTGAACGCTTCTTTCTTCTGCAGATTCTGCTCTGGAGTGGTTCCCTTGCCGTTTATCAAGATGAATTCCCCCATCTGCCAGAAGTTCGGATTTCCACCGTGATCACTTTCGTTTCCAGGCCACATCACAACCTTTCTCACAGCTACTCCATCAGGGTAGACAGTGTAGTATTCGTCCGCTGTGGTATTCCCATGGAACACACGATAACGCATATCGTTGCATGCATAATGCCAGTGAACCTTGGCCCTCGCATCGCCTGACTCCATAATTTCTACCTTGCTGTACTTCAACTTCTTGTCCATAATCGGTTCATAACAGTGGAGATCCTCGGGACTGTTGGTCTCAACCCATTCGGATGTGAACCAGACATCCTTGCCTAGATCCCAACACCCAACGTACTGCGCCCTAGCCCAAAAGACAAGGCGCCAAGGTTTCCCAAATTCGACAATAACGGCATGTGAGGTTACTCCTGAAAAGATCAACTCGGTTTCATACGCTTTCATCAAGAATGCACCACCGCATACAATGAAAACCAGCAATGCATATAAGTTTTTTAGAGGCGACGTTCCTTGTGCCGCGAAAGCTTTTGTTTAACACGGTCTGATGCTAAAAACGTGTGCTTGTTAAAGAGCGTTACCGCATCTTCTCAGTTACAGTTTCATCCTTGGCTACGCAAAGCCTTCTAAATGATTCGAAATACGGATTTCATGTGAAAAGGAACACTGAGGATGATGCTTCTGAGCACAAGTTATAGCCCAGATCCAGGACCGGATTACGGGAAGCATGAAGTAATGTACGCTATCTATCCGCATAAATGAGATTAGATAGAAGCTCAAGCCTTCAAAAGAGGTTACGAAGTTAACCATCCTTTGGAATGTATTGTGGTAACCGAGCGGTCTACGAAAGAATCGATGCCTGAATCTAAGAGTTCTATTCAAACAAAGCCTGGAAACGTGGTAATATCCTGTGTCAAGATGGCTAAAGATTCTAATACATTGTAATAAGAGTTTGCGATGCTGCAGGAGAAGGGGCTAATTTAGAGATTTCCTTCGGTTTCAAGATCGAACAAGCTGCGGAAGTGGACTTTATGGAACGAAAAACCACTGAACTAAAAGTTGAAGGTCTTGGTCTAAACCTTAGGCCCTTCGAGATAAAGACGTTGTGTGTGCGTGCCCAGTGACCGGTTTCAGTTCACATTGAGGGAACACTTTTCCCACTTAATCGGTTCTCTATTTCTGTGTAGTCTATGTAGTCCTGGAAGTCTGTTCAACCGTCATCGGAACATGGAGACGACGTCCGTAGCGAAAACCCTCAAAGCGGTGATGTCTTTGCGATCGCGGAATCCTAGGACAAAGTCTTGAACACCTACGTCTGCCATCGATCTTAAGTTCTCAATTGTATTCTCGATCGAATGAGACTCATCTCTTATGTCAACGAATCCATGCCAGCTTCTTCTTATTCTCTCTGGGTCGGTGGCGTCTTGGTGGATACTAGGGTCATAGCGGAGGTCGCTGCTAGATTCTTAGCTTGTTGTATCGGAGACGCCTTCTCTAAGAAGTTTGAAGTAGCGTCCTGCTACCGCTCCGGGGGTAGAAATCAGATTGTGAAGCCTATGGAGGGATATGCTCCAGTTACGGCCTTGTATCTAGCCCAAGCCGCCCACAGTCTTTTGAAAAGCTGGGCCACGGAAGCTATGCACTGCGTTAAGAAGGGGATAGTCTCTACGGCTTTGGAGGCGCGGGTGGAAGCCTGCATCCTCCTCAGTGGTCTCTCCTTTAAAAGCAGAGGTCTAGCCGCAGCCCACTCCACATATAACGGGCTTACCGTTCTGGAGGCTGAGATGAAGCCTCCTCAATACCATGGCGAACTAGTCTTCTTCGGAACCTGCGTTCAACTGGCTTTGGAAGGAAGGCCCGGAGCCTTCATGAAAGAAGCTTTCAAATTCGGACATGAAATAGGCTTACCTATAAATCTAAGAGAAATAGGTTTGACTCAGGTCTCCGATGAAGGTTTATGGAAAGTCTCAGAGAAAGCTGTAGCCCAAGGCGAAACGATTCACAAGATGCCTATGGAGGTTACGGCCGAAGCCTTATACAACGCTATAAGAACCGTAGACAGCTTGGGAGAGAGATTTTCAAAAGATTTCCCTAGAGAAGCCTACTAGGCCTTCTCTACCCTCGCCAACCTGAACCGTTTATTGCCGTAAAGTGAAATGTGAAAACCGCGAGTAAAGTAGATGCAACCCTACTTGACGGAGTATTCTTTCAATGGAAGAAAATCAGTTCTACAGAGATGAAGACTACTCGCAGGAGTATCCAGAACTTCAAGCTGGGCTACTTCTCGATCCAGTTGAGCGCTCTCTCCACAGCTCTTCTCCAGCTTTTGTATTGTGCTTCCCTCATTTCCTCGTCTAGTCTCGGTTCGAATATTCTGTCGGTCTTCCAGTTCTGTTTGAGCTCTTGGAAACTCTTCCATATTCCGATCGCTAGGCCGGCTGCATAGGCTGCACCGAGAGCGGTGGTCTCCATTATCCTAGGTCTAATAATATTGATCCCTAGGATATCTGCTTGGAGTTGCATCAGGAAGTTGTTGGCTGAGGCTCCTCCGTCCACTTTCAGAGTTGACAAATCAACTTTTGTGTCAGCAGCCATAGCTTCTAGAACATCTCTTGTCTGGTAGCAAATCGCTTCAAGGGTCGCTCTGACCAAGTGTTCTCGGGCGGTGAACCTAGTCAGTCCAACGATGCAGCCTCTAGCGCTCATATCCCAGTAGGGTGCGAAGAGTCCGCTGAAGGCCGGCACG
>Ga0315306_10001573_pt1 | contig 10858 bp, 9 predicted proteins | sample TDP1_MG_FD_203803 | JGI IMG/M metagenome (GOLD analysis project Ga0315306, IMG submission 203803) | Freshwater sediment microbial communities from Lake Towuti, South Sulawesi, Indonesia - TDP1 | ecosystem: Environmental > Aquatic > Freshwater > Lake > Sediment | place: Indonesia: South Sulawesi... | reverse complement strand
AGGTGTGCAAGTTTTTCAAGGCTGGCTTTCTTTATTTCCTTTGTGTAGGCTTCTCTTTTTCCAAACAGCTGATGAGGGAAGAAGTATTTCATGAATCGGGCGTGGCTGTTTCTTATGAATGCTTCTCCAACTTTAACTGCTCCTTCGTTGCTTAGAGTTTGAAGCTTGCTCAATACGTATTTTTCGCTACCCAGCAACTCATCAGCCTTCTTCAAGCTTTGAACGAACAAATAAGCCTAAATCAAACTGCTTTCCAAGAAAACAACGAAGAATGGCGGGCCCGGAGGGATTTGAACCCTCGATCTCCGGCTTTCAGCGCCGAAACCATAGGACTCCGGCTCCGCAGGCCAACGTCCTATCCTAGCTAGACTACGGGCCCTCTCTGTGCATACTTCTGTGAAAAAGCTGCATTTAGAACTTTCCGAATCTATGTTTCTGCGTATGGTTTTGGTTTTTCGAGCCTCTGTGGTTTTAGAAGGAGATATGCGGATGAATAGAAGATGGGGAAGATCAGAGCCGACGTCAGGAAGGGAGCGGCGAATCCCCATCTCGCTATTAAGAATCCAGATATGGCGAGGCTTGTGGTTGTTCCAGCGTGGAGTCCCATCATGAGCAATCCAATATCGGTACCGTAAGACTCTTCCCTTGAAACCTTCAGTAATATCTCTTCCTGCCCACCGACGATTAGACCAGTTACAACACCAAATACGATTATCAGAGAGGCTGCTAGAAACTGAGTGGAGAAGCCGAGTAGAAGCAGGAAAAGCGAGTAGAAGGAACCGCTTAGGAGTACTAGCTTCTCTATCCTCATCTTCTTTGCGAATAGGTACGAAGATAAGCCGGCTAGTAACATCTGTATCCCGAGAAAGACTCCTATAGCTTCAGCATCAAATTTATTCTCCTCCAAAAACAAGGTAAAGACGTAACCATCCACAAAGCCAAAGGATAAGCCCATAACAACAAATAACAACAGGAATATTGTGAATACCCTGTCTTTATTTCGTAAGTCCAAATAGCTCCGAGCCTTTGTCAGGCTAAAACTTCTCTTCTTCTTTCTTTCCGCTAATAATAGAGAGGTTGGAACCACAGTTAAACCAACGAGAATACAAAACAACAAAGTATTCATATAGGAAAACCAAACGATAAGAACTCCCGATAAGAAGCTCCCAACAGCCATAGAAACATAAGCGCAAGCCCTCAAATTCACGAGTGCCTTCCTTTTCCTACCGCTCTCCTCTAAAAGGAAGGCTCTGTTCACAGCCCAGAGAGAGGCGCTCTTTGTTCCTTCCGTGACCTTGCCGAGAAGAAACTGCAGCGGGTTGTATGCTAGATAGTAGACTAAGCTGGAGAGTATGTTAAGGAATCCGTTCAGCACGAAGAACAGCTTTCTGCCCAGGAAATCGGAGACTATGGCGAAAAGCATTCTTGAAAGCTGGAAGATTATGGGGAGGCATGCGAATATCAAGCCGATGGTGACTATGTCGATCTCTCTCTCCTTCATCAGCAACGGCAATGCGATGGTCAAGACTCCGCTTATGAAGGAGTTTTGGAACTGTATGAGAATGGTGAGCTTAGTCTGATCCAAAGCTGATTCCCTTGGCCCTCTTGTCCATAATACGATGTGTTTCATGTCTTTTAGTGGCTTGAAATGGACATTGATGTATAAATGCGTTTAGACCGGGAATTCTTTCATCAATCCTTTAGCTGAACAAAAATTTTGGCGACTAATCTTTCGCTAAAGCCCTTTCCAGCGCATCTATTACATTCTTTCTTCCCATAGCAACGATATAGGGCCCAAGTCTCGGTCCCTGAGCTACTCCTATAAGGATCGTATACAAGTGCCTGAAGAATTCTCTTGGTTGAATACCATGTTTTCTTGCAATGGTGAATATGGCGCCGTGTATCTCCTCTTCGTCTGCTTCAACCTGTAGAGTCTGAATCAGCTCCCCAATTGCATAAACTTCGCTTTCTCTCAGCTTAACGGGTTTCTCCTTTATCTCGACGAAATCCTCTATCCAGTTGAGCGCGTATCCGACTCTCTGTTCCAGTTCCTCTGACACTTCTTCTTTCACGTATCCGTAGCCTCGGAGCTTGTCCACCATAAACTCCTTTTCGGAGCCCTTCGGCGCGACTTTAGCCAAGTAGGTGAGCAGGTTGTAGGGGACGTGGATGCTGGGCTTGGCCGGCGGCTTCTGTAGTTGGCAGCATCTGTACAAGCCAGAGAGTTTGGCTCGTTCCCTCTCGTTGGCGATTCTTTTCTTTCCGAAATAGATGTCTTCGAGTTCGTCGAGTTCGTCCATGTATTGGGGTAGGTCGCTAATGGAGAGGGATCGGGTTCCGACGAATCGTTTGAGGGTGAGTAGTAGAAGTGACTGGGGCGAGCCGTATCTTAGCCAGACTTGGGGAGTGAAGACGTTTCCAGCTGACTTGGAGATTTTCTTTCCGCTTTTGTCTAGGAACATCTCATATTGAGCATGCATAGGCGGATTCCACTTCAAGACCTCACTGCATATTCTGTCGTTTATCCTTACAGAATCGGCGATGTCCTTGCCATACGCCTCAAACCTTATGTCCAAGGCTTTCCATCTAGCCGCGAACTCGCCTCCGCTCCAACTCAGCTTTCCGTCTCCCTTTCTGTAGTCGACTTCGCCCTTATGTCCACAGCCCTTCAGCCAACGCCCCTTTATTCCCATCCCTTCGCAAACGTAGAGGATTTTGTCTTCTTTTGGTAGGAACTCGTAAGACTTTGTGGTGTAGATTCGACCGCAGTTGGAGCAGACAGGGAAGTAGGGAAGAACCTCTACATACCTTTCGTATCCAACCTCTTCTCTGATTATCTCCCCCACTCGCTCAGCGTTAATGAGGAGAGTCTTGATTTCTTCGTTGAATATGCCTCTCTTGTACGACTCGTAGCCCGACATGAGCGTGTATTCTATCCCAGACTTGTCTAGAGCGTCCAGAAGGAGAGAGGTCATGTGTTCTCCATAGCTCTCGTGACACTCATACGGGTCTGGAATAGCTTTCACAGAATAGCCCAAATACTTCTCTAAGGATTCTGGTAAGCCGGCTGGAACCTTTCGCAAGCCGTCTTTATCGTCGGCGAAGGCTATGTACTCAGAGTTGTACTCCTGCTCTTCTAAAGCTAAGGTTACGGCGTAGGATCTTGCGCAGTCCGCGAAGCTACCGATGTGTGGAAGACCAGAGGCTCCAAGTCCGCTTTCTGTCCTTATCAGGTCTAGGCTTCTACCAAGCTTACGCTCCCTTTCTACAATCTTGACTGCAACCTTGTCGTACCATGTGCCGTGTCCGATTATCTCTTCAGTCATCGTCGAAAGTTTCCTTCACATACTTTCCACTACATTAGTTCATTCAGTTTAATAAAAACCGTTTCACATTTTGCGTTTCTTAAATATCGGTTTTCAGTAGTTTAGCTTGGTTCAATTGGCTTTGTATGATCCTGTTGCTAGACACAGGGCGATAGAGAGGTTTGTGGTGCGAGGCTCTGCCAGTGGGGAGGAGAGGAAGTATTGGCGCTTCAGACCTGGTCGCTGGTATGGGGGAATCATTACGGCAGATGCCGTTGGCTGTGGGCTGGTTTGCAAATACTGCTGGGTTTCGGACAGAATGCTCAGACCAGCAACGGCTGGTGAGTTCTACAGCGCAGAGGCTGTTGCCAGAAGATTGGTAGAGTTGGCGAGGAGTCGGAATCTTGAGCAGTTGAGGGTGAGCGGCGGAGAACCCACCATAGGCAAGCAGCACCTTCTTCAGCTACTCGAGAACTTGAAGGAACATGATCTCCTATTCATCTTGGAGACGAATGGAATCCTTATAGGAGATGACCCTCGGTATGCGGAAGAATTGTCAAAGTACCGTTTTCTTCATGCTCGTGTCTCGCTCAAGGGATGCAACGAAGAAGAGTTTTCCATGTTGACAGACGCCAAACCTGAGGGTTTCGGGCTGCAGTTGAGGGCGCTTGAGAATCTGTTGGAAGCAGGTGTCAGTTGTCATCCAGCGGTGATGAAGTCCTTCTCTAGAGAGGAGAGTGTTGAAAGGCTCAAGGAGCGGTTGGAAGCCACAAGCGTGAGGTTGCTTAGAGATTTAGAATTTGAGGAGCTTCTTCTTTACCCAAACGTGGAGAGGAAGATTGAGAAGTATCGTTTGAAGTATTATAGTGCTTGTGCGCCGTGAGAAGAGGGTTTGAGTCTTAAGCCAATAGTAGGCTCTGCAATTCTTATTTGGATGACAGCGTATCTCCTTTTGGTGTTTAACACTGTCACTCGGCCTTATAGTTCTGGCGTTAGCAATTTTTGGACTAGTAATCGCTATAATCAATGTTATCTCTTCCATGATGTCAAGCTACCAGAAATACAGACGCGAAAAAACCTTCTGGGAAGGGCGGAAGAAATTGGAAAAATGCCCCAAATGCGGAAGCATGAAACTAGGGTTTGATCCTTTAAGTTCTACGCCCTCACCGGATTCGGGGAGGAGAAAATACAAGATTACGTGTTATGACTGTGGTGAAACTTGGGAGGACGAGTATGTATAACGAGACTGGAGTCAGAGGTATATCCACTTCTGATTTTGACAACTGTAACTTCTTCTTCAGTCATAATGTTGAAGACAGACCATGCTAGAACTAGTTGGTCTGTTATGGACTTTTGGTCTGGTCTTATGGTTCTGTCCTCTTAAATATGCATAGATGTATAATATTTGTCCACTGAAAAGGACAAGGGAAGAAATGAATAGGAGAACTGTTTCTCGAATAATGCTGGCGGCGCTTTCAGCAAGCATGTTGATCTTTGTCTTTCCTCAAACATTACAGGTTGGGCTTGCCCTAGAAAGTCCACTAAGGGTAACACTGAAAGAATTGAAGACCAATTCAGATCGATACGTCAACAAAGTGGTAGAGGTGACCGGAAAGATCGTAGACAAGGCGATCTGCCCTCATGATTCTGACCACTATCTCTATCGATTTTCCGATGATACAGATTATGTGGACTTCCTCTGGTTCCCAGAGCTTTTAAGTGGCCGGTACGAGGCTGTTGGAAACCTTACATACTATTCTGGTCCTTTACCTCCCTTCGGTCTATGTGAGGACTGGGTCAAAGGAGTCGCTTGGTGGGTGACTTCAGAGGGATACTACTGGTGGCGCATAGAGCTAACACCATTGCCTGAAATAACCCCTGTAGGGGGGTATGAGGTTCTCATAGACAAGACTAAGTTTACACCTTCTCCTTGGACATCCCCTCTGATTGCTCTTGTCTCTTTGACCATACTCGCCACTGCAACATCAGTTATCCATGTTAGACACAGAAAGAAACAGCGAACGTAGACTTGAAGGAGGTAAGAGGAATGAAGTTGAAGGCAACTATGGCAATTATGGCAACCATCCTCGTCTTATCTGTCGTATGCGGCACATCAGGAGTGGCGGGAAGTCCAACTAAAATATTGGCAGTGATGACTGACAAGGACGTGTACTGTCTACATGAAGAGGTGACTATTTCTATCACAAACATCGGTGATGAAATCGTGGGCCTACTTAGTGATCCGCCACTCTCGATACTTGACGAAGCAGGTAACCTAGTCTATCCGGAAATTCGACTCTGGTTGTATACAGAATTGGGCCCTGGGAAAACCGTGACCTACACATGGAACCAATGGAACGATTTCACGGACACCTTTGTGCCTCCAGGGAAATATACTGTCGAAACATACAGCGAACTAGATCTAGAACCTTCCAAAACGTTTGAGATTGTAGTTTGCCCCCCTGCCCCTGTTGGTGGCTTCGAGGTTCCAATAAACCAACTAGAGGTTCCATCAAACATAATTGATTTGTTGACTCCTCTAATGGGCATAGTGTCATTGGTGTCTGCCGTAGCTGCCGTAATAGTCTATGCTAGACATAAAAAGAAACAACAAAACTAACCTTCCCTCTCTTTTTCTGGGACTCATGTTTCTTCCAAGCTTCTATCAATCTCTTGAAGAGTGGGAGATAATCGTAGTTGCCCTTTCCTGCGGCTTTACTTAGTTTTAGAGATTTTGGGAATCTTACTCAACCAGTAGGCAATAAAGTTGCTTCTTGCTTCTTTATTGCTTTTATCGAGAGAACACCACCGACTATTCCGAGAATACCGCCTATCACTCCTATTATTCCTCCGATCGACGCTACGGAAAAGACTAGGCCGAGCACCCCGAAAACAATCATAACAACAGCAAAACCCATTCCTCCCCTACCCGAAACAAGCAAAGCCCCAGCCACCACCAACACTAACCCCGAGACGAAGTCCATAACGACCCCTGCAATGATAAAGGAGAATAGGAACAAACCGATAACATCTGGATCAATAACATCAAAGACTGGTGCCATTCCAACTCCAAACATCAACGCCAAGAACACTATAGATATCGGAATAGAGATAAAAAGCAGAACGCCGCCAGCGATTCCCAAAGCTCCCTCCATCTTTAATCTCGTAACAGGGCACCTCTAAAGAAGTCTTGGTTGTACTTTTTTCGGGTTGCTTCGTTATATCTTTTACTTGGCTTGGAAGATAGTAACCCTGCCTTAACTGCCCAAAATCTTCTTATATCTGCGAAAGAGTTGTAGTTATTCGAATATTGAGTTCTAAGGGGATGGCTTTGGGAGAGGCGTTCTCGGCTGGAATAGGCTTAGCCTTAGGGCTTGTTATGGGACAGTACATGCTCCAAACAATAGGTCCTCCGAGAAGAGCGGAAGTAAAACAAGTCATTCTCTGTCGTAAATGTTCAGCGGGAAATCCTGTGGTAAACAAGTTCTGCAACAACTGTGGGCACCCCCTCTATCCTCCTCCAAAAATCCCGTGTGGGAAGTGTGGCGTGGAGATGCCTCCCAATATGAAGTTCTGTGGAAACTGCGGCACAATCTTGAAGAAATGACCGAAAATTTTCGGCGCACGCAAACTATTTTAGCGCCTTCCAAATGAACATAGGACAAGGGAATTATTGTTGCTAGACATTCAAGACGTGAGTTTTAGTTTTGGCGATCACGAAGTTGTTGATCATGTGTCTTTTTCCGTAGATAAAGGCAAATGTTTTGGATTGCTAGGACCAAATGGGGCTGGCAAGACAACACTTACGAAGCTCATTGTGGGTTTACTGCAACCAAAAGAAGGGCGTGTATTCATAAACGGAATGGACGTTCACAGAGAACCAAAAAAGATTAAACCGTTAATAGGCGTATGCTTTCAGGAAAGCGTTTTCTATCAAACTTTGACTGGACGAGAAAACCTTGAATTTATCGCAGTACTATATAATATCCCACGTAGAAAAGTCAAAGACGCTGTCTCCAGTTCCTTGAATCGAGTGCTCTTAGACGAGAAAGATGCGACAAAACGCGTGGAACATTACTCCGGAGGCATGAAGAGAAGGCTTGCTGTCGCTGCTGCGCTATTAAACAACCCACCGCTTCTAATCCTAGATGAGCCGACTACAGGTTTAGACCCGCAGGCAAGAAGGGGCTTGTGGGATGCAATTGAGGGGTTAAAAGAAGAGGGACGAAGTATATTGTTAACTACCCATTATATGGATGAAGCTGACTTTCTCAGCGATATGGTTGCCATCATAGACCATGGAAAACTAATCGCAATGGATACTCCTGAGGCCTTGAAAGATTCGATAGGAGAAAGCGTAATTGAGTTGAAATGCGATTTGGTGAGAGAAGAATTCGTTGAAAATGCCCGCAAAACTCTTCTTGTATCCAATGCAGTGCCCATAGAAGGTGGATGTAAAGTATTGACCAAAGAGCCAGATGAAGTGCTTCCCAAAATTGTAGAACTAGGGATAAAATATGAAGTCGGCATCACGAATGTTCAAATCTCTTCTCCGACTCTAGAAGATGTCTTCATCAGACTTACTGGGAAGGCTTTGAGGTAGAACTGAGAAATGATACGCCAAATTTTTGCAATAGTGAAGAAAGAAATGCACATCCTCTTTAGACGAAAATCCAACTGGTTCTTTCTGATAGGCTTACCGTTAGGATTGACATTGGTTATCGGTTTTGTATTCGGATCAATGTTCCCGGGCGAAGAAGCGGCAATCCACATAGACCTGGGAATAATCAATCACGACACATCAGTATCACCAGTACCTGAAATCGAAAGCGTGTCAGAAACGCTGATAGATGAGATGAACAGAACTGAGGTTTTCACACCTGTCTACCTTTTTACAAATATCTCTGAAGCTCTACAAGAATTGAAACGTGGTCAACTTGACGCGGTAATGGTGATTCACCAGAACTTCACTTGGAACATAGTCATGGTAAAACAGGCAAACATGACGATCTACGTAGACAGTTCTACCGACCCTCAAAGATATCAGGTCGTTAGAAGTGTGCTAAATACTTTCACGGCTGATTTGACAAGGGAAATTACGCAAGGGCGTGTAGATGTTGTCAACCCCTACATATCTATGCTTTCTGTTGAAAATCAAACTTTCGTCATAGAGTCGATGTGGGCTATGAGTGAACCAGTGGGCGTTGAAATCATAGACACCGCCGCAGCAAAGTTTCGATATGTTGAATGGATGCTGCCCGGCATCCTAGGTCTTGAAGCAATTTTTGGAGGTCTAGCTTTCTCAGGTTCTGCAATAGCATACGAACGTGAACGTGGCCATCTTCAAAGAATGATGGTTTCCCCCACAAGTAGCTGGGCTATATTGGTTGGAGAAATGCTATGGGCACTCATTAGAGTATCATTTGCTTTTATGATCGTAATATCAGTGAACATAGTTGCCTTCAACGTTTACAACATAAACTGGGCTCCACATCTAACTATACCCATAATTATTCTCACAACTCTAAGCGCAAGTGGCTTAGGATTAATAATTTCAGTCGTTTCAAAAACATTAGAAACTGCTAATGGCTTAACAAACATGCTGACTCTGATACTTCAATTTCTTATTGGAAGCTACATACCGACCCACATGCTGGGACCACTCGAACCCGTAGCTAAGTATCTTCCGTGGAGTATAGCAAACGAAACGTTGCGCAGAGTCATGCTCGGCTATGGCTATTACGCAAACATTTTTCCACTCCTCGCCTATCTAGCAATATCAACTTTCGCTTTTCTAGCGATAGGAGCATACCTATACAAGGTCACAAACAAAAGATACGTCTAGTCAGTTAGCCTTACGTTGTAACGAGAGAGAAGCGAAGAGGATTGCTGGCGATGTCGTCATTGTAAGGATGGTTCGAATAGGACCATCACATTTTTTTATAAAACCATGCACACCTTTTAGAGCGCCTTTACAGGTTTCGTAAGACTTATTCTAATTTGAGTTGATCGTGCAGAACCTCTAGGTTCCTAGTAATCGTCATAATGCACATGCTTTATGGAAAAGTTTCAGAAAGATAAAGAAAAAGGACAATGAAGTGATCATTGGAGTTTTGTGCCGCACTCGCCGCAGAATTTGGTCCCAGCAGGGTTCTTTGCGCCGCACTTGGGGCAGTTGATTTCTTCTAGCTTCAGTGGAGCCCCACAGCTACCGCAGAATTTCATCGTCGCCGGAACCTCAGCTCCACACTTGGGACACTTCACCTTGGGCACTGGTGCCAGGCTTTTTCCGCAGTTTCCGCAGAACTTCGTTCCAACAGGGTTCGTGGCTCCACAACTCTGACAGACCACAAGCTGCTCAGGGGCTGCAGGGTGCCGCATCTGTTCAGCCATCGTTGTCCCCATTGCCAAGCCCACACCCGCTCCAACACCTGCCCCTGCGGCTCCACCACCTCCTTCTGGAAGCACCTCTGCTGTCTCCTTCATATACTGCATCGCCATCGCCTCTCGTCCGACACCTGTGGCGAATCTCCTCGCCTCCTCTGGAATCTTGACGCCCTCGAACGTGCAGTCTACGATCTTGAGGCCTATCCTCGCCGCCTCATCGCTTATTATCAGGGAAACCTTGTCTGTCGTTTCGTCAACGTTCTTTACTACCTCAAAGATGTCATGGCTTGCGAACTCGTCTATGACCCTCTCGTTTATGAAGCCGCGTATGTACCTCTCAACATCACCAGAGGATGTGGCTCCCCTATTTCCGAAGAACTCAACAACGAAGAGCTTCGGATCCTCAACTTTGTAGAGCAAATAGCCATAGAAGCCAAGTTCAGCTTGATACCCTATGGGTCCGCTGGGTGCAGAGTAGGCTTGTCCACCGAAGTTTCCCCTGAACTGACTGTTGCTGACAAAGATGACCTCGCAGTTGAATATGTCGCCGATTATTCTCAAGGCTTTTAGGGTACCGGTCAGGAGCGGAACGTTCTTGCTCGTTATCGTGTGTCTTCCAGGACCGAAGACGTCGTAGGCTTTTCCATCGCGGAAGAAGACTGCCCACTGATTCTCTTTGACGATGACTTGGCTCCCATATTTTAGGGAAAGATTAGGAAACCTATGTGCTATCTCTTCGCCTGCTCTCTCCTCTGGAGGTTCCCACGCAACCTTCTCAATAACTGGCATCTTCCTTCTCTCCTGTCCTAAATCTCTAACGGCCTGAACAGTTTCTCTCTCTCACGCCATTTATCCTCAAAGGTGAGTAATAAAGATTTTATCTTCGAAGCATCAGCCGACACGTTAGACCATCTCTCATCTTCGGCGTCGCTTTGAACCTTTCTTATGGCAGTTTTTATGCCTTCGACGTCATCGCTTAAGGCCTTATCACTGTTGAAGACGCGAGCCAGCTCCTTCTCTCTTATGTGCCCCTTCCTGTCCATCAAGCCTGCGTAACCGTAGTCTGCGTGTCTCACCATCTCCATGAGGCGGTCTAGCACTTGGATGACCTTCTTGAAGTCACGCTCAGAAGCGGAGGTTCCAACGTCTAAGGCTCCTAGGTAGAC
>Ga0315306_10001571_pt1 | contig 10861 bp, 7 predicted proteins | sample TDP1_MG_FD_203803 | JGI IMG/M metagenome (GOLD analysis project Ga0315306, IMG submission 203803) | Freshwater sediment microbial communities from Lake Towuti, South Sulawesi, Indonesia - TDP1 | ecosystem: Environmental > Aquatic > Freshwater > Lake > Sediment | place: Indonesia: South Sulawesi... | reverse complement strand
AGCTGAAAACCTAGAGGCAAGCAAGAGCACAGCAAAGATCAAACATGGAGCTTTCGATAACTGTTGTGCATTCGGAGATCGAATCGATCGATTGCCGCTTGAGGATTACCACCTCGCATTCTTTTGCCTGTTGCGGCGTTCTGGAAATACAGTTTGCCTGTCTGAACCCCTTTAAAGATCGAAGAAAGACTCATTAATAGCGGGAAAAATGTGGGTTGAGAAGCGATTATCGGCAAAAGGGGTTTCGGAATTGCCTGAGCCTTCCTACCTTGAGTTACAGGCTTATTGGGGTGGCACAAAACATATGGGAGGATCGAAAGCCACAGGAGAGCTAATCGAATTATGCCACATAGACAAAGGCAAATACGTCTTGGACGTTGGTTGCGGCGTTGGAGCGACCCCTTGCTACATTGCAAAGAAGCGTGTGTGTAGAGTGGTTGGCATAGACATCTCTCAAAGGATGATTGATTGGTCGAATAGAAGGGCGAAAAGACAGGGAGTAGAGGATAGAGTCGAATTCAGGGTAGCGGATGCTCAAGACCTCCCTTTCGAGGACGCTCTCTTTGACGTAGTCATAGGCGAGTCCATAACGACCTTTCTGGAAGATAAGCCGAGAGCGATAAGCGAGTATGCGCGTGTGACAAAGCCAGGAGGATATGTCGGGCTTAATGAGGAAACTTGGATAAAGGCACCGCCTCCGATGGAACTGGTTGAGTATGCATCTCACATGTGGGATATCGATGTGGAGATACCAACTTCTGATCGTTGGAAAGATTTGTTCGAGCGCTCCGGACTGAGAGACGTAGTAGTGAGAACCTGTGAATTCAAGGGCAGTTTGGATGAATACATCGACGGGATTCGGGGCCTAGGCGCTAAAGATTTTCTGGGAATGGTGTACAGGTTCTTGTCGCTTTACATGAGAAATTCGGCTGTCAGGAAGTATTATAGAGAGAGGTCACTTCCTCCTAAGAGCCTTTGGGAATACCTTGGGTACGGAATATACGTTGGTGAGAAATGAGCCGGTTGGATGGCTCGCACACCTACAACATCATGAGTCATGGCGGTTATGCTGGCTTCAATAGGGGCCACGGTTGCACGCATTAAAGCCCATGAATATCTCCTATCTAAGATCAGACATCACCAGAAACAATATATTCCAAAATTGAGCGCTACCCAACTCCTAATTTCGGCCGATCGATCGATGTTGGGTGGCTTCGATCTCCTGCTCCCCTGTTCGCCCCGTTCTCCCTTCTAGCCTAGAACACTGGCGCTACTCGATCGATCGCATCTGCCCGAACGCGTTTCTAGATCAATGAATGTGCGACCGCGTCTGGCATTGGTCGAACAGGGGGCGCAAAGTTGCCAATGTCTCAATCCGCGCAAACGATCGATCGAAGTCGTAGCCAAGTTTTTGAGAAAGCGATTGTATCCTAGAGTTCTTTGGGGGTCTTGACTGCTCCTTTGGTGACCGACAATTCGGCCATCTGCCAGAGGACTCACTTGGTCTTGATTGTTGATGAAAGGTAGGCCGCGGACGGCCCGGAATTGCGCGCGCAGCGCTATCCTTTGAAAGCATACCACGGATCGATTTTCTTTTGGGCTCGACCCGCCTTCCTGACGATCTGTCGATCGCCCAGGAGACGCCATCCGCAGCCCACATATATTAACGCGCCGTTAGTTAAAAGTTTTTAGCCTACGCTGGGCTACGTCGATCGATGCCGAGAACGAGGCCGAAAATTGGGACAGTGTTCCTGGACTTCATGCAGCTCATTCCAACCTTGACGCACTTCTTGGATCCAAAGAAGTTGCGCGGTCACTTCGGTTTCCTTCTAGACCCGCGCCTTTTTCACAGTGAGTATTTGACCCAGGTCACAGAGGAGCATCCACGTCGTCATTTTGTTCATCGCTTGGGTTCCCTCAGACCTTTAGCGCCTCCCAAGTGGAGGTACCCCTTCTGGCGTAACTTGTTCGGAAGCACATCGCTCAGAACCTACATCAGCTCTTACCTTGAGGGTGAGGGATACTTCGGCTATCTGCCCTACATTATTCGGCCCAGTTGGCGGATAGGTATCGAGCCGAGCTCAAAAACCGGCCAACCGGTAGACCAAATACTCAGTCGAGCAAAAGTTGCGCTCACGGCCCGGTTGTTTCCGATGGGAGCAGCCTCCATACATCTCATGGCATTCTTCGCTTCCGAGCAGGCTGAGGTCGACGAGTTCGTGGAAATACAGAAGATGCTTCTTCGTCATCGGTCATTCCGAGTCACGAGGAGACGATCCACAGGCTCTCAGCTTCTCAGCCTCGAAGAAATATTCGAAAATGTTCAGAACCTTGCCTACGATTCTCTGTACACCGAGCGTCCACGAGGCGAGCCTGAGACGAGACCAGGACTAATCCACAGGATAATATACTCTCACTTGTTACAGGCTGACGGCATGACTAGTACTGATGTGCAGCTGGCGACCGCATCCCTGATCGGGCTGAAGACGTTGGAGAAGCATGAAGAAGCCAAGAGTCTTCTGAGGCGTCGGGCGACGTTCCGCCCGAAAGATCCCGACGATCTACTGATATTTCACCCAATGGCAACTCTTCTCTATGCTCCAAAATGCAAACCACACAAAGACGGCTATTGTCTCTGGAACAACTATATCAACGTGGTTGAGCTGGCGACTCTTCAGAATTTTATTCTGAGGAAAGCTAACGATCTTCTCCCGAAGTCCGAGTTCCACGAATTTGCAGACCACGTATCATCCCTAGAAGGCTTGGCTCACTCACATCAGTCCCTGCGCGGGGGTCATAAAGGCCTCTACAGAGAGATCGATCAGGAACTTGAGCTATCAAAGACAGCAGAGATGTTCTCACTTCTCTTGAAAAGTCGATTAATGTATCAATCATACGAGGAGATAATCAATCAAATCCAGAGGATCGAGGAAACACTGCGAAAAATGCAGAATGTGGCAGACAGCATTCAACTTAGTATCAAGCAGCTGTTGGTTGAAGCGGATGGCATTCGTACACCGCTAGCCGTAAACGTGGAGACTCTTAAAGGAATTGAGGAGCGTCAAAGGAAGAGGACTCAGTTGCCACAAGACACTGCGGAAAAGCGTAGTGTCGAGATGGTGATCCAAGGCACGATCTATAAGTACGGGACAGAGTTCCTTCCCCACTGCGAGCAGATCATCGATAAATTCTTAAAACACAGTGCCGACATGGCTAAAATCGACGTTTCAAATGCAAAGAAAAAACTAGAGAGGGCCAAGCCAGTACCCCCCTATACTCACGACTCGGTGCCGGCTTTTGTAAAGGATGCAAAAGAATATGTCAAGGCGCTTCTTGACGCGGCCGCCGAGGGGCTTGTAAACATCCCTTAGAATCCTTTCGAGAAAGCTGCATGACCGACGGTCTGCTCGCACTCTAGGAGATCACGATTGCAGCACGCTAGACTTCTCGGAAAAGCCTCGAAGAAAAGAGAGAAGATCCCGAGATCCCTACTCTCTGAGTTAACCAGTTGAGATTCAAAATCACCGATGCGACGGAAAGGCTTATATGAGCAGCTTGCAAGATCAATTGATAGAGGTGGGGGGACATTCTGGATTATCAAGAGATAAGCGCTCTGGAAGATATTACAAATCAACTTACTGAGATGCTGAAAACCATCGACAAGATGAAAGAAATCGAAGAAGCATTCGGGCTGGGAAAGGTAGCAGTGAATAGGTTGGACCTTGATGCCCATACTATTAAGGACAACCTCCTCTACGACGCAGAAACCATTCAAAACATCGAGGAACGACGACAAACGTCCCCTTTACCGACCGATTCTATGGACCTCCAAATGCGTAAGTTGGATATTCTCAAGCAGCTTGAGGCATACAAGGATTTTCTCCCGGAATATCAAGAGATGGTCGAGAAGTTGCTCGGGAAGAAGGACGAGATTGAGAAGAAAGTGGAGGAGAAAAGGCAAGCCGGGGAAGTGGTTCCCAGTAAACAAGAAACCGAGAATGCCTTACAGGAGGCGGGGAACAAGTTACAGGAAGCGATAAAGGAGAATCCAAGGCTCCGAGGAAGCTACCAATCAACGAAATCTTTCATCGATAACGTAAAGCCTTATGTGGGGCCCTTGCTACAAGTGGCGAAGATCGTTTTCAAGATTCTGGCTCTCTGATCTCATCCATAGGAAAGCTTGATTCGACCTGCCGAAGTGAGCTTCTGTTCGGATTGACTCACGCATCGTACTGCGCGGGAATGCGGTTTATGGACTGCGGTGGACGATCGATCGATCGGCTAGGCCCATAGTCTGTCACGGTTCTCTTTGTTGTGGGTCGATCGACACGGCCGGCCCGAGCCTGAATACGATGATAGCAGTTATGTCGTTGGTGGCTTCGACCTCGGCTCCCGTGTTCGCCCTGTTCCCGCTCTTTGGCTGGAGTGGAGCCGCTACGCCCTGATCCATTTCTTAACCAACTTTAATATTTGGACGGATGTACATGGATTGGAGGTGGTTTCGTGCCGCCGCTTGCGGTTAAGTCTGTTCGTGACTTGATCTTTTGGCAGTATGCGAAGATTATCTCGGAGTCTGCTGGTGCCGCGAAGAGGCAGTATGGCTTCGTAATCGACAGGTTAAGGAAGCTCGCTTCTGGAGACATCTCCTGGTCTACATCTATAAGGGAATATGTCAAGGAGCAAGAGAAAGCTGATGAGTGTATCTATTGCTCTACTGAGGAGAACCTGACTCTCGACCACATCCTGCCAAGGTCTGGAGGTGGCCCTGGTATCTCAAGATAGACGGCTCAGGCTGGCTCTACTCTATTGCGTGGTGCCTTCCACAAACCTATGTCCACCATATGGCGCGCCTGACATTTATTGGTCTCTAAAGAGAGACTGAGAAGCAAGAATTGAAGAAAGTCGCATAGGAGTTTGAAAATCTTGAAGCGTAAGTTCCAGCTATTAGACTAGGTGAGGTCTTTCATAAATGCCAGAATCAGGATTGATGCCAATATATCCTTATTACCGTTTAATCCTTAGGATATTCTCATCACACGATATTATGTCCAGCGTATAGGATTTGCGTTCTGGTTCTTTAAAGTATACCTTGACCCTATTTGCTCCTTCAGCCTTCCAACTCCCTACCACTTTCCGTGTCCTATCATCAGGACCGATATCGTACTGAATAAATTCTCCATTTTCCATGATCTCAAACCCTGTCCTCCCCCTAGCGGGGGGAAAAGCGTAGTCGCTGGGCCGGTAAACCCTCACATCTTCTGTTTCTTCCTCATGGGAATGGGTCCAATGTCTAAAGATTCCTGGTGGTAGCTCCCTCATTTACTCGGGTCACTTCGTTTGATAGGGGTGGTCTTAACCGCGCATCTTAGACCGCCCGTTACTCTTTCGACTCTTAGCATGCGCGTGCGAATATACTGGGTAATATCGAAAAAGAATACATTGTACCCCTCTGCTCGCTCTTTAAATGGGACAAATTGGGCGCTAATGGTGATCAACTTCTTTGGCTCAAGCTTGATATTGCCTATCCAAGCCTTGGGACTTGAAACTTTGATCTTGTACCTTTCACTGCGTTCTATGCCTTCTCCTGCTGAATTACCTTTCTTCCAGAGTGTGAACAGCTCTTTTCCGAGGTCGATTTCGACGGTTCCCCACTCGAAAATGGTCTTGGGTTTATATTCCACCTTTTTCGTGGGGCTTGTTAAGACAAGCTTTATCAGGGCCGCCTCCTTCGTAAAGTTGCCGACGGTTACCCATGCCATTTTGGCTTCACCAGGTCCTACCACAGTGATGTTTTTCCAGATGATGTTGTTGTTGTTTCTCACGTTGGCATACAAGTCTGGCCCCTCAGGGAATGTCATTCCGAATGGGGAACTAGACGAAGTTTCAATGCGTGACAGCAAGCAGAAATGGGATTTATCGGCTCCAAAACTGGTATAGTCATCCGGATTCGGAGGGTTCCAGGGGAATTCCAGGATTACAGAGCCACCGCCTGGCACGGCGCCTGTTGGCTTGGTTCCTATCAAACCGCCCATCATGGCTGGCGATGTAACGCTACCGTCCCATGGCGCGGGCCATGCTAGGGCCGTCGAGGCTTTGGCCCAATAAAGCTTAACGTTGGCGCTTGCAGCCTGCATGCAGCCTCGGTTTCGAATTCTGACATACACATAGTTTGGCGGAGAGCCGGTCGGACGATATTCGGGATTCTGGTGCTCCTGGTATGTCACGCCATCGTTCTGCCTGCGGATCCAGATGTCGTCACTTACCCACATAGAGGGTGAGAGGGTGTTCGGTTCGTTTCCTATGTCTTCCGGCGTGTCCTGGGACCACAAGTCTGCTGTAGGGGGCGCAGGAGGGGAAATCAGGGCGTCTGAGGCTACGATCGCGGACCTCGGCCCATACAAGCATGCATCCATTTTTGAGCATTGCCCGGCTGTGAACATGTACATGCAGGGATCGTCAGTGTAGTCCATGTAGTTCATGGTCATTTCCCGAGGCGTGCCTGTGCAGGTGCTGTAATGGGGCTGAGCAGGGCATCCATAATTTGGTCCATTATGCACCGGGGTGTCAGCGACGCCGTCATCCCCACAGGTGGCATCACCCCAAATGTGGCGCAGGCTTAGCCAATGGCCGATTTCATGGGTTGCCGTTCTGCCTCTGTTAAATGGTGCGGTGGCCGTGCCAGTATTGCCGAACGCGGAATGTCTAATAACTACGCCGTCTGTTGCTGCGGGACCGCCGGGGAACTGCGCATAACCGAGCCACGGAACTAATTGGCACACCCATATGTTGAGATATCTATCCCTTGGCCAAGCATCGTGTCCGCCTTGTGAGTTAAATTTTACAGCATCGTTGTCGGTGAATGATGTCACGCTTGTGGACGTTCTGGTTATCCCCGTTGTGGGGTTGCAGTTCGGATCCCTGACGGCGAGCTGGAACTGGATTCGTGCATCCGCTGCCACGGGCTGGAAGTCTGTGGGAACTGAACTCGCGTCGGCATTCAACATTCTGTAATCCTCATTTAGAATAGGTATCTGACTTTGGATCTGGGCATCGGAAATATTTTGCGCAGCAGTATTATAAACCACATGAACGACAACTGGAATTATGACGACGCCCGATCTCAAGCCAAACCTGGCAGTACGCGCTACATACTCTTTTGTAAAGCGATCAATCTCCAAAATATTTTTTTTATATGACGGAACCGTTTTCAAAAGCCTTTCGTGGACTGCCATAGTTCCGCATGCTCGTTCACCCAATCTATTTATCCTCCGTTTCCTGCATGCAATAACTCTCGAGACTCATATATAGCCGTTGCTACCATGGCGTCTTGGTGAACAAGCCCAAAGGAAGGAGCGAGCATTCAGCTGGAGAAATCGATCAAACAGGGAAAAAGTTTTCTACACTCTAGAGCCTAAAACCCAACCGAAGGAGAGGTTCAGGGCTCCCTCATCACTTTCGGTTGGAGCGCGTGCTTCAGGTACGTTCCATCGATCGATGTTGAGTGTAGCCTAGGGCCGAGCTTGAACGCTCTGATCGCTGTTCTGTCGTTGGTGGCTTCGATCGATCGATGCTTCATGGAGCCTTGCATCTTCCACTTTGATATCCATTGACACACTTGTCACCTACCCCCAAAAATGAACTGAGGTACATTGGCTATTAATCCTCTTCCTAGATCCACCGCCTCTGGGTCATGGGTATATACTAGATAAAAAATTAGTATACACCCATCTAAATCTCGAAAATGTATCCATAATGAAGTATAACATTATAGGCTCCAACACCTAAAGCCCAACGGTAAACTTTATTACGTAAATGCCTCATCTTAGATTAGAGGTAATTCTATTGCCACCAGCCGCGGTTATAACTATTTGCGACCTATTCTATTGGTCGTATGCGAAGATCATCACCGAGTCCGTTGGAACTGGAAAGAGGCGGTACGGCTTCGTGATAGACGGTTTCAAGAAGGACGAATTCGTCGCACGAGGCATTGTCTCTGACGAACTGGAGGTGACAGTATGAGCCCAGAACAGCCAATCTATCGCAGGCTTCGCGTTTTCGCTATCGACCCAGGTCTGGCAATGAATATGGGCAAGGCTCTCTTCAATGAATTCGTGCTCCAAATCCCTTGGGAGCCTCTGACGCGCGGCCCTGTGGGCGAGTATGTAGCGGTTGTTGATCAGGACGATTCGGGTCGCCAACTCTTTCCCCCGGTGGACCTGGACGATCCTTCCCTACTCGCTCAAGACGGCTTGACCCCTTCTGATGGCAATCCCAAATTCCACCAGCAGATGGTCTATGCTGTAGCTATGCGGACGATCGGCACCTTTGAAAAGGCTCTCGGGCGACGAGTCCAGTGGGCACAGACTGGCGGCAAATACACTAGGCGTATCGAACTACGTCCGCACTACATGAACGTGGCCAACGCTTTCTTTGAACCCCGCCAAAGCGCGATCAACTTCGGCTATATCGAAGCTGATCCCCAATCACTATCTCCCGGCATGATCGTTTTCACTTGTCTGTCGCAGGATGTAGTCGCACATCTAGTCAGTCATGCGTTCCTGTTCGCAATGCCCTTTGCTGTTCAGTTCGGGGGAAAGGCAGTTGAGGAGAACCCTGACGCGATCGCGTTCCAAGAGGGGTTCTGTGACCTGGTTTCGCTCCTGCAGCGCTTCCAAGAGCTGGATTTGCTCAGGCACGAACTGGCGTGGACTGGCGGTGATCTTGCCGGTCGGTCCTACCTCGGCATTCTGGCCCCTCAGTTTGGAGAGGCCATCGGAAGCAGGTCGGGCATTCGGAGCGCATACGGCATATTTGACGAGGATGGCAATTGGCGTCCTAAGAAACCGGACCCGAAAGACTATCAGTCTGTGAAGGAACCTCATATGCGCGGCGAGTTATTGCTTGGCGCCGTCTTTGATGCACTCAACAGGATCTATATCTCTCGTACGGCCGACCTCTTTCGCATACAAATGGAAGGTTCTGGAATTCTTCTTCCCGAAGGAAAACTGTATCCCGACCTCGTCAACCGCCTCGCACTCGAGGCCGCGAAATCTGCCAAGCACGTGCTCAACATGTGCATCCGCGCGTTGGACTACTGCCCATCGGTCGACATCACCTTCGGTGATTACCTGCGCGCCATCATCACATCGGACTACGACGCGATCCCCGTCGACCAATATAATTACCGGGTGGCGTTCGTCGAGGCCTTCCGTCGCTACGGGATCTTCCCCGCGAATATCGGTACGCTGTCGACCGAGACATTACTTTGGCCGAAGCCCGATCCGCGGTCGCCTAAAGCCAAGCTCGTGCAGGATTTCATCCGGCAACTAACGAGTGAATACTCCGCCTGGAATCTACCGGATGACAGGGAACATTTGTTCAAAGCGATGCAGGGCAAAGCCCAGCAGCTCAAAGAATACCTCTCTGCCCACAAGGGCCCGATGAAAACCCTCACCGGAATCGATCCCAAAAAACCTTTCACGGTGCACTCCATCTGGCCGCGTATATGCGTCTCTCCGAGCGGCGACCCGCTCTCGCATTGGGTGATCAGAATCATACAAGGAAAGCGCCTTTCGAGTGGCTATCGCTGGGCTGGGTGCACACTGGTGGTGGACGCCGATACAGGCCTCATAAGTTACGCCATTCGCAATGCTACTGGCGGGACCAGGCGGGAACGGAAGCCCAAGCCCCTCCTGGCGCGCTTCGGCACAGTGACGGTCCCGCCGCCCGTCGAACGCCGCCTGCGCGTCTTCGCGTTTGATCCAAGCTCAGCGACACAGATGGAGACCGTACGCATCAACCAGTTGACGCTGCATGTGCCTTGGGAACCGCTCACGCAGGGACCGGTTGGCAAATACCTGGAGGTGGTTGACATCGATCCTGCAACGGGTTGTTTCTACAACCCGGTCGACCTCAACGACAAGCACCTGATTGCGGAGGATGGGCATCCGCCGTCACAGGGCAACCCGCAGTTCCACCAACAGATGGTCTACGCCGTTGCCATGCGCACGATCCGCAACTTCGAGCATGCGCTTGGCCGGCTCGCCTTGTGGTCGCCTCACAACATAGAAGAGTTGGAGAAGCTGGAAAAGGAGAGGAAGGCAAATAAGATTACCTGGGATGACTATAAGAAGAAGAAAGCGGAACTAGAGAAGTATGAGTTCGTTGAGCGTTTGCGTATATACCCCCACGCTCTTCGCGAGGCCAATGCCTTCTACACACCCGTCAAGAAAGCTTTACTCTTTGGCTATTTTCAGAGCGCGATCGACCCCAACGCTGCGCCGGTTACCATTTTCACCTGTCTTTCCCATGACATCATCGTGCATGAATTGACGCACGCCTTGTTGGATGGCATGCACCGCCGCTTCGCAGAGTCGTCAAACCCAGATGTGCTCGCCTTCCATGAGGCATTCGCCGATCTCGTCGCGCTTTTCCAGCACTTCTCTATGCCTGAGGTGTTGGAAAATCAGATCGCCGCCACTCGCGGCGACCTCGCCAGCCAGAACCGGCTCGGAGAACTGGCACAGGAATTCGGAACTGCCATCGGCAACCGCGGCGCCCTGCGCAGCGCCATCGGTGAATACGACCAGGCAACAGGCCAGTGGCGGCCGCGCCCCCCCGATCCAGAAGCCTATCTACGAGAGATGGAGCCGCATGCGCGAGGTTCACTGCTGGTGGCGGCCGTCTTCGATGCCTTTCTCACACTTTATCGCTCACGGATCACCGATCTCTTCCGCATCGCTACCAAAGGCACTGGCGTCTTGCCAGCCGGTCAACTGCATCCCGATCTTGTCCGACGGCTGGCGACCGAAGCTGCCGACAGCGCACAGGGCGTGCTCGAGATGTGTATCCGCGCCCTCGA
>Ga0315306_10001568_pt1 | contig 10869 bp, 13 predicted proteins | sample TDP1_MG_FD_203803 | JGI IMG/M metagenome (GOLD analysis project Ga0315306, IMG submission 203803) | Freshwater sediment microbial communities from Lake Towuti, South Sulawesi, Indonesia - TDP1 | ecosystem: Environmental > Aquatic > Freshwater > Lake > Sediment | place: Indonesia: South Sulawesi... | reverse complement strand
ATGTAAGTGATCTGTTCGCGAGATTCTTTACCGACATAAACTCGGTCGTAAGGCTTCAAGACTAAGCCCTCTCTAACAGTAGCCTCAAGAAGCGTGAAGAATTCTTCTCCGACAACTTGGACCAAGGCGCCTGCTCTGTAACTTGGTCTGGCGCCGGGTCTGCCGTGGGGAAGGTAGTCTAAAACGTAGGCGTATTCTTCGTATCGTTTCTCTTTCTCCATTCTCTTCTCGCCCACCCCTCAGCGGACAAATTATTTTCTTGTGAAAAGTCCCTATTCCTATTTCCTATACTCATCTAAAAGATTTAAAATCTGTTGCAGTTTTGACAATTCGACAATTTTGCGTCCGCCCGCTAAAAACACACGGATTTCTTCTATGCTCTCTGGCATGGAGTTTACAACTTGAATGGCTTCCTCTTCTTCTAATCCAAACTTTTCTATGAGAGCTTTCACTAAAGTCTCTGCTTTTTCGGGTTCAATCCGTGAAAACTTTGAAGCGTAGTCAAGCGATCTGCGTTGAAACTGGTCCAGTTTGTCTTCGCCGAGAGACTCAAGTAACTTCTTCACCTCTGGAATAGTAAGCATGTGTTCACGTAACGCTTTTTTAGACATGTTTAGTCACCTCGCCAACCCCCTAGCGCAGGGTTCAAGATGCTCTGGACGAACAATAATTTCTTTCACGGCGTCTCCCTGGGTCACGTTCACAACGTAAGACCTGCCCTTCTTTTGAACAATTACACCAACCTTACCATGAAAGCGTCGATGAGGCATACCCTTGTGAACGCTTGGATCAATTTTGACAACCACTTTCTCGCCTGCCACATAACCGTGCAGAATCTTGCTTAAGCTGGTTTTTCCATGTTCTCGAGGCTTTCGGCTCAAAAGAGAACGTGTCTTGTGGCGATAACCCTTGGCTCTTCTTCCCATTTTTTAGTCTTCCTCCTTCATTTGAACGCTCAAGACGTCGAGTTCAAGCGGTGTGGCTCGGGCGCCAATTATCTCGGCTATGTTGGGGGTGGTTCGACCTTCGTCTCCAGTTACGAGTTCTTTGATGTAGAGCCCTCCTTGGCACTTTAGTCTCAGTTCTATGCGGTTGGGCGTCAACCTCTTTACCTTAGCCTCATATATGTGCTTTTCCCGAACCAAATCAGCTCTTCGATGCAGAACCCTTCGAGGAGTCTGCTGCCTAACAACTGCATTCACTAATCTCTTCTCAATCTGCGCCAATTCTTTGTCAAGAACTGCCTTGTCAAACTGCACTATTGCTCTATACACTTTTTCTGCTGCTTCCGTTTTCTTCAACCGCCTAACCCAGTCTTTGTTGGCAAAGCGCAAGCTGGAAACCCTTACCTTTCCTTGCGCCCCATCATTGATTGCTTTGGCGAGTTTGCGCAGGTTGAGGAACCGTTTCTTGGGCTTTTTCACTTCGATGACGAATGGTCTGCCCCGCCCCAGCATGCGGGCATCTATGTCTTCGCGTCCAGCCCCGTGGAGGGCTATGTCTTCTCCCATGGTTTGTTGGCGCACAGGCTCTCCTATTATTTCCTCAACCGATTCTGAATACATTTTGCCAGTCCAATTGCAACGTTCGCAGCCTCTTCCGCGACATTTGGAGCACAACCATCTGGACTGGGGAATGCCTCGCACCAGTTTACGGTATCTTCCAGCAATGTAAATTGGATTAACCTGAACCTTAACCTGCTCTTCGAACGGATTAAGCAATATGACCACATCTGGCTTCTTGTAATCTGTCGCCTTTCCAGTGGCTTCAGCGATTTTCTTGCCGATTTCTCGACTGAAAGCATTGCGCACGCTCTCGCCGTGTTTGACTTCGAACTCCGCCTTAAATTCATCTTCGCGTTCTTCAACTTCGGTTGGAAGCTCCACACCCACGAGAAAGGTGGCGTACTCGTAGGGTTGCAGTTGACTAACAGAACGGTTCACCAAGTCTTGCATGGAGTCAAAGCGTCCATTGCAGAGATGGCAACGTTTCTTTCCATCCATTTTCTTTTTCATTCGCTTGAGGATTTCGGCAGCCATGTCAAAACCGCCATTTGACGCCAGAGTCTTGAGCAACGTGAACCCTGTTTTGTTCTTGTCTATGGCTAGTTGATGAGCCTTCATGGTGAGTAAGAGTTTAAGCGCCTCTCCTCGGCTCAGATTGTCCATTCCATACCCTAACAGAGCGAATTGTCTGCCGAGGCAATGACTGCATAGAGGATACTTCTCCAGCATTCTTTGTGCCTTTTCCAGCATGTCTGTCATCAAAATTTTCCTCTTTATCTTTGAATGTAGCTATTCTTCGAGTTTTCCAAGCTGGTCCATTGAAATTTTCTTTCCGCCGAAGAATGGCAGCGCTCGTTTTCTTCGTAGAGTTTTCATCATTTTTTTCATCATGCCATATTGATTCAGCAGTTCCTTCACTTCTTTTTCGCTTGTGCCCGAACCTCTAGCTACTCGTTTAATTCTAGAAGCGTTGAAGGTTTTGGGGTCGTCGCGTTCATTGGGCGTCATGGATTGGATTATGACGCGCCATTTTTGGAGGCGGTCTTCAGCCATTTCCATCATGTCGTCTGGTATGTTATAGGAGAGACCGGGAATCATTTTTAAAAGGCGCTTAAACGGACCCATGCCTTTCATGGCTTCAAACTGCTCGTACATGTCGGTTAATGTAAACTTGCCTGACAAGAAAGCTTTCATTTTTTTCTCTGGCACCTGAACCTCGGCTTCGCGCACCTTTTCGATGAGGCTTTGCAAATCACCCATGCCGAGGAGCCGCCCAACAAAACGAGATGGCACAAAGGGTTCAATGTCTTCGATTTTTTCGCCGGAACTAATGAATTTTATTGGGGCGCCTGTGGCTGCTACGGCTGAGAGGGCGCCGCCGCCTCGGGCTGAGCCGTCGAGTTTGGTTACATAGATTGAGCCTATTGGTGTGGCTTCGTGGAACGCTTTGGCTTGTATGGCTGCTTGTTGACCTATTGTTCCATCTACTACAAGGATGACTTCGTCTGGTTTGATGGCTTTTTCCAGCGTTTTCATCTCTTCGATTAGGCTTTTCTCCTCTTTGTGGCGTCCAGCTGTGTCAATAATGACAACGTCTTTGTCGTTAAATTGCTTCAACCCTTTGAGGGCAATGTCTATGGAGTTCTTGTTTTGAGGTTCACCATACAAAGGAATGTTTATGCGGTTGGCTAACTGTTGCAGTTGAGCGTAGGCTCCAGGTCGGTAAGTGTCGGCGCAGATTAAGGCGGTTTTTAATCCACGCTTTTGAAAGTAACGTGCAAGTTTAGCGGCGTTTGTGGTCTTACCCGAGCCTTGAATGCCCACCAGCATGAGCACGGTTCTTTTTCCAAGTTCAGTTTTTAATAGAACGGGTTTTTCACCCAAGAAGCGAGTTAATTCATCGTACACAACTTTGACAACGTGTTCGTGTCTGGAAACGCCTGGCGGAACCTTTTCCTTCAGCGCCTTGTCTTCTATGTTCTTTGAGATTTCTAGGACCAGTTGAACGTTGACATCTGCTTGTAAAAGGGCGCGTTGAAGGTCGCGAACTAATTCTTTGACGGCTGCTTCGTCGACAACGGGTGCTCGGAAAATCTTGCGTAAAGCGTCGTATATGGAGGAGCCGAAGTGTTCAAGAGCCATGGCTTATCTTTTAACCCCTAACTGGTTGCGGTCTTAAATACGTATCTGGTTGGTCAAAAAGCATAGCCATAACTCTTTTCTGTTGGCTTTTGAGAAACTAAAGAGTCGAAAGGCTACAGAATAAAGGTCGAATAGAAACACGTTCAACAAGCAGGTATCGGGATTTGTTCATCGAGTAGGGGTTCACTGTGAGTCCTCTGCCTTGCGTGACATCTTCGAGTTTTATGGTTTCAAGTTTTCTGAGCCCATGATATTTGGTTTAGGCAGCGGCTTGGGCTTTGTCTACTGGCAGAGCAAACGTGGCAACATGGTTCTCTTGCCTGCCTATCCATTTGTGGGTGGGCGAGCACGAGACCTTTATAAGAACCTCTGCTCTAATCTTGGGGTTTCAGTGAAAGTTAACAAGACTTCGAGCAAGACAAGAGCCTACGAAGCCCTAAAGGACCTAATAAACAAGGATATTCCAGTCATGATTGCCGTGGATATGCCTTATCTGAAGTATCTTGGACTGCCAGAGCAGGCGCACTTTGGCGGTCACTGTGTTGTGGTTGCTGGCTTAGACGAAGAAAAGGGTATAGCTTACATCGCTGACACTATGTTCAAAGACCTGCAGATTGCCACTTTGAAGGAGCTGGAAGAGGCACGCTCCTCAACTTTCAAGCCTTTCCCACCCGAAAACAGATGGGTCACCTTCGAATTTCCAGCCAAACTAACCCCAGTCGAAGTGGCAATAAGAAACGCCATCACCAAAACTACCAAGGACATTCTTTACCCGCCCATAAAGAACCTTGGAGTCAAGGGCATAAACCACTTCGCGAATGAAGTAGTCAAGTGGCCAAAGCTTTTTCCACCAGAAAATGAACTGCGTAGGCAGCTTTACGAAATGAGCTACATCATGATGGAGGAAGACGGCACAGGCGGCGGACTCTTCCGATACCTCTATTCCAGATTCCTAAAGGAAGCAGGCGAACTGCTAAACAACAGAGAACTCGCAGACCTAGGTCAACGATATCATCAAATAGGACAAAAATGGACAGCCATCGCCAAACTCATAAGAGAAACACCGAAAAACACAACAAACGTACATGAAGCGAGAAAAGTTCTCCTAGAAGTCGCCAAAGAAGAAACAAAAGTCTTGTCTTCGCTCGCCAACATCTTCGAGTAGTCTACTATTTTTCCCAAAAACCATGGAGACATCACCATTTCCCCAAAAACTTCCTTCTTTTCCATGTTTTTAATGGGTGATTGTTGATTGGCAATTATACTGTTTACATCAAAATTAAATCAGAAAAGTTTAAATTTTACACCTTTTATGTAAATATTAATCCAAGGAGAGAGATGGTGAGCGGCAAAATCGACTTTTACCTCCTTTCTCTCTCTCAAAAGCCGACCGTTCACCATCTCCCTAAAAGGGGATAAGCGGTTTAGATTCTTTTATGTCTTGTGAAAAAATCTTCTATAAGTATTTTATACGATTAACTCTTTTTCCCATGATTCTCTAATGCTGCAGCAACTATTAACGGGAAGGCTATAGTGACATCGCATATTACTGTTACAGCTTTTCCTTTCGGTTTGACCTTGCCCCAGCTTATGGCTTCTTCCAACGAGGCGCCGCTTAAACCGCCTGGTTCAGGTCTGTCCATGGTTATTTGAACGGCAGCGTCCACGCCCTCACGGAACGTATTGGCGAATAAGGCGAAGTGTTTGGGCACGCCTCCGCCCAAAATGATAATACCCACTTTTTTGGCTTCGTAAACCTTATCCATGAGCACATTGACATCGAGAAGCGGGTCTATCCGCAAGGTTTTGTCTTGTCCAAAAGTCCAGAGTTGAAAGCCAGCTATGGAGTCAACGAACGCTGGACATATTATTGGCACATTTTTGCGCGCTGCTATAGCCAGAATAGATTCCTTATCCTTAATTTGTTTTCCAATTTCGCTTAAGAGTTCAGCCGCTGAGATGCGCCTTCGTTTCTCTTCAGGTATGGCTTCCACAGTTTTGAAGAGCCACTTTTCTAAGCCTTGAAAAGCCTTTTGTTCAATGTAGATGTCGCCTATGCGACCAATGTTTTCCTTTCTGAGCCTTCTATCCTCAGCTGCAAAAGTGCCCACTAAGTGCCTATAGCCCAAAGCCTCAACCATGTCGTGAACCATGTTGGCGCCAGTTGTGACCAAAACGTTCACGCATTCATTTTCAATCAAGTCGCCGATGATTCGTCTAAAACCAGCGGGAACAATGGGACCAGCTAAAGTTAAGAAAACTGTGTAGTCTGGGTCATTGAACATTTCCGAAGCCAACTCGGCTGCTTCTCCAATCTTGCCCGCGCCTAACACTCCAGTGGCACTCATTTGCTTAACGAGTTGGCTGACGCTCATTCCCTTGCGAAGTTTCATCTGCTCGACACGTCTCAACTTTTTTTAGCAAGCCTCCCTTTGATGGAGAAGGATATACCCAAACAAAAGGCTAACCTATAATTTCCCGTCAATTTCCATTTTTAATCTCTCAAAAAATTGTTTCATATATTCCAATCTTTGTCTGGCAATTTCTTTCGCTTTTGGAGTATATAGTTTGTGTGGGATACGTTTGAATTTTGTTTCGAACTCAAGGTTCGAGGCATGTTTAGATGGGTCTTTAATTCTTCCGTTAGGTTCTCCACCAACAAGATTTTCTTTAATGTACTCTTCTATAGGGGTGTCCGAATAGATTTTTTGACCACATTCTCCCCCGATTGTGAAAGATCTTGCAATTCCTGTCGCTCCCAAAACATCTAGTTTGTCGGCGTCGCTTAGAATTTTTGCTTCTTTTGTCTTCGGTTCGTTTCCACTCCTGAATCTATGAGTGGCAATACAATGTAGGATCTGTTTTATTTTTGCTTCTGGATAGGCTAACTCTCTTAATATCTTCTCACTCATTTCAGCGCCTAGAATTGCATGGTCAACATTCAATTCATGGATGTGTCCCTTTTTGTCTTCTTCAGTTCTTGCAATGTCATGAAGTAAGGCGGCTGTTTTCAAAACATCCAAATCGACATTAGGCTCGTGTTTTGCTAAACGTAAGCATAAACTGTAAACCCTCATTACATGATTTATATCATGAGCAGGACTGGCTTCCCGTAATGCTTTTTCAGCAATCGCTTTTAATTTTCGGTATTTTCCTTCCATGAAAAACTAACCTTTCGTCCGCATGATTTTGGTTCTGCCTAAAATGCGCCAGTATTCAACCTCAACGCCAGATGAAAGCCTGTTCTTCAAGTCTTCGTCTTCAGGAAAGGGCGACTCAAAAACCTCATAGGTTTCCAAGTCCATCAACTGCACCGTAGACGGCAACTTGGCTAGGACCTGACCGCTACGCTTCTCAATTATTGGCACCTCAACCTGCGAATCTACAGGTTTAACAAAAGTTCTTTTGACGTTGTCGAAAACGCCTATGGCTACGACCCGCGCTTTGGCTGACCCATGTTTGCCAGGTTTAGATTTGGCGTAGTCAACTATGCGGCACGGTTCGCCTTCAACCATAACGTAGCTGCCAACTTTTATTGACCCAAGTTCAACAGGCTTGCTCATTCTGACGCCTCATGTTTAATTATGACAACTTTTACAACAGTGATTTTGTAGTTTAAAGGGTTTTGGGCGCAAATTTATATTTTCTCTTCTTTTCTTGCGTGCTAAATTTTCATGCGGGTGGTTTTGTCGGGTCTAACATATTCGATTTCAGCAGGGTGTATTTTTAATAAAGTGTAGTTAGGGTCATCTACGCTTTCCCAATGTTTGCTGAAAGAATCACAATGCTTAGCTATCTTCGCCTTGGTCTCTTTATTCCTAATTATTTTGGCTAGCCCAGCAACTCTTATACAACAATTTCTGTTGTCTTCTTTGAAAAGTAAACAAAATTCCACCTTTGGATTTCTTTGTATTTGTTTAACCTTTGCACTTGTTGTACCCGTTGCAATCCAAAATCGTTTATTAAAGTAAATCAGCGTTACAGGTCTAACTCTAGGTTGATTGCCTTCCATGGTTGCCAAGCATACATGCTGACAATCCTTAAAGCGACTCCATGCTTCTTTAATCTTATCAAATTTATCAGCCATTAAAAAGCCTCCTCACTAAACGAAAATAAGTTATAGTTAATTATTCTATCGCTAAGTGTGAGGGCGCTGGTGAACAAGCGTGGCTAAAAAGGTGGGCATCGTCAGCCGCGTCGACCGAAAAAAAGCACTGCAACTAGTCGCCAAGATGGTGCCTCATTTAGAAGCAAAAGGGCTATCGGTCATGCTTGACCCGAAGTTGACTAAACACATTAAAAGATTAGATTTGTCTACGCCGTTAGAAAAGATGCGAGCAGACCTAGTGATTACAATTGGAGGAGACGGCACCATTCTGCGAACTTGCCTTCAACTGCCAAAGCCTGAACCCCCAATCTTAGCCATCAACATGGGCGTGCGAGGCTTTCTAGCCGAAGTGCCACCGAAAGACACGTTTAAAGCAGTGGACAGGTTTTTGGCAGGTGAGTTTAAACTTGAGCGTTACATGAAACTGGCGACGTACATTGGTGATGTTCGACTGCCAGACGCCTTGAACGAAGTGGTTTTCACGTCGCGGGCTCCAGCCAAACTGTTACATATGCGGGTATGGAAGGGTGATGTGCCAGTGGCGGAGTGCCGTTCAGATGGCGCCGTAATCGCCTCTCAAGTGGGCTCAACAGCTTATTCTCTGTCGGCTGGCGGTCCAGTCATAGACCCAGACATACAGGCTATTGTTTTCACGCCCATTGCGCCGTTAACGGTTTTTCATCCAATCGTGTTTTCGGCAGAGTCTACTTTGCACGTAGATTTGCTGAGCCCAAAAAGAGCGGTTGTTGTCATTGACGGTCACTATCAGACTGAGACTGAAGCGGAAAAGTCGCGGATAACCGTGACCAAGTCGGAGTACACGTCTTCTTTCGTTCGTTTTAGGGAAGACTTTTATCATCGACTGAAGGGTAGGCTTCTCTTTTCTCGAGGTGAGAGGCGCTGACACAGCCGAGGAAGAGAGCTATCGTTCTCGACACATCTGCCTTCATAGCGGGATTTGACCCTCTGTCCGTTGCCGACGAGGTTTATTCGGTTCCAAGTGTTGAGCGTGAATTGGCTTCGAACTCATTGCCGTGGACTCGTTTCAAGACAGCCATAGAAAGCGGGAAGCTAAGGGTGAAGGCTCCTAGCCGCACTTTCTTGGAAAGCGTTAAAGAATCTTCTAAAACCGTTGGCGATGTGCTCTTTCTTTCAGAAGTTGACTTGCAGGTATTGGCGCGGGCTTTGGAGTTGAAGAGTTTGGGATACAGCCCACTCATTGTCACCGACGACTATTCTATCCAGAACGTTGCCAATCAGGTAGGTGTGGAGTTTGCGTCACTCATGACACTTGGCATACGTTTTCGTCATCACTGGATAATGTACTGTCCAGCCTGCTATCGCAAGTATCCGCCTGACTACAAGGGTGAAGCCTGCGAAGCATGTGGCACCAAACTCAAGAGGAAACCCTTAAGAAAAACTCTTGTACGATAACAAGAACCATTTAGGAGTTAGAAGAAATGAGTGCAGTTAAACGCAAAACTCTCTATTTCGCGTCGCCTGGAAAAATCAACACAGAAGCTTTACTGAAATTTGTGAAAGATTACGCAGAGGATCAAGGTGTAAACCATATTGTGATTGCCTCAACCACAGGTGAGACAGGGGTCAAAGCCTCAGAGGTTTTCAAGGGCTTCAACGTCGTGGTTGTCACGCACCACACTGGATTCGCTGAACCTGGCGCTCAGGAGTTAACTGAAGAGAATCGCCTAAAAATCCTAGAGAACGGAGCCCATATTCTAACGGCTACCCATGCCTTGAGCAGTGTGGAGAGAGCCATCCGCAAGGAGTTTGGAACCCTTCAGCCCCTAGAACTCATAGCTCACGCGCTGAGAAGGTTTGGAGAGGGAACCAAGGTTTGTGTGGAAATCACGTTGATGGCGGCAGACGCAGGACTAATACCAGAAGACAGAGATGTCATAGCCATAGCGGGAACAGACTCTGGCGCTGATACCGCCCTAGTCATAAGACCGGCAAACGCCTCACGATTCTTCGACCTAAGGATTAGTGAAGTTATTGCTAAGCCAAGATAGTTTGAACGTGAGAAACGGGTGCCTTATATTCCATCGATTCGCTCTCACTTCGCCACATTCTTAATAATCTTAATTTGATTTATGTTACATATTCTCGATTCACACTTGTTAAATACGTGCTGCTCATGACGAAAGAGATGTGCGTGAGACATTTGAGCGGTACTTATGTCACATACTTGAGTGAGCGCGTCCCCACGGGAATCGACGGCTTAGACCCTCTCATAGAAGGAGGTTTCTTGAGGGGCGATGTCATACTGGTGGTTGGCAGATCAGGCAGCGGGAAAACAATTTTCTCAACACAGTTCATTTATAATGGTGCAGTTCAGCACGGCGAAAAAGGCGTGTACGCAACTTTTGAAGAAGACGCAAAAACTTTGAAGCGAAACATGCTCAAGTTTGGCTTTGACCTTGAAAAACTGGAACAAGAAGGCAAGATAAAGGTCATCGATCTCGAGGGATTAAAAGGTGAAGGATTAAGTGCAAACATCGACTACATTCTCGAGGCATTAAAAGAAATCAACGGCAAAAGACTCGTTATAGATTCATTAACGGCTTTTCTCTTCGGCTGCTCAGAAAAGTTCGAGTACAGAATGTTCATGCATTTGATGTATAGAATGTTAAAGATGCATGGCTACACAACCCTACTAACTTGCAGTGTGCCTACGGGTGTAGAAACGCTGGGTCTTGGAGTAGAAGAGTCCGTAGCCGACTCTTTGATAATTCTTGAAAACGTGATAGACGGTTTAGAGTTGAAGACAAGGTTCATAATACGCAAGATGCGAGGAACCGATCACAGCAAAAAATACCACAACGTCATTATAACGAACAAAGGCATACAAATCTTGCCATTCACGGTAACGTAGATGAGGATAGCCAGTTGCCCATGAAGAGGCTGTGTCGTTGGGGCAAAGCATGGTGAAAAGATGCCTAGCATTTGGACACGAGCTCAGCCTCATGCATTCTCAAAAACTCTTGGGTTAAACTACCAGCAACTGGAAGGCAGAAAGATTCTGCTTGAGTTTGACCCAGCATCGCACTACGAAAAAGTTATTCACGATTTTGTTACCGAGGCTTTAGCTAACGT
>Ga0315306_10001566_pt1 | contig 10870 bp, 7 predicted proteins | sample TDP1_MG_FD_203803 | JGI IMG/M metagenome (GOLD analysis project Ga0315306, IMG submission 203803) | Freshwater sediment microbial communities from Lake Towuti, South Sulawesi, Indonesia - TDP1 | ecosystem: Environmental > Aquatic > Freshwater > Lake > Sediment | place: Indonesia: South Sulawesi... | reverse complement strand
TGAAATCCTTGGTGCTGCCTTTTCTTTTGGCACTTGGAGGCGTTGCCTCTGACTACATATCGACAATAATAGGGCTGAGTTTGGGCTTTTACGAGACTCACCCACAGTATCATCCGCTTTGGGCGCTTCTTTACTTCTGGGGAGCCTTGGTCGTACTGACTGTGGCTCTCCCTAAGAAGAAAACCTCGACTATAAGCGTAAATGGTCTAGCATTAGCGTCATATATCGGCACAATAAACAATGTTCTGGTAATACTAGGAATTTTCCAAGGACTAGGCATCTAACTTTCTCAGAACATGCCAGATATAGAACGTTTGACCAAAACAGAAATTTCAAGAGGGCATACAAGCGCCAGAAAAGATTCTGAACCTCAACTGATATTTTACTTGCTAATCCATATTCCCATTTACAAGCGAGTTTATTTCTAAAACTCGCATTCGCTTTTCAGTATTCAAATTGGAAAAATGTTGCATGTGCCTTAAATCTGAACTAGCTGGTTTGATGCGAAAGGGCTTTGGACGGCAACTCAATTATGAAAATTGTGCCTTTCCCCGCATTACTTTTGACCGTAATGCTGCCATTGAGAGCCTCAACCAATCGTTTACAGACAGCCAACCCTAACCCCAATCCCTTCGCCTTCGTAGTGAACAATGGCTGAAAGAGCTTGTCAAGATTCTCTTCAGGTATGCCTACACCAGTGTCTTGGAATTGTATGAACACGGTTTCAGGCGTCCTAGACACTCTTATCGTCAGCTGACCTCCATCTGGCATGGCTTGTAAAGCATTCATGACAAGATTTGCGAACACACGCTTCATAAAGGAGGCGTCAACCAGCAACTTTGGGAAGTCCAAGTCTTCTTCAATCTCGACAGAAACTTTGACAGCTTCAGGAGCCGAAATCGTTGAAAAAGTATCGTTAACAAGCTGTTGTACGCTGATCTGCTCAAGCTTCGGCTTCAAGGGCCTTGCATAATCCTGTAGATCGGAGACGATTTTATTCGCGTACTCCACTTGTTCACCCATGGTCTTGATGATCTCTGCCAGATCTACGTTTGGCGACGATTCCAGCTTCTTCTCCGCCAAGTAGAGAGAGTTAACTATAGCCTGCAACGGGTTGCGAAGGTCGTGGCCCACCATTGCGGCTGCCTCTCCGATAGCAGCCAGCCTCTGAGACTTGAGAAGACTCTCTTGTGCTTCCTTCAACTCCCTAGTTCTCTCCTCCACTAGCTCTTGCAAGTAGTCAAAGTATAATCTGTGAATCTGCGTCTTGGGAATCTTAGTCGCCAACATCCCCAAAAGCGTTGGATAAACTCCAAGGGCCACAGCCCTTTCCTTATTCAATGTAAGAACCAACCTTAGCTTCTCTAATATCCCCTCAACATCTGCTTTGGGATCCATGAGTAGATTCTCATAGACTGAACTTAGAATCGAGTTGAACCTCTCGACAGCAATCGGAACCTGCTCATCCTGCGGGAGTTTCACAAGCCGTTCTCTGACTCCTTGGATTGAGATTTCACCATAGTCAGATATCATCACGGCCCTAGTGAGATGGTGCTTCGAAAGCTCCTTCTGAAACTCGGGCTTTTTCTGAATCTTGCCTACGACTGGTAAAAGAATTCGTTTGTAGATCTTGAGACAAGCATCAATATCGTCCAGCTCTCTCAAGCTTTCGTCTTCGACGATTCCTTCAAGAAATTTCCCATCAGAAATCCCGTATATCAGATCGGATTTCTTTAGAAAATCCTCATTTGCCTTCACCACTCCCTCAAATCTCCAACCAAGATTCTGAGAGGCAACATTTAGAACGCGAAGATAATTGTCTGCAATCCCATCAGCTATAGGATTCTTATCAAAGAACCTCAGATTACTAGTGACCAACTCTACTAGGTCGATATCTTCTTTCTCTACGAAGTCTATCTTATCTTTAGCTAACGATACTTGATTCTCTATCTTCGATTTTGTTATGAAATCTGTGAATTTGAAGTACTCTTCTCCAAGCTGACTGCTGATTATAGAGTTATAAAACACAGTCAGAAAGGATGAGTAAACTTGGGAAAAATCTTTCCCCGCAATTGCTAATGGAATTCCTTTTTCCCTGAGGGATAAAGCATACCAAATCGAAATAATTGTTAAGAACTTAAACATACCGCCTAAATGAAAAATAGGGCTCAGAAGATTTAGTGCGATTAGAGCGTTGCTTAGGATTGTTCCAACAGCTTGAAAAGAAACAAAGCTGAGAAGAAGAATGAGGTATTTTCTTTTTAACAAAGGAAAACTCGCTTTTTTTATCAAACCAACTAGGGCGATGACTATCCCTGCCAAGTACCCTACAAAGATAATGCCACCTATGACGAATGGAAGATGGAAGCTAACTACCCTGTAAGTCCAGCCGTATTGGGTTAAAAAGAACTCGTAATTGACTATGTAATCGTCTTGAGACATTATGGCTACTTGCGCAACAGCAGGAATCAGAATCAACAGAAGGGTCTTTCCGCTACTTTTCCCTCCAACACTCAGAATAGTTAAAAGATACAGTGGAAAGCCCAGGTGGCTGGTCAATATCATTATTCTGAAGAAGTTGGCGGATGCGATTACATCGGGAGCCGTCGTGTATAGGAATGATGAGATCTCCCATGTCCACATTGCTAAGCCAAAAAGAACCAAGAACTTTGAAGCCAAAGTTCTCGGGGGCTTAAGCAGAACATATAAAGACATGAGAAGACAGAGGGTTCCACCTATTAGATACTGATATCCGTCCATTTCGCATATCTCTTCTATCCCTTTTCTAGAATATTAGTTGTTTATTCAAATTATGAACGTAGAATACATCTAGGTTATTAACAGGAACTGTAGCAAGAAGAAAAGCTCTTAAATAAAGCAAGCTGATATCCATATGGGAACCTGCAATTTAGATGATTTCCAAGTGATAGTAGATGGGGGGCGATGACCTCTGGAAAAGATACTGCGGTTTCTATGAGAGAGATTCCTCTGAGCAAATAGAATATAATAGGAAAAGAATGGAGAGATACTTCGATAAATGGACGAAGACAGACCTTGCCAAAATATTATGTAAAACAAAGCCGAGGAAAATTCAAGACGCTCCCATCACAGTATATAGCGATTATACTATGCTGAGCGATTTTGGTCGGAAAATAGCTGATATCACGAAATGGACCCCAAGAAAACGTGGGGAGCTTTTTAAGGAATACTACGATCGCGTCGGTCGTGAGGTCGGTTCCTCTCTTAATCAATACATGACTGAACCATTCTACCTCTGCATGAAGACTACGGGCACGATGGGAGCAAATAAGTGGGTTGCTCATGGAGAAACATTCTGGAGAAACTTTGCGGCAGCGTCAATCGCGACCGCTGTAATTTCTTGCAGCGAGGGATGGGGAGAGACGAAGCTGAGAACCGGAGATAAGGCCTTGAACATGAATGCTCCGATACCATACATCTCTGGATGGGGAGCGTGGGTCTCCCAGACCCACTTTAGATTGGTTCCACCAATAGAAGTTGCTGACAACCTTCGAGACATGAAGGAAAATTTTAACCTCATACTTAGGGCTATTGAGAAAGGAGAAAGAATATCTTTGGCCGGGGGGATAGGTTCGATTTTCTACATGCTTTGCAAATATTTCGTTGACCCGGAAGAATTCTACACCGAATATTATCATTCAATGAATTTTGGCCCAAAGAAAGCACTCCTGTACTTGAAACTACTCCAATGTAAACTAGGTACAAAAGAGAGGAAAAACATAGTCGATTTTATACCGTTGAAGGGCGTACTTGTCGCAGGAATGGAGGCTAAGCTCTACATAGAGTTTTTCAAGAAAGAGTTCAATTTAGAACCATTACATATCTACGGATCGACGGAAGCTGGTCCATTGATGAGAGGAGATCCAGACAGGAAAACAGACTTGATTCCTGACTTGAGAACCAGCTACTTAGAGTTCAAAACTGAGGATGGTCAGATAAAAGAATTAGAGGAAGTTAAAAAGGGAGAAACTTATGACTTGACTGTAACCCCGTTCGGATCGATCTTATTCCGGTACGATATGGAAGACCTCTTCAGGGTTGTCGATTCTAGAGATGACGGTATGCCTGTATTCGCCTTTGAGGGTAGGAAAAAAACGATGATACGGCTATACAGCTCCTACGTAGTTAGCCCGAATGTAATTGTGCAAGCTCTTTACAAGGCAGGTTTAAAGTCGTCTGATAAATGGGCAGTAATCAAGCTATTGAAACCAAGGGAACACCTTCAATTTCTGATGGAAAGGACATTACCCTATTCCGAAACAGAAGCAGAGAAAATCATATTTAATTGTCTTATCGAGACAGACAGAGCTATGCCGCACCCTAGTGAAACTCCCAAGGATTACGTTACTGGAACTCTGGAGGACTACGTAGCTGACTTCAAAATAGAAAATCCGTCAGAAGCAGTCAAAGTGGAGTACCTGAAGCCAGGCGCTTTCTTAAGATACTCCATCATAAAGGCAAAGGAGGGAGCCCCGATAGGACAATACAAACCCCCAAAAATAATTCCGTCCGAAAAGATGGAAATCTATGAGACCTTGAGGAACGCATAACTAGTAAATTCCTCTAGAATTGGGACCATTGTGAACTGAGAATCTCACCAGACGCTTTTGAGGCTACATCTTCTGCAGCTAAGACCAGGCAGAAGACTGCTGCTAATGCGTAGAACGGTGCAAGCATGAGGTAAAAGTCTGTTGTCCAAATGAAGAGTCTGAAAGCTTCCGCCAGTATCCTAACTACTGAAGCTCCTGCCACGGACACGTACAAGACGTAGTTATCTATTAACACGGCTATTACAGGCAAGACTAAGCAAGTGAGAGAGAGAATTACATTCCACAACCAAAAACTTGCGTACAGTGAGGGGCTAACTGAAGAAAGAATACCGAATAGTGAGAAGACGTGGCTAAAGTGAATTAGGCCAAAAAAGACTATGTAAACTTTCGCCAACGATGCTAGGTTGAGCTTCATCTAGACTTTACTCCTTACAGTTTTCTCCCTAAGCTCAATGACATAGTCTTGAAGCCTGTAGCCTTCCTTCCACTGAAATTTTGATCCTAACTTGGAATAGAGAGTCTCAAGAATAAGGTCCTTGATGATCTGTGCACCTTGGTCTGTGCCCAAAATTTTCGGTAAGGAATCCTCGAAGAACTGAACTCTTTCATCTAGACTCTTAGAGCAATCTTTCCCTAGACAGTTGAGAATAATCTCTGCTATCTCGTTCTCGAACACATTCCTAACAACCTCGTCTATTGTCTCCATGAGCACAGTGGTAAACCCTTGCATTACAATTCGCCACGGCGCAGCTTTCTGACTCGAGTTTCTATCCATTTCCCTACTTTTTCTTGAGTGATCTCTTCAGCTTCTTGCTGTTCCCTCATCTTCTCCGCGACAACCCTCAGCAACTTTCGAGTGTCTACGGGTTTAACGAGGTATGCGTCAGCCCCAAAATTTAGAGATTTAACCGCATTCTCTAGGTCGGGGTAACCAGTCACAATAATTCTGACCATCTTTGGGAAGCTATCATGCATCTTTTTGAGAAGCTCTGTGCCCTCCATATCCGGCAGCTTTATGTCAATCAATGCCAAGTTATAGAAACCAGCCTCAGACTTCTCCAGAGCTTCTCGGCCAGTCTCCACTCCATCGACGTAATAGCCTTCTAGTCTAAGAACATCTTGGAGGCTTTTCAGGATAGTCTTATCGTCATCTACTATCAGAATGCTTTTCTTATCCACCCATGGTCACCTTTCTAATTATCGGCACTTTGGTCTCGTTAGCTTGACTAATTTGGGTTAAGACAGAAGAAATCATATATGACTTATGAATCGGGGATATGGATTCAAAAAACTTTATCGCTCGATTTATCTAAACGGAACTGTTTTTCACAAACCCTTTACTGCTATATACTTGTCGTTCTTGTGCAAGCTCTCGACGAAATCGCCCGCTGTCTAAAAAGTGACCAACCAAAGCATTTTCTTCTCTTAATTTCGTTGCTCCTAGCATGCCGTTGAGTAGGTGGTTTGCGATCGCTCTTCACCCCAAAGTTAGAAATGAAAGGTCAAGGCGTCGACGTAACTGGACGAATTGTATTTCGGGGAAACTGCGAAATAGAACTCGCTGGGTCTCAATTTATGGTAAGTTCGATCTCACACGTGTAGACTATTGAGCTGCCCCTTACGGCTTCTAGTCTGATGTAGAGAACCGATGTCCCGGAAGATGATTCGTCGGCATACACAACTATATATCGCATCGAAGATGCTGGAAGGGTGTACCAGTTTCCAGAAGATGAAACGATACCTCCCCCAACGATTTCAATCTGGGTGCTTGTGGTCGTATCCCGGAACCAGATTGTGCAATTGCTTAGTCTCCCAATATTACCGTAATTGTAGAGGATGAGTCTGATGTTCTGATCATAGGATTTCTTGGACACCACACCTAGCACGTAGTCGTAGGTGTCGTATTCGTAGGTGAGTTTGATCTGGTTTATCTCTTGCTGAAACTGTGTAGTGGTTGATAATACACCCGTGACCTTGATCTTGGCATTTCCATTTGAAGTGTAGAATTGAGGGTTCGTATTTATGGTGAGGACCTTTGTAACGTTTGTCCCCGTCGATACATATGTTAAATATCCTTCGCCGCTTGTCACATAACCAGGTTTGGAGTAGTTCCAGACTTGAATTGTAACATTAACGTTCGAGACGCTGTAGTGGCTCACCACCGTAAAGTTGAGCTGCATTGGCGTACTCACGATCATACTTGAGAAGGTGAACTCTGTTGAAACGCTATAGTCACTAGGGCGGGTGGGTTTGAATTCTATCCAGTCGGCTTTAAAGTCGAGTTGTGAGCTTGTGTTCTTCACTCCCTTGACCTTGATTCTCCAATTGCCGGAACCATCGCGGAAATGGGTGGGGTTTGTGGCTATAGTTTGGCTTTTCGTTTCGTCCGTGCCTGGTGTCGTGCTTGATGTGTATGAAATGTAGCCGTTTCCGATAGTCGGGTAATCACCAAGCGTGTAATTATAGAGTTGCATCGTAACAGTTATGTCGCCTTGGGTCCACGCACTATCAAGCGCCCAAGTGAGTTGAGTCCAGCTTTCGGTGTTAGATGTGCCCGTGAACTCCACTTCCATTGTTAATTGTGTTGGGTCTCCAAAGACTTGAAATTCCATTTCAAAGCACTCGTAGGTGGTTGTGCCCGTATCGGCAGTGAAAGTAGAAGCACCAATAACCGTGAAAGTCGTGCCGTCCCACTTAATTGCCCCAAGGTCATAATCTGTTGCTTCTAATGCAGCTCCCAGTATCAAAATGTCTCCACTTACGCTCCTGGTGTTTCGTCTTAGTTGAACCCAAAGATGAGTGCGTGCGGTTGCTCCACTTTGCATCGGCACGCTTGTAGCGCTTCCCCATGTATCTGGAGCTGTAAAGGTTTTGTAAGTGATCTGACCTGCTATAGTTCCATAGACAAGTAATCCTTTGCTTCCTGATGGTTCCCAGTCGAAGTCGGCGCATCTTCGAGCATTGGTGTCTACGTCTGGGTCATGCTCCGCGTGGACTGTCCAAGCGCTTCCACTCCAATAGGCAGAGTTGAGGTCTGACGCACCATCTACAACGGTATAAAGTAGAGCATTTGACGCTGGGTCAGATTTTAATGTTACCCAATTTGTTATTGCTCCTTGTGTGTTAATGTCTGGAGCCAATGTTGGTCCTGATAATGTTGAGCCATCCCAAATTCGGTTATAGTTGTCTGTAGCGACGGCGTCTCCCCAAATAAACATTGCTCTTCCAGATGCTTGCTCATATGCAACCGCAATAGATTCTTCTGTAGCAATAGCAGCGGTTGCATCCCAAACTGCTACTGCTCCCATAAGGCTCCACGATGAGCCTGTCCAAGCGTAGCCGTGAACGTCAATGTTAACATCGATGTATATCATTGCGATTTCATTGTCATCCGCTGTCCCGCTTCGAGTTCCCGGAGCACTTGCCAGAGCAATCCAATAGACTACGCCAGTGGTGTATGGGAGGTCTAGAAGCTGTTCTGAACTCCAAGAGAGCCCATCCCAAATCTTGTAACCGATTTCATTCGTTGCCGAGCCCCTTGAATATACGAATAGAGCTCTGCCTGTAGTTTTTTCGTACGCAATGTCGAAGCATCGGTAAGCATTTGCAGTGGTTCCTGAATAAGCTATGTTGTTAGTTACGATCCACTGGGTGCCTGGACCATCCCAAACATAAGCATCGAAATAACCATCACTACTCAGGGTTATGACGATGCGCTCTAGGGCTCTTTCGCTTTTTGTGCAATAAGCGGTTCGAACCCAGCGAATTGGGCTGCCAGCCCACATTTCCATCTCATTTTCGCTACTCCAGACGGTTCCGTCCCAAAGGCGATTTTTCGGATAATTTGCTCCGCTTAGAGTGGTACTTCGATAACTGATAAAGGCCCTTGTAACACTTGTGGTTGATGTTTGACCAACATAGCTTCTGAATGTCATGTAGTCTTCATCATTAGCTGGAAGGTTGCTTAATGGACCAGAGACAAGCCGAGTATTCCCTATCAAGTTGTAGCCAGAGGGAAAATGTTTAGAAGTGGAAGTTCCTGCACTTCTAGTGATTAGGTAATCTGAATCCACAGCTTGAATGCTCGGCGGAACTGTGCCAGAAACGTAGTACCTTAACTCTTCGTCTTGTAGGTAAATTGAAGGCTCTGGGTCTACAAAACGGCGAAGCCTTACATTATCGAACCAGGCGCCAGTGCCAATACTCCAAGTTTTGAGCGCTATGGTACCGCTTGAAAAGTCTATTCCAATGTCTGCCCATCCGGAAGAGGGAACGCGTTGCGAACCATTTACCCATATTTGAGCTTGTGTGCCCTTGATTCTTAAATCGACCTTATACCATACGTTCGCAGATGGTTCAGGCGTTCCACCGGCGATAAATGACCACGAATCCGCCACATACTTGCCAATTGCCCAGTCAGTTCCTTCCGGATTGGCCTCGTACCAATTCCTGATAGTCCCCGGCTGTACTCTTGCAGCAATGGACCAGTCTTCGCCACCGCCAGCGACTCTCATATAAACCTCCAGTTCCACGTCTGCCTCATTTATAGTTGCCAGAGGTTTTATCCAACTCGCGCCACCAGTTGTTTCCTTGATTGCATACGGAGCGGACACATATTGATCTGTGGCAGCAGACCACGTCCCCAACATGACTGACCAATCAGAAATGCTCCCATCATCAAAATCATCCCAGAAAACATAAACGCTGTTTTTGTTTGATGGCGGGCTTCCTGCACTTGGGTAACCGTAGTACATGTAGTAGTTGCTGTCAGATGAAGAAGCCCCAATGCTCGCTTGGGTTTTGAACCAAACCTTTGTAGAGGCCGTATTCATGTTCTCAACAACACGGTCCAGTTCCAGCCAAGAAGAAGATGAACTATTCCAATATAGTATTCTCAAGTCGTTTCCGTTCGACATCATTTTGCTGGCTGAAACCAAGGAAGCAGTGTCAAGAGCCAAGACAACCGAATAACCAGCGGTCAAAGTTGAAACGGCGTTGTTGTTTACTGTTACTTTGCATCGATAAGAGTAACTGTTGCTCCACCAATTACCACTAAGTATACTGTAACTGTTCGGATAATAGTCGTACGGCTCCTCGGATGCTACCACCGTGACATTTGATCTTGTCCCATTTACACTTGTCTCTGAAGTCCCAGCAGGTCCACCTGTGAGGGTAACAGCTATGTCCGGCGTGTACGTGCCGCTACTTTCGAGAGAGTAGCCTACCAATGAAAAGGCCACGGTAATAAGAGGAAAAGAAAGAAGTAGCAGAATTAGGACCAGTGATAATCCTGTTCTATCTGTTGATTTCACCTCTCTTCATCCTCTAGAAATTGACGTGCCAGCTCAAGGAGATCCTCTGAGGAGTCACCTCTGTCTTCATCAGTGGCAGGAGCAGTCCGTCTTCTTCGTGCCTTTGGAGTTTCCTTAACTGGTTCGACGTCAACCCGGGGTAGATTGACAGATTCCTTCTCTAGTTCTTCCAAAACATAGGTGCTTCCGAGATCGTTAACCTCTCCTACGTGTTTGAGGCTTGTCTTTACGGTCTTCCTAGCCTCTCTGTGGACAACAAGCATGGTAAGTCCGACGTTCGCCAAGGCCACCGCGAAATAGGCAACACTCAGCACGTTTCTGATTTCCAAAGCAACGTGAAAAAGGAAGTTTGTAAAGTACATCTGCGCCACGCCTTCCAGTGCAATGATCTGATAGATGGATGGGAACAGTTCTGAAGAATTCTTGGTTAGATAACGACGTGTTATCAGACTGAGCATTACTAAAACGTTGATACCTAGAAATGTCCATATCTCTGGAGGCTCAAGCACAGAACCTTCCTCCTAGACGCAATTGATGATACTCTATATTTTAGACGTATGAACGGCACGTCCATAGGTAGAATAAGAACAGCCCACTGATACATCCAGTTCACACGTCATTTAAGAAGGTAGTGCTTTACCAAAAGCCAGTGAGACAGAAATGGCGATAAGACGGATCACCTTCGCATCGTTGATACTGCTGTTATCTGCGTTTACAATCTCAGTCGTGAGCGCAGCGGTCTACTACGCATTACTGGGAGACATGACTTACCAGGCAAAGCTCAGCCCTGTGGTTTTCACTAGCGGCAGTGACACATCGGTCTGCGGGGGTTCGCTCTCTACCAACAGCACCATAGCAACATTCACGAACATACCACTAGCCGTCGAATCACAGATCACAATCACACAGCTTGTCAATGTGACGAACTCAGACTCCACAGGCCACAGTGTCCAAGTCTCGGTCGGTTCT
>Ga0315306_10001564_pt1 | contig 10876 bp, 7 predicted proteins | sample TDP1_MG_FD_203803 | JGI IMG/M metagenome (GOLD analysis project Ga0315306, IMG submission 203803) | Freshwater sediment microbial communities from Lake Towuti, South Sulawesi, Indonesia - TDP1 | ecosystem: Environmental > Aquatic > Freshwater > Lake > Sediment | place: Indonesia: South Sulawesi... | reverse complement strand
ACAACAACCCCTCTGTCAACAAGAAGCTTCACTAACGACTTGTGGAGCACCGTAGCGCCTATCTGACTCATGACATCGTCGCCTGCCACCGGTAGTCCTGCTTTTCGAAACTTCTCCTGCCATTCCGGATCTGATGCTATGAAGACAGGAATACAGTTGACCAGTGCGCATTTCGCTCTGAGAGCTTGCTTTGCATACCATTTCGAAGCTCTTTCGCTTCCAACGGGCAGATAGTTTAGTACAATGTCCGCGTCTACTTGCCTCAGGATTTCCAGTACATTCACGGGTTTCTGGCTTCGATCCACTTTGATCATGGATTTGACATACTTGCCAACACTGTCAATAATCGGCCCACGCATAACTTCGACATCGAGCTTCGGGACGTTTGCAAACCGCCTTGTGTTGTTTGGAGCTGAAAAAATGGCTTCACTGAGATCCCTTCCGACCTTCCTCACATCAATGTCGAAAGCTGCAACGAATTTTATGTCCGAGGGCTTGTAGCCTCCGAAGTCCAGGTGTAGGAGACCGGGAACATTCTGGTCCCCGTAAACGTTCTGGTAGAAATGGACCCCTTGCACAATCGCCGACGAGCAGTTTCCAACACCTATTATGGCGACTCGAATCTCCGGCATCGTTGCGTCCTTCCTAGAGATACGACTGATTGAATATTAGGAAGTTCTTAACATTAGCCCTTGAACATGAGTTCGCGAACTCTCTCCCGAAACGTCCGTGATGCTTCTCTCGGGTCACACGCCGAATAGATGCTTCTTCCAATTATCAGATACTTTGCGCCAGCTTTGACGGCGACTTCGACATCTCCACCTTGCACTCCAACACCAGGCGAGTAAATGGGGATTCTATCTTTGACGATTTCATGTACCTCTGAGATTTTCTCGGGATAGGTGGCTCCCACGATCAAGCCGTCGGCCTCCCAAGTTAAAGCTCTATCTGCAAAGACCTCATACTGAGCCCTCGGCTTTCCAGTCTTCGAGTCCAGTACAATCTGCCCGTATCCCTCAGCAGCTCCTTTATGGCTCATATAGCAGAGTGCGAGAACGCCCCTTGATTTCGCTCTCGCCAGTTCAAAAACCGGTTGTAAGCCGTCTTCCCATCCGACGAACGGGCTCACTATCACAGCATCGAATCCAGCGTCGAAGTAGCATGTAGCTATGGCTGCGTTCGTATGCCCTACGTCATTAATCTTTGCGTCCATAATCGCCGGAACATTCAATCCGTGTGCGCGCGCCACTATTCTGTCTGCACCTGAATACAAGCCCAACGGAAGAACGATCTGCCTGTTTAATTTAACGGCGCAGATATTTTCGTGTACAGATTCCAAGATTGCCATGCTCTTTTCAAGTTGAGCTTTCTTATCGGGCAGAAAAAGGTCCAATGCCAGTATTATGTTAGTCTCTTTTTCTCGAGAGAGCGTTTCGATAATTTCCTTAAAACTACGCATATTCCTTCCGCCATAATATATGAGTCCTAGGAATTCACTTGTCTCGCTTCCCAGAGACAAACTCATAAAACCATCTTTGAGCAATTTCGGGAGACGCCATTTTTGGAGGCATCTTGAAGGCGAAGGCAGATATGCTCAAGAGCGGCCCTGAGATTCCTCTATCTATAGCAACTTTCATCGCTCTGATGACATCTATCATGATTCCCGCACACGCTGGCCCTTCAATAGTGTTCAATCGAATATCCATTGTGAAGGGCGCGCTTCCGAAGTATCTGCCGCTGATCCAGAAGTAACTCGTTCGGGCGTTCTCCATGAAGTCAACGTAGTCTGAGGAGCCTGCCACAAGTGGAAATGAGTAAGGAACAACCGACCCAACTGACGCTTTCTTCGTCGCTCTCTTTATCTCAGCCCTCGTTCTCTCCAGAGCGTTAAGTGACTCTGTTCCTCCGCCAATATCTAGCTGATAGCTCTCATCGATTAGAATTCCACGTTCAACAAGTGTTTTCAGAACAGCTTTATGTATTATCGTCGAACCGATTTGGTCCATCACGTCGTCTCCTGCTAACGTAACCTTGGCGTCTCTGAATCTTTTCTGCCAAGCTTTGACACTTGCGATCTTTGCTGGAGTTGCGTTTACGTAGCCGCAGCCAGCATCTATCGCTTCAGCCGCGTAGTATCTTGATGCGTTCACGGCCCCTGTAGGGAGGAAGTTTATCAGAATTTCCGCCCCACTGTTCTTAAGAACTTCGGAAATGTCAACAGGACCCGCCGGCGCTACGATTATCTTATCTTTGACATACTCGCCGACGCCGTCGAGAATCTCTGCTTTCTGAACAGGAGCCCCGAGTTCACGGACATCGGAGAACTTGATGGTATTGTTGGGTTCTGCGAATATAGCCTTCGAAAGATCTTGCCCAACCTTCCGTGCGTCGACGTCGAATGCGGCTACAAAATCGATATCTGAGACTCTGTACCCACCAATTTCAAAGTTAACGATACCTACCCCTCTTTCATCTTTAGGTGTTGAATAGTGTTGAACTCCTTGAACGAGAGCAGAGCAGCAGTTGCCGACTCCAGCTACCGCGACCTTGATCTTGCCCAACCAGAGGACCTCCATCTCTTCTGTATAGACTTTAACCATATTGAAAAGATTTAGGAAAGCCGAACGACCAGGTTCGAAATGTATGAACAAAGCTTAAAAGAAAGATATGGCATGACCTAGAGAAGGGTTCTCTGCCAGACTCTGAAAGCGATCGTGTAGGAATAGAGAAAGAAGCTGTTCTAGTTCTCGAGGACGGAACGATCGTTCATGGACAAGGGTTTGGCGCGGCCAAGAAGGTCGAGGGCGAGGTCGTCTTCAACACAGGGATGGTTGGTTATACAGAGTCGATAACGGATCCGTCTTATAACGGGCAGATATTGATGCAGACCTACCCTTTGATCGGTAACTATGGAGTTAGCCCAGACCATTTCGAGTCAAGCGGCCCTAAGATTGAAGGATACGTCGTCCGAGAGGTTTGTAGAAGCCCGAATCATTGGTCATCGGGATGGACGTTGGATCGGTTCCTTGAGATGAATGGGATACCGGGGATCGAACGCGTGGATACCAGAGCTTTGACGAAGAAGATACGTACCGAGGGCGTCATGCTCGGCATACTTGAAGTCTACTCTGAAGGAGAAGAGCCAAACATTAGAGAATTGAAGAGAGAAGCTCAATCAATGGAGGATCCAAGTCAGAGAGATTTGGTAGGCGAGGTATGCACAAGAGAAATCAAGCGCCATCCCGGCCGTGAAGATTGTCAAGTGGTATTGATCGATTGCGGAGTGAAGAATAGCATATTGCGCAACTTCACTAGCAGAGGCGTAACCGTCATTCAGGTTCCCCCGACAGCATCTTCAGATCAGATTGCGAAACTGAAACCTGATGGCGTAGTGCTCTCAAATGGCCCTGGAGACCCGAAACGCGTCAAGGATGTGATCAGAACCGTCAAGTCGTTGGTCGAGCTACGTGTACCGTTCTTCGGCATATGCCTTGGAGCGCAGATCTTAGCCCTAGCCCTTGGCGGCGACACTTTCAAACTCAAGTTCGGCCATAGAGGCCAAAACCACCCATGTTTAGAATTGAGGACTGGCAGATGCTATATTAGCAGTCAGAATCACGGTTACGCTATCGATCCTGACTCGCTGTTTGAAACGGGCCTCGAAGTCACTTACGTCAATGCGAATGACCGAACAGTCGAGGCCATTGAACATAGAGATCTGCCAGTGTTCGCAACTCAATGGCATCCCGAAGGATCTCCGGGCCCTAATGATACTGACTTTATGTTCGACAAGTTCATGGCGATGATGGAAGACGCGAAGAGGACGGTATGGTGAAAAGGTTGCCGAAAAGAGCGGACTTGGAGAAAGTTCTGGTGATAGGAAGTGGAGGCATAGTAATCGGACAAGCGGCTGAATTTGACTACAGTGGATCTCAAGCTTTGAAGGCGCTGGATGAAGAGAACATAGAAACTGTGCTTGTCAACCCTAATGTAGCAACTATTCAGACGAGCCACCGCATGGCTGACAAGGTCTACTTGGAACCGTGTACGCCAGAGATGGTTGCTCAGATAATAAGAATGGAGAAGCCCGACGGAATCCTTTTGGGATTCGGTGGTCAGACTGGGCTGAACGTTGGCGTTCAACTCGAAAAGAAAGGCATCTTCAAGGATGAGCATGTCGAGATTCTAGGCACGGGAATAGAAGCGATCGAGGCAACTGAGGATAGAGGTCTCTTCAAGAGAGCGATGGAGAGGATCGGCGTTCCTGTGCCATTGAGCGATGTCGCCTACTCGGTCGATGATTCTTTAAAGATTGCTAGAGATGTGGAATACCCGGTAATCGTTAGAGTGGCTTACACGCTTGGAGGCGGAGGGTCTGGAATAGCGCATAGCGAATCCGAACTCAAAGAAATCGCAGAGAGGGCACTGAACTTGAGCATCAAACACCAAGTGCTTGTTGAACAGTATCTCGAGCATTGGAAGGAAATCGAATATGAGGTGATGCGCGACTCCGCGGACAATACGATAACAGTGGCGGGTCTTGAGAATCTCGATCCTCTGGGTATTCACACCGGAGACAGCATAGTCGTGGCTCCAACTCAGACTCTTACAAACTCTGAATATCAGATGCTTCGAGATGCATCGATCCGCGTCATAAAAGGCTTAGGCATTATTGGAGAATGCAATATACAATTTGGACTTGACCCCAGAAGTGAGAGATATGTTGCCATAGAAGTAAATGCAAGACTGTCTAGATCAAGCGCTCTCGCGTCGAAAGCGACCGGTTACCCTCTTGCATACATCTCAGCCAAGCTTTCGGTGGGTTACCTTCTCACTGAATTGAAGAACAAGGTCACTGGCCTGACAACAGCCTGCTTCGAACCAGCTTTGGACTACGTTATAGTCAAAGTGCCGCGTTGGGATTTCCAGAAATTCGTCAATCCGGATAGAACCATCGGGTCTCAGATGAAGTCCGTTGGCGAAGTCATGGGAATAGGCAGATCATTTGAGGAAGCTCTTCAGAAGGCTATTAGGGAACTTGAGATCGGAAAGATCGGGCTTGTCTGCAATGATGATAGCGAGGAACCGTTGGAGCTCGATGAACTCCGAAGAAAACTGCAGAACCCTACTGATGAGAGATTGTTTCTGCTACCTCGAGCACTCCAAGTTGGAATTAGCGTCGACGAGATTGAAGATCTAACTGGGATCGACAAGTGGTTCATCTTCAAGATAAAAAATATTCTGGATATGGAGAAGAAACTTAGAAGCCTTCGAAGACGAAGAGAAAAACCTAGGGCGGTTATCAAATGTATAAGAGAAGCCAAGTCACTCGGATTTTCCGATGAGCAAATCAGCAGATGCCTCTCACTTAGTGAAACGGACATTCGGAAACTCAGGAAAAAGAATCGAATAGCGCCATCATTCAAGATTATTGACACAATGGCTGCAGAGTGGCCGTCTCGAACAAACTACTGCTACACGACGCATGGAGACGAAGAGGATGATGTAGATTTTTCCGAGTTGAAGAGCAAGCTGCTGGTGCTAGGAGCGGGCTGCATAAGGATAGGAAGCAGTGTCGAATTCGATTACTGCACAATGAACACGGTTTGGGCGATGAAGGGGGAGGGAATAGACGAGGTCATAGTATTGAACAATAATCCGGAGACAGTCTCGACAGACTACGATATGTCGGACAAGCTTTATTTTGAGGAGATGACTCTCGAGAGGGTCCTAGACATTGTCGATAGAGAAGCACCTAACGGTGTAGTCGTCAGCGTCGGAGGACAAACTCCGAATAACTTGGCACTAGCCCTTGTTAGGAACGGTGTGAGAATTGTCGGGACGACAGCGCAGAGTATAGACATGGCTGAAGATAGATCCAAGTTCAGCGCTATCATAAGCAGCCTCGGGATCAAACAGCCCCTTTGGAGAAGCCTAACCTCTCTCCAAGACATTCTCAGCTTTTCTAGTAGAGTCGGATACCCAGTGATCATACGACCTTCCTACGTCCTCTCGGGAGCTAGTATGCGAATAGCTCACAATAGACGCGAGCTTGTCGAGTACATTGAGATGGCAACACAGGTTTCGAAGCAGTATCCGGTTGTTGTCAGCAAATTCATAGAGGGAGCGAAGGAAGTTGAGGTTGACGCTGTCTCAGATGAGAAGGAGGTCTTGATAGGAGCTATAATCGAGCATATTGAACTTGCCGGTACGCACAGCGGTGACGCCAACATGGTGATACCACCTCAAACCCTTGATAGACGCGTAGTAGAGAAGATAGAGGAATATGTCGGAAAGATGGCGAGGGCGCTCAGGATCAAAGGCCCATTCAACGTGCAATTCTTGGTCAAGAATGGCGAAGTATCCGTTATCGAACTAAACCTGCGTGCGAGTAGAAGTATGCCATACACAAGCAAAGCTACTGGTATCCCTCTCATATGGGCAGGAGCGAAAGTAATCCTTGGAAAGACACTGCGTGAATTGAATATCAAGAGGAAGCCAGCCTATCACGTTGCTGTGAAGAGCCCCACATTTTCGTTCGCTAGAATAAAGGGAGCAGATCCAGTTCTTGGAGTGGAGATGACGTCAACAGGAGAGGTTGCTTGCATAGACTATGATTTTCCCAGCGCACTCATCAAGTCACTAATATCATCTGGCATGAAACTTCCACCACCTGGAAAGAAGGTACTGGTTACAGTCCGAGATGAAGATAAACCCAGGATAGCCCGTCTGGTTGAGACGATAAAGAAAACGGGCTACCAAGTAGCAGCAACAACCGGAACCGCACATTACCTTAGAGAGAACGGCGTGAAAGAGGTATATGTATTTGGCAAGCTGAGTGAAGGAAAAAGAGAGATAGTAGACGAAATAGCAAGAGGAGAAATAGGGTTAATCGTGAATACGGTCTCCTATCCTAACATAGAAACCGTAACAGACGGGTTCACGATAAGGAGAACTGCAGCCGAATTCCTCGTACCAGTTCTAACCAGGATAGAGACGGCTGAAGCCTTCTTCAAAGCTCTAGAAAGGGAAGGCTTGAGTAGACTTGCTCCGAGACCGCTTGAAGAATACTTGGCTCAGACATCAGTCGACTTGATCTAAGGAGAGTGAGTAAGGTTTTTCTTGATTCTATCATCTTTACCTTGTGTCTTCAGCCAGGAAACTCCAACTTAAGGGTCTGCGATCGCAGGTATGCTTCTTCAATTAGTCAAGTGTGCTCTTGCCTAAGCCGCGACTCTTGGCCTCACCTATCGTTTCGATCTTCTGCGGGTATATGCAAAGAGCAAATCCTAAATCTCTAATTGAATGCATCAGGAGCAGAGGAAGCGATCATTATGAAGGATTGCCCATCCATGTTCGTGGTAGATACTTCGCGTAGCCCTTTTGCTAAGCTGCGTCCTGTGCCTGTTGAAAGTGTACATCTGGAGGATGATTTTTGGGCGCCACGTTTACGAATACTTCGAGAAGTTACTCTGCCAGCACAGTATCAATTGCTGGAGGAGACGGGTCGCATATTCAATTTCCGACGAGCCGCCGGAAAGCAGAAGGGAGATTTCAAAGGCTTATTCTTCAACGACACTGACCTTTATAAGTGGCTTGAAGCTGCAGCCTTTTCACTCGTAAGCGCTTTTGACCAGAAGTTGTACGATCTAGCTCAACAAGCTATCGCTGATATTGCGGCTGCGCAAGACGAGGATGGCTATTTGGACACTTACTTCACCTTCGACCGGAAGAAAGACCGCTGGACAAACCTCCGAGAGATGCATGAACTCTATTGTGCTGGTCACCTTCTTCAAGCTGCCGTCGCATTTTATCGTGCCACAGGCGAGCATAACCTCTTAGAAGTAGCCCGCCGTTTTGCCGACCTCATCGCCAGTGTGTTCGGTCCAGATGCGAGAGCCGGTACACCAGGTCATCCTGAAATCGAGATGGCGCTTGCGGAACTTTATCGCACGACTGCAAACAAGAAATACTTGGATCTGGCAAAATTCTTCATTGATAAGCGTGGAATGGGGTTTATTGGCAGAAGGGAATGGTTTGGAATAGTCCTTAGTGATACTTATTATATAGATCATAAGCCTTTCCGGGAGTTGACGGAGATCGTTGGACACGCCGTCCGGTCACTTTACTTAAACTGTGGAGCCACTGACCTCTACCTGGAGACAGGTGAACAATCTCTCTGGGAGGCACTTGTCCGCCTCTGGCACAATATGACTGAGCGTAAAATGTATGTGACGGCCGGTGTTGGTTCCCGCCATGAAGGGGAAGAGTTCGGCGATGATTATGAGCTTCCAAACGCCAGAGCATATACGGAAACATGCGCCGCCATAGCAAACGTGATGTGGAACTGGCGGATGCTAATGGCTACTGGTGACGCTGGTTTCGCTGATGTCATGGAACTTGCCCTCTATAATGGAGTCTTATCGGGAATCTCGCTTGATGGCAAAGAGTACCTCTATGTTAACCCTCTTGCAGATCAGGGGAAACATCGTCGTCAACGATGGTATGTATGCGCCTGCTGTCCGCCTAACATTACGAGGTTATTAGCATCGCTTCCTGGATACTTTTACAGCACTTCTTCCGAAGGAATCTGGATACATCTGTACGCTGAAAACACAGCACATCTCGATATAATGGGAAGTTCCGTAGCTATTATTCAGCGCACAAAATATCCTTGGAACGGTGAGTTCGAGGTCATTCTCCAACCTGAAAAAGAGGTGTCTTTCAGTCTATTCCTTCGCATCCCCGGCTGGTGTCGGGAGGCTAAGGTTCTTGCAAATGGTCAACCGTTGAAGATACCTATCCAACCGGGAAAGTATGTGAAAATACAGCGCCTTTGGAAATCAGGAGATCGAGTACATCTTTCTTTTTCCATGCCTATAGAACGTGTAGTTTGTCATCCATATGTAATGGAAAACACTGATCAGGTAGCCTTGAGACGTGGGCCCCTCATTTACTGTGTGGAACAGGTAGATAATCCGGACTGTGATGTACGGAGCTTGATGTTACCATCTAACTCTCCGCTGGAGGAGGGGTGGATGCCCAACCTACTAAACGGCGTCACGGTTATTCGAGGCGAAGCCTTAGCGATTGATGCAGAAGAATTCAACGATCATCTTTATCGGTTAGTGACAGATGTTTCGCCCAAAGTGCGGCCTACGCATTTCACCGCCATTCCCTACTACGCGTGGGCGAACCGCGAGCCTGGACCTATGACCGTTTGGATCCGTTCAGCGGTATGTTCACCCAATATTAAGCCAGACGACTTGTAAACCAACTCTTTCCCTTAAGCCTTAGTTTCCTTTGAGGAGGCTCCAGGCACCCCAATCTTAACTATTTCCTTAACTATTTTGGACTTGAATTCTTTGTTAATCCTCATTATTCTGCCGTCTCTATAGATCGAAGATTGCATATGCGGAACTTCTACTTGACGATAACGCGGAACGCCAGTCTCCTGCGGGCTGAGTTGGTCGAGGCGCTTGAAATCCTCGATGACAAACTTCCGAAAATAGAGAAAGGAGGGATAAAAATATTGCTAGAATCAAGAGAAAGCTATTTCTAGGGAAAGATAGGCAAGTTCTTGACATCAACTATCTTCGCGTAGAAGTACTTTGCGTCGGAGGTATTGCTAGTGAATTCGATCTTCTCACCTTGAGGCTTCGATGCTAGATACTTTATAAAAGGTGCCTCTGGCGGATCTTCGCGAACCACATAGAAGAAGACCGGCAATGCGTCAGCCTCATAGTAATGCTCAAACGGAATACATGTGCCGAGTATATGGTGTTTCCCTCTAGCAAAATGCCAGAGGGGGAAGACTGTTCCCTCTCTAAGGGAGAGAGGGAGAAGTATGCGAATTATCGAATTTACGTTTTCAACTTCTGTAAGCATCGGCTCAGAGGGCGCAGGGTAGTCTCCGTCCAAACTCTGTTTGAACGCTTTCGGAGTCTCTTTCACGTCAATGAAAGAAGCATATTTGTATCTTGTATCGTCAGCATCATCTGTAAAAGCCCATTCCTCACCTTTCGACGAGTCGCTCTTGTATGCTAGGAAAGGCTTCGGCGGTTTATCCCCGACGGAATAGGCCAAGATAGGCAGGTCACCGTTCCAGTACATGTACGCTGTGAAGAGAGCTAGAATGTGTTTATCTCCATCGCGAAGATACCAAAGAAGCTGCGACCCTTCCGTTAAGGCTAAAGCCAAACGCGCGAAGTTCTTCAAGTCTAGCACTTCGACGGGCATGGGAGGTTTAATCGTTTCCAAAACGACTTGCTCCTGTAGCGTCCATTCAAGGTTAAGCGACCGACAATTAATACCTTTCCTTTATTGTCGAAGGAATGAGCGCATTCATCTCTGAGGTGCTGAAGCGTTTAAATTTGAATGACTCTTAGCCCTAGGCCCTCTGAGGTTTCGGATTCTTCCACCTGTTTGACTGCAAGAAAAGACTCATGGATATTAGCAACGAGCAAGTCTATCCAAACTCGTCTGATAGGTAGTGGCTCCAGAAGGAATAATTCTACGACTCGCAAACAATGTAGGTAATGATCGCTCCTTGAGAATCTCTCCGGTGCGGTGAAGAACATGGAGGTCAAGATCGGCTGCTGTGGTTTCCCGATTGGAAGAAAGAAGTATTTTCAATCATTCAACCTTGTTGAGGTACAGGAGACCTTCTACAGGCTTCCGAAACTTACGACATCAATGAAGTGGAGAGCGGAATCTCCTCCGGATTTCGAGTTTTCACTAAAGTGTTGGCAAGCGGTTACGCATCCGCCAACCAGTCCGACTTATCGTAGAGCGGGCATTAGCATCGAGGCGGCAAAGTTCGATAGTTATGGTCTGTTGAAGCTCACAAAGGAAAATCTGGAGGCTTGGGATAGAA
>Ga0315306_10001562_pt1 | contig 10882 bp, 11 predicted proteins | sample TDP1_MG_FD_203803 | JGI IMG/M metagenome (GOLD analysis project Ga0315306, IMG submission 203803) | Freshwater sediment microbial communities from Lake Towuti, South Sulawesi, Indonesia - TDP1 | ecosystem: Environmental > Aquatic > Freshwater > Lake > Sediment | place: Indonesia: South Sulawesi... | reverse complement strand
AGTAGCTCGAAAACACACAGGCTTTGCCCCAGCGAGGCAAAGCCTGCTCGGTTTCAGGCTTCGTTCTCCTCTCCCTTCGGTCGAGGAACCGTGCCCGCTCAGCCTTCAAACGGTTTTGGAGCTACTTAGCCTCTGCCAGATGGATCAAAAGCCTGCGTGTTTCCGAACCACTTTGCCTGAGCCTATTCCTTGAACTCGATTATTTTTTTAGAGTATAATTGTGTTTAATTTAAATATCATTTCAGTAATCAAGATGAAATTTCCATCTTTATCCCTGAGGACAAAACTCATACTCAGCTTTCTGGTTGTCATTGTCATCGGCGGCCTGATATCCCTGAGCCTGGGTTGGAGACTGGTCAAAGCGACCATCATCGAACAAGCTCAGACAAAAGTCCGTCATGACCTGGCAGCAGCCTGGATGGTCTTCAACGAAAAGCTTAACAACATCAAGGAAATTGTGAGGCTGACCGCTGACAGGGAAAGCCTCAGGGAAGCCATAAAAAGTGACAAAAGAGATATTCTCCTCAAATACCTCAGCCGGGTCAGAGAAGATTATGGGTTGGATATACTCACTCTAACCGACAGCCGCGGAAAGGTTCTCATTCGAACCAGGAATCCCGGAATGACCGGTGACGACCAATCGCAGGATGAAATCATCAAGCAGGCTTTAAAAGACGGCGTTCTGGCCTTTCCTGAGATCGTACCTCGAGAAGAGCTTCTTAAAGAAGGCGAAGACTTGGCTGAGAAAGCTCATATAGAATTCAAATACACTCCAATGGCAGCGCCAAGGCCCGAGAATGAAGAGACGAGCGGCATGATGCTCAAGGCTGCTTCGTCTATCGTCGATGAAAGTGAAACCCTCCTCGGCGTCCTCTATGGAGGCATACTGCTCAATCGCAACTACGATATTGTCGACCGGGTGAAAGAGACCGTCTACAAAGGAGACCAATACAAAGGACGGGATAAAGGGACGGCCACAATTTTTCAGAAAGATTTGCGGATTTCAACCAACGTCAAAGACGAAAAAGCGGAAAGGGCTATCGGCACCAGAGTATCCAAGGAAGTCAACCAGGCTGTCCTTGTCGAAGGAAAGCCCTGGATTGACAGGGCCTTTGTCGTCACCGATTGGTATGTCACCGCCTATGAGCCGATCAAAAATATTGACGATAAAATTATCGGCATCCTTTATGTTGGCATGCTTGAAAAGCCCTACATCGATACCACTACCAGGCTCATGCTGACTTTCACCATCATGGCTTCTCTCTGCGTGGTCCTGCTGCTCATCATCCTTTACTTCTCGACGACTCGAATCATCAACCCTCTTCAGAAAATGGTTGTCGCTACTCAAGAAATCGCCAAAGGAGACCTGTCGCACAGGGTCGAAGTGAAATCCAAGGATGAAGTTGGCTATCTGGCAGATTCTTTTAACCAGATGACAGCCAACCTCGAGGCTGCCAACGAAAAGCTCATCGAATGGGGAAAGACTCTGGAGAAAAAGGTTGAAGATAGAACAAAAGAATTGAGAGAGGCGCAGGCCTCTCTTCTCCAGTCGGAGAAGCTTGCCTCTCTGGGAAAACTGGCAGCAGGAATTGCCCACGAAATCAACAACCCTCTGGGAGGCATCCTCATCTACAGCCACCTTCTGCTCGAAGACATGGACAAAAAAAATCCTCATTATGAAAACCTGAGAAAGATTGTCAAAGAAACCTCCCGCTGCAAGGATATCGTCAAGGGTCTGCTTGAGTTCGCCCGCCCCAAAGAGCCGGAGATGACCCTGATCAACATCAACGACGTGGTCGATATCTCCCTGGCCATTATGGAGCGCCAGGCTCTTTTCCAGAACATCGCCATTAAAAAATCCTATACTCCTGGCTTGCCAAAAATCGTTGGCGACGGAGCCCAGCTCCAGCAAGTCTTCATGAACATCATCCTCAACGCTGCCGAGGCCATGAACGGGAACGGCTCATTGACCATCAGCACTTCTTTGAATGAGGATGGTTCGTCCATAGATGTGACTTTTAGCGACACCGGCCACGGCATAAAAGCAGAAGACAAGGAAAGAATCTTTGAGCCTTTTTTCACCACCAAAGAAGTCGGCATGGGAACAGGACTCGGCCTTTCCATAAGCTACAGCATCGTCCAGAAGCATCAGGGAACGATCGAAGTTCAAAGCGAACTTGGAAAAGGTTCGATTTTTACCGTTAAACTACCCGTTGTGAGGAAGGGTGAGCATGACTGAAAATCCCAGCATCTTGATCATCGACGACGACGAGGCCATCCGCGATTCCTGCAGTCAGATACTTAAAAAGGAGGGCTTCAGGGTTAAGGCGTCCAAGGATGGAATAGAAGGCTTGAGGCTCTTCAAAGAAGAATCCTTCCAAGTCGTCCTCCTCGATTTAAGGCTGCCCGGGCTCGATGGAATGGAGGTCCTAAGCAGGATAAAAGAAGAGAATCCTGAAACCCCGGTGGTCATCATCACTGCCTACGCCAGTATCGAGTCTGCTGTCGAAGCCATGAAGCGAGGAGCCTTTAATTATTTAGCCAAGCCTTTCAGCCCAGAGGAGCTGCGGGTCATCACCAGGAAAGCCTTGAAAAGCCGGGAAGTCTTTTTTGAAAACATCTATCTTCGGCAAGAACTGGAAAAGAAAACAGAATTTGACATGGTCGTAGGCAAAAGCAAAGCTATGGAAAAAGTCATGGATATCTCAAGGCGAGTAGCCGCTACCGAGAGCACAGTCCTCATCAGCGGAGAAAGCGGGACAGGAAAGGAGCTTCTTGCCCGTGAAATTCACAACCACAGCCTCAGAAAGAATGCTCCTTTTGTAGTCGTGGATTGTGGAGCCCTGGTCGAGACTCTCTTCGAAAGCGAGCTCTTTGGCCATGTCAAGGGCTCATTCACTGGGGCTCACGAAACCAAGCATGGCCGGTTTGAGGTTGCCAACGGAGGGACGATCTTTCTCGATGAAATCGGCAATATCAGCCTCAATATCCAGGCAAAACTCTTGAGGGTCATTCAAGAGAGAGAGGTGACACGGATAGGAAGCACTAAGCCCATCAAGGTCGATGTTCGCATCCTGGCAGCCACAAACCAGGAGCTGGCAGATTTGGTCAGGAAAGAAAAATTCAGGGAGGAGCTTTTCTACCGCTTGAGCGTTGTTCCCATTCATCTCCCCCCTTTAAGAGAAAGAAAGGAAGATATTCCCCTCCTTGTCGAACACTTTCTCCAGAAATACAACAAAAGAACCCGAAAAAACATCAACAGCATCTCCCCTGCTGTAAAAAAGGCGCTGATGGAATACGACTGGCCAGGGAATATCCGAGAATTGGAAAACACCATAGAAAGGGCTGTTGTTCTCTCTAAAGGCAATGAAATCGAATTAGAGAGCCTGGTTTATCACGGCATCACTTCCAGCTCTTCTCTTTTCCATCTGGCTGGGGGGAGATACAAAACTCTTTCGGAAATAGAAGAGGATTACATTAAAACTGTCTTTCAAGCCGAACACGGAAATAAAAGCAAGACAGCAAAAATCCTCGGCATCGACCGCAAGACCCTCATGGCTAAAATTAGGAAATACAACAGTAAAAAAGGTTAGATTCTTACGCCGCTTAGTTCTTTGTATTGATATTATGCTTTACCAGCTTAAGCAAGTTCATCTTTTTTATTACTCCAAGGTTTTAACTCACACATACAAAAGCAAACGCTATAAATTAATAACTCTGAACTCATCAATTAGAACTCCTTGTGTCAAAATTGAACATCAAGTGGGGAAAAATGCCCTTATTTTCTTTCCGCCCCATTTCTTGGTGAAAAGGCCTCTCAACCTACCTGATTTTATTTCTTTTAAATACAATAACTTAAAATATTCCAAGGCTGCATTCTTTTAAGAAAAACAGGCATGGAATTTGCAGATTATAATATATCTTAGAAGTTCAGAACCATTTTTGGATGATATAAATACTAAATTGCTATATTTTTCTGAATTTTAAAAAAGTCAATATAATTCAACGTGAACAAAAGGAAATAAAAAATGAGGATAGCCAAACTAAAAAAGGAAAACTTGTTCCCCTTCCTAGAAATCATTTCTGAGGAGGCTGATCTCTGGGCGCCGGTAAAGAAAGGCGATAAGCATATTTTTAAAGTTATCGATGATTTTTCCCAGATCGAAATGAAAGCCAATAGAACCATCCTCCCGCCCCGAAAAATTTTCCTCCCCCCTTACTTCAATATGTTTCATGTTTCAGATAAGGCCTATAAAGAAGATTTCTCTCACATCACAAAAAAAATCCTTTTCGGCATCCATGCTTGCGATATCCATGGGTTGCTCATCCTGGATAATTTCTTCAAACAGGCCTATCTCGATCCTTACTACCTTGAAGCCAGAAAGAACACTCTGATCTTAGGAATCTCCTGCTGGCCTGATGAGTACTGTTTTGCTAAATCCACCAATACCCATATCATCGAAGAAGGTTACGATCTTTTTTTTAGTGACCTAAAAGATTTCTTTCTTGTCTGGATTGGGTCGAGCCGAGGTGATGATCTTATTCGCCTCAAGCTAGAGCTTTTTGATGAAAACATAACGGACAAGGACATTCAAACTTATATCGCCTGGGAGACTGAGAGAAACGACGCTTATAAGTGGAGCATAAACTTCACTGCTTTGCCTGACTTAATGGAACTCAAATACAGAGACTCCCTCTGGGAGAAATTGGGAGACGCCTGTCTAGCCTGTGGTTCTTGCACCAATGTCTGTCCGACCTGCAATTGTTACAACATTATGGATAAACAGTTCTTAGCTGGAAAAGAAGGAAAAATCATCCGCCACTGGGATGCCTGCACGCTTGAAGAGTATTCAGAAATCACTGGAGGGGAAAACTTCAGGAAGAAAAGGTCGGATAGACTGAAACTCTGGTATACCCACAAGCTGCAGGCTTATATCTCCAAATACGGAAAGCCAAGCTGTGTAGGGTGCGGTCGTTGCCTTATCACTTGCCCAGTCGATATCAATATCAAAACATTGGGAAAATCTCTCCTTGGCGAAAAAGTGGATGCATTCTGGGATAGACTCGACAAAGAGGTGACAAGATGAACAGAGAAAAAAAACAATTAAGCTCTGCGAATCCTTTTGTCCCTGAGCCAGCAAGAATCGTCCGCACCTATTATCTTACAGCTGACGTCAAATTCTTTCAGCTCCGGATTGTCGATATGGAAAAGGCCCTCTCCTTTAGATATCGTCCCGGCCAGTTTGCCATGATCTCTGTTTTGGGCGCAGGTGAGGCTCCTTTTGCCATTTCATCAACGCCCTCGCGGCCAGGCTTGCTGGAATTTTGTATTCGAAAGGCCGGAACTGTGACCAATGCCCTCTTTCGACTTAAAGAAAATAACCTAATCGGGCTCAGGGGACCTTATGGCAACGGCTTCCCTATAGAAAAAATGATAAACAAGGATATCATTATCATAGTCGGAGGTCTTGGCGCAGCTCCACTTCGTTCAGTCTTGCTTTATTATCTCGATAACCGCGACCAGTTCCGGTCCATTTCTCTGCTTCATGGCGCTAATAGGCCTTCTGAGATGATTTTTCGTGAAGAGTTCTTTGCATTAAAGCAGAGGGAAGACCTTGATTGCCATTTAGCCGTTGACGAGGATGACACGGGAACCTGGACAGAGAACATTGGAGTTGTAACCTCCCTCTTTCCCAAGCTCAAAGAGATCGATCCCGCAAACACCTACGCGCTCGTCTGCGGCCCTCCTCTCATGTATAAATTTGTGATCAAAGAGCTCATTAAGTTAAACATTTCCAAGGACCAAATCTTGATGACACTGGAGAGAAGGATGAAATGCGGAGTTGGAAAATGTGGTCACTGCGCCATTGATTATATCTATACCTGCTTGGATGGCCCTGTTTTTACTTATTGGGATGTTATCCATATGAGGGAATTGATTTAAGGAAGGAAAAATGAAAAAGGATAAATTAAAAATTGGTATTTACGAACTCACTGGCTGTGCAGGCGATGCCCTTCTCATTCTCGATTGTGAAAAGGAACTTATAGATATATTCAAAGCTGCCGACATTCAATCCTTTCGAATGGCAAAAAATGACAATCGAGATGAAGAATTGGATGTTGCCCTGGTGGAGGGTTCTGTTTCCACAGAAAGAGAAATTGAGGAACTTTTAGATATTAGAAAGAGAGCAAAAATTGTGGTCGCCATTGGCATCTGTGCCTGTTTTGGAGGAATTCAGGCTGCCTTCCTGGATAAAAAAGACTGGGAAAAGAACTTTAAAGAAGTTTATGGTGACATCAAGATAAGCCATGCCAAGCCTGTCCATTCCAAACCCATTGATGCCCACATCAAAGTAGATTATTATCTGCCAGGCTGCCCTATTGATAAAGAACAATTTTTATCCACCTTCAACCGAATCCTGAGAGGAAATCCTCCTGAGCTCTACCGATTTTCTGTCTGTGTGGAATGCAAGTGGAATGAGAACGACTGCCTACTTAACAAGGACATTCCTTGCTTAGGCCCGGTAACTCGCGCAGGATGTGGCTCAGTCTGTATCAACCATAACCTTCCCTGTGTCGGCTGCTGGGGGCCTGTTGAAGAAGCTAACCTCAGCTCTGAGTTCCAACTCTTGTTAGATAAAGGATTTGGTTATGATTTTATAAGGAAGAAAATGGCCAATTTCAGTGGCAGAGGAATAGCAGATTTTTTGGGTAAGCTCAAAGGAGAGAAGGGATGAAAAAAATATCTGTGGATCACCTAGCTCGGGTAGAAGGAAATGGAGGAATTACCGCCACCATTGACGGCAATGTCGTAACAGATGTGAAATTTTCAATATACGAAGGACCTCGCCTCATCGAAAGGTTGACCATTGGTAAAACTCCAGAGGAAGATGTCAATATTGTACCACGTATTTGTGCCATCTGCACTCTCTCTCATAAATACGCCGCCCTCCTCGCTATGGAAAATGCCTTATCCCTAAAAGTTCCTCCCAAGGTTTTTCTCTTAAGAGAACTGATGCATCTGGGAGAAATAATTGAAAGCCACTCTCTTCATGTTTACTTCCTTGCTTTGCCTGATTACTTAGGCTTCCCATCAGCCATTGCCCTTGCTTCTAGATTTGAATTTGAAGTTAGAATTGCTCTTGAGATGAAGCAATTTGGCAATCATATCATGAAAACCTTGAGTGGTCGTTATATTCATGGCGAAAATCCCGTAATCGGAGGATTCGGTAAATTTCCCTCAAAGGAAGACTTAGTTTGGATAAAAAGCAGGGCAATCCAATTCATGCCTTTTGTTTTTAAAACAGTGACCCTATTCTGCGAACTCGATTATCCCAATTGTCCGGAGGATGATACTCTCTACGTCTGCTGTAATCCGGACAAAAATAAATATGGATTTGCTGGAGATGAAATTATGCTCTCCACAGGAGAAACAATAAATAAGGATGATTACAAAAGCCTAACAAACGAATTTGTGGTCTCCCATGCCCACGCTAAGCACAGCCGCTATAAAGGTAAACCTTATTCCGTCGGGGCATTAGCCAGGATTAACAATCTCGGTCATAGGCTCCAAGGTGAAGCGGGTAAGATGTATAAAAAATACTTTAATCCCCGCTGGCACAGAAGCCCTCTTTTTAATAATGCGGCTCAGGCATTAGAAATTCTACACGCTTTCGAAAGGATACCTCAGTTAATCAATGAACTCCTTGAGTACCCAGAAGATCCTCCCATCGTAAATTACAAAGCTAAGGAGGGCAAGGCCACGGGAATCGTCGAAGCACCGCGCGGTCTTCTTATCCATTCTTATGAAATATCCAGAGGCCTTGTGGCTCGCTCTGACATTATTACTCCCACTGCTCAGAATATCGAAGATATCGAAAGGTATTGTCATATTGCTGCTCAGAAGCTCCTGGATGCAGGCCAGGAGGACAAAATCAGGGATAGAATGGATTTAGTCGTTCGAGCCTATGACCCCTGCATCAGTTGTTCTGTCCATATGACCGAGGTCCAAAAGGCACCCAAAGATGATTGGAAAAAGAGATTAGAAGAGGTTAAAAAGAGAAGCTCTCCAATATTTATCGGAGTGGGAAAAACCAATCTTTCCGATGATGGAGTAGGGGTAGAACTCGCCCTTGAACTGAGGAAGCTTGGAATGAAAGATGTCTGGCTCGAATCCGAAATAGGGGAAAAAGAAAAATTTTGGATAGAGGGCACCATTCGTCCTCTCATATTCCTGGATGCAGTGGACTTTAGAGAGAAGCCAGGGAAAGTAATCCTTCTCCCGCTTCATTTTGTTCTTTCTAATTCGACTCTGAGCCACAGGCTTGCGCCACTCTTATCGCTGGTGATAAATTACGCAGAGCTAAAGGATGCTTTTGTTCTCGGTATCCAGCCCGAATCGGTTGAGCCGGGAGAGAAAATCTCCAGACCTGTGCGCCAGGCAATAAGACAAGTTCTCGATCTCGTAATGAATGAATAAGCTCATGGTTTACGGTAAAAAGCTTAGCCCAAAAGTCAAGCGTAGATGGGACCTGAAAAATTTTGATTCGAATTCAGAAATTTTGAATATAAATCGTCCAGCCGGTGAAGAAAAATTGATTATTGATAATTAATCACTCCAACCTTTTCCTTCCTGCATCATTCACCGCTGGACGATCTTTTTATTGGTAGGAATTACTTGAACACATATGGGGAATAATTACTCACATTTTCATTTCTAAAACTTAAACAATGAATATTCCTTCACTTTATCCTCATAACTTATTTAATACCAATAAGATAAAATCTATCTCCTCCTTAGCTTATCCGGGATAATTGGCATAATAATTGCATTAATGGTGCTGTGAGAAAGTTATCAATGACAGATACAGAAAGAAGAATTCTAATCATAGACCCTGATCCCAAGGAAAGAGAGGATATATCCGTGTTTTTAAAAAAGGAAAATTATTTTGTTGAAACGGGCAGGGGTCTCACAGATGCAATAAAGAAAATATCTGAAGGCGGTTTTAGCTGTCTGGTTATGGATGTGAATCTTCCAGAGATGAAAGGATACGAAGCTGTTCCCATCTTAAAAAATATAGACCCTAAAATAAAGGTTATCATGACCACGAAAAAAAACACAAAAAGATTAGAAGCTAAAGTCAGAGAACAGGACATCTTCTTTTACTTCATAAAATCTTTCGGGAAAGAAGAATTAAAACTGGCTATCAATAACGCCTTTAATAAATAACGGAGGAAAAGATGGAAAAACAAAGGCCAAAAATTCTAGTCATCGATGATGATCCGGATTTCCTAGACGCTGTGACTCCTATTCTGGAATCAGCCCTGTACAATGTTGTGACTGCTTCAAACCCTGAGCAGGGAAAAGATAAAATCTTCTCAGAGAAGCCAGATCTCATTCTCCTCGACATCATGATGGACAGCCTCTTTGACGGCTTTTCTCTGTGCCATGCCATCAAAACCTCAAAGGAATACAAAGAGTTCAAGGACACCCCGATTATCTTTATCTCAGCTGTAAAAGAGAAGACAGGTTCAAGATTCCAATTCAAAGGCGAAGAACAAGGAATGGCTGGACCCGACGATTACATCGATAAACCCGTTAAGCCCGATGATCTAATTGCGCGCATTGAAATGCTTTTGAAAAAATGAAGAAACCGGAGACAAGCCCTTTAAAAGAGGATGGTAAAAAAAGAACATGAAAAGACAGACGGCAAAAATTCTTATTATTGATGACGATAGAGATTTTGTAGATGCGACAAAAATGATTCTAAAAACAAAATGTTATGAAGTGTTGATGGCTTATGATATAGATGCAGGTATGAAAATTATTGAGTCTGAACGGCCTGACCTAATCATTTTAGATGTTATGATGAAGAGGATGAGTGATGGCTTCAAGTTATGTTATCAGCTTAAACATGATCCTAAGTATAAAAATATTCCTGTAATCATAGTTACTGCTGTAACTCAAAAGACAGGACTCAGATTTTCACCAAAAACTGATGGAGAATATCTTGAAGCAGATGATCTTATAGCCAAACCAATCAAACCAGATGACCTTCTAAACAAAGTCGAAACTCTTCTTATGGGAAAAAATTATAGATAAAGGAGGCCACGAAGAGCAAATGTATTTCTTGTTTTCTTACCGATGATAAAAAAGACCGAAAAAAATGACAAAAGAAGTAGATATATACAAACCACATTTAGCAAGGATCCTTAAGATTCATCCCCAAATTCAAGGACATCGTCTGTTCCAAGTCAAATTCGAAGACGACGAGATTGCCCGTAATTTCAGACATAAACCAGGGCAATTTATGGAAGTAACCGTATTCGAGAGTGGAGAAGCGCCATTTTCCATAAGTTCTTCTCCAACAAGACCAGGAATCGTTGAATTCTGCATTAGACAAACAGGAAAAGTCACCGATTCTCTGTTCAAATTATCTCCAAATTCCTTAATTGGCATTAGAGGCCCTTATGGAAATGGATTTCCTATTGAGAAGTTAGAAAACAATGATTTACTCATTGTGGCCGGGGGACTGGGTATGGCACCCCTACGATCGCTTTTACATTATGTTTTAGACAATCGAGAAAAATTCAAAGAACTTATGCTTATATATGGCGGTAGAAATCCAGACGATATGCTTTTTAAATATGAGTTATTAGATTTGCTTGATTCCCCAGAGATGAAATGTTTATTAAGTGTAGATAGAGATGATTCGGGAACTTGGCCTGCATGTATTGGCCCAGTTACCGCTCTATTTGACCGCATTAAGGTTGATGCTCGCTCAACCTACGCAGCGATTTGCGGCCCACCTATTATGTATAAATATGTCTTAGAAAAATTGTTTGAAAGGAATTTCTCTTACGGCCGGATATTAATGTCGCT
>Ga0315306_10001561_pt1 | contig 10896 bp, 6 predicted proteins | sample TDP1_MG_FD_203803 | JGI IMG/M metagenome (GOLD analysis project Ga0315306, IMG submission 203803) | Freshwater sediment microbial communities from Lake Towuti, South Sulawesi, Indonesia - TDP1 | ecosystem: Environmental > Aquatic > Freshwater > Lake > Sediment | place: Indonesia: South Sulawesi... | reverse complement strand
AGCCATTTTACCACTTGCCTTCCACTCCATCCTGAACCTAACTGAGAAAAGGGGTTTTAAGAACGTTGTGGCCACCTCAGCGTTGGCCTCAACCGTCATGTTGACTCATCATCTAACCTTCCTAGTATTTGTGGGAGTCATGGCTCTGTGGATATTAGCCCTTGGCTTAATGAGGATGAAACGAGAATTTACAGTAGTTAGCTCCACCTTCTTATTCACGCTCATAGTTTTTATAGCATATAGGCTTTTTTTCGCTTGGCCCACCCAGTTTGTTTTATTTAACGAGGCTGCCTACTACTACCTCACGTTAGCAGCGAATCTCGGAACCATTATGTGGATATTCAAGGACAGGCTTCTACTATTCCTCCTCTTCCTTACGGCCTTCCTGTCCATAGTCATGTCAATGGAGGAAGGGTATGAGAGAGAAAAGTTAAGTTTATTGGCGGGGTGGGTTTTAGCGCCCATCATTATATCTCAGGGTCAACTTCTCGGTATAACCATGGACTACCCAAGGGTATTCATCTTCATCGTTCAGCCCCTCCTTCTATTGGCAGCCATGCCCCTCTATTTCCTAAATAAAGTTGGGAGTGGCAGTTCCAGCTTTATACATACCCTTAAGAGGGATATACCAGTCTTTCTAAAGGGTGTTCAACAGGGAAAACTGGGTGGTGGGGAAAGGATTTCGGGTAAGAGGCTGCTAGTTTTCACATTGGTTATCATCACTATAGCCGCTACCTCTATGAACTCGGCTCTAGGTTTGCAAACGGTTAGAAGCATTGAGTTGTGGTATGAGGGGGTGGATTATTATGGAGATGGGGAGAAGCTCAATGCCACAAGGTGGATCATAGAAAACACCAGTCCAGAAGATGTTTTTGTTGCTGAAGAGCAGATTGGAAGGTGGATTGAGGGACTGGCTAGACGGCCGGTCCTTCTCTACCAGCCCCCCGCATACCTCTTCATGATTGACGAAGCTGAGAGGGCGTATGCGGCTAGGTCTATTCTCACATCAAACTATGGCATGGTCAACGGCTTTATCTGGGTGTTTGATCAGGCGCCCCACGGCGTCTTCTCACCCATAATCTCTTTCTACTATAAGGGTGATTATGAAGGCCTCCTTTACCTCGACGTCAACTCCACCCAAATAAAGTGGGTTTCAAGTGATGGGAAAGTGTGGAGGGACTCCCTTCTTAACGCCTCAAGAGTCGAGGTTGAATGGGTTGAGAGAAGCGGGGAGCAGACGACTTTGCTGGTGAGATATCTTATGAGGGATCTAACGGTGGAGAGGTGTGTTACGGTTCAGAGAGCTAAATCCTATGTAAGGTTTTCATTTAAGGTTATTCCCTTACGGGAAGATATTGAGACGTACAGGCTGGAGGTACGCCTAAATCGGATGGATGGTAGGGATTTTTGGGAGATATGGATGCTACCAGATAAAGTCGTAAGGTTGTTAACCGACATGGGATGGGTTAACATCCGTTCTACGGCCCATGATGTCTCTTCCGATAAAGACAGAAGGTGGATAGCCCTTATGTTTGACGAAGACAAGCATGAGGAAACGCTGGATTGTGAAATCATGGTGCAAATTGATGACCCAAAGGGGAGGATGTTAGCTGTGGAGTCGTATGAGCGTAAAGATGTAATAGGAAAATATGGAGTGAAATACGTAGTGTTACCTAAGATCTTTCGTCAAGAATGGGGGATGCAATTCAGCCTAAAAACAGAAACCTTTCTTCCTATTTATAATCATCTCCTTAAGGACGAGTCGTCGCTTTTCATAACCTACGAGAACGAGAGAGTGATCATTTTAAAGACATGAAAACTATCAGTCGACCGAAAAATTTAAGTATACCTTCTAAACAATCGATGAGAAGGGAGACCTGAAGCCTTGAATCCTTTACCTCCACGTCGGAAGTTAGTTATAGTAGCGATTATAATAGCGGTTGTAGCTGTGATAGTTTTTGTGGTCATACCACCGATCATCCGACCCCCATACATAAGAGCCATTTTTCCTACGTTAACTATAGCATAACCTTGAGCCCTAGGGCATTAACTAAGGAATCCAAAAATCTACGCTTACATAGGTTAGAGTTTTTATAAGAAATGAGGCTAAGGCGCAACCATCCTCTAATGCATTGAGGAAAGCGTGATTAGCTCACGAGAATAGCGGTTGTGACTGAAACCTTCCTTCCCTTTCGAGGGGGGTCCGCGAAGCGCTACTTTGAAGTGTTCAGAAGACTGGCGAAGCAGGGGTTTGAAGTGGACCTCTACACAGCGAGATTGGAGGAAGGGTGGGCCGTCGAGGAAGAGATGGATGGGATTCATGTGATGAGGCCTCCGAGGGTTTATGGAAACTTCATCACAAGGGACGGTTTTAGAGATGTTTCCCAAGTTTTGGACTTTAGTTTGTGGGTTGCTAAAACCTTAAATAGGAATGGAGACTACGACCTAGTTGAGGCAAATCACTGTCCCATTTTTCCCGCGATGGCCTCGTGGCTTAGATCAAGGTTGAGGAAAACCTTCCTCACCGTCACCTTTCACGAAGCTTGGCATAAGGATTGGTATTTATACGCGCCAAGAAAGGCGTATCCGCCTCTCGGAATAGTCCTTGAGAAAACGCTGACTTGGCTACCTGACATTGGGATTGCCGTAAGCAACTTCACGGCTAAAAGGCTCGTAAGCTTGTTCAAGATGAACGAGTCAAAAATAGAGGTTATACCAAATGGTGTAGATTTAGGTTTGATAAAACGAGTGAAGGCTGAACGAGAAAGATGGAAAATTGTTTATGTCGGCAGGTTAAACCCTCACAAAAAGGTTGAATGGCTTATCCAAGCGTTTAGGATGTTGAAGCGGGAGCATTCAGAGGCCACCCTTGAAATCGTTGGAGACGGACCAATGTACATGAAATACTTCAGATACGCTGGTAAAATTCATTTGAAGGATGTTGCTTTTAAGAGGAGGGCTGAGAACGAAGACATCGTAAGGTCATTGAAGAGCTCATGGCTTTACGTTCTTCCATCAATAAGGGAGGGCCAAAGCATAACAACCCTGGAGGCGATGGCTTCAGGAACCCCCCAAATAGTTGTAGATGCTGATGGGAACGGAGCCGCCGAGTTGATTGCTGAGAGCAGGAGCGGGGTGTGTGTTAAGCCGAGTGTTAAAGAGTTGTATGAGGGAATGAGGAGGCTGTTGGAAGAGGAGGAGACCTGGAGAAGGCTGAGTGAAAGCGGCAGTAGGTATGCTTCAAGCCTCACATGGGATAGGGTGGCTCAAAAACACGAGGAGCTTTACAGGCAGCTATCGCCTGTGAGCCCGCTTAGGTAGAAGGGGCTTTGGCGTCTCGGATTAAATCTTATATGTGGTTTTTAACCAAACCTTTCGCGGCTGTGGGCTTAAGTGTTTTAGTCTTTGCTATGGTTTGGTTTCAAATGAGTGGTAACGTTTTTCCGCCTGGGGATGACCCTGGAAATTGGCTTAAACGCGTAAATGCGGTGGCTGGTAGGACGTATCCCCTTTGGGATGAGACTGTCTTCACCTATCCGCCCCTCTTCTTCATAGTCTGCCACGTGATCTCTACAATTCTTGGAGATAGCTTAGCCGCCTTAAAGCTGGCTGCGGCTTTGGTGTTCTCCACGATCCCACTCGCAACGTTTCTGCTGGCTAGAGGGGTGGCTGGAAGTTATGTTGTGGGTTTAGCTGCTGCTGGGATGGCAGCCCTCTTTCCAGCGTACTTTGAAATGTTGTGGTGGGGCGCTTATCCGAATCTTCTCGCGCTTGCGCTTATGCCTATAGCTCTTCTAGCTTTGCTTAAGGCTCAAGAAGGTAGCTTTCGATACCTTTGCTTAGCCATGGTCTTTGGCGCTTTGCTTTTGATCACACATCACTTAACTTCCCTTGTTTACGTGGCCACCTTGATCATGGCGTTGTTAGTGTCGTTGGTGGAGCGGGATAAGGAGTCCATTAAGGCGAATTTACTGATCCTGGCCGTGATGGTGTCGCTTTTTGTGGGCTACTGGCATGGGGCTGTGTCTGCCTATGTCCAGCGAAATCCATTCATATCGAGGCCTGGGCTTGTCACTATAGACTTCATGCTTTGGATGTTCAAAAGTCCCGTCCTTCTCGACTTGACTGTGGTCACAGCCACTATTGGTTTGGTTCAGCTGCTTATTTTGAGGCGCGTTAAAGAGTTCACTTTGGTCTTGGGTTGGTTGGCGTCCTCTCTCCTATTAACTCAGATCCACTTTTTAGGAGTGGTCATAGACTACACGAGGTTTTTGTTCATGGCGATGATCCCGCTGTTCATCTTGGCTTCGGTTCCGCTTTCCCACTTGAGGCGTTGCATGGCTGTCTCTAAGACCGTTGGGGAAAATTCGATTTATGAGGTGGAGATACAGGTTGAGAAGGTTATACCCGCTTTTATGGTTTTAATTATGTTGTTGGCGATGCTTGGGCCAGGGCTGGCTGCCAGCAAGCAGGCCTATGCCCACTACACTTGGACCTCTAAGTATGAGGGTGAAGGGAGGCTAAGGGCGTTGAATTGGATTAAACAAAACACTCTTGAGGAGGCCACGATTGTAAGCGACTTTCATTTTGGTAGGTGGGTGGAGGGCTACGCTCAACGGAGAGCACTATTTCCCATACCACCCGAGGTCATATTCATAAGCAGCGAGTTTGAGAGATATCAGGTAGCTGACACCATAATGGGTTCAAGCCACCAGCTAGCCAATGAGTATGTGAAGCTTGATGAGTGGCAACCCGTATCCAGCCAGTTCTCACCCCTCATATCCGTTTTTCAGGGGAATCGCTACGTTGATTTAGTTTATGTAAGTGATGCTTTTGTGAGGGTGAACTTGACTAGGGATGGCGGGACTTGGATCGAGGCTCCCTATAATGCCTGGCTTTACCAAAGCAAGTGGCTTGAGAGAAGCCATGAAAGAGCGGGGCTTCAGTTTTTGTTTAGAACAATGGGGCTTGTTATAGAGAAGAGGTTGGATTTGCAGGCTGGTCAGCCAGCGGCCACCGTCACTTATAGGGTGGAGCCCAAGCCGAATGCTACTTTGAACACGCTCTCCTTAAACGTCTACTTGATGCGGGGTAGAGCCCTACACCAAGCCAAGGTGGATGGAAATAGGGTTACGCTGGTGACGGATGCTGGCGCCTTGGAGTTAACTTTCATAGGCGAACTTTTAGGGCTGGAGGTGGGCAAGGATTGGGAGCTTAACCAAGACAGGGTTTACGCAAAATTTGAGGCAGAGCCTGACAGGGCTGAGGTGAGCGTCGTCGTCACAGCTTTGAGTGGTCAACCTTCTTGGGTGAGGGGGGTTTGGGCGGCTTCGAGTGGTGAGCTGGAGCGGGATTATGGGGTGACGCATATAGCGGTTCCAGCGGACTCCTACGCGGTTCAGCGCTTTAACGCCAGATTGCCTGAGGGGCCTGTTGTGTACGTGGACGACTGCTTCGCTAGGGTTGTTTTCATGAAGGCGGGGACTCAGTGGGTGGAGGCACCCTACAGGGCCAGGGTGTTGAGCGAGGAAACGAAAAACCTGGGAGGGGCTGAGGTTTACGTAACCATGTATGAAACCATAGCCCTTCACATAAATAGGACGTTGGTCCAGCGGGGTTCCAGCCTTGAGGTTAAGTATGGAATTAAGGCTAAGGAGGGGGTGGCTCTTCAAGGGTTTCAGCTCTTGGTGTGGCTGGCCTGGGGGAGGCTGGTTAGCGACGCAGAGGTTCGGGGCGGCAAGGTGCTTTTGGTGACGAATGCTGGGGCCTTGGAAGTGGCGCCCAAGGGGGAGGTTTTGGAGTTGGCGTATGGGTTGGATGAGGAGTTTCATGTGCCTAGGGTCTTGATCGATTATGCCCTCAAGCCAGGGCAGGATGAGGCTTCCTTAACCGTCACCGGCTTGAATGATGGCTCGAGTGTTGAGGCTCGGGTGGATGTAACTACGAGGCCCGTTATGGAGTCTAGCGATAAGATTACGATCCTGATTAAGGCTAAGCATTATAGGGAAGTTTTTAGGGGCAGCGGTATGGTGATGTACGAAGTGCCAAAGTGTACTACTTAAGCTTGCTTAAATATGAGGATTGCTATCTCTAGGGTGTGGTGGAGTGGCTGGGAATGGAAGCGCCTGACTTTGGACTTGTGTTGAAGGAAGGATTGAGGGCTGAGGATATTGAGGGGCTGGAGAAACGGCTTAGGGACGTGTGTAAAGGGATGTGGGTCGCCGTCTTGGATAGCGGGGAAATGGTTGACAGGGGAGGCGGCAGGATTGTCACCCTTTTCAAGATCCCTGAGAAAGGCGTGGTTATGCTACGTTAACGTTCATCAATAAGCGATTGGGCTACGCTGTTGAGCTGGAAAGTATTGATCACCACTTCTACGTCCCTGTGCGAATCAGATTTGGCGTGGTAGTCTTGGAGAGGATGGAAGTCATTGGAGCCAAGCTTTTCGTGGAAAATGTGGAGGCGTGGCTGGCAGACGACTTCACCCGTGTGTTTGTTTATTTCGGAGCCCTTCAGCGAATCTTAATATATTAAATTAAAGGCAGCTGACAAATGAAGCTTAAGTTTAGGATTAGGGTTGGCTGGTTGAGGTATTTTCTGGCGTATCTTGGGGCTCCACGGATCAGAATGGCGTCCACTTTAACAAACTTGGGTTAGTGGCGCTGAGTTGCGATTTTCTATGCGCGTCTGTCTTGGCTCCTCGGGCTTGGAGTGGATTGCCCCGCTGCTTTCCTTTATGATACCCGCCTTGATAAGGTGGGTTCCTGAGGCCCAGTTTCCATATCCCATAGGCTTCGATACGCCTAGTTATCTTGCTGAGGCGAAGGCTTATTCTAAGAACCTTGACTTCTTCCCTCTCTTATTTAGGATCTTGGGTTGGATGTATGCCGTGGGATTGGATTCCGTGGTGGCTATGAAGTTTTTGCCTACTTTGTTCTACGGTTTTCTTGGTATTTCTGTGTACTATTTTGCGAGGAGCTACCTGGGGTTGGATCGGTGGAGAAGTCTTCTCACCGTTGGTGTATTAGCCTTTTCGGTTGTTTCGCTTAGGGTCTCTTGGGATCTTAATAAGCAGGTGTTCGCCACTGTTCCCCTATTTCTTGCTTTATCCCAGCTTAAGAGGCTTCATAGCCCTTATAGGAGCGGTCTCTTTGTGGTGCTTGGACTCCTTGTCGCCTCGTCTCATCAGCTTGTCTTCGCCCTAATGAGTGGTATTCTACTTTATCTCATCGTCTCTGAGGCATACCGTTTCTGTAAAGGTAGAGGTGTGGATATTCGGCTGATCTCTGTTGCCCTCGCCACTTTAGGGGGCGGTTTGCTTGTTTTCTTAGGTGGATGGTATGGATGGAGCCTGCTAGAGGTTCACCGTGCTGCGGCCCTCAGTAATGCTGTTGGCGCTGCATTTGAGTATGAGGCTTGGATTACTGCGTTCCAAAAGTATACGAGAATCTTTGTTATTTGTTACGGTCTCCTTCTTCCATTTATTGTTTTAGGATTTTTTCGTCAACAAGCCTTGACGGGATGGATGATGGTGGCGGCAGCTGGTTCCCTCTCCTCCTTCGTTTCCCCCTGGTTCGGCTTTTACTTTTTTGACCGCTGGACATACCTTCTTATTTATCCCTCAACCTTCTATGTCGCTGCTGCGTTGAAGAGGCTTAAGTTGGCGAACCCTTTAAGCTTAAGGAAAAGTTTGGTGCTGTTGGGGGTTCTCTTAGTGATCAATGTGCAGTCTTTAAGCTTTCTAGGCCTCTGTTCTTGGCCAGAGTGGCTTCCTAGGGCGCCTAGCTTCTTTCCTGAGTTGATGGCTGTCTCCTCCATCCCAATTCAAGATATTGAGGCCACTGCCCAGCTTTTAGGGCGCTTAAATCAAAAGTCCCAAGACTTGGTGCTGATTGTTCATATTAACTATCTTGGGTGGGCTAGTTACTATAGTGAGCATCGGATGGTGGCATGGATTCCTTGGTCGTATCCAGGAACCTTAAGCGAAGCTTTGGATGCAGCCAAGAACCTTAAGGTTGAGGACATCTACCTTCTCTGGTATGGGGATCAGGACGCCTTTCGTTTGGGCTTCTCGAAGTTTCTAGAGAACGGTCCGATGAAGCTTTACAAGTATGAAGGCTCAGGTCAAAATGTCTAGCACTACGTGAAACTCTCTTGAAGATGGAATCTTTTAAAGAACGGAGCAATGCTGTGCAAGAACTAAACTTAGCCATTGTGATTCCGGCTCTTAATGAGGCGGAGGGCATAGGGAGGGTTTTGGATGAGCTTTCTGGGGTGTTAATGGGTGAGAGATATATGGTTGTGGTTGTGGATGGGCGCTCGACGGATGGCACAGATGAGATTGCAAGGAAAAAGGGCGCACAGGTTATTTACCAGCGGAATAAGGGGTATGGTGATGCTCTCAAAACAGGCTTTTATTACGCGAGAAAACGTCTGAATGCCAATGTGATAGCGATGATGGATGCGGATCTCACTTATGATCCAAAAGATATACCGCGACTTGTGGGGCCCATTTTGAGGGATGAGGCCGACTTGGTTGTGGGGGATAGATTTGCGGGTATGCAGGAGGGAGCCATGCCATTCGTTAATAGGGTTGGAAATAGGCTAATTTCTTTGTTTGCGAGGGTTACTTTGAGGCTTAAGGTTCAGGATACTCAGTGTGGTTTGAGGGCCTTCAGGTCTGAGCTGGTGGACAGTCTCAACCTTAGAGATGATGGTATGCCTTTGGCTATTGAGATGCTGGCTGAAGCCAAGTTTACGGGTGCAAAAATAGGTGAGGCGTCCGTGACCTACCGACCAAGGGTGGGAGATACGAAGCTAAACCTGTTGATGGATGGGTTAAGGATTCTTAGCACTATGATTAGGTTGACACTCAGCCGCTGATGATTACGAACATTTCTCTTCTCAAGATTTTGTATTAATAAATAAAAAGGAGTTAATAGAATGGAACGGATACTGGTGACTGGGGGAGGGGGATTTATAGGATCCCACCTTGCAAGGCATCTTTATTTGCAAGGAAACTTTGTTAGAGTGGTTGACGTAAAATTTGATAATTATATCCAAGAGAGATATTTCAGCGAAAAATTTCAAATGGATTTGAGGATTTGGAAAAATTGCCTTGCCGTGACAAAGGGGATGGACAAGGTCTACAATCTTGCTGCTAACATGGGGGGCATAGGGTTCATAACGTCTGTAGGCGCGGAAGTAATGCACGACAATGTACTAATAAATACCTACATGCTTGAGGCATCCAGACAAAATAAGGTGAGGAGATTTTTATTCAGCTCATCTGCCTGCGTCTACCCGACATACCGCCAAACAGACCCAAAAGTAAAAGGCTTAAAAGAAGAAGATGCCTACCCCGCCGAACCGGACAACTTCTACGGCTGGGAAAAACTTTTCACAGAAAAAATGTGCGAAGCATATCAAAGAGATTGCAACTTAAACATTCGTATAGTTAGATATCATAACATCTATGGACCTGAAGGAACATACAAAGGCGGAAGAGAAAAATCTCCTGCTGCATTATGCAGAAAAGTAGCAGAAGCCCACAACCCGGGAACCATAACAATCTGGGGAGACGGCAAACAAACAAGATCCTACTGTTACATCGACGACTGCATAAGAGGAACGGTAATGCTGATGGAATCCGACTATACCAGACCGATAAATATTGGCTCGGACAGGCTTGTCGCGATTGACGAAATCGCCGATATAATCATAAAAATCTCTGGAAAAAAGATAACCAAAAAATACGACCTTTTGGCACCACAAGGTGTCAGAGGCCGAAATGCCGATATAACGCTCGCCAGAAAAATCTTAGGCTGGGAACCAATAGTACGCCTAGAAGAAGGACTGGCTAAGACTTACAAGTGGATAGAAATGGATGTAACTAAGGCAAAGAAAACTTCAGCCAATTCCGCTAAATTGAGAATCTTCAAGAAAAGTCATATATAATCTCCCCACTCTGGAACAGATAGCTTATAGGAGAATAGCTTTTGAAGTTTTCAAGGAAGAAGTTCCTTATAACAGGGGGGGCTGGATTTATCGGCTCTGTAGTAGCTAAGAAATTGCAGGATGAGAATTCAGAGGTAGTTGTACTTGATGATTTTTCTATTGGAAGAAAAGAAAACATTCCTCTTGGGTGTAAGATCGTTCAAGGCAATGTTGCCGATGCTCGTTTACTTTATGGAATTTATGATATAGATTTTATCCTACACTTTGGCGCTCCATCTTCTGTTGTACTTTTTAATAAGACCCCAGACAAGTGTATGATGGATACTATTATCGGTATTAGGAACATTTTCGACTATGCCATGCGCTCCGGAGTGAAGAAAGTTGTATTTGCCTCGAGCAGTAGCGTTTATGGTGATACGCCTTTGCCTCAGTCGGAAATGACCTCTACTACGCCCGCCAACTTGTATGGTATTGCCAAATTTACATGCGAATGCGTAGCTAGACTTTATTCTGACATTGTTCCAAACGTTGGGCTCAGGATATTTGCAGGGTATGGACCCGGAGAAGGGCATAAAGGGGAAATCGCTAGTGTTGTTACCCTATTTTTGAATAATATAGCAAGAAATTCAGGACCAATCATCTTCGGGAATGGAACTCAAAGCAGAGATTTTGTTTATATTAAAGACATAGTTGAAGCTACCATTAGGTCTATTGAGAATAGCTTTGTGGGAATCGTTAATGTAGGCAGTGGTGAACACCACACATTCAATGATCTTGTTGATCTTATCAATGCTTTCTTGGGAAAAGATGTACGTCCGTGTTATGTAGATAAGCCTTTACGATATTTTGAGCATACGCTTGCTGACATAGATAAAATGAAGAAGGTTTTGGGGATTTCTCCAATGAGTCTTGAAGATGGTTTGGAGAAATACGTTAATG
>Ga0315306_10001560_pt1 | contig 10897 bp, 12 predicted proteins | sample TDP1_MG_FD_203803 | JGI IMG/M metagenome (GOLD analysis project Ga0315306, IMG submission 203803) | Freshwater sediment microbial communities from Lake Towuti, South Sulawesi, Indonesia - TDP1 | ecosystem: Environmental > Aquatic > Freshwater > Lake > Sediment | place: Indonesia: South Sulawesi... | reverse complement strand
GCGGCGATGGTGACGGAAAGAGATATTCTCGAAAGGGTTGTTGCGACCGGAGCAGATCCGTCAAGAATTTCCGTGAAACGGATAATGAGCAGGCCGCTGATTACCGTAGATCGGAATCTTTCGATAATCGAGGCGATAATGCTTATGCGAAGGAAAAAGATTCGGAGGCTGCCAGTTCTGGAAGAGGGACGCTTGATTGGCATAGTTACAGAGAGAGATCTGCTGAAGGCGATAGCCCTTCACGTGTTCCTCTCCTTTAGACCTCTGATGTAGGGATAGACGGTGGTTTCAGCTTACTGCCTTATTAGAGTGAAACGAAACAAGATCGAGCATGTACTTAAAAGGATCAGACAAGCAGGCCTCGCCAAGGAGGTCTTTCCGGTCTATGGAGAGTACGATTTATGGGCGACAGTTGAAGCTGAATCTCTCAGAGAACTGGACGATTTCGTTTATGGTTTCTTGCGGTTGATTCCTGGAGTGGAAACAACTACAACTATGATTCACGCAAGATTGTCCAAACGAAAGGAATAAGAGTAAAACGGGCGAGAGCGAACCCCTGGAAACCATTGAGGATTCGTGCATCAATTCTGAAGAATGTCAACTTGAAGACTCATCGTGCCTGTCGCAGAATCTGTACCTTGGAGAGAGGCCTTCTCAATTGGATTGCAAGTGGTAAGAGAGTCGCTGTGGTCGGTGTCGGGAACGAGATGAGAAGAGACGACGCCGTCGGAGTTCAGGTGGCCAGGAAGCTTCAAGGAAAGCTTTCAAGACAATTTCGATTAATTGAAGCTGGGACTATCCCCGAGAGCTACATTGACAAGGTAAGAGAATTCGAACCAACACATGTTCTTATCATAGACGCTGCGCAACTTGGAACGAATCCTGGCAATTCGAGACTACTATCTCCAAGAAAGGTGAAAGGCCTGTCGATATCAACTCACACCCTGCCTTTGAATGTTTTTGCTGAATTCGTAAAGAGGGAAACGGGTTCTAAGGTGAAGATACTAGCTATTCAGCCGAAAGATTTGGAGTTTGGAGAAGGAATGACTGATGAACTGACAAGAACCGCCGAGGAGTTGACTGCAATTCTGCTTAGGGTTGATGGGTGCTTAGGACCAAAACGAAGAGCTCGGAAATTTGCAAAAAGTCATAAACGGGAGGAGAACATCTTCAATTGAATATGGGGGCATGTGTTTGGTGAAATTCGGCATAGAATTCGTTCCTAGAGACTTGTACTGGAAGACCACGTACTATGCAATTCAAGCTGAGAAACAAGGCTTCCACTACCTCTGGATCACCGACCACTTCAATAACAGAAACGTCTACGTCTCTCTTGCAATAGTCTCTGCCTACACAGATAAGATCAAGTTCGGTCCAGGGGTCACGAACCCGTACCTAGTCCACCCCGTCGAGACAGCGCAAGCGGTAGCATCTCTAAATGAAGTTGCACCCGGCCGTGTCGTCTGCGGATTAGGCGTCGGCGACAGAACAACTTTAAACATGGTTAACGTCCCTCAACAGAAGCCTCTGACAGCGATTCGTGAATCCGTACAAATCATCCGCGACCTTACGTCAGGTAGAAGCGTCAATCTGAAAGGTGAACTCTTCAGCGCGTCTGGGGCGAGGTTTAACTTCAGGGTAGCGAGCTCGATCCCGATATTCATCGGGGCTCAGGGTCCGAAGATGCTGATGCTGGCTGCCGAGATAGGTGACGGTGTTCTCATCAACGCTTCTCATCCGAAGGACATAGAGCGTGCGTTAAATTCGATTCGTGAAGGCGCAGCGAAGTCTGGAAGGAGATCTGAAGAACCGGAAGTAGCAGCTTACACCTCCTTCTCCGTCTCGGAAGAAATGAAGAAAGCCTTGAAAGCGGTGGTTCCAGTTGTCGGCTACATAGTCGCAGGGTCTCCGGACGGCGTGCTGGAGTCGCATGGAGTTTCGCCAGAGGCCGCTGGGAAGATTAGAGACGCGATAGTTCACGGTATGTGGAAGGATGCCTTCTCTCAAGTGACCCCTGAGATGATAGAAGCTTTTTCGATCTGCGGAACGCCCGACGTTTGCATAGAGAAGATAGACAAACTCATCAAGCTAGGTGTGACTCAATTCGTGACGGGATCGCCGTTGGGGCCAGATATGCGAAAGGCCATCAGCCTCATCGGAACACAGATTCTGCCGCATTTCACTGACTAGGGTCTTCACCTCTATTTCAGCTCAACCGGCATTCGCGATACGTTAATTAGAGCCGCTCCTGCTAGGAAGCGTCAAATCATCGAACGATCAGTGAGAAGAAGTTGTGTGAGTTCAAAATCTATTCAGGAGCAGAGGGAAGACGGCAGCTCATTGCAGAAGACATAACTAACGCGAAGCTTGGCGAAAACTCGCTCGTTCTAACTGACATTCTCGAGAGAACAACGAAGGTCGAGGGCGCGTTTATAACAGAAGTTGACGTGAAAGACGAGTCATTGCAAGTGTATAGCTCCCCGTTCATTTTCGACCTGTTGAGGTTGTTTATGTCCTGCGAGCGGCAGGATCCGAGTGAACTTGACCAGCTTGAGGCGGCATGGAAAGCCCTCAAGGAGAGAGGAGACCAAGTCATTAGTTCGTTAAAATCCATGAGTGAGGGAGCGGAACATTGACGTTCTCGATAGCTATATCGGGAAAAGGAGGAACGGGTAAGACAACAATTGCAGCCTTGCTCATTCGAGCTATCTGGAAGAAGACTAGCGAGCCAGTGCTAGCCGTTGACGCTGACCCAAATTCGAATCTCAACGAATTACTCGGAGCAGAAGCGAAGAAGACTGTCGGTGATATTAGAGAGCAACTCTTGAGGGAAAAGGACAAACTGCCTCTGGAGCAAACGAAAGAAGACTATTTGAACTACATGATCCAGAGCTCCCTTGTTGAGAGCGAAGGATTTGATCTTCTCATTATGGGCAGACCGGAGGGACCTGGATGTTATTGTTATGTTAACACTTTGCTAAGGAAGATCGTTGACTCGCTTTCGAAGAACTATCCTTACTGTGTCATGGACGCTGAAGCTGGATTGGAACATTTCAGTAGGAGAACAACCCGAGATGTGGACGTACTCTTAATAACAACAGATCCAAGTTCGCGAGGAATTATGACGGCGAAGCGAATAGTCGAGTTAGTGAAAGAATTGAACACGAAGTTCGGCAAGATATACGTTGTAGCCAACAGAGTGACGCCCGACGTGGACGAAAATATCCGGAACCAGATTGCATCTTTAGGCCTCGAATGTCTTGGAACGGTCCCGGAAGATCCTTTGATACAACAGTTTGACTTGCATGCAAAACCGCTCACGGAACTGCCCGAGTCATCTCCTGCTCGTCAGTCAATTGAAGCGATAGCTGAGCGTTTGCGGATTGGATGAAGACCGAAAGCGAAAATACGAACACAGCCACGTCTGCCTGCAGATCATCCTCGCCGTCACATTCTCTCTGAGAGGTCCATCCCCAATACGGCCATCCCGTTTCTGAGAACTGTCTTTACCGCTCTTACGAGCGCTCCTCTTGCGTACCCAAGAGCCTTGTCCTTAACATGTATCACATCGACTTTCTCGTAGTACTCATGGAACTTTTCAGCAAGCATATTGCAGTAGTTCGCCACGTCGTCAGGTCTCAGATTCTCGGCGGCCTCGCAGAAGATTTCTGGAAACCTCGAGATCTCGAACACTAGTCGCCTCTCAAGCGCACCATCTATCAGTTGATAGTCGATTTCCAGAGGCAAATCCCCAAGCTTTCGGAGGATTCCAACCGCCCTCGTATACGCATAGTTTATGAACGGTGCACTGTTGATTTCGAAATTGAGAACCTTATCCCAAACGAATACAACATTCCTAGCGGGTTCAACTGATAGTAACGCGTACTTCACTGCGCTTATGGCAATAGTATTTGCAATCTGCTTTCTTTGATCCTCTGGCAGGTCTGGGGTTCGTTTGCTTACTTCGGCTTCTGCTCTTCGAACGGCTTCATCGATCACCTCGTCGAACGTGATAAATCTTCCTCGCCTGCTGGACATCTTGTATCCCGGGAGTTCGACCAGTCCATACGCGAAATGTCGCTGGTTGGAGGCGAAGCCCTTGTGACCTAGAGCGCAGAGAGCTATCTTCAAGTGGAGCTGCGCAAGCGTCTGTTCTGCGCCAATCACGTTAACAACTCTTTCGACCATCTCGAACTTCCATAGACTATATGCAATATCCCGAGTTGTATACAGTGTCGTGCCATCGGAACGCGTGAGCGTCAATGACGGGATATGGTATTCACTGCTTACTCCAAGTACCGACCTCAAATCGAATTCCTCAACTATTCTCTCTGCATCAAGTTCAAGGGTGCCGTTCATCTTCATGACGTAGGGGGTTCTTGAGAGCTTATCGACGACGCCGGCAACTCTTCCGCTCCAGATAAGATCGCTCTCCCAGTCCCAGGAGTCGAATTCTATGCCTATTCGGGAAAGCGTCTGCTCGAACCCTCTTAGGCACAGCCGGCTGACATTTCGTATCAGCTGTTTAGCTTTGTCTTCTCCTTTCTCATACTGTTGTAGAAGTTCGTTCACAAGTGCATCCGGATCGGCGTCACCGGTGATCTCTTTTAGCAGTCTGCTGAAGAGATCTGGATACTTGCCTTCGAGTTCTGCTGCAATCGAGACCCATTCATCAAGCTCCGTCCTTAGTTTCTGGAGATCTTCGTTCCCCACGTTGGCCTCTTCCAGCGCCTTTATTCTCTTCTTCAAACTCTGAATCTGAACCAGACAGGCTGTGATGCTGTAGATCTGGCCGATGAAATGATCCGGTTTCCCTCTCACGTCAGGCATCCCTAACTTGCCGAATCCGTAACCGATTATCGCCGTTTGCCGTCCGGTATCGTCGATATAGTAGTGTCTGACTACGTTATGCCCTCGAGCTTTCAGCATCCGGGCGAGGGCGTCTCCTAGAGCAGGGTTTCTAGCCTGCCCGATATGTATTGCATGAATGGGGTTCACACTAGTGTGCTCGACCATTATTCTCATCGGTTGCTTCGCTTTCACAAAACCGTATCTATCTCCAAGCCTGTTCGCCGATTCCAAAATCTGTTCGGTCCCAACCGAATAGTTGAGGTAAAAGTTCAAGTATCCTGAACCGCCGACCTCAACTCTCTGTACCCACTTTGCTTGCGATACATCTATTACTTGAACCAACTCTCTGGCCAACACTGGAGGAGACTTCCTCAATTCTTTCGAGAGCTCAAAACAGATAGAAGACGCAAGCTCCCCGAACTCAAGCGTGGGCGGGATCTCAAGCTGGAGAGGGATACTTGTATAATCGGGATTTAGGCTGACTAAGGCTTTTCTCAGTGAAGCTTCACATTCTTTGCGAAATTCCCCGAAAGGGTTTTCGATCAAATGTCGGTTCTCCACGTTCTTGGCGGGCTCGGTGGGATTCGAACCCACGATCTCCGGCTCCGGAGGCCAGTGTCTTTGTCCTGACTAGACTACGAGCCCGAGGTTCTTCATTTATTTGCAATGAAGAACCTCTTTCGAGGGTTATAATAATGTTGTCTAATGCGGTTTCAGTGATTTTCGAGATGTTCAGACCGAGTTGATGCGCTTTTTCGACTAGTTCGGGGTTGATCGTGAGTGTAACGTTCTTTCGCGTTACACTTGTGGACACGGGCATACACGGGTTTACAAGGGTTTGTATTGTCATTTTCCCAACTCCTTTGGTTTGCGTCATCGCGTCGTGCATCGGTATAATCTAAGATTATGGGCTATATTTAAGTATAATCCAAGCATAATCTAACTTGGTGTTCAATGTGGTAGTTCGGTTTGAAATGAAGGTTTGTGAAATAGGACACAGTCTAAGAGTCACGATACCTCAAGAAATCGCTAAAGCATTGGACATAAAGGCCGGAGAGACCGTTTACGTCTGGACAGATGATGCTCGCGTGATAGTTGAAAAGAAGAAGCGATAGCGAATACTGGTGCAGACGAATTCATATAGAATCATGGGGAATTCTTGAAAAATAACCCTAGTGACCGATTCTCTGGAAGAAGAAAGCGGGTTAGGTTTTCCGTCTTCTCTGTACGGCGACTGCTGCGGTTACGGCTCCAACTAACCCCAATAAAGCCAAGTAGGGCGCTAGGACTTCAAGCTTGTTCACAGGCACCAAGACGCCGCCGACGGGTCTAGGAGCCAATATCTGCTCGACCACAGCCCTGATCTTCACATCCGTTAGCCCCATTGAAACCCAGCTGCCAGGGGTTCCTAAGAAGGATCGATAACTATTTGGGGCTCTAGTTTCCCAACCGATATACGGGTCAGAGGATAACAGGTATTCTATGGCTATGTAGAAATCTCCTGTGACCACTATGTTCTTCGCGGTTAAGTCGGCGTCATTCCAAGCGTTGTTGACAGCTATATCGAAGGTGAAAGGCGTGACCAGCTCCGTGGATCCGTCGCTTCCCAAGATATGAACCTCGACGTTGGTCCCAAGAACTGGCCGCTTGTAGAACCTTGCTGTTAGTAGCCTAGCGGCTGACCAGCCTGATGGCAAGGAGAACTTAACAGCTAGATAATCTCCAGTATCCCCCGCCAGCCCGCCTTCGGGAGGGAGGTCATCATCATAAGCCAACTCTGTTGCGGCAAATACACCTTGCGAAGAAGCTAAAACCATCAGCGCGACAACCACAGTTGGAAAAATAAACCTAGCTAGTTTGCTCATCGCAATCAACAGGAATATAGTTCAGGCCCTAACAAGATATAAAAGCCTTCTTTACCACCTCGGTTTGAGTCGCTGCATACTTTGGCCCGAATTACTCACATATACCCACCGCAGTGACGACCGTATATACGGCATAGGGTAAGGGTATAGGCTTACACGCGTCGAATCTGTTCCTTGATCGGTCTCAAATTGATCGTCTGCTACTAATGCGTGTGTTCTCTGACCATAAGTTATGTACAGATAGCTTGTTACGGCTCAAGCCGTCGAAAACTCTTGCGCATTATGCGGATTTTTCGCCCTCTGCCACCTGTCAGGATCGTCAGGTTAAATTCGCTTCCTTGGTGAATAAACGAGACGTCACCGATCATCTGAGGATTTCCACAACATGCATACACATCCAAAACGATGAATCGGTAGCTTCAAGAATTGACCAAGACAGTTGTATAAGGAGAGCAGGTTGAAGACATCAGTTCTAGTATCCTTGCTGAGGGTAGTTGGCGTCTCCTTCATAATCCTAAACCTCATTCTCCTAATGACACCCACAACCGTTTTACCAGAGTTTCTTGTCGGAAGCCCGCCAGTGGACATAATCAGAGAGAGAAGTGGACTCTACTACACTGACGAATCGGGCTACTATCACATGATAAGTATTCGCAACAGAAGCGACAAGAACCAAACTGTGGTGGTCGTGTTGAAAACAGACTTAGACTATGAACCTCGGAGATCCGATCCAGTTTCTCTCTCTCCCTATGGGGAAAAAGACGTGGTGATTGTTCCAAAACAACCTACGTCAGCAACCAATCTAGAGAAATACATCGACTTTCTGACAAAACCTAGCGTGCTCAAGGTTGAAAATGCAGAAACACCTCTTCCGTCAGGTTCTTTCGTAACGCTCATTGTTCATATGATTCTACAAGTAGGGTTCTTTGTTTTGGGTGGAGTGTGCCTCGGAGTGGCACAGTATATTTCTAGAGAAAAGAGAGGTCGATATTTCCAACAATCTTTTGGAAAAAATCCGTTCCTCTGTCCGTGTGTCCAAGATTGTCCAACAACGCTCCGGAGGCCAGCGTCTTTGTCCTGACTAGACTACGAGCCCGAATGAATGTTTGTTCTCTTTGTGACTTGATAAACTCTATGCCAGCAACCGATTAAGAAACAACATTGCCTTCTGGATTCTCTCTCAAAGAATGATGCCCCCTATAGCTGTCGCGATACCTTTATTCATTTTGTGGGGGGCTGTTGGACTATCGAGACTCGGCGCGTTTCTGAGAATCTCCTTTCCTCTAGCGGCACCGGGAGTCATCGCGACCAGTATACTTCTCTTCATCCTCTCATGGAACGAGTTTCTACTCGGGCTGGTTCTCGCTGGAATGAATGCGAGACCAGCGACGGTGGCTACAACGGTCTTCCTTCCAACATCAGCCAGAGAGACCATGTGGGGAGAACCGAGCGCTTCAGGGGTTCTACTCATGGCTCCTGTCTTGATATTTGCATTGCTGCTTAGAAAATATCTGATTAGAGGATTAACGCTCGGCGCTGTCAGAGGATAGAGCAAGAACCACTTACCTTGAATCTGGCTCTTCTTGGTGAACGTTTCTTAGAGAAGTCAATGCATTATTGGAGCCGGGTGTGGGAGTTGAACCCACGTCCTGCGGGTCTCCACATGGTTTTCTGCAGCCCGCCGCCTGAACCGTTCGGCCTTCGGTGGCTTCGAAGCCAACCCCGGCCTTATTACCCGGCCATCACCTTCGATTGGACTGTTCAGATGTCGAGTCTTAAATTCCTTAAGAAAGATATGACTGTTACGAAATTGCTCTCCTAGTCTATTTCTCCGGTTTAAGACATATGCTACAGCCCAAAGGAACTGATGACAAGTCTCTATGAAGGCTGCAGATAGATTCTTCCATTCTTATGACTGTGCATAGTTTGCAGAATGAAACGATAGCTTCTATCGGAGAGAATCCGCCAGTCGCGATTCGTTCAGCCATCTTGCTCGCTGTCGACTCTATCTTCGGCATAGACTCCAGTTCCTTAAGCATTCTATCTCCACGTTTCGAGCCCAAGTACTGACTTATGGCGGCTTGTGTCGTGCTCAGCTTCTTCGCTGCTGCGACTTGAGATAGATTATGTTTGGTAATCAATTTCTTCGCGATCAGTGACCTGAACGCCGGTAGAATATCTCGAACCACGAGTTCGCATGGTGGGCGCATGGTTTATCCGCACCACTATAACACTGTTAATCAGTTAATAAGTTGCGCGGATACGAAAATATGAGCTAGGATCGATTTGACGGAGCGTCTATTCCCAAGGTCCTCAATGTTTCCTCGTAGACCTTCAATGCCTCCTCTTCACTCTTAACATTCTTGACGAGCATTCTTCCAGACTTAAATAGGCTAACCTCTACATCGCCTACATACCTGAATACGACCACGATTGAAGACTTCAAGACAATTCCGAAATGTCTACTCAGTTCATCCTTAGCTCTTTCAAGATCAAGGTCGACTGGTGAGCGAGGGTTGATATTGACCGTATTCCTGCCGCAAAGCCAAGCCATTCTTTCTTCCATTTTAAGGGCTCTTGAAGCTTGATCTCCGCATATGCTGCAGTCCGGTCTTCGATAGATCTCAACCGTAGCAATATACATGTCTTTGAAGTCGCATACCAATAGCTTATTCTTCAATGTCTCACCGATCCCTGCCAAGAGTTTCACAGCCTCCATCGCTTGGATCGTTCCGACTACTCCTGGGGTTGCACCTAAGACTCCTCTGACATCGCAAGTTGGCATGTTTTGATCATTCAAGTTTGGAAGAACACATTCAAGGCATGGTGTTTCAGGAGGATGGAAGACCGAGATGTTTCCTTCGAAGCCTATTGCACCCCCGAAGATGAATGGCACATTATTTCTGACGCACGCTCTGCTCACGATGTACCTTGTTCGCATATTGTCTAGTCCGTCGACCACACAGTCCATCCCGCGAACAATCTCATCGACATTGTCTTCTCTCAGGTTCTCTGGACGCGGGTCCACATTGACTTCCGGATTAGTCTCTCTGATCCTCTGGGCTGCTGCTTCAACCTTCGGGTATTTCAAGTCTCTCAGAGTGTAGAGTATCTGCCTATGCAGATTATTCATTTCGACAGTATCCTGATCCAAGAGGCGCAGATATCCAACTCCAGCAAGCGCAAGATACAGAGTTGAAGCAGTTCCCAGCCCCCCTAGGCCGATGACCGCAACCTTCGACCTTCTAAGCCTATCTTGACCTTCTACTCCCAACTCTGCTAGAACAGTCTGTCTCAGATAGAACTGACGCGCATCGAAGCTGAAGCCGGCTGACAGCAGTATTCCCCTCAAGCAAATACCATTGGGAACAGATTATAAATTCGACCTTACTTGACGATCAAGCCGTGCTTGAGCGCTAGGAGAAGTCAGTTCTTGGCTGTTCGAGCGATCTCCCCGATCAACTCGATGAGCTTTTCAACTTCCTGCACGGTGTTGTAGAGATATACTGAAGCCCTTACCGTTCCTTCCCTTAGGCCGAGCACATCTTTCACTAAAGGCATACAGCAGTGGTATCCGGATCTAACCATGATATTGCCTGAGATGTCGAGTGCCAAGGCTACGTCGTGAGGGTTGACTTGAGCGATGTTGAAGGAGACTATGCCCGTTCTGTTGTCTGGGTTAGTCGGCCCGTAGACTTCAACTCGGTCTAGGGCTTGAAGTTCCTTATGAATTCTGTTTGCAAGTTCTCTCTCATGCGCTGCGATGTTCTCTAGCCCTCTCCGGCGTAGGTATTCTGCCGCCTCGCCAAGCCCGATCGCTTCAGCTATGGGCGGCGTTCCCGATTCAAAGCGTCCCGGGCTCTCCGCGAGGTCATAGCGCTCTTGAGTTACGTCCTTGATACCCCCTCCACCTATCGAGTGGGGCTGTATCTCGCCTTCCAGTTCTTCTCGCATGTAGAGGACACCTATCCCTGTTGGTCCCAGCATCTTGTGTCCTGAGAAGGCTAGGAGGTCGCATCCGATTCTGTTTACATCGACAGTCGCATGTGGAACGGATTGGGCGCCGTCTACGAGTAAGAGGCTTCCGTGGCTATGAGCTATTCGAGCAACTTCCTCTACAGGCGCAATAGAGCCGAGAACGTTAGAGACATGCGTTAGAGCTACTAGTCTTGTTCGGTCGT